>Ga0008651_10000019_pt1 | contig 91929 bp, 98 predicted proteins | sample SaaInlV_200m_DNA_6_FD_59173 | JGI IMG/M metagenome (GOLD analysis project Ga0008651, IMG submission 59173) | Marine microbial communities from expanding oxygen minimum zones in the Saanich Inlet - SI037_S2LV_200m_DNA | ecosystem: Environmental > Aquatic > Marine > Intertidal zone ...
CAACAGTAACATTACAAAGCAATGATGTAGATATGTTATCACTTACAGTCCAATTAAATACTACAGAAGAATTATCAATAAATTGTCCAGACTCAGGAGAATATACAACCACCACAGGAGATGTCTGATCTAAAACAAATTGAACAGAAGTTGAGACAGCATTAGGAACAATATCTCTACCATAAACTGTCAGATTATAATACCCATCATCATTACCATCAACATCAAAACTGTCGTTCCAAATATGTTCTTCAACAGGACTACCATAAGCTGAAGAATTATACTGTATTGTGGCGCCCGAAGACTCGCTCGTTATATTGTAATATGTATAGTTAAAAGAGTTATCCTGAACAATAACATTCATTGTAAAGTTCGAGTTATAAAACTTAAGAGCTGACGTAGGTTCAACATACTGCATTACAGGTCTCGCATTATCAAGATTAAATGAAACATTATTTGTAGCAACATTACCCAAAGTATCATTTGCATACACAACTAAAAGAATATCCCACGCAACACCAGGATAACCTGAAGAATCCCATAATGAATCCCAGTCCGAAGAATCATTCAAAGTACCATTAGCTAACTGTTGACTAGTATCCGTACCATTGTAAACAAAATACCAACCAGAACTAACATTAGACAACGCATCCACAATATCCGTAGTCACATAAATTTGATAACCTACAGTCTCGTTATATGCGGGAGACTCAATAGATATCACAGGACCAACCGTATCTACAGTTAAAGTTCTAGTCTCACTAACATTAGTATTGCCAGCCTCATCAATACAAGATACATACCAAGAGTATTCTCTTCCCGAAAAGTTAGTAGCAGTTACAGTCGTATTAACATCAGGCTGAACAGACTCATTCAAAGCTGCCAGCTCATACGTAACAGATGCCTCAACATCCCTATAAACACTACAGTTAGCAGTCGAATCTTCAGTTAGATTAAATACAAAATCAATTGAAGAAGATCCAGTAATATATTCATCATCAGGAGCATAAAGAGTTATACCAGGCTCATCATTATCTAAATAAATTGTCCTAGTCTCTGAAAATCCAACATTACCACTCTCATCAACTGCAGAGGATGCATTAAGATAATATACGCCATCGCTTAAATTTGTAAACTCAAGATAAATTTGATCATCCGTAGTAAAATTAGAATACAATACACCACTATCATTATACAAGAACACAGTCATATTCACATAATAATAATCAGTCGCAGTGACATTAGCTAAAATTACTGAGCCATTAGAATAACCCGCACTATGAGACGGAGAAACAAAGTGCAATACAGGCGCAGTCAAATCTAGAATTGTAACATTCCAATGTTCAGTATCATTTCTGATTGAAGTATCTTGACCAACTTCAGCATAAGCAAAGAAATCGTAAGAAGTATTTAATCTGCCAGTCGCATTAACAAAGAAGGTCACTATCTGACTCTCAGACTCATTCAGATTAATAGTATAAGGATTAGTTGACATATTAGTGTAGAATGGAACAGTACCTGCAACAGTAGATATTGTACCCTTGTCAGAACTCACACAAACACCATTTGAATAGGATAAACAAACATCATCTAATATCGCTTCTCCATGATCACCGGTACCACCATCACCTGTCCAAACTTTAATTCTCAAATTTTTATTCTTTAAACTATCATTCAGCGCCACAGTCTTATCTGTTAAAGTACCTAGCTGATAGATGTTATTATCTTCACATCCACCCCAAACCTCATCTGACGCACCCCAACTACCAGTGTAAGGACACCTATATTCTAACAATTGATAATTCTCACTCTCATTACCGTCTTCATAAAGCATCAAACCATATCCCCACTCATCATACTCATACGCTTTGAAATTGTAAGTAACATAGTCAGCATTTGCTAAAAACGCATCCGAATAAATATATGACTTCCACAAAGTATTTCTAGAACCACCATAGGTTGATTTAAAATCCAACCAATTACCCTTATCACCAAAAGGATTAGTCGCAGTACTAACCTCGGCACGCTCATACGTGCCATCGGCAACTTCATAATAGGTCCAACCAGGAATATCTGTACAAGTTCCGTCCGCACCACTACAATCCCCAGTCAAACTAAAATCACAATTAGATATAGGACCACAATCAATACCACTTAAAGGATCCAAAGTAACATTCACATCACCACAATCCGCACCAGTACAACTAACATTCAGAGTAACATTAAACCAATAATATTGTGAAACAGAAGTACTTCCAGGAGGATACACCACAGATATACCAACATAAGGTCTTGCCAAAACAATAGTTCTAGACGTAATATTAACATTTCCTGATGTGTCAGTTGCCGTCACATTAACATAATAAGTCCCATATGGCAAGTCAGTTAATTGTATGTAAGAATCACTTGTGCTATTCATCAAACCAGTAGAATTATACACATTAACTAAAAGAGTATCAAGATATAAATCAGAGGCACTCACATTCACAGTGATTGTAGTAACTAAGTTATTCATTCCAGCATCAGTCGTATCATTCCCAAATTCCAAACTAGGATTAGTTAAATCCAATATAGTGACATTCCACGTAGAACTAACGTCAGATATAGGAATTGGAAAATCAGTAGTATTTGCATAAACAAAGAATTCATGTTCACTACTCAAATAACCCGTAGCATTAACCCAGTAACTCACCAGAGTACTCTCATTCTCACTCAAACTGATATTATACGGATTTGTAGTATTAGTAAAGAAAGGTACTGCAGAACTATCCATAGATATTAATCCACTTTTAACAGGAGCGTTCGAAACTAAAGTAACGTTATCAACCCAACCTTGATCACTACCTCCAACCGAACCAGAATCTTTAGCATAATACCAAAGCAGAGTATGCGTGCCTGCACTTAACTCATAAGTTACTTGCGTCCAGTCTACAGTTCCAGATATGCCTGAAACAGTACCATAACCAGTATCACCAAACCTTCTACACCCAGCAACCCCATAACTTAAGTCCACACAAAATCCTAAATAATCATATGAAGACTCACTAGAAACCTTCCACATAAAACTCAAATTAGTATCTTCATATATAGTCACATCTTGAGTCAACAAAGAATACTCACTATGACCTATCGCACCAGTCTCCGCAGAATAGTTACCAGAACTAACTACAGTCCCTTGCAATGACCAATTAGCATCCCCGCTTCTACTCCAGCCAGTAAAGTCATTAGTTTCAAAGTCACCATTAGTCACTGCATCAAACGTAACAGGATCTAAACTAACATTTATCGCACCACAATCCATTTCCACACAACTAACGTTTACAACAACCTCAAACATCTGACCTGCAGAAACGTTAATTTCCGAAGAAGATGGAGTAATAATTTCCAAACTAATCTCAGGAGCATCTACAGTAAAATCAACATACTCCGAATTGTTCCAATTATCTTGCCAATCAAAGCAATAAACATTAGCAGTATAATCATTTCCCGCTTCAACACTTAGATTTGAAGTAAAACTAGTATTAGAAACAACAACAGACATGGTATAGTTCGTAGTACCATTATCTAGACTATAATAACAAGTAGTATTCTCATCAGTTGTTACATTTAACTGAACTAAAGTTGTAGAGTAATTAAATAACGCATCTCGCGAAGGCGCATCTATAGTAACATTCGGTACAGTAACATCTTGATTTGTAATATTAACATAGATCTGTGCATAATTCTCATTACCTATAGTATCATTAACTGTTAGATTAATCCAGTAAATACTTTCATTCAAAGAGGATGCATTCGTTAAATAACCCGTACAATTGATAGTAAACTGCGCTGTATCATTCACACTAAAACAATCTATACCACTAATGTCATAAGCATCAAAGTCATTACTCCATGGCGGTCCATACTGTTTTGTTAAATTCTCAAGATCGGTAAAGACAGGTAAGGTTGTATTCGTTACATTCACAGTAACAAACTCCGAAACAAGATTATTCGAAGTATCATTCACAGTAATATTCAAAATATACATACCTAGTTCCAAGAAAGTATTATTCGTCAACACACCTGAGCAATTGATTGTAAAATTACCATCATCTACAGTAAAACAACTTAAGTCGTTATAATCAGATGCATTAACATCATAAGACCAAGTATAATTATATTCTAAAGTTAAGTTATCTGTATAATTAAATACTGGAGAAGTAGTATCGATTATAGTAACATTCCAGATTTCAGAAGTATTTCTTATAGTCAAATCATCCAATCTATCAGCATAAACAAAGAATTCATGCTCAGTTTCAATTCCGCCGGTAGTATTTACATACCAAGTAATGACTTGCGAGTCGCCTTGACTCAAATTAACCATATAAGGATTTTGCACAGTAGTATAGAATGGCGTCGCACTAGTATTCATAGAAACAGTACCTTTACCTGATGCACGAGATATGGTAACATAGCCATCATCCGAATTAGCTCCTTCAGAATTATTCTGATTTGTTCCATTGTTATAAGAACCGCCACCGCCACCAGCATAATTGTCACTATAGCCGCCACCGCCACCAGAATAACCACCAGCACCACCACCGCCATGCCAACCATTGCCGCCACCGCCGCCAAAGCCACCAGGACCATTAGTTGAAGCAGTACCACCAGCACCACCTAATATAAATGCAACACCTCCAGTACTACGAGAGCCAGCAACACCACTACCATAATATCCTGCACCACCTGAACCACTAAAACTTCCAGTACCCTTACCAGCACCATTACCATTAGTCCCCGCATTACCTGCAGAATTCCAACCATCAGTACCGTTAATACCAGTCACACCATCCTTACCATATTGGGTTGAACTCGAACCACTAGAATCACCGCCACCGCCACCAGCCACTACTAAAGGAGTTGCGTCGGAATAATGAGTACCGGCAGCAACAAAAGTTCCACCACCGCCGCCACCATAACTAGTACACACACCTTTCTGACCAACAAGAATTTGTAAAACCTCTCCACCAACAAAATCAAACTCACCCGAAATTACTGCACCATCACCACCATCAGTACAACCACCTTTTGCACCCGCAGCTTCAATAATATATGTTCCAGATTGCGGTACAGTCCAATTCTGAATACCACTATAGACCTGAACGTCACCATCTAACAAAGTATCAGCATAAACAGAATCGCAACTAGCCTGTAAAGGTCCCGTTCGCCCCGTCACACCACAAGATGTAAAATTATAAATTGTTCCTGACTCAGGATCTAAAGTAACATTAACATTACCACACTCATTATCGATACAGCTCACATTAATAGTGACATTAAACATCTCAAACTGAGAAGCATTCATGTGAGTAGTCGGATACAACACTTCTAAGTTCAATCGACCTTTATCTGTAACATTAATCCAGATAAGTGTATAATTCTCATTTCCAGAGGAATCATTAATAGTAACATTTAACCAATACAATCCAACAATACTTTGATTCATTTCAGTAACATTGCTAATAAAACCAGAACAGTTAACATCAAACACAGATGTATCATTCAAACTAAAACAACTCACACTAACATAATCACTTGAATTAATTTGATAACCATAGAAATCATCTTCATATATGGTTTGGTTTGTAAAATTAATAAACACGGGAGAAGTTCTATCTAATGTCAAATAAATCATACTGGTATTCACATTTCCATAAGTATCATTAGCCCAAACAGTAATATTACGATAAGACTCGGGCCACAATATAGATGTAATATTTTCACAACCAACAAGAGTTATATTCTCTTCACCAGTATTATTCCTATACCAACAACTATCCAAGTTCAAGTCATACACACTATAATTAATATCTAACCCGCCATCATTTGAGAAAGTATTGTTCAAAGGGTAAGTGATGTTCAAAGCCGGAGCAGTAGTATCCGTAATATTAACCCACATCAGACTCCAATTAACATTATTAACTGTATCATTAGAAGTAATATTTAACAAATAGAACCCAACGGCCAACCAAGTATTATTCTGCAAATAACCCGAACAATTTATTGTGAAATTAGTAGTATCATCAACAGTAAAACAACTAACGTTGTTTGAGTCTGTCGCATTAACATCAAAAGTAAACAACTCACCATACTCGTGAGTCACATTTGCAATATATGATGAGTTAGTTATATTCACAAAGTATGGAGGAATTGTATCCGTTACATTTACCCACATAACATTTGAGAAATTGTTATTCGCAGTATCATTAATTGTAATATTCAACCAATATACACCATTACTCAATTCAGTTGCATTAGTCAACACACCAGAACAAGTTATACTAAAATTAGTGTTATTAACAGCAAAACAACTTACATCATTCTCGTCGCTCGCATTAATATCATAAGAAATACCATAAGCATGCTCCACAGTTTGATTTGAGAAGTTAGTAAACTCTGGCTCAGTCCAGTCAACAATAATCAACCTCTCGATAGTATTATTCAAATTACCATAAATATCAGAAGCATACAAATTATAAGTATAATTACCCTCCACCAGATCATCAGTAGCATTCAAACTCTGATTAACATAGAAATACCAATCATTTGCACCATATTTATTCAGATTAGAAACATATTGAATATAAACCTCATCGGCAGTTAAACTTCTATTCCAAATTCGAACTTCATCTATAGTTCCATTAAAATAAGAAGAGCCAGCACCCACCCATTGATCTTCGCCTATAACTATAGGATTTGAGTTAGAAGGAATAGCATCGGTTTTGGATGAAACACCAACAAGCACCCCATTGGAATAAAACCTAACATTTGTTCGATCATAAGTCACAGTAAGATGATGCCATCTTCCAATCTCCAAGTCAGCATCAGTAGAATCAGAATCCCACAATCCAGGAATTGTAAATCTCAACTCATCAAGACTAACAGTGCTAGTATGAAACGCAAAAGCATCCTCTTTGGATAAGAAAGAAAAATCATTAGAAAGATTGTTAATATTTACCCAGACACTTAGAGTAATATTGCCAGAAATATTCAAACTCGAGCTACTCTCGATTTCAACAGAATCGTCAACACCATCAAAATCAAATGCACCACCATACTTTCCACCAGATAGATTAAAAACAGATCCATTAACAACACCATCATTACCATAATCACTAACATCAACAACATAACTATCATTCTCACCTAGTGCAGAAACATTATCAAAATTATACATTAAGACCAGAGAATCATTCCAAAAAGTATGGTTTGTACCATTCCAATCATAGTAAATATAATCCAATACGAATTCATTAATCGAAGCATTAACTAAGAAAGATCTTTCAGGTTGCCTAGTATTATTTGCAGGCGTTGGTGAGACAAAGCTCATCGCAGGAGGAGTTGTATCAAGAGTAATTTGTCTAGTTTCGGTTGAATTAGTATTATCTGCCGTATCGATCGCGGTAGCATTGACATAATAAGTAGCATCAGTTAAGTTAGTGAAATTAACAAAGAACGGTGAAGAAGAATCACTTGAAGAAGTCACCAGACCACCAGTAGTGTTATAAATTCCCACAACAATATTCGCAAGATGTGAATCTGAAGAACTTACGTTCACTGCAATCCAATCATTAGGATAAGTTCCATTACTCAATGTTGGAGATTCATAATCAAGAGAAGGAGTCGTATCATCATCAATTGTAACATTCCAAGTAGATGTTATATTACTATTTGACAATCTCGAAGTTTTATTAGCAAATACAAAAAATTCATATTCATCAGTACCATCACCAGTAGCATTAACATAAAAAGTCACAATCTGACTCTCACCAGATAACAAACTAATATTATATGGGTTAGATGATTTATTAGTATAGAACGGAGTTTCTGAAATATTTGTTGAGATCAAACCACCTTTACCTGCTTCATAAGTAACGTTTTCTCTCACATAAATATAATACCATTCAGAATCCGCAGGCCCTGCCAAGTAATTTTCACCACCAATACAACCTATATCGTTATTCCAGTCACCAGCAGGATTATATGTAGAAAATACAGCCCTATCATTTGCTTCAGGATCACCATCACCATGCCAGATCTTAATCCAATCATTTGTAAAGTAACTGCCTGAACGATTATAACTATCATAACTACCCCGCAAGCCAGTGTTCCAAGCACCACCTGTATTAGGCCCTGGATTAGGACCTGTAAGATTAATAAGTGCATCATAAGTCACATTAAGATGAGCCAGAATCATGCCATCTGTTGAATAAGTTGACTCTAGCATTAAATCATCTACTGGCACAGAATCATATGCCGCACTTTTTCCTTGAGATGTTTGGTTTACCGAAGCAGTCGTGTAACCTTCAGTGAACCAACCAGCCCATGTTGATTTATGCGTGCTTGATGATCCTTGACTTGCAAATACCATTGTCCATCCGCCAGAATCTGTAGTCATGTCGCAATATACTTCAATCGAAGATGAATTTTCATCGAATGGATATATAGTATAGATACCATCCCCTTGACTTTGACCTATGTCCAGTATCTCCTTACAAGAAACTGGAGTACCAAGCGGATCTAAACTAACATTAATCTCTCGACAAGGAACCAAACTATCACATGAAACATTAACTGTAACATTAAAGAACTCATTTTGCGTCACATTAGTATGGTTCGTAGGATAAATCAAAGATAAACCAATTCTAGAATCCAACACAACAGTCCAAACTTCTGATTGATTTGAGTTCCCTTCAGTATCATTAAAGTACCAAGTCCAAGATATCGGGCTCGAAGTTATGTTCTTAACAACACTAAGTTCCTCCCCACTACTAAAGCCTTGAGAAGTATCATTTATCCAATCGGTCCCATTATAAAAACTAAAGATGTATTCGCTAGGAGAAGTATCATTTGCACTAATATTGAAATAAGCATCCTGTCCAAGATCAAAACTACTTGTCAAATTAGTTTTATTATCATACCAAAGAGGAGCACCGACTGGTTTAATAGTTACATTCCATCTTGAAGAAGTTTCTGAATTAGACATCTTTTCCGTTCTATTAACATAAACAAAGAATTCATGTGTAGTTTCGATATAACCTGTAGCATTAACCCAAAAAGTCACAAGTTCACTTTCGCCATCACTTAAACTAATATTATATGGATTAGATGATTTATTTGTATAGAAAGGCGTTGCAGAAGTATTAGTTGAAACAACTCCTGTTTTAATTGGAGCAGTCAATATAATAGTTACATAACCTTGACCAGTATTATATCCGCCAACATTATATTGGCCAGCCCCACCATTATACGAACCACCGCCACCAGCACCAGCACTACTCGTGCCGCCACCACCGCCGCCAGAGTAGCCACCGCCACCACCAGCAGAACCATAATAGCAATGTTCACCACCTGCGCCACCACCAAAGCCACCATCTCCACTATTAGTAGTACACTCAGTACCTCCTGTTCCACCATTAACAAATGCCAAACCCCCGGTTGAAGGAGAACGTCCATCATCACCATCAGTTGTCAAGCCACCGCCGCCAGAACCACCATTACCACTTGCCCCGGCAGAACCTCCAGAACCTGAAGTACCTCCCGAACTAGTTCCTTCTCCAGCCCTACCAGCAGTTTCATTAGACGCATCACTGTAACCGGAACGATCATTAGATGATGAATAAGCACCACCGCCAGCACCAGCAACAACTAACGGAGTATTATTAGAATAGACCACATAAGTTCCACCGCCACCACCAGAACCATAAGTCGCAGAGTCACCCCTCTGACCCACGAGAATCTGAACGACCTGACCTGCGTTTAAATAAAAAGTTCCATTTACCAAGGCACCTCTTCCAGGATAACTATTACCACCACCTGCAGCACCTACAGCAACAATGGTATAACTGCCAGTAAAAGGCACAGTCCAATTTTGAATACCACTCGACACAGTAACTAAACTTTCTAAAGTAGTATTAGAGTACTCAGAGTCACAATTTCCTTGCGATGGTCCACTCCTCCCAGTCGAAGTACAAGTTGTAAAATTATAAACAGTAGTAGACTCAGGATCTAGAGTAACATTCAAGTCACCACAATCAAACCCAACACTACAGCTAACATTAACAACAACATCAAAACCTAAGTTCTGAGTCACATTAACATTCCCTGATGGAGAAATAACTTCAACACCAATTACAGCATCCAACAATAAACCCCAGACATCTGATTGATTACTATTACCTTCAGTATCATTAAAGTACCAAGTCCAATTAATCATACTCCCCGTAATATTTTTCAGAACAGATAACTCCTCACCATCGGTATAATTAACAGCAGAATCATTCACCCAACCAGTACCATTATAGAAGCTAAAAATATACTGACTAGAACTACTTTCATTCACAGTAATATTAAAGTAAACGGTATCACCATAAGAAGTTGAATCAGATAAATTAGTTTTATTCAAACTCCAAGTCGGAGCAACATAGTCACCTTCAACAATCGTAATATTAAGAATCTCGCTAGTATTTGATTGAGATTCATCATAAGTGATATTGGCATGAGCAAAGAACTTATACACATCGTCCGAAGAACCTGTAACATTCACCCAGAACTCAATTTCTCTACTCTCACCAGCACTCATAGAAGATAAAGTGACTGGATTAGTCGAACTATTTGTCCAAAATGGAGATGAATTAGTAGTAGACAACACACCATCGCTTCTAGGAGTATAATCTATTCTAATGTCATCCCAAGCCATACCATCGTTAGGCCAAGCAGTATTATCATATTGAGTAAACTTAATCTTAAAATTCTCATCAAGAGTACCACAAAAATCAGGATCAACAGTAACATTAATTGTTTGTTGAGTCCAACTAGTAAAACTCTCAGGAGCATTCATCAAATGATACCATAAAGTACCATCGCAGGTATAATAAACCGCATCCGATGTATGGCTCTGTCCAGAGTGATCTCCACCCAGATTTAACTCATCACCATCATCGGACTCTCTCCAATAAAAATCAAGATAAACATAATCATGTCCTGTAAAATCATAACCAGTTATTAACTCATTCACACTTGTACTCCCATCAGCCACATTAGCCAAGACAGAGTACCCTCCAGAATATGCAGTCGTATCATTCACATCAATATAACCATTACCATCACTACTATACGTGGTCCAGTCATCACCTACAAATGCGCCAGTATCAAAATTATCAAAGAAATAGAAATTGTCAGAATCTAAAGTAACATTAACATCACCGCAATCTTCCTGCCCTGTGCAAGTTACATTAAAAGCCATACGATACATTCTCGCTCGAGTAGCGTTAGCATTAGAAGATGGAGTCACAAAAGAGACAGAAACACTGGAATTAACAGGTTCAATAACAGACAAAGATCTTTCTTCGGTAGATAAATTAGATACGCCCTCAACAAAAACCTGATAAGTATAGTCACCAGTTGCTAATTCATCTGTAGCATTCTTACTCTGATTAACATACAAATACCATTGCGTCGAGCTAAATTTGTTTAGATTTGAAACATATTGTTGATAAACTTCATTAGCAGTTAGACTTCGGTTCCAAATTCTAACTTCATCTATGTGACCATCAAAACCATTAGATTGCGAAGTACTAGATGCCCCTATAATAAGATTATCATTTATATCGTCATCGCTATCAGTTGCTGCAGAACCTAAAAAATCCCCATCATAATAAGTTATTTTATTTGTACCATTATCTACTACTACAACATTATGCCATACATTTGGTGTTGGTTCATCATATTTGTTCATTCTATTACCTATTTGAGTTGTTAATAAATACTCACCAAGCGTACTATCAAGCCAGATATGGTAACCATCTCCCCCACTTCCTGCCGAACCTTTGGATAATATGTAAGAATTGCTAGAAGAACCATCCCAATTAAACCAAAGCTCAATTGTCATAGGATCTGTTAATCTTAAACTCACATCATTTCCACAATCAACATAATCACCACTAGCATCAAACTCAAATCCACCATCATGCTTCCCACTTAAATCAGGACCAGAATCGGAATCAGGTAAAACACTAAAAGTCCCATTATTTTCATTCCCACTCAAATCCAAAATATTAGTATTGTTTTCTCCAAGAGAACTAACATTATCAAAGTTATACATCAAAATCAAAGAATCATCATACATAGTATAGTTAGTACCATTCCAATTATAAACAACAGAAGACAACCCACCCTCAACAATCGAAACATTTACCTCAACAGAAGTATTTATTGTAGAAGACCCATTCGATAAAGTTGGAGAAACAAACTCAACAGAAGAATCTAAGAGAGAAACACTCCTCACATCAGTTTCATTAGAATTACTAGAACCGTCCTCAACAAACACCTGATAGGTATAACCCCCATAATTCAAATCATCAGTTGCATTTTTACTCTGATTAACATACAGATACCATTGACTAGAATTAAACTTATTCAGATTAGAAACATATTGTTGATAAACATCTTCAGAAGACAAAGCCACATCCCAAATTCTCACTTCATCAATTGAACCATTAAAATAAGCATTCTGCCAAATAGTTGTACCAACACGCAAATAATTATCAACCAAACTGTGACTTACAAAAGAACCAAGAGAATCTGTCTTGGACAACAAACCATCAATATAAGTCTTAACCTGCGAACCATCATTCACCCACACAACATAATGCCAGTCATCTTCACTTATAGATACAGAAGAAGCTGTAGCGAACCAATCACCCACAGAACCTTGTCTCATCGCAAAAGAAATATTACCCCCCACAGACACACTAGTCTCCAAAGTATACGTGCCTGAAGAACTCCCATCATTTCCTAAACCAAGTATATAACGACCAGTATCATTCTGCCTTGTTGAAATCCACACAGAAATTGTATAATCATCTCCCGCACCAAAATCTAAACCCGCATCTGAGTTAAAGATGACATCATCAACACCATCAAAATCATATCCACCACTATACTTGCCAGAAGAATTAAAACTAGCTCCAATAACGGTACCTCTAAGATCAGATATTGAATTATCAACCACCATCAAAGGCGCAGCAGAAACATTACCAATACTATTCAAAGAACCAGAAGTCTGTAGATGAACTGCGTTTGTAAAATCACCTGAAGTGTAGATCTCTTTTCTAACAGTACCCGCACCATCTGTTATAACAATATTATCCAAATATCCTGTATAAGTCCCTGTAGAATCTGCCTCGCAAACAACATCATAATATTGAATAGTTTTACCAACATGACTAACCGGAAGTGCAATAGTTCTATGATACCATTTATTGAGGGCATAAGCAGAAATATCCGTACTAGGATGAGAACTTAAACCATTCTGATCAACACCAGAAGATCTCAACTCAGTAGCATCAGAATTAGTATAATCAAAAGCAATCTCATCACTCGAACTAGTCCAATAAATATCATACTCAACATAATCCCCAGACTGAATAACATAATCCGTAACGCTGCTCAAATCTTCATAATGGTACGCATTAGCATTATTAGTCATAGAAAATGAAGCATTGATGACTTCCTGCTCATCAGAGTCATCTAAATTCATCATTAAAACCAATGAATCATTATACATTGTATGATTAGTTCCATTCCAATTATAAATCAAAGAATCTAAATCCTCCTCAATAATGGAAACATTAACTTCAACAGTTGTTACAGATTGACTATCACCATCATCAGGAGTTGGAGAAACAAACTCAATCAAAGGATTAGCAGAAGAGGAAGCAACTTGATAAAGCACAGGTAACTCAAAACAATTTATATCACCAACACAATCATCATCATCACAATCTTCCTCGCCATCAAAATCATTATCTCTTAAATCATCACAAATTCTTTCAACTTCATCTTCAGATTGACAATCTGCACTTTTCAAATCTTCTCCTTGACAACAAATCCAATCATCTTCATCTTCGTCGCAAGGCACACACAAACTATCAGAACAATAAGTTCCATCCCAACAATCATCTCTAGCACTACACTGACACTCTTCATTCAAAATACAATCAGCATCTTCACAGTCTGTAAAGTAATCGTTATCATTATCAGTTCCGTCTTGACAGTTAGTCTCAACATCTAATCCACAATCTCCACCACGTTCACCATTACAACAGATACCATCATCCGCCCATAAACTACACTCTTCACAAACATTATTATCAGAACAATAAAACGACTCACTACAATCATCATTACTAGAACAAACATCAACTAAGGGTTCTTCTATAGGAACATTAAAACCATAAAAACTAGAATTAGACACATTATCATCAAGAGCAGAAACAACATTCACAGGCTGTACGGACATAGAATAGAGTATAAATAGTAACAAGATCACTCTACCCAGATTCACTGGCATCCACCCCTTTTTTCAGCTAGAAAAAAGACTAACCTAGCTATCACTTGATCGCCTCTTTTTATACCCCTAACAATTAAGTTATTTATAAAGTCAAGAATTTTTAGTTTATAAAAGTTTCTATCAATTCTTAAGAAAGAGAGTCTTAAACAAAACAATCAAAAATCAAATAATAATAATAATATTTCTGTTGGTTTCAAGAATTTTAGCAAAAAATGCTACATTTGCCAAAATCCTCTCTTGAATCCTTCGCCAGCTACTAGAATTTAGCAAATAGGTACCATTATTTCTTTTTTAGAATATTCTGCGGAGAACCACCAATAAATGTTTTAATATTTTGAATAGCAATCTCGCCGCCGTTTGCCACAGCTTGTTTAGTTGAAAATGCAATATGTGGCGTAACCAATATTTTTTCACAACTTAGACATTTTTGATAAAAATCATTCGTAGTATCTCCAAATTTCTCAGGATCACAATCAATTGCAGCATTAGCAACGATTCCCGCGTCAATGGATCTTATTAATCCTTCAATCTCGTATGTGTAAGGTCTTGAAAAAGTAAGATAAAATGATCCTTTTTTCATACCCATAAAAAATGTTTCATCAAGAAGATTCTTACTGCTGGTATTACAGTTGAGAGAATTAACGACCAGATCGGCGTCTTCTGCTTTTGTGGCTAGATCATCTCCTCTATTAAAAAAGTTAATTTTCATACCAAAGGCTTCACAAAGGTTACCCACTTGACTACCAATACTACCACGACCAACGATTAAAATATTTTTTCCAACCAAACTTTCTTGAAGCTCAACTGGAAAATTCTCTGTTGCTCTCACCATAGGAGAAAACTTTCTAAACAACGACAAAATCATAAACATTGTCCATTCAACAATAGAGTCCTTATTTCCGCCTTGAGAATTAGCAACTTGCACACCATTTTTTTCAAGTTCTTCAGTATTGAAAACACCTAACTCAACATAAGGATAAACAACAAAAACATTTTTTAATTTTGGAAGAACATCAAGCAAGAAATCACCATTACTAAATATAACATCAGCGCCTTCAGTTTTGGATAAGAAATCTTCAACTGATTCAGGACTTTCTTGAATAATTAACTCTCCGATTGATTCAAGTCTTTGTTTGTGCTCATCTTTAAGATTCATCCCAAGAGTAACAATTTTTTTACCCATACTACTCAAGTGGCGATCGGACCTTTATAAATAAATCGTTTTCTGTGACAGAGCAAGATCCAGAATTGTATAAAAGCATTTTAGCACACAACTTAGCTGTTGTAATAAAAAGAATGTAACCCCACGATTGGATGCGGCGACCGGGAATTGAACCCGGGCCAGAGCGTTGGCAACGCCCCATTGTACCATTCAACCACCGCCGCATTAAAAATGAAATGGGCCCGCCCGGACTCGAACCGGGGATCAATGCCTTGTAAGGGCACTGTCATAGCCACTAGACCACGGGCCCATTGATAGCAATGCAAACTAAGTGTCTATTTTTAAAGTTTATGGTAAATTAGAAAGAAAAGAAAAAAGAAAAAGGCAATTAAGCCTTACAATTTCTCATTGTGTAAGCGATTCTTTGATTTACACAAGCCTTTGTCTCGTCATCTTGAAGAGTTCTTGGTAAAGCAATAATTTTCTTAATTGATCCGAACTTATCTTCCCAATCAGAAACTTCCACCTTGTACTCTTTCTCGTCACCAGACGCAAGAGGCTCTTTGCTTACATCAAATCCAGTTTCACCGTTGTCAGCATTGATGTAGAATAGTAATCCACCATCAACATCTCCTCTACCGGAGCTTTTGATAGTTAAGATAACATCTCCGTCACCAGTAACTTCACAACCTTTGTAACCTAGACTGATAGTTTCGTCACACTTGTGACCGCAGTCTCCTGGACAAATGAAATTGTTTTCGGTTCTTTTACCGTCGATATTACACTCAAACTGAGTACATACCAACTTTTCAGAATCTTCATAAAGTCCTTCGATGTTTTGACAAACGCCGTCACCACAGTAACCTGCACTAGTCTCTTCGAGATTAGTAACAACGTCAGTGTCAGCAACTACTGGTTCAACATCTTTAACTTCTTCTTTAACTTCTTCTTGAGCTGGAACTGAATCAACCACTGGCTCATCAACCACTGGCATAGCTTCCGGCCCTGCGTCTTGACATCCTTTGATCGCTACGATTGCAATAATAATTACAATTACAGCAATAATGCCAATAGCATAAGACAAATCAGAACTTTTCTCTTTTTTTTTGTGATGTGTTTTTTTTTTCGGGTGTGATCCCGCTTTATGTTTCTTAGCCATGTTTGTGACCCTCCTAAAAAACTTATTTTAATTATGATCTATGCTTCTATACCGAAGTTCTATATTTAAATGTTTGGATTGCAGAATACAAAAACCTAGGACTCAGCGCCTGAAAAGCCAAAATTCTTAAAAAACAACCCCAAATAAATAATCTCAAAAAAACATCAGATACATTTAAATACCGCACATACAAGCTCTAAACACTATGCAAGAGAAGATTTTTAGCATTCTGTTTGATGAAGATGAGATAAATTGGAAAGGACTTCTATATGATCTTGTAAAATCAGAAGGTATGGATCCATGGGATATTGACGTTTCTGAGATCTCTAAAAAATACCTTGACATGGTTAAAAAACTTAGAGAGATGGATCTTAAAATGTCAGGTAAAGTTCTGTTGGCTGCAGCCATACTATTAAAATTCAAATCTAATCACTTGTTAAGCCAAGGAATAAACAACCTTGATGGACTATTTGCACAATCTGAACAAGAGGAAGAGATCTGGGAAGAAGTAGATGGTGAACTAGTAAAAGTAACCCCTGATAGATTGAAAGATTATCAGAACGCAGAACTCATTCCAAGAACTCCTCAACCAAGAAAAAGACAAGTTTCTATTTACGATCTAGTTGATGCACTTCAACAAGCATTAGAAGTAAGAAACAGAAGAGTAAGAAGATATGAAGAAGAACCTATGGAGATTCCAGAGAAACAAACAGACATTAGTCAATTAATGCAAGAACTTCTATCAGATATTTATGAACACTTTGAAAAAAATCTCACAGAGAAATTAACGTTCCAACAGCTAGTAAAAGACACTAATAGAGAAGCAAAAGTTCTAACATTCATCCCACTACTACATTTAACTAATCAAAGAAAAGTCGATTTAGATCAAAAAGAACATTTTGGCGAAATAGAAATCATGCTTAACAAATTTGTAGAAGAAAAAGAAGAATCTAAAGAAGAAGAGAAACCAGCAGAAGCATAATGAGTACAATAAATAAACAAAAAAAGAGCATAGGTCCAGGCAAACTAATTCTACAAGTAGGAGTTATAGGAAACGCAGGTAAAGAAGAATATCCAAAAAACTGGAAGCCCCATAAAGATGAACTAAGAACTGTCAAAACAATAGGACAACTCTTAGGAAAAGCAGGTGCAACAGTATTAACGGGCGGAGCACAAGGAATCATGAGTACAGTATCAACAGAAGCAATCAAAGGAGAAAGTATAACTGTTGGTTTGTTTAATCACTTAGAACAAAGAGGAGCAAGTGAAGAATATACTGTAGGATTAAATACAGGAATGAAAGAAGGAGCATTAGAAAATCTTCTAACCATGTTCTCAGATATAATGATTGCAATAGGAGGATGCTCAGGAACACTTAACGAACTATGTATGGCGTACCGAAACAAGATCCCCGTAGTTTTACTAAAAGGATATGGTGGATGGGTAGATAACATAATACCACTATTACATAAAGGAAAATATTTAGACGTGAGAGAAAGAACAGAGTTCTACATAGCAGAGACTCCTGAAGACGCAGTTAGAACGGCATTAAGAATTGGCAAAAAAAGACTCATAGAAATAAAAAAGAAAGGAAAGAATTTCTACAAGAATACAACAACTACTTCAAAATAGCAAAACACCCAAACATTTTTATATGTCTTGGCCAAAAAATAATTCTATAATGGATCTAAAAGAGTTAATTCTAAGACTACATGCGCGAGAGCTTAAACCTGACGGAATAGAACTTGTCAGAAAAGTTGAACTAGCAGAGTTAGATGAAAGTGACCTAGAACTAATGGTATTTAGAAAAGAAGATGATACTGCCACAACTGTTGACATAGTTAGAGGAACAACTCTTTGGCGAGAAGGACTTGAAAGATATCCAAAATTCAGAGGAGCAATAGTAAGAAGCGGATCACTTCAAAGAGTTATAGTTAAAGACTCAGCAATAGTAGATGAAGGAAAAGAAAGAAATTTACTAGAAGAAGGCAGAATATACACAATCCCTGAAGAATTGATAACATCAGGAAAAGTATTTGAGTCTTTACTACCAGAAAATGCAATCATGCAATTCTACTTTACAGAAGGCAGAGGACCAGCAAATGTTTTTGGTGTAACAAGAATAACAAGCTTAGACCAAATAGTTCCCGGCAGTAGAATTATGATTGACAAAGATGGCGGAATAAACAGCTTTGAAGAAATAAGAGTAGACGAAGCATTAACCGACGAGTTCAGAGACGAGCCTGCAAGATTAATAACCGCAGGTCATCACAGAGAAGCTTATGCCACACAAGATAGAGGAGTTAGATATATGAGCACAGGGTGGATAGTTGGCTCAAGACGCATGGCTTTATACCCAGTACCAGAATCACTCGTAAAAACCGGAAACGTATACAGAATAAGATAGAACAACAAAATCTATTTAAATAACATACCCACCACGTTCTTCACAATGACATTTACAAGTATACAAGAAGCTATGAACAAAGGAGACGGAGAAGTTTCCATAAGAGGATGGGTCCACAGAGAAAGAGGATCAAATAAAATCAAGTTTATTTCATTAAGAGATTCTACCAACGTAATACAATGTGTTGTAGAGAAAGAAGTTCTTGGAGAAGAAAAATGGGCAGAAACTAGCCTATTCAAGATGGAAGCTTCAGCAGCAATACACGGTAACATTAGAAAAGATGAAAGAGCACCTACTGGCTACGAAATAAATGTAACAGACTTTGCAATCATAGGCAAGTCAGATACATTCCCAATAACTAGAGATCAATCACCAGAATTTTTACTAGATAAAAGACATCTATGGTTGAGATCTCGAAAAATGACTGCAATGATGAAAATCAGATCTACAGTCACAGGAGCAATCCACGATTTCTTTAGACAAAGAGGATACTTTGAGTTTACTCCACCTATTTTGCAACCAAATCAATGTGAAGGTGGTTCAACTTTATTCGAAGTTAAATACTACAAAGATAAAACATACCTATCACAAACATGGCAACTATATGCAGAGGCAGCAATCTTCGCATTAGAAAAAGTATACGACATGTCTCCAACATTCAGAGCAGAGAAATCAAAAACATCTCGACACTTAAGCGAATTCTGGATGGCAGAGATGGAAGCCGCATGGATGGATTACAAAGAATGTTCAGAAGTTGCAAAAGCAGAACTAAAATTCATTGTTCAACAAGTTCTAGAAAAGAATCAAGCAGAATTAAAAGTGCTAGAGCGAGATGTTAGTAAATTAACTCCAACAGCAGAAAACAAACTACCTACAATAACATATACTGAAGCATTGAAAATGTTAAAAGAAAAATGCGACCTGGATGTTGAATGGGGTAAAGATCTTAGAACTGTTGAAGAAGATAAATTGGCAACTTTATTCGACACACCCGTTGTCGTAACACATTATCCTAAAGAAATAATGGCATTCTACAAACCTACTGACGACACTCAAACTGACGCACCAGGACCAGTTGCAAAATGTTTTGATGTTATTGCGCCCGAAGGTTATGGAGAAATAGTTGGCGGAAGTGAAAGAGATACAGACATCGACGAACTAAAGAAAGCACTAGAAGCTGATGGCGAAGATGTGGCCAATTATCAATTCTATTTTGACACAAGACTGTACGGCAGTGTTCCACACTCAGGTTATGGTGTTGGTGTAGAAAGAGTTATCGCATGGATTTGCGGATTGGAAAACATCAAAGATGCAATACCATTCCCAAGAACTATGTTGAGAAAAGAACCTTAAGAGATTCTTTTCATCTCAAATTCTTTTTCTTCTCTATTACTATTCTCAAAACTTATCTCCCCAGTAACTCCAGAATATGAAACAGTAGACAAATACTCAGAAACACACTCCGACTCAACACAACCAAACTCAATCGCATCCAATAATAAATTCATAGCATCATATGCATATGCCGCAGAAGGCGATGGTTTCTTAGAATAATATTCTTCAAAATGGTAATTAAATTCTAAAGAAGAATTCTCAACAACAGGATATGGATAATACGTACCTTCAATCTCAGGAAATTCATCTAATAAGATAGGAGTTTCAGTATTTGATGTTGCATACAACACAACAGAATCTAACAAACCCAATTCTTTAGCTTGACGAGTAAACTGACCTTGAGGAGGATAATAAGCAAACGCACCAAACACAGCATCAACATTTAATGATTTAATTTTCGTCACGACAGACCTATAATCATTTTCATAGGTGTCAACTGCAAACACTTCAACAACAGTAACATTATTCTCTAAAGAAAATTTCACAAAAGAATTTTTAATCTCCTCAGCCCAATCATTCTGATTATACACGATCACAACTCTACTAAGATTAACCAAACCCATATGATTAACAACAGGTTTAACTTCTTGATCAGTTGTCGACCATAAATTAAAATAATACTTAGACGGGATAGTCACTAAACCAGAAGATGGAGAAACAAAAACAGTAGAATAATCTTTTGCCAACCCGCTAGCAATCTGTCCAAACCAAGTAGGCCCTATAATAAAGTCTACATCATCAAAAGAAACTAACTTCTTAACTGCAGTTACAGTTTTAGGAAAACTAGTTTCACAATCTTCAACCACAAAATCAACATAACTTATATTTCTCTCAACTAAAGACAATTGAGCACCAAGCATTTCACTCTCACCCCAAAAAGCACCTGCACCAGTTAGATGAAACAAACCACCAATCTTAATCTTCTCACTTCTGACAACCTCACCTGAAACCCCACAACCAACTATCAAAAGTAACAAAGCTAACGCTAACATCTTATTCATTCTAACTACCTCCGCCCAAACACAACCAAATAATAAGAAAAGAAGCATATAAAACATCATTCAGCAGTTACTGTTGAATAATACAAACATTTAAATAGAAAAAGCACAATATAGGCTTTAAAATGCAAGAATTAAAAGAAATAGGATTAACAGATGGAGAGATAAAAGTCTACTTAGCATTACTAGAACTAGGTCCATCAACCAATTCACCCATTGCGAACAAAACAAGAATGCAAGCATCAAGTGTATACTATTGTCTCAACTCATTGATCAACAAAGGTTTTGTAAGTTACGTAATAAAAGCAAACAGAAAAAATTTTGAAGCAAATGATCCCGATAGCATTCCCGAAATAATCAATGAAAACATAAAGAAACTAGAACAACAAAAGAAAAAGATTAATTCTTTGGTACCAAAGTTAAAACTAAAACAAAACTTCGCAAAGAAAAAGAGTCTTGCTGTCGTCTACGAAGGATTCAACGGACTCAAAACAATCTTCAATAACCTAAGACAAAACTTAAACAAAGGAGAAACATTTTGTGCATTTGCCATAGGTCAAAAAACAGAAGAAAACAAAGCACTCCAGTTATTTTTTCAACAACACAATAGAGAACTAAAGAAAAAAGGCATTAAACTAAAACTGTTATCAGAAGAAAGTTCAAGAAAAATCTTCAAAGAAATGTACGGCTCAAGATTCTTGGAAGGTCAACAAGAACTAAAGTACACAAAAGAAACAATACCCTCCGGGGTCACAATCTGGAAAGATAACGTAGTCATTCATGTATGGGATGGCCTAGAACCTATGTCATTTATGATTACAAACCCTCAAGTAGCCGAAAACTACCAGAAATACTTTGATTCTATATGGGAGAAAGCCTCACCCTAAACTATTTAAATAGGCCACATTTCCAAGAAATCATGCATATATTAATAACAGATTTCCAAGGAAACCCAAATGTAGGGCTTTACGGCTTTGCAACTGATGAATATTGCCTACTTGGTAAAGATGTCAGTGAAGAAAAAGCTGAAGAAATATCTAAAGTACTGAAAGTTCCAACACACAGAATAAATATTTGTGGAACATCTTTAGTTGGAGTTTTTGTAACTGGAAATACAAATAAACTTCTCGTTCCAAGTATCGCATTTGAAAGCGAACTTAAAGTCCTAGAAAAATTAAAAATTGATTATGAAGTTATTGAAACAAAATTAACTGCTTTAGGCAACAACATTCTTTGCAACGATAATGGCGCATTAGTTAATCCAGACTTTCCAGCCACTGTTAAAAAAAGAATCAGACAAGCACTTAATGTACAATTAAAACCAGGCACAATTGCACGAATGCATAATGTAGGATCATTATCAATTTCACATCAATCAAAATGCGTAATTCATAGAGACGCAGATAAAGAAGATATGGAAATCATAAGTGAACTTCTAAACTTAGAAGTAGAACTAGGCACAGTAAACATGGGAAGCCCATACTTGAGATCAGGAATAATTTGCAATAGTAACGGATTCATTGTTGGCGAAAGTTCAGGAGGACCTGAAATAGCACAACTAGATGAATCATTAGGCTTCTTAGATGAAGAATTATAATTATAAGAGGGACAAAATGGCAGAAGAAAACGAAAAAGAAATGCAACAAAAGTATATGGAACTTCAAATGATGCAACAGCATATGCAACAAGTCCAACAACAGCTACAGAAAATGGACCAGCAAATGATGGAACTTAAGAACATGGAAGAAAGTGTTGGCGAGTTAAGTAAAGTTGAAGCTGGAAATGAAATTCTACTACCAATATGTTCAGGAGTCTTTGTAAAAGCAAAGATACAAGATACTAACGAACTATTCGTAAACGTTGGAAGCGATGTAACTGTTAAGAAAGATAACAAATCAGTTCAAAAAATGATTGTAGATCAAATTGAAGAAATAAACCAATACAAAGAAGAGATCAACCAACAAATGTCCCAGATCCAAGAACAATCAGGGCTTATTGAAAAAGAGATTCAAAGTAGAGCAAAATAAAAATGTTTGGCTTCTTAAAAAAGAAACTCAAGGAAACTGTAGAGAAGTTCTCTAAGGAAGTAGACGAAGAAACAGAAGAATTTACAGAGGAAGAACTTAAAGACGAGAAAATACAGGAAGAGATTGAGAAAAAAGACAAAGAAGTAAAACCAAAAGTAAAGAAACCTAAAGCTAAAAAAGAAAAGCCAAAGAAAGAAGTTGTTAAAGAACCAGAACTCACAGAAACAAAAGAAGAAGAAGAAATCAAAGGCGTTAAGATAACATATTATGTTCACGGCACAACAACAGATAACGAAGAACACCTAGCAACAGGACACGCACCTGGTGAGTTATCAGAACTTGGAAAAGAACAAGCAGAGAATCTAAAAGAATTTGCCAAAGACAAAACATTCAACGTTGTATTCTGTTCAGATCTGAAAAGAGCAATTGATTCTGCAGAATTAGGATTCAAAGATCAATACAAGATAATACAAGACGTAAGACTAAGAGAAGCAGACTACGGAGATCTCACTCAAAAACCCTGCAGCGAATTCAAACAAGACATGCCAAAGTATGTCGAGAAACAGTTCCCTAATGGCGAGAGTTATATAGATGTAGAAATTCGAATTGCAGAATTCTTAAATCACCTTTACGATAAATACTACGGACAACACATAGCAATTGTCGCACATCAAGCACCACAATTAGCACTGGACGTCCTCCTGAAAAAAAGAACATGGAATCAAGCGATTGCAGAAGACTGGAGACTTAAAAAAGCATGGCAACCTGGTTGGGATTATTTTATAGAAGAAAAAGTCAAAGTTCCCGAAGCACCAGAATACTCCGAAGACATTGAAGAAAAAGAAGAACCCAAAGAAGAAAAGAAAGGTTTCCTAGGAAAACTCTTTGGAAAGAAAAAAGAAGAGCCTAAAGAAGAAGAATTACCAGAAGAACCTGTTGAAGAAAAAGAAGATTCTAGTATTTTTGGCAAGTTAAAAGATGTTGTAACAAAGAAAGCAGTTTCTGAAGAGAAATTCGAAGAACTATTTTTCGATCTAGAGGTTGCAATGTTAGAAAACAATGTAGCGCTAGAAGTCATAGAAAAAATAAAAGAAGACCTTAAGAAAGAATTAGTAGACACTAAAGTACTAAGAGGTCAAATACAAGAGATTATAGCAAACACACTATCAAATTCTATTGCAGAACTATTCAAAGTTGAGCCTATAGACGTTATAGAGAAGATAAAAGAAAGCAAAGATCCATTCGTTATAGCATTTATTGGAATCAACGGTTCAGGTAAGACTACAACAATAGGTAAATTTGCAAAACTATGCCAGAACAACGGACTAAAACCAGTAATGGCGGCAGCAGATACATTCAGAGCAGCAGCAATACAACAACTAGAAGAGCATGCAAAAAGATTAGATGTCAAGATGATAAAACATGACTACGGCTCAGACCCTGCAGCAGTCGGATTTGACGCAATAAAATTTGCAAAAGCCAAAGGATACGATGTTGTATTAATTGACACAGCAGGAAGATTACATTCAAATGCAAACTTAATGGATGAAATGAAGAAAATCATCAGAGTTTGCACACCAGATATGAAACTATTCATAGGAGAAAGCATAACAGGAAATGATTGCGTAGAACAAGCCACAAAATTCAATGAAGCCGTAGGAATTGACGGAATAATTCTCAGCAAAGTCGATGTTGATGACAAAGGCGGCGCAGCAATTTCCGTATCACATGTAACTGGCAAACCAATTTTATACATAGGAACTGGCCAAGACTATGAAGACATGAAAAAGTTTGACAAAAACATAATTCTAGATAATTTAGGAATATAAAAAAAGAAAAAGAAACTTACGGAGTGTAAGTTTGAATTGCGTGTTCTATTGATTTTGGATCAAATCCCAGTTGTGCAAATTTCACTTCACAGTCCCCATTAAGATATACAAACGCAGGCACACCAGGTGCATCTAAAGCCTCTGCAACCCTCCGACCATCACGCCTTTCTATGTCGTATTTAACAAAATCAACATCTCGACCATACTTTTCAATGAGAGAACTAAATTCAGCACTATCTTCCGCATGCGTACATGCAGGACACCAATCGGCAGCAACCATTATCACCGCAGGTCTTCCCTCACTACAAAGATCGCCAAACACTTCATGACCATCTAACGCTTGTGCATTATCAGAAAACACTTTACGTCTCGCCATATCTGATGCTTGCAACAAGCTTTCCGCAATTCCACCATCGTAAGATCCCATCAACTGCGCACCCATTCTTAATGCCTTCACGGTATGACCATCCACAACATCATGATCTGCCTGATATTGTACCAACTCAAGTAAATGTTGAACCGCTTGAAGAGAGTTATCTTGTCTGTGAGAGTCTTTTGCCATCAGCGCTAAACCCAAAACATGACTTTCGTCATAAGTATCAATCGCAGCAAGATAACCATCCGAGTAAAGCTTACGAATTACCTCCATCGATCTAGGATCATCTTCATTAACAACACCACTAATAGCATCGTCTAAAGTCGATTCCAAATCAAGATCAGCACGCGTATCAGGTTCAAGCGTCCTTTCATAAAGCATAGAACTACTAGCTCCAGGTCTATCACCTAAACAATCACCAACTTTTTGACCCGTACTCGCACAACCAGCACCTAATGCTAAAAGCAAAGCACCAGTTGTAACAATTTTTCCTAATCCCATTTTATATTCCTCCTAAAGCCAAGTACCTGTTGGTTTTACCTCAGGTTTAACACTCTCAGGTAACACAGGCATTTCTGAACAACAATCTTGAACATATAGCACAGACGCAGCAAGTCCAGTAATCAGATCATACATACACCCTACTACTTTACCCTCAGGAGTATCAAACAATTGCACACTCGACGGATCAACACAATCATCGGACAAAAGTTCTCTTCCCTCTTGCGGATTAAGAGCATAAAGCTGTGAAGTCATCGAAACCAGGTCACCATCTCTGAACGTAGAAACTGAGGCAACAGCTTGCTCAGCAACGCCATCTGCTTTTTTGTCAACAAAATAAGAAGATACTAAACTTTGCGGATTGTCACTATCTCGCGCAGTCACCATCAACTCAAGATCGTCACCTTTAACTCTAATATTTAGATACATATCACCAAGATTAATATCAAGAGTACGCTCACCATCAACCAGCGTACCGTTCTTAGCAACATAATCATGAACAAATTCAGAATACTTAGCCACAGAACCATCATTACATCTAGGTTCACCAACTTTATCAACAAACTTTTTTACTTCACCCGGACTTAGAAAATCCAAAAGACCTTCACCTTGATCTGCCACAGGCGCAACTTGCACAACAGACGCAGGATCTATCAAAGCATCCAAACTATCCATTTCTTCACCCTGCACAGGCGCTCCCAATAATAAAACAGATAATCCTGCCGCAACTCCCAAACCTTTCAATCCATCAATTACTTTCATTCTATTTTCCTCCCATTACTTCTGATTTCTGTAAGCAATATCTCTCATTTCTTTCAAAACATCTTTAGAATAATCACAAACAGTGATTTGATCTTTAGAAAAATCAATCTTAACTTTAGGCGGCTCATAGCCCACACCATGAAATGAAGTTTTCATCTCATAACTTAACCTAACAAGAATATCTCTACCTCTTGGACCATTAAGAGTTCCAGAATCATTTCTCTTAGCCCAATGTTCATTCTTTCCAATATCTACTCTACCTCTTTCAATCAAAGAACTAAGATAATTTCTAGATTGAGTAGAACTTTTCTGAAACAATGCACATCTACCAAGAACTTTCTTTGCAACTTCTTCAGGAACAGTTTTTACAGCAAACGGATCTTCAGGATTAATAAAATCCCTTAAACTATCTAAACTGTAGAAACTGTCAACATAAGGAGTAATATCAGTTGCCTCAACCCAACCATTATCACTTTCTTGAATAAACTTAACATGCGCTTGCTGAACTAATGAAAGATATGATTCCATGTAACCATTCCTATAATTTAGAAACTCACCATTCTGTATAATGGTAACAGCGTTATCAAAACCTACAAAATTCTCAAGTTTTGTAAACTCATCATCAAATTCATCTAATGTTTTCTTTGACGCAGCCTTTGATGCCCTATCTGCAGGTATATCAAAAGTCTCCGTCAACATTTCCTCTAGCAATTCACAACTCATATTTTACCACCTAGAGAGAAAAAGCTCAGAAAAGATATATACTTAATTCATATAGTATATAACTAAGTATATACACATATATAATAGAAAAGTATATATATCAGACACGACTTACCATATACGATTTAAAATGATTAGAAAGATTATACGATTAGGAACATCAACCTTAGTGACATCCCTACCGTCAAGATGGATTAAAGAACACTCCCTCAAACAAGGAGATGAAATAGTTCTAGAAGAAGAAGGTAAAAGTCTAAGAGTTAGCACAACAAAATCTGCAGAGACTGGAGCTACAGAAATAAACATAACAGATCTAGACACAAAGCTCGTCGACAGATTCATTCGGGGAGCATACATAAAAGGATTTAGCGAAATAAGAGTAGTATTTCAAAATCAAGAAGTAAAAGAACTAAAGACAGGAAAGACACATCCAACTGTAGACATAATTCAGAAAACTGTCAACTCACTCTTAATAGGCATGGAAATCATAGAACAGAGGAACAACAGCTGTACAATCAAAGATATAACGGGTCACACAGATAATGAACTAGAAAACATTCAGAGAAGAATATTCTTATTAACACAATCAATGGGAGAAACTTGCTTAGAATTAGTAAGATCAAAAGACAAAAACATAAGACTAAGATCAAATAAAGAGAACATATTCAGATTCACAAACTACTGTCACAGACTACTAAACATAAAAGGTCACACAGACTACAAGAACGTTTCATTCTACTACATAATTATAGAAAAGATAAAAGAGATCGTCGACGCATATGAAGCAGTTGCAAACGACATAACTGAACTGAAAACACAACCATCAGAAAATACAGAAAAAATTTTAGAACTAACAAACGAATGTTTAAGAACCACATATGAGTTATTCTACAAATTCTCATCAAAAAAATGTTTAGAATTAATTAAAAAACGAAGAGAAGCATTCGACGTAGTAAACAAAGCAAAAACAGACAAAACAACAAAGAATATAGACTTCCTAATGATTGGAAGACTCACAGATATACTATTCACCACATTATACATCGCAGAAGCAAGAATAGGTATAGAATTCTAAAACACCACTGACAAGTAGTGGCAAAAGCGAAAGCTTTAAATATAGATAGTAGAACAGATATAGGCAAGTTGGGTTGGAAATACAGATAAAAGAGGCGTAGCCTTATCTGCTAAAAATAACCTAATTCTGAACAAATGACAACAGCAATAGAAGCAGTAAGACAATATTTCGGAGGAAATTTTGATAAGATTATGTTATCATTTCTAGCTGATGCTGCAAAAGAAGAAACAAGATCATTTCCCGAAAGAAGACAAAGACTTGATCAAATTGTTCAACATTTAAGATCAAAGGAAAGAACTCCAGTTGGTGCAGTATTTATTGGAGAATCATCTGCAACTTACACAAATAAACAAGGTTTCATTGCATATTTATCAACATCACACGGAACTTTACAAAGAGAAGTTGTCACAATCAATAAAATTCTAAGTGAACTTGAAAGAAAAAAAGGTTACCAAGTTCCAGAACGTGTTTCAGGAGCAGTTCAAACCATAGAAGAACTTTGCGAGAGGGCTAAACTACCAACCGCAAAAATTCAAAGAGAACTCACAAGAATAAGAACTACAACTTTAGGTGCAGGAGATGCACAAAGACATGCAGCATATCAAATTACACAAGCATGCGACAGAGCTTCTAGAAGTTTTAGTGTTCCAAACATGAGCGCAGTAATTAAAGTTACAAAAGATAAAGATGACGTAAGAAGATCATACAACATACAAAGACTACTGTCAGACTACGGAGTAGGATCTGTTCTAGAACCAAGAAGAATGTCGGAAGGTCTAGATAATCCAATAACACGATTTTTTAGCAAACTATTAGGCATAGATCGATGCTTCATCATGGACTCATTCTCTAGTGGAAATAACATGTCAGAAGTATACTACACTTTAACTCCCAGAGCAAGAGATCAAACAGTAAGAGCCATAGTCTCAGATATTGTCGATATAAACCACAGAACAAGAGATAAAGGAAATGGAAAGCAAGAGAAAGTTAAGAGCACCATCCCCGATAAAGCATATCAAAATGATTTTGAGACAAAGTATCTTACAACAAGACAAAGATCAAAACCAGATACACTTACCGAAAGAATTAGAGAATTTTATACAACAAATATCGCAAATCCGTTAGAGCAAGACAATGGGATCATACATAATGATCTACACTTTGATAACATAAGAGCGAGTGCAAATGGCAGAGAACTAGATGAATACCACTTAATAGATTTTGGAATGGCAAGAATAGGACACTTATCTTCGGATTTACACAGAGTATTCATGGCAGCGAATGTATTCAGAGATCGAAAAGAAGAAGTATACTTGAAAGAAGCTCACAACATTGCAAAAATAAGATATGGATTCCAGGATACATACGAAGCATTCAAAGAAGTATGCGAGAAAGGATTCATACATGGAGATCTAAGATACGCAATGACTTGCAATTCATGTTACAACTCAATAGAATTACATGGAAGAGAGAAGCAAGTAGTGGCAGACACAGCATCATTTTTCTACACAAGAGCTATTAAAAGATTGGAGAAAGCTGCAGCAGAACGAAGACTAGACACAACACAAACTTCAGAGTTCATAGAAAACTTAGAAAGACAGGTTGCACGTAACCCTACACTGCACATCAGAAAATTATCAGACCCAGATTATCACAGAATGCAGAGAGCAAATTCACACTTAGAATCAGGAAGATTAACTGTTGAAGAATACCAAAAACAAATACAATCCAATTCATTCAAAGGAACTTATGACGTGGACAGAATGAATTGGAGAATAATTGCTCCATATCTTACACAACAAGCAGAAATATCAAATAGAGTGTCAGAAATAGGTAGAGCAATAGACAGTAAAAGATAACTCACAAATCATATTACTTCGGCAAACTTCATCGAAAGATTCAAGTGATCTACATAACCCAACCCAGATCACCGTATCCAAGATGATGTTTCGCCGATTTTTTAATTATACTTGCCACGAACATTAAAAACAAAAACTTCTTTATCCGTGTTAACACTTCTAGAAGGATCTAACACTTCAACAATATTCCGTTCAGTAGTTACTTTATTCAATCTAGTTCCAGCACTATAACCTTTACCATACCCTTGAATAAACTTCTTTTTTTCTAATCCTCTAATCTCTTCATAAGTTCGACCATTAGGTGATTTCAATTGCAACGCAGTCCGATACAAAGAATAAGGATTTTTGTAACTTCTAGACCTACCATCTTCAAACCCTATCCTATAACCCAGATCACGACTATGTGGACCTCGTTCAGGAGACAAAGAATACAAGTTTAAATCAGTATATCTTCTCCTAACATTAGTTCCTATTACGCCAGGCTTGCTTTTTGCAACTTTAAGATTATCTTCATCCAAGAACCCTTTAGAACGACTCAAACTAGCACCATTCTTAGTAGAATAATAACCAAATCTATAACCCTTAAGATAATAAAACATATCAAAGTTCAAAGGATTCATTCCTTCAACATTAAGTTCCTTAAAAACTTGTAATCGATAACGCGGATGATTCATCCCATAAAGATTCATAGTATCACCAGTCTCGGCATCTCCTACACCAGTCTGATAACCCATATCATAAAGTAAATCTTTTTCCACAGTTCCTGCAGCAAAAACACCTAAAGAAAGTACAAACACGCTTAGTAGAAGAAATCCAATAAATCTCATGAAATATCACCTCTTGATTAAGATAACCTAAAAACAGCGGTCGTACTATAAAAAGCTTTCATAAAAAAAAGAAATAAAAAAAATATTCTTAGCCGTCTCTCTTCAGCTTACCCGTTCTCATAGCATACTCTTCAGCTTTAGTAAAGCCCCAGATTCCTACCGGAATCAATACAACTCCACAAACTATCAAAGGTAACAGCACAGGAACAAACAATTCAGCAACGCCCGTCCCATGAATTATTGCTTCCCTCATACCTTGCAAAGTGTATGTCGCAGGACTAAACTTTGAAAACACTTGAAGCCATCCAGGTAATACGCTAATCGGATAAAAGATTCCACTAACCATAAGCAATACAGCATCAAAGATATGCACTACTTGGAAACCTTTCTCAGGAGCAATAATTGGAAATATCGCAGTCAAAGCACCAAAACCGACAAACGACAAACTTGCCAACATCAAAACCAGCAAAGCCGAGCCAACATTCGCATTGCTAAGATCCAACTTAAGCACTAACGCCACCACTACCAACACCAAAGCAGTTCTAATTAATCCGTACAAAACCGAAAACAGAGTCATACCCAAAATATGAACCACCCTTGAAACTGGCGCCATGAATGTATACTCGATTGTTCCTTCCCATCTTTCAATAGTCACCAAAAAGTTTGTTTCCAAGACAATCATTGACAGATATCCCCAAAGCAAACTTCCAGTTACCAGGAACAATGTTACTTCACTCACATTAATGTTCGCACTGCCAGAGAGTTTCTGCATTCCTGCACCTATGAAACCAACCGAAAGAGCTAACGCAATCGTGTACACTAACCAAACCAACTCCCACATGTAAAATCTAACATACATACGAAGCTGACGATAGATGAATGCGTAGCCCTTCTTAATCTCAAACCACAAATTACTTTTCTTCTTCATCTTCATTCCTCTTGGTCTGACAATGATTTTCCGGTCAAATGCAAGAAAACATCCTCAAGCGTTGGCTTAACGGTATTGATCTGTTCAAAATCTAAACCGTTCAATTTCTGCACAACCTTAGGCAATATTTTCTTCTTCGACTCGAAAACAACCTTCTTATCTGCCACCTTAATGTCCAAAACTCCTTCGACATCCTTCAAAGCCAAGTAGACATCCTTCAACTGTGAAGTTACGATTTCGTACTTGTCATTTTCCTGAACAAGTTTCTTCAGCTCTTCCCCAGTGCCTTCTGCCACAATCCTACCAGAGTTCATTATAGCAATTCTGTCACAAAGTGCATCAACTTCATCCATATCATGCGAAGACAACATAAGAGTCACATCATGTTTTTTTCGTATACTACGAATAAACATCTGAACTTCTTTCTTCGATTTAGGATCTAACCCAGTAGTAGGTTCATCTAACAAAAGTAATCTAGGAGTAGTCAAGAAGCCTCGAGTTATCGCAACCTTTTGCTGCAAACCTCTACTATACTTCTCAACCGGCTCATCGTACTTTTTCATAGGAAAACCGATCTGCTTCAAAATCGCTTTAGCTTTCTTTTCCGCATCAGCAACGTCCATCCCATAAAGACGAGCAGCATAGATCAAATTCTCTCTAGCCGAAAGTCTTTTGAAAAAAGATGCCTCTACCGAAACTCTGTTTATGAGCTTCTTCACTGCAGCTCTAGACTTGTACACGTCTTTGCCGAAAACTCTTATTTCTCCCTTATCAGGAATCAGCAAAGTCGCAATCATCCTAATCAGAGTACTTTTACCACAACCGTTGTGACCCAGTACACCGTAGGTTTCTCCTTGCTTCACATCTAGAGTGATTCCAGAGATCGCTCTAAACATCTTCTTGCTCTTCCAAGGCAACAAACTCACCTTGTGGTTCTCGTCCACGAAACTTTTGGACACGTTTTTTATCCTCAATACATTTTTTGTCATTTTTTCACCAATGGATCATTTTGGCGTTGGTATGATCATGAAATCACATTTGTATAGACTCCAGTCAAGGAGCATAGAGAACCCACAACGCAGAACATAGCTTTTTCCTGGAACAGAATCACTTCAAGAAGAAATGTTGTAAACAAGAATCCGGCTTGCGCTATGGATTAAATGTTAAATGATGCCCCTGCAAGAATAATATCATAGGTCACTCTAACAAAGATAGGGCTTTCCACTTTGCATCCTTGAGTTGTTTGCTTGATTTGCATTTTTACACCTAAATAATTTTTAACAACGTTAGTATTCATTACTACTATTTATAGTTTTCTTTTTTAGTCACTTAATGGTAACAAAGATTATGCCAAAATACCCTGAAAGTGTAAAGAAAACCCCAAAACGCATCATATTTTGTAGACACTGTAACGTGATAATCTCCAAAACATCAATCAAATTAATATAATAGTCTGAAGTTTCAACTCTCATGTCTAAAACCGTCCACATCCCATTAAAAACAAACAATCAATCGATAAACATAGCTCTCGACACAATACAAATAGGCAAACAAGCATTAATATTTGTTAACACAAAACGTTCTGCAGAAAAATTATCAGAAGACATTTCTAAAAAAATAAAACATATCTCTCTTCCAACACTATCGGCTTCAATATTAAAAGCAGTTTCCTCGCCAACAAAACAATGTAGAAGATTATCTAAGATCGTGGAGAAAGGCGTTGCATTTCATCACGCAGGTTTAGTTTCAAAACAAAGAGAGTTAATTGAAGATAAATTTAGAGAGGGTGTAATAAAAGTTATTTGCTGCACACCAACATTAGCATTTGGTCTTGATATGCCTGCATTCCGTGCAGTTATCAGAGATCTAAAAAGATTCTCTGTTGGGACATCATGGGGAATGACGGACATTCCAGTATTAGAATACATGCAAATGGCAGGCCGAGCAGGACGTCCAGGTAAAGAAGATTACGGAGAAGCAATCTGCATTGCACAAACAGAATCAGATAAAGACTTTATTGAACAGAAATATATTGAAGGAGAACCTGAATGTATTTATTCAAAACTCGCAGTTGAACCAGTGTTAAGAACATACTTATTATCATTAATCGCATCACACTTCGTAAGAACTTATGATGACATCATAACATTCTTTTCAAAAACATTTTGGGCATACCAATTTGAAGACATGAACCGACTAGAAAGCATCATAAATAAAATGCTAAAACTTCTTGTTGACTTTGAATTCATAGAAATGTCAGAAACAACTGACGATTTTGTATCAGCACAAGAAATGGCAGAACGAAAAGTCAAAGCTACAAAGCTAGGAGAAAGAGTTGCACAATTATACATAGATCCACTAACTGCAAACAAATTGATTGAAGATATGAAAGCATCAGCGGAACAAGATCTAACCGCATTCTCTGTACTACACATGGTTTGTTCAACATTAGAGTTAAGACCTTACTTAAGAATAAAGGCAAAAGAAGTAGACAAGATCGAAGAACGTTATGCAGAATTCGCAGACGAAATACTCGCAGATGAACCTGAAATGTTTGAAGATCACTACTCCGACTTCATGGACTCCATTAAAACATCATTATTCATGTACGACTGGATCGAAGAAAAAGGTGAAGAATATTTGTTAGAAACCTTCGACATCCGTCCAGGAGAAATTAAAGCAAAATTAGACAGAGCAGACTGGTTACTCTACGCATGTGTAGAGTTATCCAAAATAATTGGATTAACAAAAGTGAACAAAGACATTACCAAAACAAGAATGCGGTTAAAGTCAGGAGTAAAAGAAGAACTACTCTCATTACTAAGACTAAAAGGCGTTGGTAGAATCAGAGCAAGAAAAATGTTCAACAACGGAATAAAAGATTTGAAAGACGCCAAAACATGCGATCTCACTAAACTCGCACAATTAATCGGACGAGCAATTTCTTATAAGATAAAAGAACAACTAGGTCAAAAAGTAACACCAATAAAAGAAAACAAAAGAAAAGGACAAATTAATCTTAATGACTTTAGATAACTAAACAGCAGGTCTAAGAGCTTTCAACAACTCATCAGGACCAACTAGTTTCTCAACCCCATGATAATAACTTTTGTATAAAGCAGATGCCAACAATATATGAGTTGCAGGCAAATAAGTGATAGGCACAGATATATTATTAGGATTTTGCACAACAGTATCCAAACACACAAACTCATCAATCTCAGTACGAGTATTAAATTTACCGATATTCTCACAAAGAGGATGTGTTGTCCAGGATTCTATTCTCACATTATCTACGTGATCAGGCGCATGTTCTCTAACAATATCTTTGATGTACTTAGCAATATCATCAACAGTTCCGCCGCTACTAACCATATCATCTGGAAGAATATAAAGAATCTTCTTACCTGATTTGGCCATCTCAATAATATGTCTTTCCTGAATTGGACTAAATGATTTGAAACCCTGAATCTCGACTTCACCATCACGAATTCTTCGTTTCAAGATATAAGCCATATCTTTTTTCTTGGCTCTACAGTTACCAACAAACGTTTCAACTCTACGCTCAGCCCCAGCATCGGGACAGACCATAATAACTTCATCATACTTACCTTTAATATCATTATACCTATTAACAAAAGGTTGCATTTGATGCGTTACTTTATGAGCAACATCCTCTTCCTCTCTACCGAATCCCAACTTTGCCCAAATAATATTTTTTGCAGAATCAAAAGGATCAAGAGAATGAACATCAAGACCAAAAGACCTTGCAAGCTCCTCTCCTTTCATTGAATGAGGATCCAACCACATCAAATCATCAATAGATTCATTATGATAGTCTTCAATAATCATCCTTAAAGCATCCAATTCGATGTGACCTTGAGCGGCATACTTCTCCACACTATGAGATCTCAAGTAAGGACCATAAGGTAACGCCAAAGTCCTACGATGAATCGGAAGACCGGGAACTTGTTTAAGCCACCTGAAAAAACCTCTCACCTCCATATGCAAAGAATCAATCTGAGATAATTCTTCAGTTGGCTGAAAAGAATATTGAACAAAAGCAACATGATTATTTGCAAACTGATTCCAAAGAAGATCAAGACCCGATCTTATCTCTCGTTCACCACCACCACCGAAAGCACCAACTTTAAGCGGATCTCTACGAGTTTTTTCTTTTCCCATACCTTGGCCATGAGTCGAAACAATTCCAACCAATTCAGGATCTAGTCTGAAATCATGCATTAAAGAATTCCTAACTCTATCAACTAGAGAATGACTCTCACCTGAGCCTGGAACTAGAACCAATTTTGGCAAATTAACCATTAAAAAACCCCCTGAAAAGCGATATAACTACTAAGATTCCTGACACAAATATATAGTTTACGCAAATCGATAGTTGTCCCTACTACTTGACGACTTTTTTCGGATCCATCTAACAATAAGATTAACCACTGCAGAAACTTCACGTTCGTTTAGATGTTTATATTTAGGAATCCTATGCCAACGCTGCAAACAAGTTCTACAACATGTTGCAGTTGCATGCTGTGCAACAAAAACAGGATGCCCCCTATAAGGAGTTATCTTTTCATTATTTGTTGGCACAATTAATTTACTTCTAACTATTTTCTCAGCATGCTCTTTAATCTTATACTCCCCCAAATCATAAAACATTTTTTTATCTAGTGCAGATAATTGAAACTTTCGTCTAAACTTACTACTATTCAACTTCACTAAAGGATCATATCGCATCAATTGTGTCCACATGAAAAAAGAGAGAAAAACAGGGTTTATATAGCTCACACGAGGAAAAGTCCAGTGACCAGTGAAGAAAGCAAGCTTATGGAATAGTATATATAGGTAATAATATCTTAATAAAATATGGAATTAGGAAAAACACTATACGTAACTAATAGAAAACAATGGCGTTCATGGCTCGCTAAAAATCATAAAAAAGAAAAAGAAATTTGGCTTGTTTATTATAGAAAATCTTCTGGCGAAAAAAGGATTCCTTACAATGATGCAGTTGAAGAAGCACTTTGTTATGGTTGGATAGACAGCACAATAAAACGTATAGATGAAAAAAGTTTTGCTCAGAGATTCACTCCAAGAAGATCAAATAGTGTGCTTTCCCCAACCAACAAAGAACGCATCCATAGACTTATTGAAAAAAAGAAAATGACCACTAAAGGTCTCAATGCTGTTAAACATGCGTTTGATGCTTCATCAAAAAATTCAAAATGTATAATTAAAGATGATATTCTCAGATTATTAAAGGAAGAAAAAACAACTTGGGAGAATTTCCAAAAATTCCCTGAATCATACAAACGTATTCGCATAGGATGGATAGAAGGAGCCAGAACTCGCCCTGATCTGTTTAAGAAGAGACTAGAATATTTTCTTAAGATGACTGCAAAGAATAAAAAATATGGTATGGTGCAGTAATAATTTACAATATCAATACAAATACTTGGTTCTATTTGAAAATATTTATAAACAAAAAACACACATCACAAGCTATAGGTGATTAATTAGTGAAAATAAAGAAGAAAGGAATTGCATTGTTGCTAGTATTGATGATATTTTCAATTGCATTCATATTTGGCTCAGGCATGACGCATAACGAAGTCACAGCCAAAGTAAGCCAATTAGTAGTCAAAGATACATCTTCTACAGTCATTGATAGCATACTTCTAATACTTTTGGCAGGGTTAGCAATTGTATTAATGTCAATATTAGGTAATCTAGTACGAAGCCATCACCTAGGGTTACACTTCCACCAACCTCGACCAACAATAATTGAAACTCCTGAACAAATTATTGAAGAAGATGAAGCACTAAAAGAGAAAATAGATACATTAGTTAACGAAGTCGATGCAATGGATAAGATTTCAGCAGGAATAAAACAAACTAAAACTCTAGAACAACATAAAGAACTTATTCAAGAACATACTGAAGAAAAACAAGATTTAGTAAGTAAACATGTTGATGCAATACACGCTTTTGCTAAGAACTTAATACTAAAACAAACAATTACGCAAGAGAATTCTTCAGAAGACCAGCCTTCTCCGTCTCAGTCAGATTTCTAAACTTACCTCTTCTAAGTTTACCAATACCAACTCTACCAATTCTAACTCTTTCCAGTTCTACAACTCTATAACCTAAAGATTCCATCATTCTTTTGATAATTCGATTCTTACCTTCATGAAGTGTAACCTCTAACAAAGTCTGACTGAACTTACTAACCTTAGCAGGTCTAGTTCTATAGCCATCATCCAACATAAAACCATTTTTGATCTTATTGATAACTTGAGGATTAAGATTTCTATCAACTCTAACCTTGTATGTTTTATCCACACCATATCTAGGATGTATAACTTGATTAGCAAAATCGCCATCATTAGTAAGAATAATTAGTCCTTCAGTATTCATATCTAATCTGCCAACAGGTATTAACTTCTCCCTGATCCTTATCAAATCAAATACTGTTTTTCTACCCCTAGGATCATCACAAGTAACCAAAAAGCCAGCAGGTTTGTTCAAAAGAATATACTTTTTTTCAGTCACAGGCTCAAGTTTTTTATTAAACACTCGAATATCATCTTTTTCTAAATCGGCTTTATCTCCTAAAGTAATCACTCGGCCATTTACCTTCACTTTACCTTTATATATTAAGTCCTCAGCCTTCCTTCTAGCACATATGCCGGCATTCGCAATTATCTTCTGAACTCTCTCTTCAGCCATTCTATATAGTTTATATACGCAATATATAAAACTAGCGCACCACAAGATTAAAAAATCAGCGTGCAACAACTGCCCAGAAGGGTGATTTTTCATGAAAGAAGCATTATATCTTGAAGACAGTTATTTGAAAGAATTCGAAGCCGAAGTAACATCTGTAACAGATGATAAGTTTGTAGTATTAAATCAAACAGCATTCTATCCTAAAAGTGGTGGACAGCTAAACGATGAAGGTACCTTGACAAACGAAGCAGGAGAAGAATTCAAAGTAGTCTTTACAGGTAAATTCTCTGGAAAAATAAGTCACGAAACGGACAAACCAGGATTAAAAGTTGGAGATAAAGTTAAAGGTAAACTTGATTGGGAAAGACGTTACACCATGATGAGAATGCATACCGCAGCTCATGTATTATGTTCTATATACTCAAAAGACGCTGGCGCCCTAATAACTGGTAATCAACTAGGCATAGAAAAAACTAGAATAGACTTTAGCTTAGACAACATGGACAAAGAGAAAATGATTGCATACCTAGGTAAAGCAAATGAGTTAATCAACCTAAACAAACCAATAAAATCATTTTATCTATCAAGAGAAGATGCACTTAAACTACCAGACATCTCAAAATTAGCAAAAGGTCTACCAGATCTACAAGAATTCAGAATCATAGAAATCGAAGACATTGACACGCAAGCAGATGGCGGTACTCACGTAAAAAGCACTGAAGAAGTAGGAGAACTCGAATTTCTCAAAGTAGAAAACAAAGGTAAAAATAATAGAAGAGTATACTTCAAGTTAAAGTGAATACAAAAGACTTTGAAAAGAGCATGATTATGCAAATTGGCATAATAGCGTTCATAGTAATATTGATAGCGGGCCTTGTGATTGTATGGATGGCATACAAACTCAATGCCTTATCATAGGGAAAAATAGAGTAAGGAGGCTTGATTGCATGAGTTATAACAACGGAAACGGATATAAACCACAGAGAAAATACGCCACAGACACCACAGTAAAAGTAAAAATGGCAGAACAAAACCGAATCTGGAGAGACATAAGACCAAGACAGATTTACGAAGTAATGGGAGCATACAAGCGAAGAGGATGAAACAAGTAAAGACTGGTGACGATTCAGTCACCTATCACAATCCTAAATACGATGAAACTTATCACTCTACTTCTGGAGCTGTAGAAGAAGCATGTGAAAAATTCGTAAAACCTTGCAAAATTGAAGAACGTTCTAAAGAAAAAGACTCAATAAAGGTTCTAGACATTTGCTTTGGACTAGGCTATAACAGCTGCGCAGCAATTGATGCAGCAGAATGCAAGATATTCATTACAGCTTTAGAAAATGATGAAGAAATAATACACCGCATCAAAGAAGTTGATCCACAATTTGAGAATTACTCATTATTAAAAGAATTAGTACGTACAAAACCTAGAACTCACGCATGGAAATTAAGTACAGATCAAGTAAACATCAAATTAATTCTTGGAGATGCAAGAGACGAAATTAAAAAATTAAAAAATAAATTTGATTGCATATTCCTGGACCCATTCTCTCCGAAAAAATGTCCAGAGCTTTGGACAAAAGAGTTCATGCAAGATATTTACAACGTCACAGCACCTGGCGGAATTCTCGCAACCTACAGTTGTGCAAAATCTGTTAGAGACAATCTAAAAGAAGCAGGCTTCAAAGTTGAAGATGGACCTTGCATTGGACGAAAATCACCTTCTACTATCGCAACTAAACAATAAGCCTTTTAAATTCTAATAAACCTCGCAACAATATGCCCACGTAGTATAGCATGGATAGTATGGCTGGTTGCGGTCCGGTTGACCGGGGTTCAAATCCTCGCGTGGGCGTTAATCAAACAACGACATGAGAAGACTAAAATGTACATACCAAAAAGATACGGACAATCAAGAATAGACAACTGCCCTTTCTGCGGAAAGATAGGGGTAACAAAGAACAGCCAAGGAGTTTCTACTTGCAAAGATCACAAAGATAAACTTGTAGAGAACTTAAAATGCGTTTGCGGAGAATATCTAGATTTAGGTGTCGGTAAATGGGGCCCATACTTTCGATGCATAAACTGCGGTAACATCAACTTCAGAAAAGCAATGGAAATGAATCCTAACGTAAAACAACAAGCACCTGTTAAAGAAAGAAAAGAAATCGTTGTAAGATCTGACGAACTTGATTTTATGTACTAATCAAAATGATCTTCATAACAAAAATTCTGCGCCACACCTTTGTATGTGCAGCTACCTATATCTAAAATAACATTACCATTTAAGAAATGTCTAAACTTAGCAACTAAAGCATTACAATCAGAACATCTTCGAAAACAAGTTCCAATCTCAACATCATATTCTTTATCTGAAACCTTAATCACTTTAGAAGGCACTTCAGATTCATTAACAAAATAACCATGAACTTTCTCTACAAAGCCAGGCTGTAAAGAAGAAGACAGCTCAATCCTTAAAGCACACTTCTTAGGAGATCTATCATTAACAATCTCTTTACGAATCTTAACACATCTTTGCGTTTGCATTCTACGATTATCATTTGACGCCTTCTTAACAAACTTATCAGGCATCTTAATACTCCCATCTGGATTAAATTCAAGCATAGAACAATAACCTAACTAGACATATATAATATTTACGATCTTAATACATAGATAACTTTATAACACAAAAACCATCTATCAAACATATGATACCAAAAAGACTCAAAGAAGGGGATACAATAGGATTCGTATCGCCTTCAAGTGCAACTGATAAAGAAAAACAACCGTTAATAGAGAACGCAGTTAAAATTCTAAAAAATATGGGTTTAGAATCAATATTCGAAGATAATACAAAAGTTATTGATAAGTATGGTATATCATGCGGAACTGCTAAAGAAAGAGCTGAGAGTATTAACAAATATTTCAAAAATCCAGAAATAAATGCAATATGGTGTCTGCAAGGAGGAGATACAGTAAACGAAATTCTCCCATATTTAGATTATGAAGCAATAAAACATAATCCTAAGATATTTATGGGATTCTCAGACAATACAGTACTACTAAACGCAATCTACAAAAAAACAGGATTAGTCACATTTCAAGCGCCAGATGCAAAAGCAGGTAGTGAGGATGCACATTTTGATTCAAAATATTCGCAAACAGAATTTAGAGAAAGATTAATGAATGCAAATAAAGATATTGATGCAGAATATAAAGTTATTAGAGAAGGCAACGCAAAAGGGAAAATTATAGGAGCCAACTTAAACTGTTTTCTGAAACTCACAGGTACAGAATACGCACCAGATTTTAAAGACACAATTATCCTGATCGAAGGCTACAGAATGGAAGTAAGAAGAGCACTCCATTTAATCGCACAGTTAAAACAACAAAAAGATTTCAACAAAGTAAAAGGTGTAGTCATAGGAGATGTATTTGGCTTCGATACAGAAGAGAAAAAAGACACTAGCGGAAATAGACTACACTTTGAAGAAATATTCAAAGAATTAACAGAAGAATATAATTTCCCAATTCTCAAGACACATTCATTCGGGCATAGATGCCCCTGCACAACAACTCCTATAGGAGTTCAAGGAGAAATCAAAGACGGAAAACTTATAATAACAGAAGAGTTCATAGAATAAAATGGAAAGATCAAAGATTAGAGGACATCAAGTTATTTGCAGCGCATTTATTGAAAAAGATAATAAATTTCTAACAGTAATGTGTCCCAGATTCAAAGTGTGGCGAGTCCCAGGCGGAAGAGCAGAACATGGAGAAAGATTAGAAGAAACTCTAATAAGAGAAATGCAAGAAGAAACAAGAATAGAATTCAAAGATCCAAAATTCATTGGCTTTGGTCAAGATCAACAATTCCACGTAAAAGCACAAAGAGAAACTTCAAGATTATTAATGTTCTTTCACGTAAAGACAAACGAAGAACCACAATTAGACCCAGACGAATGTGAAGAACACAAGTGGGTAACGCTTGAAGAACTAAAACAAATTGAAAACAAAGAAGGCGGGTTAACTGACCTATTCAAAAGAAATCCTGACTTTAAACTCTAAATCTTATTACCACAAAACTTATCAAAACCAGTTTTAGCATCTTCAAAGTTATTAACTTTCAAAACTCTAACATCATTAGCTATCAAGTTTGCTCTAAACTCATTAACCATAGAATAAACTAACTCTTCAATCTCTTGCCTAAACTCGCTATTAGTAGATCGAAAACCATCAGCCAACATTGGCTCTTCTTTTATTTTAGTAACCAACAATAAATCATACCCTTTCAAATGCGTTAACATCAAATCTTTAAGCTCATGATGTTGTTTACCGTTTGCTCTATACAAGTAAGCATAATTATCCAACACACTTCTATCACACACTACAACATCAAAATCAGCAGAATTATTTTCTTCCCTAATCTGGTGAGGCAAAATCCATTCCTGCGCTTTCAAAGTAGACTCTTCATTAACCGGAAAAGGACATTTTCTTGCCATTTCTGTAATCTGAGTTACCTTTAATCCTCTCGCTTGAAGATAAAGAACTAACTTATTACAAATAGTAGTCTTACCTGTACAATGTGCACCAATCACCGCTATCTTTTTAACCATAAAAACAAATAGAACGTCTGAGACTTATAAATTTACTGGTCTTGTCTATATTCTCTCACAACATACAAGCCCCGATTCCTTATCGTAGGATGCTTTAGTGAAACCCAAGTTTCTCTAGCATCTGAAAAATGATCTTCAAGTTTCTCACCAGCCTGACTTGCAAGAAGTCCTAAAGGAGAATCTGAACAAACAAAAACAGCATCAGGCCCCATAATTCTTTTAACAGCTTCAGCATCAGAAGGCCCCTGCATTTTAACACCGCCATTGATCACCATAGAAAACACACCACGTTTCATATCCTGATAATTACCTGCAGCCATAAGAAAACTACAACCATCAAAACCAAACTCATGTAAACCTGTAAATGATTCTTCAGAATCAGAACTTGAATGACAAATAAGATCGTCAGGACATTCATTAACTCTCCTAAGTAACTCCACTAATTTTGCCCTTTCATCAGCTGAAGCTCTGGAATCAAACTCTAAATAAAGAGGATCAACACTAGTATAGCTATTACACATGCCAACAACACCTTCATAAACATGATGACCACTACCAATTTCAAGAACATCCTGGCCAGCATAGTACTCAGGATTTCCTTCAAGATGCAAAGCAGTTGCCAACCTCAACAAAGAAGTTTGAGATCTTTCCTCCAATGTTGCAAGAGCTCGATCATGACCAACATCAACTTCAAGAATCCTTCGCGGAACCTTAGAAGCCAATAAATACTCAGCAAGCTGCTCATACCCTGCAGCCCCCCAATTAAGAATATGAAGCTCAACTATTTTTTCAATATCTTTAATCATCTAAAACACCCGAATAAACTCCAACAACAAGTAAAGTGTTCTGACTTTTAAAAGGTGCGACTAATTCTAACCAATATTCTTTCACAGATTCAAAATGCTCATGTGGTTGAGCTCTATCATTTAAAGTCCACATAACAGGATAACTAACATCAACATAATGCCCTTCAGGCGTCAATAAACGAGATATCTCAGCCATCGCATCTTCAGTCACCACCAACCCATTGTTCACAACCACATCATACGTTACATCCATAGAAATATCTTCAAACAGTCCAGGAATCAAAGTTACTTTACCCTCTTGCAAGAACCATTCATCCATCCTAGTTTGAGAAGTACTTTTAGGCGTTTCACACAACAAACCTTTACCCTTATGAGCTTTCTCAAGCAATCTTCTAAACTGCAAATAACCTGCCAGATCAGGATCCATCAATAACTTTTGATAAACAGGATCAACACCAGTATAATGTTCAGAAGCATCAACAACATTCTGATCCAAATACATGCCACTTCCGATCTCTAGAACACGTGCGCCTTCAAACAAAGGAGCATAATCTCTTGCAAATCTATTCATCGCCAAATTCACATCCGCCATACAACTTGCCAAAGGATTAAGAGAAGTTACTAACATCTCCAGAAAAGATACTTTAACAACATCATGAAAACGAGCATGATCATTATCCCTAAGATAAGAAGCAATCTGTTCTGCAAACTCAGTACCATGATACTTCTGATCAAGATGTAAGAATTTAGAAATTTGATCTTCATTCATTTTAGTATATCAAAGCAACAACCACGCCATTAACTTGGTTAAACCTAATCTTTCCCGGATCTAATCCAGGATTGTTATCGCCTTTCACTCTAAAATAAAAACCTTCCTGATCAAAACCTTTCTCAACAACTCTATGTACAATTAAACCATCAGCAAATTCTGAATTATAAGAAATAATATCACCAACAGTAATTTCATCAGCACTGTCCGGCATAATTTCAATACCATTAGTACCTTTATCCAATATTGGATCCATAGAATTTGTATCTAAAAATCTTGCCCAAGTTGCATTTTGAATATCCAACTCAATATTATCTGAATAAACATGAATCATATCTTCACTCACTCTATCAGAAGGCGAAGCCATCTCTGGATTTTTCTCAACAAAAACATCATCTAGAGTTAGAGTTGGCAATTCATTCTGAGTATCTACTACAGACATTGATGTAATACCAGAATACAAGCTAGAAGAGGCCCATCCCAGACCAAAACAAAGCAATATTAATGCCAAAACCGCTAGTTCAGCTCTCATTTTCCACCGGAAGAGCTATTCAATACTTCATTTTTAAAGCTTTCGCTTTTGTTCCCACCACGCAGTACTAAAAACACAAGCTATTTAAATGAAACATCAATAATTCAGCATAAGGACGCATTTAGGGGGAGATAAACATCACAGAACAAAAAGAACTTTACATCGTTAATGTTGGAGTTGATCCTGTATTTCTTAGATCCATCATGAATGAAACTAGACCAGTAGTTGCAGACATGGGAAAAAGACGTGAACAATACGATGTATTTGCAGAACATGTTAGAGCACAATATCCAGGATTTGGATTTCCATTCTTAGCAATACCTGGAAACAGAACAGAAGTACATTGTTTCAACAGCGGACTTCAAGGTGGCACAACAAAAGATACCATTGATGCAGAAGGCAGAATAAAAGGAGTTCCAATTGATGATTGGATTTATCAACTAACTCTACCCCGACCAGTAAAAGGAGTTTATACAAGAGCCGACTCAACAATGGTAGGGGTGAATCTAACTGCATTAGTAGAATGCGCAGAAACTGAAATGTTCCCTGAAGCAATGCAAAGACTTGAAGATCATTTTAAGATAACTCGAATACTTCTATAGAAAATTCGTAAATTATACGAACTAGACGACAAATTCTCCATAATCTTTATAAATAATACTCTAATTGCCAAACGCATGGAAAAAACAAATGAAAAAGAAAATCCTAACAAGTTAATCCAGGACAGACTTAGAAAGTTAAACGATCTAAGGGAACTCAACGTTAATCCATATCCTTATTCTTATCAGCCTACACACAAGGCTAAAGATATCAATGAAAAATACGCAGGACTGAAAGCAGAAGAAGAAACTAAAGACAATGTTAAGGTTGCAGGAAGAATCATGCAGCTAAGAAACATGGGTAAAATCTGTTTTATCCATTTAATGGACTCCACAGGAAAAGTTCAATTATATTTACGAAAAGAAGATTTAGGAGATAACTACAAACTTCTTAAGAAATTAGATCTTGGCGACTTTATTGGAGCAGAAGGTCACATCTTCAAAACGAAGATGGGCGAAGTTACAGTATACACAAAAAATTTTGAAGTACTGTGCAAATCACTAAGACCTCTACCAGAAAAGTATCACGGCCTACAAGATGTAGAGATAAGATACAGAAAGAGATACTTAGATTTAATCACTAATCCAAATATAAGAGATACCTTTGTTACAAGAAGTAAGATCATAAAAGGCATTAGAAATTATTTAGATGACAGAGGATATGTGGAAGTTCAAGTACCAATGCTTCAACCAATCTACGGTGGAGCAGCAGCAAGACCTTTCAAAACACATCACAACGATCTAGACATGCCGTTATACCTGAAGATTTCTCCAGAACTCTACTTAAAGAGACTCATTGTAGGAGGATTCGACAAAGTTTACGACATCAGTTATAATTTCAGAAATGAAGGTACTGATACTAATCACAATCCAGAGTTTACAATGATCGAATGGTATGAAGCTTACGCAGACTACAACGACATGATGAGAATGACGGAAGAGTTAGTAAGTGGATTAGTAAAAGAACTTCACGGTTCAACTAAGCTAACGTACCAAGGAACAGAATTAGACTTCACCATGCCATGGAGAAGACTAAAGATGAAAGATGCAATCAAAGAATATGCTGATATTGATATTGATGACTACGATGATGAACAAATCAAAGAACTAATCGATACATACAATTTAGAATATCACGGAGATGTAACAAGAGGTGGAATTGTACAAGTTTTATTTGAAGAACTAGCTGAAGATAAACTTATTCAACCAACGTTCATCATAGATCATCCAGTTGAAGTTTCACCACTAACTAAAATTCATAGAACTGACAAGGGTTTCGTAGAAAGATTTGAGTTATTCATCAACAAAATGGAACTAGCCAACGCATATTCTGAATTGAATGATCCGATTGATCAGAAAAACAGATTAGAAGAACAAGAAGCTAGCAGAGCTGTTGATGATGAAGCACATCCAATGGATGAAGACTTTGTTGAAGCTATCGAAACAGGTATGCCACCTACTGGAGGCATTGGTATTGGTGTTGACAGATTAGTTATGATTCTAACAGATAGTCCTAGTATTAGGGATGTAATTCTCTTCCCAACCATGAAACCACAGGATTAGAGAGCTCTAAGCAATGAATCAAGCACACCGAAAGCTTTAAATTCTAGTTTATAAATCAAAGTAGAGATAAAAATGGGAATGTTTTCAAGTAACGGCAAAGATGTAACCATCAGATTTGGTGAAAGAACAGTTATAGGACTAACTGAGAAAGTAATCATCAAAAGTTTAGATGGAAAAGAAAAAGAAGTTCTTGCAAGAATTGACACTGGTGCAACAACTAGTTCAGTAGATGTCGGATTAGCAGCCGAGTTAGGCCTAGGACCAGTCATCAAGAGCAAACTTATCAAAAGTGCATCTGGCTCAGGAATGAGAGCTGTTGTAAAAGCAATAATGGTTATGGAAAACCAAGATAAAGAATGCGAATTCAATCTTGCAGACCGAACACACATGAAATACAGAGTATTAATTGGTCAGAACATTCTAAAAGACGGTGGATTCTTAATAGATCCCACCAAGTCACAAATAGATTAAACTTGGGGTAAAATGGCAGCTGAAGAACCAAAGCTAAGGGCAGCTCTCGTAAGTCTAGGTAGCGTTTCATCTAAATGGACATTAGAAGAAATGGAAAAGTATTTCTCAGAAGTTGACTCATTAAATGTAAAAGAATTTGAAGTTGATTTAGGATCAGACGGTGCAGAAGTCCTTTACAAAGGTAAAAAAATACCAGACTATGATTGTATTTATCTAAAAGGATCATTCAAATATGCAAATTTACTATCATCTATTTGCTCAGTTCTTCAAGGAAAATGTTACATGCCAACATCACCATCATCATTCACTAACGGACATGATAAACTATTAACACATCTTAAAATGCAGCAAGCAAAAATACCTATGCCTGCTACCTACATATCTTCTACACCTCAAGCAGGTAAAGAGATTCTAGAGAGAATGAATTATCCAATAATAATTAAATTTCCACAAGGTACTCACGGTAAAGGAGTCTTGATAGCAGAAAGTTATACATCGGCATCATCTATGCTTGATGCACTAATAGCTTTAAAGCAACCATTCATCATTCAAGAATTCGTCGACACAGGAGGCAAGGACATCAGAGCAATCGTTGTAGGTAATAAAGTAGTAGCAGCAATGCAAAGAGTTGCAAAAAAAGGAGAACATAGAGCTAACGTTCATGCAGGCGGAGTTTGCGAAGCAATAGTAGTAGATTACAAAACAGAAAAGATCGCAGTAGAAACTGCTAAAAGATTAGGCATCGATATCTGCGCAGTAGATATCTTACTAGGACCAAAAGGACCTCTAGTAATTGAAGCCAACCTAAGTCCAGGACTACAAGGAATCACTGACTGCACAAAAATTAATGTAGCGAGCAAGATTGCAAGGTTTCTTTACGAACAAACACTAATATTCAAACAAAACAAAGGAGACAACAAAACAAACAGAATCTTAAACGATTTAGGTATTGGCAAAAGCACGCCAGCTCAAGAAATTGTATCTAATCTTGATTTTAGAGGAACTAGAATACTTCTACCAGAAATGGCATCCGCACTAAGTAAACTTAGCACTGCTGATGAAGTTACAATAAGTGCTAAGAAAGATGAAATAAAAATCAAGAAGATGGATATCGAATAAAACCCATCTATTTATTTCCATAATAAAAGAACTTCTCGATTTCCACGTCTTCTGAATTATAGCTTCCACATCTTGGCGATGATTTTGGAGGCTCAGGCTCTTTGAACTGAGATTGTCTTTCAACTTTAGGATGTTCAGGATTATCAGCAGTTACAGGAGAATCTGAAGCAAACACTTTTACGCTTTTTTGTTTCTGCTCTAACTGATTCATCATCTCAATCATTTCATTCATTTTTTGCTGCATTTCTACAATAGTTTCTTCTTGCCGTTTCATTTGATTCTGCAAAGATCTAACATGTAGTTCATGCTCAGGCGCCTTACCAGGTATATTAACAGCACTAGTTGTAGATGTCTCTGGAGAGTCTTTCTCAATCTTTATAACACCAGAATCCGACGTACTAGTTACAGATGACACTTCACCATCATTTCTAATCATTTGCTCTGCTTGACTCACAGCTTGAGTCATATCTTCAGCCATACCGTGGTTTTTTAATTCCATAGCGAGCTTGTTTATTTTTTGTAGTTTATCTACATCCATTTTTGTTCCTCCTTACTGCAACTTATTTGATTCTATGAACGTCAATATAGTGAGGCGAACCAGCCGATGTTGATTTCTTCCTCACAGGTTTTGAGTGATGCCCTTCTTGAAAACTACCCACAAGAATAGTTCCTAACAAAAAGTACAACACAAATAATACAAATGGAATATATGGCAAGTTAACTCCAGATAAAGGCAAAGTCAACAACTCCAAAAGAATCATAGGAGTCAAAGCATAAATTCCAATATTAAAAAGTTCATTAAAATTAATTTCAAACCTAAACAATCGTGATAAAACTAAGATTATAACTGTTCCAAGCAATACAAATATCAAATACTTCAAAGAAAAGTAAACAAAAGCCAAAAGAGCCAACAAAGGCGACATAAGCAATAACACTTTTGAAACAAAGCTTGAGACTTCACTTTTATTTGCCTTAAAATCATTAAACAAAGACATACTTATTTTCTTATAACCAAACAATTTGTCGTACATAAAGTTGGTGCCATCAAAAACCAGTAATCCATCCGCTTCAGATTCATTGCCCTCACCAAAAGTAACTAATGCTTCTTTTTCACCAAACACTACAGGCTCAGCAGAAGAAAAATGAAAATCTACACCTATACTATCAAAATTATCTAACTTACCTTCTACATACTCAGATAATCCAAACAAAGCAGGAATAAATAATATTAAAGAAATTACAAAAACCCAGAGTAACAACGTAAAAAAATGTTTAACAGAATTACCAACAATAGCAACACTCAAATCTTTGTAAGAACGAGGGTTAAATGATCTAGCCACAGTTCTAATAAACTGCTCAATTGATGGATTTATGTTCCATCCCTTTTGTTTATACACCTTTTTTCTTGACAACATGAAGCATCAACAATATTTATCTCTTTTTAGCTTTGAATGCTTTTTACGCAATTCAAAACTTATTTGTTTACTTCCCTCAACATGAGGTTGATTAAATGGATCTACACCTAATAATTTACAATAATAATAAGTAGCGTACTCAAACAATGCTATCAGCTCTCCAACAGCAGCAGGAGATCGCGCATCAAGAGTTAACACAGAGTTAGGAATTTTCAACTTAGTTGCATTCTTTTGTGTTCCAATAAACTCATACTGCAAACCATAAGAATAGCTAACACCGTTCGATGTCCCTAAAGTCCCATTCCGAATCTTAACAGAACGAAGATCCCTAGGAACTTTTATTTTAGCACCGCTATGAGCACTCTTTTCTCTCAAAAAACACGCACACACATTTTTCTTACCACCAAACAATCGTTGGTTTGTATGATGTTGACTTTCCGGAGCTTCAGCACCAAATAAAACCAAACCTTTACCCTTCTTACCAGAACTTTCGTGTATTAATTGCATAAACAATTCCAAAAATCCAGACAAAAACGGAGAATAGATCGGCATAAAAACATTCGAATATCCTTTACGCTCAACTAAATAAAAGAACGCAGCCAACTGCAAAGCAGGATTCTTCTTAATCCCAACAGAAGGATCACATTTCTTAAACATACTTTTCATACCAGTAAATACTTTTTTATAATCAGAATAACAAAATGCCAACGGCCCTAAGGCACACTCAGTCCCCGAAGAAAATCTACCACCAATAGGAGGATGTTCTAACCAAAGTAAATCTCTTTTATCAACAATCTGTTTCAAGGCACCATTATTATTCTCAGTAATCGCCAAAACATCATAACCTTCAAAGAAAAACATATTCTCCAAAGCATCAACAGTATTTCCTGATTTACTAACAACCACTACAACAGTATCTTTAACGCTAGTATTCTCCTTTACAAGTTCCAACAAATCAGGATCCAAAGTATCGATCTGATAAACATCTTTACTACTCTCAACACCTAATGCAGTATACATTGCTTTGAACCCAGTTATTGATCCACCACGTCCAATCACAATCATCCGTTTATATTTTTTCAACTTCTTCGCTACGGAATCAATCCATTCAAAATCAGGAGTGTAAGATGCAAAAGAAGGAACTTCAAAGTTTAGAGACTTAAGTTTAGACAAAAGAGTTCTGTCTTTAAAATTAACTCCACAATCCTTAAGGTACAAATTAATCATTTTTGCAATAAGCTTTCAACTTTCCCTAGAACTTTATCTAAAGTTACAAAGAGATTTCGATCAGTGAACTCCGAAGCAACAGGACTACCACCGTTCATCAAAATAGTATGAATTTCATACTTCTCAGATTTTTCAGTTGGATGTACAATTTTCAAAGTTAATTTAACGCCTTCAAACTTTTCACAAAGGTCACCAAATTTCTTAACATAGTTTCCAACCATTTTTTTAACAATAACCATAGAAGCCCTATCGACTTGTTTAAAGCCAACTAACTGAATATCTCCACCTAAATTGAGACTATCTTCATCCATATCTGCTCACCTCTATACTATATATCACTATACGAATATGTATATTAGTATTCGTTTATAAATCTTTTGTTTATAAACAAAAGGCACTAAATATTTATTAATCCTATATAAAAACAAGAAAAAATGACTAAGATATTCATTCAAACATACGGCTGCGCCCTGAACAACTCAGACTCAGAACTAATGGCAGGACTTCTAAAAGACGCAGGATTTGAAATCGCAAATAACCTAGAAGAATGCACCCTGACAATAATTAACACTTGCACAGTCAAACAAAACTCAGAAACAAAATTCTTCAGAGCATTAAAAAAAGCAGAAGAAGAAAATAAAAAAGTAGTGGTCGCAGGATGTATTCCTCAAGCAGATCATGAACTTCTAAATAATGAACTTAAGAACATCTCCGTTATCGGAACAAAACAATTAAACAAAATATTAGAAGCAGTTGTTGAAACCTTAAGCGGTCACGTATTCCAAGATATTAAGGATGAAAAAAATCAAAGACTCAATCTTCCTAAAATAAGAAAGAACCCAATAATTGAAATTGTTCCAATCTGCGAAGGATGTTTAGGTAACTGCAGTTACTGTAAAACAAAACAAGCAAGAGGTGATTTATTCTCCTACAACACAGAAAAGATCATCACACAAATAAAGGACGCACTAAAAGACGGCGTAAAAGAAATCTGGATCACTGCACAAGATACGGGAACATACGGAAAAGATATAGACACTAACATAGTCGACCTACTAAACAAAATAATAGAAATTGAAGGAGATTTCAAAGTAAGAATGGGTATGTGCAATCCAAACTACATTAAAGAACATCTTAAAGAAATAATCAAAATTTTAAAACACAAGAACATGTTTAAATTTATACATATCCCAATCCAATCAGGATCAAACAATGTACTAAAACACATGAGACGAAAATACACACAAGAAGAATACTATGAAATAATTGAAACAATCAAAAAAGAAATACCCGACATAACAATAGCAACAGACATTATTGTTGGTTACCCAACAGAAACCGATAAAGATTTCGAACTATCACTAAAACTAATTCAAGAAACAAAACCTAGTGTTATGAACCTATCAAGATATTGGCCAAGACCAAAAACCGACGCAGCAAATCTTAAACCAATAACTAGCCAGATTGTAATGGAACGATCAAAAAAAATAAAAAAATTATTCACAGACATCAACAAAGAAGAAAACAAGGATTACATAAACCAAGAAGTCACAATAATTATTGACGAAACAGGAAAAGACAACACAATGATTGGAAGAAACGACAATTACAAACAAGTTATCGTCAACACTCCAATAAATCTAGGTAAGAAAACAACAGTAAAGATCGTATCCACAACAGAGCACTATTTGAGAGCATTCTAAGGCCAAATTCACCAACCACAGCCCCCACAAAGAAAGAATTCTAAAAACAACATATTTATAAATCACACTAATTAACAAACCAGAGAAAAGGAAAGCTAAGATAAGGAGAATTACGAGCTTTCTCGACTAATAAGAGTCGTAATGAGGCAGAAAAGGCAAATGAGTCCAATTAAAGGCCTTTTACCAAGTTTAAGGGAAAAGAAGCGCTATCTAGTGCTAGAAGTAGTGTCCGATAGCCAAATAAACGACTTTAAAGCCGTCTCAGACGCTATATGGGGTGGAGCACTGAAATATCTCGGAGAATTTGGAGTTGCCGAGGCAGGAATTGTTATACTTGGAGAAAAATGGAACCCTAAGCTTCAAAGAACAGTAATCCGCGTAAACAATAAACACGTAGACAAACTCAAAATGGCACTATCTCTAATAAGAAACATTGACAAACAAAACGTAATAATCAAAAGCGTAGGTGTGAGCGGAATACTCAAAAAAGCCTGCGATAAATTTATGACAAGTAAATCATAATAAACTTTTAACATGAGGTGAAAAGATATGCAACCAATGCAACATCAAATGATGGGATACGACAGGGCAATCACAATGTTCAGTCCTGACGGAAGACTACTTCAAGTAGAGTATGCTAAAAAAACTGTTAAACAAGGCAGTACAGCAATAGGTCTTGTGTGTAAAGATGGGGTACTATTAGTTTCAGACAGAAGAATAGTTGACAAGTTAGTTGTAGCAGAGTCTGTTGAAAAAATTTGGGAGATTGACTCTCACATCGGAGCTACAGCATCAGGTATTATTTCTGACGCAAGAGTTCTTATTGAACACGGACAAGTCAAAGCACAGCAACACAAAGTATCATACGACAGTCCAGTTGACACACTATCCATCGTAAGAAGCATTTGTGCACTAAAACAAATTTGCACACAAAGTGGCGGACTAAGACCGTTCGGTGTTTCAGTAATTGCAGGTGGTGTAGACATCACAGGTCCAAAACTATACGTTACAGACCCAACAGGAATCTACTTCCAATACAAAGCAGCAGTTATTGGAGAAAACGATGAAGAGATCGAAGAAATACTAATCAAGGACTACAAAGAAAAGATGACTCTAGCAGAAGGACTTAAACTTTGCATAAAAAGTTTAAAGAAAGTTCTAGACGGAGAGTTCGACATCAAAAGAATCGATGCAGCATACGTAAACACAGAAAACAAGAAGTTTACAAAATATACTAAAGCTGAGATCGAGAATGTATTCAAAACAAAATAAGAGGTAAACAAAAATGTCAAGGCTTGGAACTCAAACATACGACAAAGAAAGAGTTTCATTTAACATTGCAAGATTAAAGAAAGGTGGAGACACTTTCGAAATAATCATTGATGCAGACAAAGCAATAGCATTCAAAGAAGGCAAAGACATAGACATGAAAGACATCCTTATGGGTGAAAAAATCATGAGCGACGCTAACAGAGGATTGCACGCACCAGAAACAAAAGTTCAAGAACTATTTGGAACTGATGACGCAGTCAAAGTTGCAGAGTCAATCATCAAAGAAGGTGAAATCCAGTTAACTTCAGAATACAGGAATAAAGTTAGAGAAGATAAAATGAAACAGTTGGTGGCACTAATTGCAAGAAATGCAATTGATCCTAAAACAAATCTTCCACATCCTCCTGTAAGAATTCAGAACGCAATGGATGAAGCAAAGATTAAGCTAAACGAATTTAAAACAGTCGAAGATCAACTTGAAGACGTAGTAAGCAAACTTCGACCAATATTACCTATTAAATTCGAACAAAGAAAGATTCAGATTAGAATTCCGGCGCAATTCGCAGGAAAAGCTTACAACAACGTGACAAAATACGGTAAGCCAACAAACGAAGCTTGGCTTAACGATGGATCCTGGACTGGAGATGTAGAACTTCCCGCAGGATTAGTAAGCGAATTCCTAGACGAACTAAACGGCGCAACAAAAGGCGGAGTCGAATCTAAGATAATTGAAAGGTGAAGCAAGAATGAGCGGATTAACAATAAATGACAAAGATGTTGTTGTACCGGGAGAAGTTCTGGCAGAAGGTATGGATTACCTACCTTCACACGGAACTTACCGATTAGACGACACAATAAGGGCAGGAAAATTAGGCCTAGCAAGAATTGATGGAAAAGTTATCAAAATAATTCCATTATCTGGAGTTTATTCTCCAAGAAGAAATGACGTTATCATTTGTAAAGTGTTTGACGTACTGATGTCAGGATGGAGAGTTAACACATTTACTCCATACTCTGCAATGCTTTCTATGAAAGATGGCACTAACGAGTTCATCATGAAGGGTGCTAACTTAACTAAGTACCACCAGATTGGAGATTACATAATGTGTAAAGTTGTAAACGTTACATCTCAGAGATTGATCGACGTTACAATGAAAGGTCCTGGCTTGAGAAAGTTAGACAATGGCAGATTCATAAGAGTAAACAGCCACAAAGTTCCAAGAATTATTGGAAAACAAGGCAGTATGGTTAGCATGGTGAAAAATGCAACTGGCTGTAGAATCCTAGTAGGTCAAAACGGAGTTGTATGGGTATCAGGAGAACCTGAAATGGAAATTCTAGCAATAGAAACCATAAAGAAAGTAGAAAAAGAATCCCATGTAAGCGGCTTAACTGACACAATAAAAGTATTTCTTGAAGAAAAAACAGGAAAGAAACTTGAAACAAAGGCAGAAGAAAAAAGTGAACCTGAAGGTGAACAACAATGAGTTACACTAAAAGAGTAGACGGAAGAAAAAGTTTCACCGAACTTAGGCCAATCACTGCAAAAGCGGGAGTGATAGCAAGAGCAGACGGTTCTGCTTACTTCAAGATTGGTAACACTGCAGCATACGCAGCAGTTTACGGACCAAGAGAATTACATCCTAGAAACAAACAAATCCCTACAAGAGGACTTCTAAGATGCGATTACGTTATGATGCCATTCTCAGGAATGGGAGACAGAGTAAGACCTGGCCCTAACAGAAGAGCTAAGGAAATCTCAATGGTCACACAAAAAGCATTAGATCCTGTTTTAGATCTACAAGATTATCCTAATGCAGTAGTTGATGTATTTATCTGCTTACCAGAAACAGATGCAGGAAGCAGATGCGCAGGTATATGTGCAGCTTCAATCGCTCTAGCGGATGCAGGAGTTCCAATGAAAGACTTAATCTGTGCAGTATCGACTGGACAAGTTGGTGACAAAGTTGTTGTTGACTTAGATTATGCAGAAGAAGCATACTCAGACGGACCAGTTTCCGACATACCAGTTGCTATGATTCCTAGCACAGGAGAATTAACTCTACTTCAAATGGATGGAGAGATCTCAAAGAAGGACTTAATGGAAGCATTAAAACTTGTAAAAGAATCTATGAATGAGATTTACGAGGTCCAGAAAAATGCATTGAAAGATAAATACCCTGCAGGCGGTGATGATGATGAGTGAATCAAGAAAACACATTACTGAATATCTAAAGAAAGGTCTTAGGCTTGACGGCAGAAAACTAGATGAGTTTAGAGAAGTCAGTGTTGAATATGGAGTTTCCAAAAATGCAGAAGGTTCTGCAAGAGTAAAAATTGGCGGAACTGAAGTTATTGCTGGTGTGAAACTAAACATCGGTACTCCTTACTCAGATAGACCCGATGAAGGAACACTAATGGTTGGCGTAGAATTATACCCCTTAGCAAGTCCAGAGTTTGAAGCAGGACCACCATCAATTGACTCTATTGAATTAGCAAGAGTTGTTGACAGAGGCATCAGAGAAGCAGGCGCTATTGATAACAAAGCTCTTTGCATTGAAAAAGGCGAAAAGATTTGGATAGTTAGCGTAGACATCTGCCCTATCAACGATGAAGGAAACTTATTTGATGCAGCAGGATTAGCAGCAATTGCAGCTATCATGGATGCAAAGTTCCCAAAAGTTGAAAAAGATGGAACAGTCAACTACAAGGAAAGGACTAAAACTCCCCTCCCAATCAAGAAAAGACCTATTCCAATAACTGTATGGAGAATAGGAAATGATTTGATTGTTGACCCTATCAACGAGGAAGAGAAATCAACAGATGCAAGATTAACAATCGCATCACTTTCTGATGGCGTTATCTGCGCACTTCAAAAAGGCGGAGACGCAACACTAACAGTAGAAGATGTTGACAAGATGACAGACCTTGCTATAGCAAAAGCTAAAGATCTACGAAGCAAGCTAGGAGGTAAATCCAAGTGAAAGTATTTGAAGAAGTAACTACAAAAGATAGACTTACCAAATATGAAAAAGCAAGAGTACTTGGTAGTCGAGCTCTACAATTATCAATGGGAGCTCCAATGCTAGTTAAGCTTAGTAAAAAAGATTTAGAGAACATTCACTACAACCCGTTAGAGATCGCAAAGATCGAAATGGGCAAAGGTGTTCTGCCTCTAATCATAGCTAGAACTCTTCCAATGTCTAGTGTAAAAGAAGAAGCTTAACTTTTTCTTTTTTTATTTAATTTTATTTTCTTAAAATGAACGAAGTCACACAAGAAAAACTGGATAAATATTTTGAAGTTACTGGTAAGGCTCTAAACAAAGTTAAAATTGTAGAAAAAGGAGAAGTAAATTTCAAAGAAGCCGGTGAAGACTTCCTAGACATGGCTACAAGATATTATCAAGATGCCAAACATTTCCAAGAAAAAGGCGACAAAGTACTTGCCTTCGCAGCCTTAAATTACGCCCACGGCTGGCTCGACGCGGGCGCAAGACTGGGAATATTTGACGTAGACGGAGACAACGTTTTATTTACTGTCGATCCTAAAGAATAAATTCAAGGATATTTCTTATCCTGGGCTTCTCTTCTACGCTTAGCAGTTCTATTACACACCAAACATCGTCCTTTCTGCTTTATTTTTCTATTGCAATCAATACAATAATACACTTTTTCTTCCATTTTAAACCTCCTAATTTTGCTCACCAGCCAATATGCATTCAACCTCTTCATCCAGTCGATGATTCACCTCAGATTCATTAGAAAACACGTCTGCATTAACATCAGAAAATTGTTCAGCCCTACCGCTATAGAAATCTCCCAGATTGAAATTCTGAGTAGTAGTACTCAACCGTTCAACACCTTCCCCCAAGATGGTATGAATTTGAACTGTATATCTCCCCAAAGTATCTAAAGCTTCAAAGAGTGATGCAGCAGTACTTTGTTGACGATTAAGCTGCTCATAAATACGCTTAGTGTGCTTAACGTGCCTACTTAGTCTCTCAGTCTTTTCATATAATGACTCACACATATGCAAAGATAACCTGGTTGTTGTTTCAATTACATCCAAGAACTTGCTCTCCCGTTCCAAATCCACTATCGCCTCATTACCCATTTCATAATCATGCTTATATTCCAAAACACGCCTACAAAGAGTCGCTCTGGCTTTAACATACTGAAAACGATCTTCACCAGAAGCACCAGTTAACGCCTTCTCAACAACCGCAAGATCATCTAGAGTTTCACGCATCCCAGTCTTTAATTCACCACGACGCCCTGCAAGTTGTTCATAATTATCCATAACTTCAACAGAATAACCCTCTAGACCAACCAACTCGTCTCGTGCAGAAACATTTATTTTTCTCAAAGAAGTATTAATCTTACCAATATGATCTAACTGAACATCAAACAATTGTTCTACAGTATAAGCAGGTTTGCCCATTAATTTGAAAATCCAAGAACGCAGGTAATATCCTGCTTTCGAGTACCAACTTCTTTGAGAATTTACTACTTTCTCAATTTGATCTTCAATCCTAACCAACTCTTCTACATCTGTTTGAAGAGCAGAATAATGTAACAAAGAACTCGATGTACCCCTAGAAACAGAACTAGACCTTACTTTCTCCACCAAACTCGCATATACAGAATCAGAATGTGTAGAAGGTAACGCACCCCCCAGATTAGATAATATTCTCTCTAACCTTAAATCATCAACCTTAATCTCAGTCTCAACCATAAAGAGAAAGAATAAACAAAGTTAAATATGCATATTGCAACGAAAACAGGAAGAAACATCAGCAAAGACGAAAGATACACAGAGAAAACGAAAACAATGCAAAAACAAGACAATAACTAAACAATCTACGAATTTTCAGAAATATTATCAAGATCATCCTCACTCAAATCACAAAAAAAACCCTCGCTTTTCAATTCATCAACTTGGTAATAAATCTCAACTTTGCTACAGTAACAATTCAGAGTTTCAAGAAAATCATGAGAATCGGCAACATTTCTAAATAATCCTTCAATAAAAAAGCCAGAAGTTGTTCTTTGCAAACAGTTAATATTTATGCTTGAAGATAAATGAGTTATCAATTCATCACGAGAATTAATTCTAGGCTTTAGAAAAACTAATACCCTAACAGAATAACCTAAACGAGAATAGTCCAACACAGAATAAAATCTTCTCATAACAGTACCCAACGTAGAAACCATCTTACCAACAGTAGCAGGAGAACGGCCTACAAAACCCGTCAAGCTATTTGCCTTTAGTCTTGAGTTCTCCCTAAACCTACCAACAATATACAATTCCTCCTTTGATAACATCAGATCTAGAACTAAATTAAACATTATATACATTACCTAACAGAACCCAAAGGAATTTCAGAAAAGACGAACAAATTTCAAAAACACCAGAAAATCATCGAACAGAACGTGAAAGCGCGAAATAATTACAGAAAAAGCAAAAACGAAGAGAACTACTGTTCCTCTTCCTCTTCTTCCTCATATACGTTAAAGAACTCGTCTAAATTCTTTGTCTTCTTTATGGTTTCAAAACTCACACTCTTCACAACGTCCACCTCTTCTTTAACATAAGCAAAGCTAGCTCCAACTAATTTTTCCCAAAAAATGCATTAAAAATCAGAAGCTGACTTGCCTCACCTTAATAATTATAGGTAAACATAGATACTATATAAATAATGTTGAGCTTAGAAATATAGACTCAGAGATATATGTTTACTGGAAGAGATCACTCAACAGTACTCCCTACATTCCTTCAATAATTGAAACAATTTTGTGGGACCTAATCTCACCACTAACCGGATCAATATTGAAGTTTATCGTCTTAAAAGACTCACATACAAGAGTAATATTCCATGAAAACTCGTCGTTAACATTTTGAAGAATAATCATTTTCTTCATAGGCAACATCGTCGAGTATTCTTTCTTACGCAACTCTTCAACAGAATCAAGTATATTAATCAAATCAACTTTAGCCGCACACAGATCTAAGAATCCAATTTTAGAATCTGGAGTTTTTAACATTTCGCCGTGTTCTTGCATTACAATCTCAGGCCTCATCTCAAAAACAAACATCTTACTACACTCTTCATTGGCATATCCTAACTGCCAGAAATCATCTTTTGTTCCAGACATGTAAAATGCACTCGTAAGCTTAAAATCAGAATGATCCTTAAGCCAATCTTTATACAAAGAACTTTGCTCTAATCTATCAAATGTCTCTACAATATTCATACCATCAATAAATCTACAATTTGTTTAATAAATTATCTATTTAACAATAAAAAGAAAAGAAAAGGATCTAAAGAGATCCATAATCAGTAAGCGAAGGATCGCTAAACGATCCAAAACTTTCACAGCCTGCAGCAGAGCTAAGACGCTCATTAGCATAAACCTTAGGAGAAACTACACAATTAACATAACCATCCCCATCTATTTCCATAAGATTTCCATCAGGATCGGGCCTAATACTAATAATAGTAGGCTCACCAGAAGTCATTACAGCCTCAGGTGCTTTAGGTGCATCAGAAAGTCTATCTTCCAAAGCAACCGAATCTGAACAAGCAGCCATCACAACCACAGCCGCAGTCATAACCACAGCAATTTTAGCAGCATTACACATATGCTGAATTCCACTATACATTCTATCAATCATTTTCTATTTTCCCTCCTTATTTTAAGGAACTGGAAGATTTCAGCACCTCTTTATAAAGCTTCGCCTAGGAAAAGATTTTTAAAAGAGTTGTGAAAATAAGAAAAGATGGGTATACCTTCAGAATACAAGAAGCTGTTAGAAAATCAGCAATATGAGTTCATAGGAGAACATAGTGCAGTCAAGATCTGCACTTGGACTAAAAAATCTATTAGAGATGAAGGTGTGTGCTACAAACAGAAATTCTACGGAATTGAATCACATAGATGCTGTCAATTATCATTAACAGTAAATTACTGTGACCAAGATTGCGTATACTGTTGGAGAAATAAATTAGCAATACCATTCGACACTTTAGATAATCCAGAAAAACTTGCAGAAAACTGTATAACTGCACAAAGAAAACTCCTCACAGGATTTGGTGGAAACGAGAAAGCCAACAAAAAGAAACTAGAAGAAGCACAAAACCCGACACAGTTTGCCATTTCCTTAACTGGAGAAACATTATACTATCCAAAACTAAGCGAGTTCATTAAGATATTAAAAGATCAAAGCCATTCCACCTTTGTTGTTAGCAACGGTCAACTGCCAGAAGTATTAGAAAAACTCGAACTACCAACACAAATTTACATATCATTAGATGCACCTAATGAAGCACTTCACAAACAAATATGCAACCCAACAAATAAGGATAGTTGGCAAAGATTAACTAAATCATTAGAAATATTAAACAAAATAAAAAACAAAACAAGAACCGCTCTGAGACTTACAATCATCAAAGGAATGAACGATATTGAACCTGAGAATTATGTTAAGCTATTCGAGAAAGCAGATCCACATTTTATAGAAGTCAAAGCATACATGTTTGTGGGAGCAAGTCAAAATAGATTGAGCATCGATAAGATGCCTAGACATCCCGAAGTAAAAACATTCGCAGAAAAACTTTGCGAGATATCAGATTATAAAATAATTGACGAACAAGAAGAATCAAGAGTACTGTTATTAATGAAAGACAATCCTGAAATGAGAAAAATAGAATGGCAATAACAGATAGAGACGACAGATTAGCATCCTCGCTAGTATTAGAATATAGAGAACTACTAGTTAATACAGTTATAAGAGGAATAGGCGTAGATCTGCGAGTAGCCATGTCGGAAGCAGACGCAAGAGTCGATGTATTCCTCACACAAACATTTCCAGATTATTTGCAAAGAGCAGGTATGCTTTATAGAGGAAATAGTGTATTTTCACTTATTTTTCCAGGAATGATTAGAAACGAAACAGAAGATAACGAGAATGCAAGACCTGGAATTTATTTATTATCAGAAGACGAATGCATACACGCAATCGGAAGATACAACCCAGACGCTAGAGCAATATACTTTGAAAGGAAAAGAACATTAGATCTAAGAACGTTAAACGCAACTGATGACACAACACTCTCTCACGATGATCTTGAAAAAGCATACACAGCACAATCTAGCTTAGATGATTTATGTACCCAAGTAATAGATTGCTTAGGCATTTATCGAACACACTAATTCTTATAGAAGATGCTCACGATAAGTATCTCGTATATGTCTTATGTCTGTACAACCAGCTAAATATGAAAAACCCTGTGCAAAAACAAATCTTTCTAACTCACACACACAACTAGTGTTATTACTAACTCTCGCACCACCAAAAAAATTCAGATCACCATCATCTATTAGACCTAAAAATGCATATTGACCTTTAAAGGGAACAACCGCAGCTCTCAAACGAAGAGAAGTATATTCAGGCATCATCTCTACATAAACCGCAGCATGTCTTCCACCTATATGAGATCGAAGATCAGAAACTCTATACTCTAAATCAGAAGCTAATATAACACCTTGATGCTCCAATACACCCAAATCAATAAGTTCAACACAAGGTTCATAGCTAACTAAACCAGTAGAAGTAGAGGCAGAGAACGGATCAAAGGGAGTTACTTCAGTTTCACCATCATCAATTTCATCTTTATAAGTTTCAAGACCATAAACAGGCTCCTCATATTCAAAAAATTCCTGCCAAGGAGAATCCAAAACAACATATCCAAACATAGACTTCAGAGCTTCATCAGAAAGAGTATCATTGCGACGACCTTTCACCGTATCCGACAAAGAACCATCATGCACACATTTTCCCATAGTTCTCAAATCAGCAGAGATTTCTCTAACTTTTGCTTGCACATAACCAAGGTCCCAGCCCCACAACATGTTTGGTAAATTTAACATCCCCCCAGCGCGCCAAAAACTAATATTTAAGGGTTCTCACAAGAGATATATTTATAAATTATAGATCAAAAAGCCTAAACATGAAGATATTAGCCTTTGCAGACACTCACGGAGATTGGTCAGCAATCAAAGAAATCAAGAAAAAAGCCAAAAAAGCAGACATAATCATCTGCGCAGGCGACTTCACTACATTTGAAAATGATATTGACGATATTCTTTTTGAATTAAACAACATAGGGAAACCATTGCTCATCATACACGGAAATCATGAAGAAGCATCAATAGTGAGAAATCGTGTTAAAGATCTTGACAATATTCTATTCATACACAAAAACAAATTCGAGATTGGAGAATATCTCTTTTTAGGATACGGAGGAGGAGGATTCGCATTAACAAACAAAGATTTTGAAAAGTTCACAAAGAAATATGAAAAACTTGACAAAAAGAAAAAAATCGTATTAATAACTCACGGACCTCCACACAAAACTAACCTAGATAACATAACAGGTCATCACTGTGGATGCAAAAGCATTAGAAAGTTCTTAGAAAGAACAAAAGTTATCATTGGAATCAGTGGACACATTCACGATACATTTGGTACAGAAGACAACATAAAAGGAACAAAAGTCATAAATCCTGGACCATTCGGAAAAATAGTCACAATTTAATGCCTTTTCTTAAGAACATCAGATTCAGTTTTAAAAAACACTTTACCATATCTAAGAACACGACCATAACGAGAGAATTCCCATAACCAACGCAATATTCTAAGACCTCTTATCAAAGACATACCTGGCACACCATAAAAGATAAAATGAAATGGAATAAATGCAATAAAATCAAATAAATATCTCTTAAAAAATTTCTTAGCCACTTTAATCTCTAGCCATCTAAAATACAAATCAATACCAAATATAGTCATAACAAGCAGATCCAAGAAATCAACAAGAATAGCATAACTACCCAATTCAATAGTCAGATCAAGCACAGCCACTAAAAGCAATAATATCAATAAAGGAGGTAACGAATGTTCAGCAAAATAATCTAATTTACTTTTAGGCATTCAAAAGCCTCCGTTTATAATACATCCACACAATAGAAAACACAACAAATACCAAAAGAATGAATAGTAACGACCAAGGCCCACCAGTAACTACATAATAAAACAATACCAATATAGCTACCCAAGACCAAACAATCTTCAGAGTAACTAAGGCATCAAACGTCTCAACTCCTTTGTTGTACACTAAAAATGACGTACCACCAATACCTACCAAAGCAGCCCCAACTATTCCAGACATCACAGGATCAACAACAGTGAATCCCATTACAGAGAGAAACCAGTTAGGAAAGAATATCAAAGGAATAGCAAATAGCATATCTGCCACAAAATGTACAAAAAACCAATTCCTTAAAGATTTAGGTACCCTTTTTTTCATTAACCACATTAACGACGTGAAATATATAAATCTAACCAAAAAAAGAGAAACAATTATAAGACGTAGATTCAATTAAACCCATATGAAAACTTTAGTTGTATACTACTCAAGAACTAAAATAACAGAGAAAGTAGCACAAACCATTTCTGAAAACATAAATTGCGATATAGAAGAAATAATCGATCTAAAAGATAGATCTGGCGCAATAGGTTACCTAAAAGCAGGCAAAGACGCCATGAAAAAAGTTGAGACGGATATATCCATCTCAGACAAAGATCCATCAAGATACGATTGCGTAATCATCGGAACACCTGTCTGGGCATTCACCATGGCTCCAGCAATAAGAACGTACATCAACCAAAACAAAGATAGATTCAAGAAGGTAGCATTCTTTTGCACTGAAGGCGGATCAGGCCACGAAAAGACATTCAAAGACATGGAAGAGCTAACTAAAAAGAAACCAATAACCACATTATTTCTGTTAACAAAAGAAGTTAGCAAAGAACAACACATAAACAAGACACAAGAATTTGTTGAGAAGATAAAGGAGAGCTAATATGAAGATTGCAATATTTGAAATTAAAAAATGGGAAAAAGCCCACATGAAAAGAAAACTAAAAGGCCACACACTAGAGTTCTTCTCAACACCAATATCAGAAGACAACATTAAGAAACTCAAAAGTTTCGATGCAATCTCAGTATTCATATACTCGCAAGTTGATAAGAAGATAATTTCAAAACTACCAAAACTAAAGCTCATAGCGACGAGATCAACAGGATTTGACCATATCGACTTAAAAGAATGCAAAAAGAAAAAGATCACAGTTTGCAATGTCCCATTTTATGGAGAAAACACAGTTGCAGAACACACATTCGCATTAGTTCTATCAATATCAAGAAACATCCACAAATCTTACGTAAGAACATTAAGAAATGATTTTACAATAGATGGACTGATAGGTTTTGATCTAAAAGGCAAAACGCTAGGATTAATAGGCGGAGGCCATATTGGTATGCATGTGGCAAGAATGGCTAAAGGCTTCGGCATGGAAGTTTTAGTCCACGATACAAACAAAAACAATTTCTTAAGCGAAGTTCTAGATTTTGAATATACAGACTTTGATGATCTATTAAAGAAATCTGATATCGTCACACTACATGTACCTTACAACAAACACACTCATCACTTAATGAATAAAAAAACATTTAGTTTAATGAAAAAAGGATCCATCCTCATAAACACAGCAAGAGGTGGAGTAATCGACACAGACGCATTAATAGACGCACTAGATAAAAAAATTCTGGCAGGCGCAGGACTAGATGTACTTGAAGGTGAGAAGTTAATCAAAGAAGAAAAACAACTGCTGCATGAAAATCATAAAACCGAAGCACTGGGAGAACTAGTAAAAGATCACATTCTGTTAAGCAAAGACAATGTTGTTTTTACTCCTCACATTGCATTTTACAGCAAAGAAGCACTAGAAAGAATACTAGACACAACAATACTTAACATATCTGGTTTCAAGAATAAAAAAATAAAAAATGTTGTAGCTTAGTTATCGGCTTTCCAATGACCATGAAGATTACAGAATTCTCTAGCAATTACATGCTCTGCAACACCTGTGCAAAATTCCGCTTCAGGTGCATCTCCTGGCTTAAGATGTTTTCTATAAACAATACCATCAGCTATCAACTCAATCCACTCAATAAAATGTGTATCTTCCATAGGGTGAGCCACAGAACCAACTTTGACTTTATACCCCGTTTCAGTTCTCTCAACTACAGGTACATGCTTTTCTTGAGCAGCATCTTCGGTATTTTCTTTTAATAAGTTCATTGGCTGACCGCAACAAACCAACTCACCAACACCTGAATGCAAGACCTCAACAATATTACCGCACACACTACACTTATACACTTCTTTCAACTCAGTCATTTTTCAACCTCCAAATCAGACTTCCCAGGCAATTGCCAAACTTCATAATGAATATCATTTGGTGCCACACCTATTTCAAGTATTACGTCCCTCAAACCCCTTACAAGACTTGTAGGTCCACAAACATACCATTCTTTGTTAGACAAATCACCAATATACTTTTTCAATAACTCAACATCGATCCTACCACACACATCCTTCCCAGTGCAGGTTTTTTCACGAGTCAACAGAGTAACAACATCAACATTCTTGTTCATCTCAGCAACCTTAGCAAGACGATCTCGAAAGATGATCTCACCAGCAGTACGATTACTATTAAACAGAAGAACCTTATTAGTTAACTTTTTGTCAACAACAAAATCAATAAAACTCATAAAAGGCGCCACACCAGATCCACCAGCAATCAAAACTAGATCTTTCTTGCTAGATCCATCAAAATTCAACAATTCGCCGTATGGCCCTTCAATCAAAAGTTCTTGACCAACATCTAAAGAAAACAAAGCGGTCGTAAACCCCTCCATTTTCTTAATTGTCAAATCAAAAGTCTCCGCAGTCGTTGGTGAACTACTAAAAGTAAATGGCTTCTTAACCCCAACAAAATCAGACTCACCAACAAAAGAAATAAGACAAAACTGACCAGGAACAAAATCCAGATCAGCAGGTCTTCTCAATCGGATAGTCCTAACAGTAGGAGTTTCATCCACTACAGCCAAAAGTTCACAAGTATAGATCCCCATTTTCCTAGATCTTACCTACTAAGTCCAAACCAGGCTTAAGAGTTTTCTCACCAGGTTTCCAATTCATCGGACAAACCTCACCATTGTGTTCTTCAACAAACTTCGCTGCTTGAATCTTACGAATAATCTCATCCGCACTACGACCAATACTATTGTCATGAATCTCATAAGCTTTCAAAACACCTTGAGGATCAATCACAAAAGTACCACGTAAACTCAAACCTTCATCTTCAATATAAGTGCCATAGTCCCTACAAACTTTACCAGTTGGGTCCGCCAACATTGGAAACTTAATCTTCCCAATAGTAGGAGAGTTATCGTACCAAGCTTTATGTACAAATTCAGTATCCGTACTTACGCTAATAACCTCAGCACCTAATCCCTTAAGTTCTTCATACTTGTCAGCCATCTCACCAAGTTCTGTCGGACAAATAAAAGTAAAATCAGCAGGATAGAAAAATAATACAACCCACTTACCTTTATAATCTGACAAACTTAACGTTTTAATCTCATCTGCCTGAAATGCTTTCGCAGTAAACTCAGGCGCCATTTCATTTATTTTAACCATTTTACTTACCTCCATTTAATTTCAAGAATTCTAAAACTTCTTTAGAATGAATTGCAGGTTTTACCTTATCAAAAACCTTAACGATCTTACGAGAATTATCAAGAATAAATGTTACTCTAGACACACCCATATATTTTCGACCCATAAATGATTTCTCACCATAAACGCCATACTTAGTAGCAACTGAAAAGTCAGTGTCAGAAAGTAATAAGATTTTTAGTCTATTGCGTTCACAAAATTTGCTCTTTGTTTTCTCATCCCCTCCAGAAACACCAACAACCGTAGTATTGAGTGCAGAATATTTAGCAGAATCTTTACTAAACATGTTTGCTTCAATTGTACAGCCAGGCGTATTATCTTTAGGATAAAAATACAACACAATAAACTCCGAATCAAAATCTTTCAGAGAATGCCTAACACCTTCTTTATCTTTCAAAGAAAAAGCAGGCGCCTTACCTTTTGATTTTATTTCATTCAATCATATCACCTCAAAAATTATCGTCAAAAATTAATCTTACATGTTTCACTGTAATCACCTCATAATGTTATCTTTACCTCGCCATGCTTAATCTTACATCTACAAGCGAGTCTTTGTTTACCATCAAAACCCCATCTTCTTTCTTCAGGAGTTATCTCATCTAGATTCTCTTCACCTTCAAGAACGTCAACCTTACAAACACCACATGCACCCGCCATGCAACCAAAAGGCACACCACATTCTCTACAAGCATTATAAATGTTATCGCCGTCTTTTACTTCGACTTCTTTATCGCCACAAATTATTCTAGCCATAACTATCCCTCCAAATATACAATTAAAGCACTCCAGAATGAGTCGCCTTATCCCCTAAAAATAACCATTGTTAATAATAAGACACAACTAATATATAAATCTTTTCAATCGTTAAGATAGAATCAGGATAAATGATGATAATCTTCCAACACAATCTTGTTTATTTCCTGCAAATCACGCACCAAATAAACCCTTCCTTGGCCAATATCAGCCATTTGACGCGCTAATTTCTTACCTTTCTCATCCAAGTTAATACCAACAACAGATATTGTAATCCCGTTAGATGCGGCCTGACCACACGCTTCAAGAGTCTCATACTCGGGATTTTTGCCTACAGTAGGAATAGCATCAGTCAACAATATAAGATGTTTAGTAACATTGCCTTTAGGAAAAACTTCAATAGATCTTTGCACTGTATCAACCATATTAGTTTCCTTACTTGCTTTAATCTGAACTAATGCCCTAAGCAAACTCATAAAATCATCAGTAGGTTCAACAACCTCTTTAACTTCATCACCAAAAACTATCATGCCAACTTTATCTCTATTTTGTATCGCATTAAACGCTAAAGAAATACCCGCCCTTTTGCAAGTACCAATTTTATCTCCCCTCATACTTCCAGAAGAATCAATTGCATAAACAAGATAACACTGACCTTTGGCTTGCTTTTCATTAACTTTAAGATCAATAAACTCTAATTTATCATGCCCTCGCCGAATTGCAGTCTTAATAGATTTCTTCATTTCAATATCTCTATACCTGTCACCTTTACTGTAAGGCTTCGTTTCATCATTATCACCATAAATAAAATGTTTTTTGTGAACTCTCTCACCTCTAACACCTTTAGGCAAAATATTATCTAACTCAGTAATATAAGAAACCAAAGAAGCCAACTCTAATCCTTTATCTGTAATATCTCCTTCTTTGTCTAATAAACCTTCTTTTCTCATAGAAGCCATCTTATCTTTAACTCGTCTTTTGAGTTCACGCTGAAACTCAGGAATTTGTAAATTCTTTTCAATATAATTAGGATCATAACCAAATGCTTCACGCAGAATTTTTTCACCATACAAATTTTTAGCAACAGAGAAATTATTCACTAACTGTTCGAACATCGCATCAGGCATAAAAGAACCTATACCTTGATTAAACGCACTCTCCAACATCTTACCTTTATCAATCTCTTCAGCATCGTTTTCCATCACAGAATGCATCAATTTATCGTCAGCAGGATTCCTGTCAAGTCTACCTTGTAATTCTTCCGTTTCTTCAGTTTCTTCCAGATCTACTTTTTTGTCGTCACGGGCAACCACCGTCTTTCCCGTCATCGAGCTTAGGAAGTTTAATTTGATTCTTATTCATAAACTTCTCAAACTCTTGCTTAACAAAAGTCAAAGGATCTTCTAAATACTTCACACTAGGTTTTAGTTCTATTCTATGAGATATAACAGATTCAACAGCATCCATCAAATCAACAAACTCAACAACATCTTTGTTTCTCAAAAAAGCATTTGATTGTGCTCGTTCATACAAACCTAAAGTCGCTCTAACACTTGGAAATTTCAACAACTTATCAGAATTTCGTAATCCTCTCACAAACTTCACAGCTAATGTAACCAACTCATCAGGCATTTCAACATCGGAAATCTTTTTACCGTGTTTCAGAACAATATTCTGTTCTATCGCAAGAGTATCAGGATAATCCATATACACAACATCAAATCGATCCAACAATACATCACTCAACTTCTCAGTGCTACTATCTTCAGGATTCATTGTTGCAATCAAAACAAAATCAGTATCAAAATCAACATCATAACTACCTATTGTAGCTTTTCTTTCTTGTAAAACTTGCAACAAAGCATTCTGCAATTTTTCAGGACATCTATTTAATTCATCAAAGAACAAAACTCCGTGATTGGCTTTAAAGATTTTACCAGGAGTAAATGCATCAACAGACATTGGTCCGAACTTCAAAGCTTTAACAGGATCAATATCACCTAAAATATCTTCAACAGTCAGATCAGGACTTCCTTGAATTCTAACAAACCTTTCTTCACCACTAAGAGTTTTCATCTCACCATCAATCTTAATCTCAGCAGAAGGCAATATCTTAGCAATATTCTTTGCAATAGTAGTCTTTCCAATACCTGGAGGACCAACAATTAGAACGTGTCTATCCATTAGTAAGGCAGATTTAATTTGCTCCTTAATGCTTTTTTGGCCCAATACATCATCAAAAACAGGACCTTCTGATTTAAAAATAGTCTTCAAATTTTCGCTTATTAACATAGTCAAAGTACAGAATAATAGCCATTTTTAAATGTTTCCCAAAAAGAATTCAACTATAGAGGCAACCCATACTCCCTAAAACGTGGAAAGTATTGCTCAATTAAGTAATCATAACCAGAATCTCTAACAACCCCTGCAATCGCTAAAACACAATCCCCTAACTCCTCGGAAATACCATTTGAAAGTTTTGACGCAGCCTCAAGAACCAACAACATTTGATCCAAATACACAGAATGCTCCTCTATAGATAAACAACCAACTAAACCACTAGGAGTTATACGCAAACCAGACATCTATTTGCTCTCCAAAGTAGGTTGAGAATTTCCAAATGCCTTCGCAGCAAACCCGCCTCTAACCTTCTTCAGCCATTCTTCAACAAAAACTATAACCTCAGGATCACTCAAACCCCTATTTTGAGATTTAACTTCAAACTGAACTTGCTTAGTCTTGTGATTCACAGTCTTCAGAATCCGCAGAGCAAAAACGTAAGTTTCCTCATCAGGATTTGACGGTACTTCATTAATATCGTCCATAACAACAGGAATCAAATAATTCATATTTAAATTTAACCCAAAAGAAACATCTTCTAACACACCAAGCATACAAATAAATCATATAAAAAGAGAACGAAAAAGGAAAGACAATCACCTCAATCCCCCTCAATCACTAACAATCTAATATTTAGTACGACCTAGATACTATATAATAATTGTGTCGTCACAACATGAGTATGACATTAACCTAGAATGTTATAAAAGGTTTCGAAAACAGGAGTAGAAGTATTCGCTGTATGAAACTTAGCTCTAACAGAATCAGCAACTCGTTGAATATTAGCAATATGATTTTGCATTTCTTGACCATACTTTTTCTTTAAAAAAGGACTAATAAAAGTTTTCATAATAGTATTTGTTTCCAAATCTTGCAATCTAAAATCACCCTCAAGATTCAAATCAAGTTCCTCTTTATCTAAGACTTGAACTAATTTAATAGTATGATCTTTATAGGCATACAAACCATGAGTCAATTCCTCAGCGTCATAAAGAAAATCAGATATCACCACAATCAAAGATTTAGAAGTTACTTTTTTTCTATATTCAACTAAAGCCTTAGCAATATCAGTTTTACCAGACGGTTTTCTACTATTCAAGAAACTCACCATATCCATTAATTGCTTTCTACCTTTCTTTGGCTTAAACAGATCTAATCTATCAGAAAAAGTTGACAACACAAAACGTTCATTTTTTGATAAAGCCATAAACGCAAAACCAATCGCAACCATCGCCGCATAATTTGATTTCTTTACACTTTTACCATAATCCATACTCGCACTTAAATCCAATAAGATATGAATTGTTAAATTTCGCTCTTCTTCATATCTTTTAACAAACAGTTTGTCAGTTCTCGCATAGACTCTCCAATCTATCGTCCTAAAATCATCCCCAGGCGTATAAGGCGCATGATCTTTAAAGATTAACCCCCTACCTATTGCAGGACTTTGTCTCTCCCCGATAAAACTGGTAGTGACATTCTTATTAAGAATAACACTCAGTCTTTTCAAGTGATTTAGGAATTCAAGATCTATTTCCATACAAACCTCATCTCAACATCTGCTTAATAACAGAATCCTCATCAAGATTATTTCTCTCTGCCTCAAAGCTCAACAAAATTCTATGACGCAAAATAGGAAATGCCATTCTGTTAATATCTTCTTTACTAACATGCTTCCTACCTTCAATCAAAGCCAATGCTTTAGACGCTAAAATCAAACCAATCGAAGCCCTCGGAGATGCACCATACTCAATCATTCCTTTTTTATTTCTTGTTTTGGTAACAATATCAACCGCATACTTCTTCAAGTCATTTGCAACAGGCACTTGCCTAGTAAGATTTTGCAAATAGAGTATATGATCTTTTTTCAACACAGGTTTCAAGTTAATATTCTTCAATGCTTCAGCGTATCGATTAACAATCTCAAGCTCCTCGTCAACAGAAGGATATCCTACCTTGATCTTCAACAAGAATCTATCACTTTGTGCTTCAGGCAAAGGATATGTACCTTCTTGCTCAATCGGGTTCTGAGTTGCCAACACAAAAAAAGGTTGCTCCAAAGGATAAGTTGTATTACCCACTGTAACTTGTTTCTCCTGCATCGCCTCTAACAAAGCAGACTGCGTTTTAGGCGTTGCTCTGTTAATCTCATCCGCGAGTACAATATTAGAAAAGATAGGTCCCGGTTGAAACTTAAAACTTTTCTTACCAGAATTACTTTCCTCAATAATGTAAGTACCAGTAATATCGGAAGGTAACAAATCGGGAGTACTCTGAATTCTAGAGAACTTCAGATCCATAATCCTAGCAAGAGTACTTATCGACAAAGTTTTTGCCAACCCCGGATAACTCTCCAATAAAGCGTTAGAATTACACATTATTGATACTAAAGTGTGTTTAAGCATCTCTTCTTGGCCCACCACAACTTTACCAATCTCCTTAAAGATTTGGTCAAACGTTGCTCTTATTTGCTCAATTGATTTCATTTTATTCTCCACCTCTTAACCATAATATTTTGATCTAAGTTGATTGTGATATTTGACTAAAATAATTCTTTACAATTTTCTCGTGCTCTTTAGGAATAGACTCTTCAAATGTTGCATCTGCCACACCCTCAATATCTACAGGAAATGCATTCTCCTCAAATTCTTTCTTCTCGACATTCTCATCAACATTCTTTATGTCAATCTCTGTTCGCGAAGGATTCAACTTAAGATCTAATTCCAAATTAGACAATTCCGCAATACTCTCTTCTCCAAAAATATTAGGATCATCAAAACCCTTACCTGAAAAAGAGCTAGCACCAATCCTTGGCTTAAGATCCTCTAAAGGAATCTCTTTGAGATCCTCAACAAATCTTTCCCGGATCTCAACAAATTTAACATTATAAGACGACACAAGAATAATCACAAAAGCCATTACACCCAGTACGACTATTCTTTTTCCTATTTTTTTAAAGTTAATGAAATAAGAGGTCTTGATCTCCCTCATCTTCTTAACCACATCATAATTTAAGCTCTCAACTAATTCATTATGCTTATCAAGATTATCTGCAACAGTTCTCAGCTTTTCATGTAACGAAGGAACCAATTTCTCAACACGCGTATAAGATATATTTTTTACACTATTAGTGGCGTGTCCCAGAAAGAAAAACAAGAATGGAAACAAAGCAAATATCCAAGATATTGGAAAGAACAAAATCATAATGTATGCCAACATGAAAACAATCAAAGAGTCAAGAAAACAAGTAAACAAAGTAACAACTAACAAAGCCTTGTTCAACTCTATTAGTGCTTTCTCAACAGTTTTCATATTAACAACTGGCTACAGGCGATCCACCTAATTGTTCAACCTGAGACTCAAGATCCTCACACTTATCCTCATAAGTATCTCTACTCTTTCTTGCAGCAGCCAAATCCTTTTCAACTTGCTTTTTCAAAGTATCAAGAGAATTATATTTAGTATTCAATGTTGCAAGCTCTCTTTGCGAATCCTGTAAAGACTTCATAGATCTCGTTAACTCGTCTCTGGTATTCCTTAGCTGTTTCTCCAAAGATGCTTTAGTTGATTCTAAACTATTCTTTTCTTCCTGCAATTCTTCTTTATCATCTTTGATATCACTATATTTTACAGTAAAATCATCTTCTCTTCGTTCTTTAAGACTCAACTCAGAAACAGTCCTATTAAGCTGCAGTTCTTTCTTTTGCAGATCAGCAGACAAATCTTCTAACTTCTGAACCTTCTTAACATATTGAGTATTCAATCTAGAGAAACTTTGCTGATAGTATACAGTCACTATAATCAAACAACAAACACTAATCAAAATAAGCAAAATTAGGAAAAAATTTGCATTCTTATTTATGAAATCCATGTACACTCACCTTCTTTTCCAATACCTATAATTGAATTCATCTTTTTAACTGTTTTCATCTCATCTGTGACAATTCCTTGTTTCTAGCAATTGTTCTGTATGCCACTTCCAAAAGGAAGATAAACAATGCAATCAAAATAAATGGCCATTGAACATACCTTTTCTTGTTAATTGTCCTAACAGAATTGGCTTTAATAGTCTCAATTATCTCATCAACTTGATCTTCAACAAAAGTTCTACCATTTGTACTCTCAACAATATTCTTAAGTTCTTTATTCATACCAACATCGCCAAACTCAACATTATAATTAACTGCAAACTTCGCACCCAATATATCTTGAAAACCCAAAGATGATGGAGTTATAGCACTCTCAAACATATCTTCCGATTTTTTATAGAAAGTCATCCCAGCAGACACAGGCATTTTCTCAGATCTAACAGTTAAGACCGTAGATTGATTTAAATGAGTATCAGAAATGTCAACAAAGTTTTTATTATTTCTATCAGGATCGCCAACGGCATAATTAATAGTTCTAGATATCAACTTTGAACTATCTCTACTCAATAAAGAACCAGCCCAAACACTTCCATCATCAGTAGATAATGCAGCCACCCTACCAAGACCAAATCGCCACACAGTCAACAACGGATCCGCTCCCGATGTAGTTATCAACAAATTAGCACTCGACTTGGGAGTAATAGTATTGTATCCTTTAATTGTAGCAGGTACATCCAAACCTCGAGTAATAAAATGATTCTCATTCAACAACACAACTCCAAAGTCCTTGCCACCAGTGTCATCATCTTCATCACCAAACAAGATCTTAATCTTTTCCGCCTGAGTTATTTTAAAATATATACCAGTACCATAAAAGGCAGCTTTCTTCATGAAATCCTCATTGGTCGTCTTACCAACACCAACCGTATAAATCTTAATCCCGTTGGCACCGGCATTCTTAGCAGCCTCTAATGCGGGTGTAATTCTCTGCGTGACACCATCAGAAATGAAAATAATATTTTTATTACCTTTAGTATTACGTAGAATCTGATTAGCCATGATAAATGCAGTCTCAGCTAAAGTACCACCACCATTTGTCAAAGTACGAACTGTTTCCTCAAGATCTGTTTTCTCAGAAACATAAGACATACTATCTATCTCATAAGCATTAGTATTAAACGCAACAACCGCTAATTTATTATCAAACTTAAGATCTTTAATTATATCAAGCGCAATAGCTTTCTGCACATCAATACCTTTGTAATCCTTATACGTTGTCTGACTAGTACTTCCTGAAACATCAACCACAACAACAATGTTCTGATCACCTTTAGACTTACCAGGTGTAGCGACATAAACCGGCAACAAAGTCTCAAATCTAGAGTCTTTATAATTACCAAGGTCGTATGAGTTCTTTCCACCAACCACAACCAATCCATTACCTTCAGAAATATAAGAAGTTAAGTCAGTTACTTTATCATTCAATTTTTTAACAGCAAAATCATTCACAAGCACCGCAGAATACGCAGACAAATCTTTATTCAAACTATTAGCCACAGTCACGTTATACAACTGCTTTAATAATTGAACAAGAGGCGAAGATTTCTCCGTTAAGAATAAAATATTTGGCTTTGGAACCACTTTAACAGTTTTGTAAAAAACATTGTTCTGAGAAAAATGATCTTTAGTTCTAATATTAGCCACAATCTCATGATAACCATCAGTTAATTGTTTAGAAAAAGTCAACACACTTTCGCCAGTAGTTTCATCAAGCACCGTCTCACCATCGACTGTAACAACAACTTTAACCTCTGTCAACTTACCTACTTTATCCACCTCAATCCTAAATTGATTATCAATGCCTGCAACAGTTTTCGACGGACCAAACACCTTAACACTAGCATCATTTTTATCAGGAGAGAGTAAAAGCGAGTTAATAGTAGCATTCAGTCTATTAGCATACAATGCCACATCACCTAAATCCGATCCAACATTATTATTACCATCAGTAATCAACAAAAGATTCTCATTCTCTTTCATATTATCTAAAACTGCATCACCTATCGCACTAGAATAGGCAGTCCCCGCAAATGCAACCTGAACCCCAATCTCTTTTTCTAACTGTTTCTTTATCCGGTCCACCTTAGAAGTATCAAATAAACTAAAAGAAGTTGAATTATCAACCAAAACCTTTACGAAAGGATCACCTTTGATCGTAGTATGCATCACAGCATAAGGTGACGCAACAGCGATTAACAAGAATAAAAATACCAAAGTTCTTGACCACAACAACCAGAACTGCAAAGGCCGTTTCTTAGAAGATATAGCCTCATCAAATCTAACAAACTTCTTCTTAATTATAAACCACAACACAAAAAACAATGGAATTATCACAAACACAACCCAAGGATAATCTGTGTGAGACACAATAAATTTGAAGAAATCAGAGATCATCATCTATAGATCACCTCTAAACTTAACATACAACACTTCTAAGAATAATAATATTAACAATGCAATAAGAATGTGATTAACAATCTGATACTCAACTGTTTCATCTATCAAAGATCCACGTCTAGAATTAGAAGCAATATCTTTGCTCTGCTCTATATCAATATTAGATTCTTTATCATTCAATAAATTTGCAACCACCACCCTGTCAGGCAAAGTATACAATCCAACATTCTCATACATCAAAGCATTAGTGTTTTGCACGCCTGTAGGCGTAGAGATTTTTGTTTTATCCTCTAGAATCAAAGTTGAACCTGTTTGAACATTAAGACTTTTGATAGATTTTTGATCGGTTAAGAACTTAATAAGATTTACCCAGAAAATTGGGTAAGATGGAGACAACTTGAAATCCGACTCGTCATCCATCATTCCATTAAAAATAACCTTACCATCGCCATGTTTCATAAATGAAATAGCAGAATAATTATTTGGAAAGCCAGCAATACTCAAAGTATTCGCTTTACTTTTTGCCTTAATATAATTATTAACAAATCCAAAATCAATATTTTTTGTAAACTCTGTAACTTGCTCGACAATAACATTAGCCCCACTTCCTAAACCCTCATGCAACACAGGCAATAATTTACCGTAACCTAATTCATTAATCTCAACCTGAGCAACTATCACCAACCCCTTACCAGACTTAACTTTTTTCCCAATATCATCAAAAGTCCCAGACAAAATTTCATCAGGGTCAATACCATACGAAATATACACATCAAAGTCATCCTTCATTGGAACAATAGGCGGCTCAGCTCTAGTTACTTCGACCATATCACTCGACTTCAAAGCATACTCGATAAATTTACTTTGAGAATTAGTTATCAACAAAACTTTAACTTTATCCCCACTAGGTGCACTAATATAACCAACATTATCAGTTTTTAAGAAGTCATTAGCCTTAACTTCAATCTTAGTCACTCCTCGAGGTGTTTGAAAAGCAAAAGTCTCGACAGACTCTCCAGCAATAGACAAGTCTTTAGTAAAATTCCCTATTTTCAAAGTAACATCTTGTTTATCGTCATTAAAATTCTTAACATACACAATAGACGAGTCATCGGAAACCTCAAGATTAATTATCCCGACATTCCGACTATTTTTACCAATAGGAACAAACTCAGCAGTAACCCCTTTAGTCTTAAGAACATTCTTTGCAGTCTCAGGATCCATACCTTCTGTGTTAATAAAATCACTCAGAACAAAAACAGTACCTTCACTCCCGGCCAAGACTTCAGAGGAAAGTAGAATAGCATCGCCGATTTTAGAATCAGTATCCAAGGGTTTTAAACTCTTAAGATAACTAAGAGCCTCTGTTTTACTTACAGATTCAAGTGCAACCAAAGGTACATTTTTTGCAAGAATAATAGTATTCTTCCCGCCAAGAAAATCTTCTGCTTCAGACTTTGCCATTTCAAATCTACTATAAGTGCCTTCTTTCGTCTGCATAGAAGCAGAAACATCCAGAATAATAACTGTATGCTCAGCAACCAACTTTTGACTTAAATTCAAAAAAGGTGCAGCAACAGCTAATGCCAAAAGAATCAAACATAACAACTGAATAACAAAAAGATAATCCCTAACAAATTTTCTCAAGAAAGAATGTCTGCTTGAAGAACCAGATTGACCTAGAAAAAACATCAAGCTAGGAATTTTAATTAATTTAGGCCTTGGTTTAATCAAATAAAGAACGATTAAAGGAACTAACGCAAGAAACGCAAGTAAACCTACCTCATGCCCAAAACCTATAAGTCCCATATATAAATAAACTAGAACTTATGCTTAAAAACATTAGTAACAACCAAAAAGTAGCATCAAAAACTAAACATCACAAAGAAGCCTTAGGAGGTATTTTAGGATAAGTACCAGCATCCATGAATACCTTATCAACTCTCACTGCAAGTCCTTTATCTTCATCAATCATTTCCTTAGAAATCATCATAGCAGTACCTAAAGCAACCAGCTCACCCTTAAGTGTCATTATAGCAATAGGTTCTTCCGCTTGAATATCACTATCAACTTTAGCAATGCCTGGAGTTTTCAAGTCCGCACCATGACACAAAGTACCAACAGTAGAATCTAAAACATAAACTTTACCAAGATGCTCAACAGCACTTTCCATCGGCTGAATTATTTTACGAATGTAAGCATCATTCCCTTCAGTCTTCCAAAATGCAAAAGCATCTTGCAACTCTTGCAAAGAATGACAAGTAGATTCATCAAACGGCCCAGCCTTAGTTCTTCTCAACTCAGACATATGTCCACCAACACCTAGCTTTTCCCCGATATCGTGGCAAAGCTTTCTAATGTAAGTTCCTGCTTGACAACCAACAACAAACAAAACATCTTGTTCAGTTATTTCAAGAATATCAAAATAGTAAATTTTCCTATATCGCCATTGACGTTTTACCGCAGACTTAACAGGAGGTAATTGCTTCATCCTACCAACAAAAGAATCACATACTTCGCGAATCTTAGCCTCATCGACAGCAGAATGTAAATGCATAACACAAACATATTCCTTACCTGCAGTTAGAAGTGACTGCACAACTCTAGTTGCACGATCTAATGCCACAGCCAACACACCAGTAACGCCAGGATCTAATGTACCTGAATGACCACACTTAGTCAAACCAAGAATCTGCTTCGTATACGCACTTACTAAATGCGACGTTGGACCTTTAGGTTTATCAACATTAACAACGCCATACTTAATCAAATCTTCAGTGGAACGTTTATACGGATCACCACCAAATTTAGAATCAGTTTTAGCAGGCCTCTTATCTATAAGAGTTCTCTCAATCTTCTCGAATGGAAGTTTGCCTGTCATAATAAAAAAGTTAAAGGAAGTTTTATTCTTCCTTCTTAGCAGGAGCTGCTTTAGGTTTTTCTTCTTTCTCTACCTTTTCAACAACTTCCTTAGCTTTGTCCTCAACAGCGGTCTTTGCATTTTCCTTCAGTTTCTTCAACTCATCCTTCACATCAGCATCTGCTGAAGGCTTAGAAGGTTTTTCTTCTTTCTTCTCGTCTTTTGCTGTTTCTTTCAACTCAGCTAGCTTTTCTTGAAGTTTGCCTTGAGGTTTGTCGTCTTTTTTCTCGACCTTTTTCTCAACATACTCCTTACCAAACAACTCAGCTTTAACAACAGAGTCATCTTCTTTGAAAGCAGTAACTTTGACTTTATGAGGTGGATTTTTTATTCCGTCTTTCCAGACTTCCTCATTAAGATACTTACCGATCTTAACATCAGTACCTTTCATGTGCTTAAGCAAAAAAGCCTGTAATGCAGACATAGCTCTTGCAGCTCTTTTGTATCTAGGAGCTTTTCTATACTCCTGTCTTAATGGAATTGTGTAAGTTCTTTCTAATCTTGCCATAAGTGTCACCTATACTAGTTATACATTAAATCAATTAAGCTTTAATGTTAGTTCGTCTCCAAGATCTCTTAACAGCAGTATGCCTACCAGGATGAACTCTTCTTCCTAGACCATACTTCTTAGGAACAGTCCAAAAAGGTGCCCATCGTGTTTGCCTACCTGCTTTTGCAAGTCTTGCTTTTTTCGACGGATGTGTATATCTTGCCATAATTATCTCCTCTTGATCTTGATTTCTCGTTTTTCTGAAAGTTTTTTCAACAACTCTTTCAAATGATAATCTTCAATGACATCAACGCCATGTTCCGATATCAACTTTGCAAGCATCAGCGTTACTTGGACCGCCTTATCAGGATAAGCAACTTTGATATTGCCAAACCTTTCAAGTGCACTCTTCGAAAGCTTTTGTTTAACAGTTTGCTCGAGTTGAGCTAATTGTTCTCGTTGTTGTTGTGCTTCGTTTAACTGATTGAGATTACCTTGATCAATTTGCATTTTGCTTTAGATCATCTCTAACAGCTTTTGCAGCTTTATCCAATAGAGAAACACCCTTAGGAGCGACTACTCGTCCTTTGTGTACGCCTTTCTCTGCTTTTGCAATAAGCTCTGAAGCTTCTAATTGCTGAAGTACTTTTCGAATAACATTACCTGAACCTCTAACAAACTTATCAGGTTTGTGGCCTCGATTTTTTCTACCGCCATACTTTACCCTTAATTTGTTAGTTCCAATCGGACCTAGTTTTCTTACTGACTGAAGTACAGCAGCACATCTCATATACCACCAGTCCTCATTTGCAGGAGGTCTCTCCTTGTGGCAACCAGTTTTCGCATAAGCTGCCCAAGCCGGTGGCTGAATAGTATTAACCTTCTTCAGTTCTTCAGCACTTTTTTCTATTACATCATTTATTGGTACATCGTTAAAAGTTACCATTTGATAACCTCCCTTAATCTTGATTCCAGAAGCTAATCATTTACAATCATCGATTATGATTGCTTTACTGAACTCTAAACCCTAGATGCCCGAATCAGGCGCTCCTTTATAAAGGTTTCGCAATCCCCAGGAAAGCCCAAATACCAATATCCTGCAGAATGGGCAATTTTAGTAAGATTTATAAATACCTCGTTTCTCCGTGAAAAAATACAAATAATAGATATTGTAGGCATAATAAATGGCAAAGAAAACAAAAAAGATACCGGGACAAAGCACCTGGAGAAAAAAGAAATGGCACAAGATTGTTGCTCCTGAATTTCTAAGATCCACATTCATAGGCGAAACACCAACTGCAGAACCAGAGAACCTAGTTGGTAAGACTACAAAAGTCAACCTTATGAACATTACAAGGAATATGAAAGATCAGAATATTAACGTTACTTTTGAAGTTACTAAACTAACCGGAGATACTGCTTCAACTCAAATAAAGCAACTCCAAATGGTTCCAGCATCTGTTAAAAGAGTAGTAAAAAGAGGAAAGAACAGATTGGACGATTCATTTGTATGCCTTACTGCAGATAGTAAGCATGTAAGAATTAAACCACTTATAATTACTAACAATAGTACTACTAAACCAGTTCAGACAGCAATGAGAAAGAAGATGGTCGAGTTCTACAAGAAAAAAGTAGCAAAGATCAACTACGATGCATTCTGTCAAGAAGTGATTACAAAGAAGTTTCAAAAAGCATTAAGAGAAACTCTAAGCAAAGTATATCCTCTAAGGATTTGCGAAGTTAGAGCATTCGTACTCTTAAGCGAAGAAGCCATCAAAAGAGAAGAAGTCAGAAAAAGAACTAGACGAGCATCAAGAAAGACACAACCTAAGAACGAAGAAACAGTGGAAGAAGAAACAGAAGATGATGCTGATGAAGAAGAGTTCGACGAATCTGAGGAAGACGCAGAAGAAGAGATAGAAGAAGAAACTGAAGACGCTGGCGAAGAACTTGAACTAAAGACTGAAGAGAAAACAGAAGAAGCTGAAGAAGAAAAAGAAGCGGAACCTGAAGGAGAGTCTGACAGTGACAAGAAAGAAGAAGAGAAACCTTCTGCTTAAATCTTAAAAGAGGTAAACTAAATGGCATTTAATCCAATCGTAGATAAAGAAAAATGCACTGGATGCGGAACTTGCATAAACATCTGCCCGGTCAACGTTTTTGAGCTTAAAGACGGTAAATCAGAACCAGTCAGAGCAAAAGACTGCATTGGATGTAAGGCTTGTGAAGTTAACTGTCCTACTGGCGCTATCAAAGTCGAAGAGAAAGAATAATTTCCTTCTTTTTTCTATAATTTTTTAAACAATACATAGATTATACACTTTATGACAAAGCTCCAACTAAAATCTCTAACACACAAAGAGCTACAATCACTTCTAAAAAAATTAAACATTAATCCATTCAACGCTAATAAAATATTCAAACACATATATCATAAACAAGAAAACATAGAAACCACCAACTTACCAGATAAAGACAGACTATTAAACAAAATAGAAACAAAGAATCTAAGAGTAATCAAAAAAATCAAATCAAAAGATAAAACAACTAAATTCTTATTTCAACTAGCAGATAAAAACAAAATAGAAAGTGTACTTATTCCTCAAAGAAATAAATATTGCGCATGCATCTCCACTCAAGTAGGATGCGCATTAAGATGCAAATTCTGCATTTCGGGAAGAAACGGATTAAAAAGAAACTTAGAAACATATGAAATAATAGAACAGGTCATCACATTAAACAAAGAAAAACCCATATACAGCATAGTATTCATGGGAAGCGGAGAACCATTCCACAACTACAAAAACATAATCAAAGCAATTCACATTCTAAACAATCATTTTGGTTTTAACTTTGGCCAAAAACACATAACTGTGTCAACATCAGGAATTCCAAAGAAGATAGTAGATTTCTATAAAGATACTACTGCAAACTTAGCAATATCCTTAAACGCAACAAACAACAAATTAAGAAGCCAACTCATGCCGATTAACAATAAGTATGGAATCAGAAGCATACTTAATGCATGCAAAAATGCCAAAACCACTCCAAGACGAAGAATCATGATTGAATACATCCTTTTCAAAGATCTAAACGACTCATTAGAAGACGCAAATAAACTAACTAAACTACTACAAGGATTCCACTGCGCAATAAATTTAATACCATTCAACGAACATCCACACTCAAAATTCAAAGCACCAAACAAGAAACAAGTAGAGTTATTCAAAGAAACATTAAGAAACAAGAAATTTAAAGTATTCATACGAGAAAGTCACGGTCAAGATATTAACGCAGCATGCGGAATGCTATCTAATTAAGAAATATCAACTATCTTCTTACTATCATCAATATTCGGATATAATGTAGAAAACGGAGTACAAAACAAATCAGTTGTTACATTCCTAAGAAATTCATTGTGACCTTCTATCTTAGTTTTTAAAGCAGTATGTTTCTCAATAACAGTTTCATTATACAAATAAGGATCATGAATTATCTCAAGTTCTTTCTCAATAATCATATCCCAGACATACATTGTTTGAAAAGCATACTTCCAATTCTCAGTCTCCTGAAAAAGTCCAGCTAATTCTATACTTTTATTGATATACTCATCAACGATCAACAAAGTTTGCTCAGCATCTCTTTCGCCCTTGTTAACTCGTTTAATTTCTTTTTCCAATCGATAAATATCAAGTTCAGTATTAGATAAAGAGTCTTGTAATTGAGAAATAACATCATCTTTACCTTCAACCACTTCATTAGACTTTACAATAATATCATCACACACGTCAAGTTGCGCTTTTAGTTTTTCACTCTCAACTTTACCAGAACTCCAAGAAACCACCAATAAAATCAAGAACAACAATGCCAAGATCGATGGCACATATGTATAAATTACCTTTTTCTTCATCTACCCGCCTTATCAATCATAAATATTTAAATGTTGCCAAAGGTTAATTTTATATAATCCCTTCAGATCAAAGAAAACAATGAATGAAACAGATCTAACCAACTACATAGAGTCTGGAAAGGTTCTAAAAAGTCTCAGAGATAAAGGTGCAACCCTAATCAAAGCAGGTAGCAAAGTAGTAGATGTACTAGATAAGATCGAAGAATTAACCGAACAAGCGGGAGTTATTCCTGCATTTCCCGCTCAAATTTCACTAAATCATACGGCAGCACACTTCTGTCCTACAGAAAACGACCCTACAGAGTTTAAGAAAGGAGACGTTGCAAAGCTTGATATGGGCGTCCATATTGAAGGATGCGTCACAGACAGCGCAGTCACTGTAGATTTAGGCAACAACGCAGCACTTCTAAAGGCATCTCAAGATGCACTAAATAACGCAATAAAAAAAGTACAAATCGGAATTGAAGTTAGAGATATTGGAAAAGAAATTTACAAAACAATTACTGAACAAGGATTCAAACCAATTAAAAATCTATCAGGGCACGGAGTAGGTAAGTATATCATACACGGCCCGCCAAGCATTCCTAATTTTGACAATGCAGACAACACAGAACTTGAACCAGACATGGTAATAGCAATCGAACCATTCGCCACCGACGGAGCAGGCATGGTTGAACAAGGAGATAAAGCAGAAATATTTCAAGCAATTTCCAGAAAACCAGTAAGAAGTATAATCACTAGAAAAGTTTTAAACGAAATAATAAAATACAATTCACTTCCATTCACAACAAGATGGCTAACTAAAAAATTCTCAGAGCCGCAAGTTAGACTTGCATTAAAAGATTTAAAAATGAACGGAATCATTGTAGAGCATCCGCCGTTAAACGATAGAAACAAAGGAATGGTTAGCCAATTTGAACATACAATCATCGTTGACGAAGACCCACTAGTTCTAACAAAGTAAGAAAACCACTCAAGAGTACTTACAAATCGAAGTAAAATTTAAATACTCAAATAACATATATAGTACTTGGGGGGTAGGAAACAGATAATACTCGATATTCTGTTCGACGTCCAATCTCTAGCTCCAACCAAGCCTTCTGTTTCCGCCCTTTCTTTTATCTAAACCAATGGGGGTGACTTTGGTGAAGAAAATAGTACTTTTTCGGAAATTTAGAGAAAGATTAAATGGAATTTCTAAGAAAAACAAGAGAGATACAGATTACTGGAACAACATTCTAAATCCATACACAACTAAACCTAGATTTAAGAGAACTTTAAACTCTGATAAGAAACAGATTGAAGAATATCTCTCTAAAGTCTATAATTCCAAGATGTAACCCAGAAATAGACTTAAAACACCAGTTAATTACTTGTAAATCTGTCAGGAGCATCTACCACAACACCATCCACTCCTAAACTCTTGGCACGTTTATAATCTTCTTGAGTATGAATATCCCAAGCAAAAATGAAATAATTCTTATAACGATTCATAAAAGATTCATCAATCATATCCAGTCTAGGAACCAAGAAACAAACATTCGCCAACTCTTTGAACCAAGTTTCTCTAAGGTAAACTGCCAAGTCAGCTCTAAGATTCAAACCAACGTTAATATTAGAATCTAACCGTTTTAACCTCATCAAGACCAGAGGATTAAAAGCACTCACAAACACATTCTCGTACAGATCACGGTCTTTAATCATCTTGACCAACACAGGTTCAATACCCGTAGAAGCATAATCTTCATTCTTTACCTCTAACAAATACAAAGTATCTTTACCAAACTCATCAAATAATTCATCCAAAACAATCATTCGATCATCAGAATAATCAGTATAATTTCTGCCTATACGTACTTCTCTGAGTTCATCCAACGTCATATCTTTAACAAGCCTACCACTATCAGAAAAACGAGAAATGTCATAATCATGAAACAAAACAATCTTACCATCTTTAGTTAGATGCAGATCAGTTTCTAAAATGTCAGCACCTTTTTCTTTTGCCAACTTAAATGAGTTAAGAGAACTCTCAGGAGCATAATCCATAGCACCCCTATGAGCAATAACCGCAGGATCATTCTTTATAAGAGATCTATCAACATTAGGCTCAGGCTTATCAATCATTACAGAGAACGTCACAAGAAACATTAAAGCAATCAACAACAACACAATAACAAAGAATAACTTTCTAACAGTTTTTATTGAGACTTTTTTACGGGCCATCTTTAGTATTTTGCCTTGTTTCTCCCTCTAGACTCTACAATCTCAAATCTTTTTAAAACTTCCTTAGAATTCTCACAATTTTCTTCATAACTCTTCAGAACTTCAGCAAAAGCTGTTTCATATACTGTGTGATGCTTAGACTCTATTGCTTGCCTTAACAAATGCAAATCAACAGCTTTATCCTCAACTTTATCAGAAAAGAAACTCAATCCAAAATCAATCAGAAAAACTTCACCTTCACTCACCATCATGTTAGAAGTAGTTAAATCTCCATGGATTATTCCTTCATTATGCAATCTCGCAACTAACTTACCAACTTCTGAAGCATATTTAGAATATTCAACATCAAATACATCTCTTAGCTTCTCACCAGAGATCTTTTCCATGTGCAAGATACCATCTTTCCCTTCAACTCTCAAAGTCTTTGGCACAGGAAAACCTTTCTCCTTTAATCTGTCAAGAACTTTTGCTTCTCTCTTAGTTCTTGATTTTCTTAGATTAGAATCAATCACAGAATGCCTATAGGTTTTTACAAATCTCTCTTTAACTATAACATCCCCATTCTCATATACCTTAGCTTCCGCACCTTGTGCTATCTGTTTCATAAAAACATGACAAACTCAACTCATTTATAAAATAATTGCCAAAGCCAGTGAAATAAGCAAATAAATTTATATAGTAAATAAGCCAACACTAGCATATGAGCTTATTTGGTTTTTTTCACAGAAGCGAGATGGATAAATTTATCTCCGCAGTTAAGAAAAGAAAGCGGAATCTTCTACACACTACAAAACATCTTTTCGCTGAAGAAAAAAAAATGATACGACTTTCTGAATTAGAAAATCATCTTCTAACCTCTGCTGAAAAATTAGACCCTACTGAAAAAGCAGCAGTAGATAAAGTCATTGCAGAAAACAGAACAGAAGAACAAATTTTGAACTACTTAGCAAGAATCGAAAAGCAAGTTGTATCGCTAATTGAATCAAAAGATGTTGAAGCAATTCGAACAAGACTAAAAAAGTATCTTTATGTTATTGATCAATTAACAAGAAGGATAGGTAACCTCGAGAATACAAAAAAAGCTCAAATGGCGAGAATAACAGAAGAAGAAGAAAAACTCGCAAGAGATGCAGAAAGAAAAGCCTTTGGAAAAACAGTTCAAGATAGAGAAGATAAGAAAAAAGCATTAGAATTAATGAAACAAAGTCTTAAAGTTGAAAAGAAAGAGAACGCAATTGCAAGAAAAAGATTTTTCAGAAGTGTAAGCGGTCTTGGTACAGGCGCAAACAAACTTATGACCGCACTCATGAAACTCACATCCGAAGCCGCAAAGGCGGCAGAAGAAGGCGCAAAGATTGCAGGTAACGTTGGAAAAATAGGTACTGCAGTGACTAAAAAGACTGCTGAAGTAGTTGCAAAGGCACTTAAATAGCTAAGATAATTCTATACAAAACTTTATAAAACAAATACTCAAGAAGCAACAGTATGCTGCTGTGGCACAATCTGGTACTGCGCCGGTCTCGAAAACCGGTTTCCTCACGGATATCCCGGTTCAAATCCGGGCGGCAGCGTTTTATTTAACCCAAAGACTTAATTCAAGTCTTCATAGAATTTTACTAACTCACCAACACAATTCTCAAAATCATCGTTATCAATAGTACGATCATACTTTAACTCATCTACAATACGACCATATCTAGGATCATAATAATTCTCTAACAAAATTCTAGAAACCTCATAATAGTTTTTTTCACCAAGACATTTCAACATCTCTTGATAATTCTTGTTTGAAAAATATTTCTTGAGAGTTTTAATTATTTCTTTAATTTTTTCATCTTCACCATGAGAAAAGTAATCTTTTACAATACGTTCAGATCTATTTTCAATTGAACAATTTATTCTTATTTTGACAGATTTTTCCATTTCTGAAAAAATAAGGTTAGGCACAAAGATTTTACCAACTTTATGTGCTTCTCCTTCTATGAAAACTAATTTTTCATTTGAAAGCTCATTAATCTTTGTGTATAACTCAGTCTCAAACGCTTTTTGCTCTCTAGGTTCTAAACCTATTGCGCCAAAAAGAGAACTTCTGTGTCTTGCAAGACCTTCTAAATCAATTATTGGAATTCCTTTTTTATGAAGTGCTTTTAGAAGATCGGTTTTACCACAACCGGCAAGACCTTGCAACATGATAAACTTGAATGGCAATTTATAATTTTCATACCACTTCCTCATATATGCTCTATAACTTTTGTATCCGCCCTCAAGTTGATTTACTTCATAGCCTAATTTTTCTGTTAGTTCGGAGATTGTTTTAGACCTAAGTCCCCCTCTCCAACAATAAACAACAATCTTTGTATTTTTATCTAGTTTGTTTAGCTGTTTTTTTAGATCAGCTAACTTACCTTCGTAAAGACCAAACCCCACTTCGTATGCTTTGTCTTGATTCTGCTTGTAAATAGTTCCTATTTCAGCACGTTCCTTGTTATCAAAAATAGGAATATTAAGAGAATTAGGAATATGATCCTTTTCAAACTCTGCGGGACTACGAGTATCTACATAGATAGCATCAAGCTTCAATGCCTCTTTGATGGTTATAGGCTGCATACTTATACAGAGAAATTCACTGTTTAATAACTTTACCGCTAACTTAAACACACAAGACAGAGACGCAACTAGTTTATTAGACATTCCTTAAGATAAGTATAAATGACAAATTCTCAGCAGCACTCAATGAATGTTTTGCATTCGCATCCATGAATATAAACACGCCAGGTTTCATATGAATATCTTCACCTTCAAGATTAAACACGCCAGAACCTTCAATAATATAAACATACCCTGCCTTTGTTGAAGTATGAGTAGATATGTCCGTATCTTTAGACATACTAAACAAGGTCACATCTCCAACCTCATCTTTCTTAATAACTTTACTCATTATACCACCAGTCGAATAACTAATGTGATCCCTCATTGACTCCCATTTGTTTTCCATTTCAATACACCCCTTTTATTTTATAGCACCATCAACGCCAACAATTTCTTTGATAATTGGAACATTTTTACCAGATGCTTTAACAGCTTCTTCAACAGCAGCACACATCCCAAAACAACAAGGCACTTCCATTATGGCAACAGTAACTGACTTAATGTTATTCTGTTTAAAGATCTCAGTTAACTTTTGAGTATACTCTGCAAGATTATCCAACTTAGGACAACCAATAACTATACTCTTACCGTGTAAAAGTTCACTATGAAAATTAGGATTCGCAAAACCAACACAATCAGCCGCAACTAATAAATGCGAATTATCAAAGAACGGTGCATGCGGTGGCAACAAGCTCAACTGTACAGGCCACTGTTTTAACGCAGACACATTATTACTAATTTCACCTTCAGAACCACATCCTGAATTAACTTCTCTCATTGCAGTCCCTGGACAACCACAAGCTAATTTTTCTCCCATCTTCTTCTCCTCCAAATCTACTTTAATTCCTTTTTCATCTAAATACGCCATAGCTTCATTATAATATTTAGTAGCGCCATGATCTTTCAAATGATTAACATGAGCACGAATTGTATTATCACCCTTTGGTACAATATTTTCTTCCATCACTCTTCGTTCATCATAATCTTCAGCTTCACGTTCAACAATCTTCATCGCACCGGTTGGACAATGCCCAATACAAGCACCTAAACCATCACAAAACAAATCACTAATCAAACGAGCCTTACCATCAATTATCTGTAGAGCACCTTCATGGCAGTTAGGAACGCAATCCCCACAACCAGTACATTTGTCTTCATCAATTTCAATAATATCTCTTTTAGCCATAATAACACAACCTCACACATCAAGTATAAATAAGATACTTAGTAGTAAAAAGATACTTATATAAATACTCAAGAGTATCTATAAAGATACTATGCACGAGAAATGTACAATATTTAGAACAACAGATTTTATTGGTAAGAAATGGACCCTCCTAATACTTTTTGAACTGTACAAAGGAGAAAGAATAAAACGACACAGCGATCTAAAAAAAGCTT
>Ga0008651_10000027_pt1 | contig 83970 bp, 104 predicted proteins | sample SaaInlV_200m_DNA_6_FD_59173 | JGI IMG/M metagenome (GOLD analysis project Ga0008651, IMG submission 59173) | Marine microbial communities from expanding oxygen minimum zones in the Saanich Inlet - SI037_S2LV_200m_DNA | ecosystem: Environmental > Aquatic > Marine > Intertidal zone ...
CGAAAGACAAAATCTCCGGTTTGAAGTCAAATGACTTTTTTAGCGGAGTAGTTAAAATTTTAAGAAAAGCAAAACCAGGACCAGTAATATTACAGGTTAGCGATGGGGTTTGCACAATAGATGCAGTCTCAAAAGAATGTGAATTTGAAACTGGAGATGTAATTAAGCTATCAGGCTTTGTTAATGAAAGAGCAGGCAGAATGCAGATAGAGATTAAATCTGTGTTTAAATCAGATAAAAACTTTGATGATATTCTAGAAGAGAATAGTAAACCAAAAAGACAAGAGTTGTCTATGCAATCAGATAAACTTGAGAAGTTAAAACCATACTTCTTGAAAATTGCTGCTAGAATTCGAAGATCGATCTTTGATGGACAGCCAATAATGATCAGACACCATGCAGATGCAGATGGTATAACTTCCGCGCTATGTATTGAGAAAGCTTGCGTTTCATTAATGACTGAGATAGGTATGGAAAGCCATTATAACTTTTTTAGAAGCCCTAGTAAAGCACCATTCTATGAAGTAATGGATGTATTGAAAGATATTACATTCTCAACTAAATTTATCGCAGGTCATGGTCAGAAGAAACCTTTGATTTTGATACTTGATAACGGTTCTACTCCTGAAGATGTTTTTGCAATGAAGATTTGTAAAGATTTGGGGTATGAAGTTATAGTTATTGATCACCACAATCCTGTTGAATATGAAGGTAACAAAACAGCAGTATGCCCATATGTTAGTTTACATGTGAATCCATACATGGAAGGATTTGATGGACAAGTAACAGCGGGAATGGAATGTTATGAGATCGCCAGATTTGTGAATGAAACTTTTGATAACAAAGTTCTACCTGCTTTAAGCGCAATAGGGGATAGAAGTGATATTGATGAGGCTCACGCTTACATTAAAAACAGCGGAGTTCCTGAAGAAGAGTTGCGTGACATGGTCATTGCATTAGATTATTTGGCATATAACTTACGTCATGATTCTGGAAAAGGCGTTTATGAAGAAGTTCTTGACAACAAGGCGTTTGTTAAGACATTAATTTCTCAAGTAAATAAAGGTGTTGAGACGCAGTTGCAAAGTACTTTACCTTATCTTAGAACTCAAACTATTGGTGGTGTTTGCTTTTCTTATATTGATTTGGCAAAATACACACTAAGGTTTACTTATCCTACGCCCGGTAAGTTGATTGGAATAATCCATGATCAAGTTAAAACAGGAAAAGAAGCACAGCCAGTATTGTCGTTAGGTATATTGCCTGATATGATAATCTTCCGTGCAACTGAACCAGTCTTGCCTGTGCAAGAAGTAATCGACAGATTGCAGAAGGAAGTTCCTGAAGCTAACGTTGATGGTGGTGGACACGAATGTGCTGGTACGATTAAGTTTGTAGAGGCTCATAAGGATTATGTCTTTGAAAGCATTAAAAGAATGCTTAGAGAGAAAAGAGAAGCGCAAATGAAGTTAGAGGAATAAGTTATTCCTCTGCGCAATGATCCCATATGAACTGCCAGAACTTCCTGTAACCATCTGCAAGATTCTGGCTTTTTAGAACAAACGCAATTGGTTCTTCTGGTAGAACTCCTACCTTAGACCCCATGAATGTTATGACATATGGACCGAAGATATCTACCATAGCTAGTCCTGAATACTTTTTTGGGAGAAATTTGTAGGGTTTTCCAACTAATTTTAAAATTTCAGGCATTTCTTCTTTAACTTCATGATCAAATAAGTGTTTAAATTTAATTCCTAAACGTTTACGTTCTCTTTCAAATCTTGGAAGAAAAGATTTTAGTCTTGGATCTAACCAAATTGCTTTTGCTCCAACAAAGTATACTGTTTCTTTTGTTTTAAGAATGTCCTGAAGATAGTTTTTGAATCCTTCAATACCTTTGTAAATATAGGCTTCTTCTTTTTCTTCTATTGCTTCGTATCTTTTTTGCATCTCAGGCAAAGCTTTGTTTATTTTTTCTTCTTTCTCTTTGATTAACTCTAGAAGTCTTCTTGGATTAATAGCTTTGAAATTTTTTTCTCCTTTAATGAAAACCTCAGATGCTAATCCTTTCTCAGAAAGTTTACTTAATGAATCGTAAACATTTCTTCTGTGTACGCCAGAAGATAAAGAAATGGTTTGCACTGATGCTTCTCCGGTTTTAAGAAGCGCCTCGTACACTCTAGCTTCGTTAGGGCTTAATCCAATTTCTCTTAAGAGTTCTTCGTGCATAGTATATAAACAAAGTAAGGTTCTTTATAAAGGTTGCGAATATTGGTGGTAAGTGCCACCGCCAGAGTTTATATAGTTAATTATCCCTTAGTGACAATAGGTTGAAGTTGGGTGTTTAGGTAGATTTTCAAGAAATTTACGAAATAGCGATAGCTATAACAGAGGTGTAAAATGCAATTCATATCACAAACAACAGGATATTGGTTTTTGTTGATATTTAGTCTCAGTATGATTTTGATAACCTATCTTTTTTCCAGAGTTAGAAAATGGAAAAACAAAGATAGTTTCTTAGTAGCAGGAAGAAAAGTAAAATGGTGGTTGGGTGGACCAAGTATTGCTGCGTCTTGGATTTGGGCAGGTGCTTTGTTTGTTTCTGTACAAATGGCATATCAAAAAGGTTTGGCAGGCATATTTTGGTTTACGTTTCCTAATGTATTGGCGTTAGCGCTATTTGCGTTTTGGGCTCCACAGATAAGAAAGAAGTTTGTTAATGGTTATACTTTGCCGCAGTTTATTAAACATAAACTTGGTTGCGATAAAGTTCACAAAATATATCTCATTCCATTCTTTTTTATTCAATTGATTGCAATAATCTTTAACGTGTTTGCGGGAGGAACAATGATTTCCCTCCTTACAGGAATACCTATGGTTCAAGTAGTCCCAGTGTTGGCAATAGTCGCATTATTGTACACATTGATATCAGGAGTAGAAGCATCAATCATTACAGATTTTATTCAGATGACATTGATCATTGGAGGTATTGCAATTATAGTTCCTTGGGCATTTCATGCAGCAGGTGGAGCTAGTGTTGTAAGTGCAGGACTAGGCGGATTAAGTGGCGGTTTTAGAAATATATTTCATCCAGGTGTTGCATTTTCATTAGGAATCGTTAGTTCAATTGGTTTAATCTCTTCAACGATTGCAGATCAACAATATTGGCAAAGAACTTTTGCAATGAAAGATGGACACATTGCCAAATCATTTCTGTTTGGTGCTGTACTGTTTGCGTTGGTTCCAATTGTTCTTTCGTTATTAGGTTTTATAGGCGCAAGTCCTAGTTCAGGAGTTGTGTTACCGGCAGGAGTAGATCCATCCATGATTGGAGTTGTGACGGTGTCAAGTTTATTACCCTCGTGGGCGACTGCATTGTTCGTATTGATATTGTTGGCAGGACTGAGTTCAACAGTAGACTCGGCAATATCTGCTACAAGTTCATTATGGGCAACAGATGTTGTAAAAAGTGGAGATGATAAAACAGTAATTAGGAAGTCAAGGTATGCTATGATTGGAGTTACTCTTATAGGATTAGCTTGCGTGTATATCATCATGAGCATTACAGGAATGGGACTAAATCATCTTTGGTTATTGAGTATTTCAGTTGCCGCATCCATCTCTGTTCCAACAGTGTTGAGCGTATATTGGGATAGATTGAGTGCGAAAGGCGTTTTTTGGGGCGTATTGATAGCGATGATAGTTGGCATGCCAGTATTTTTTTATGCAAACCTGGTCGATAACACCATCTGGGTAGTAATGGCTTCGTTGTTTATGATTGCAATTAGTACTGCATTTTGTGTATTGATGCCAAAGAAAGATGTTGTTGTATTGAGAAGTTAAAAAGAAAAAAATTAGCTTCGCCACAAGCCATGGATGTTGCAAAGAGCTCTTGCAGAAATATTCTCGGTACTTTCGAGATGAAACTCTGCTTCGGGCTTTTCGCCAGGCATTAGTCTGACACCTGCAATGATCCTGTCGCCACCCATTATTTGGATTAAGATTATGTGATGATCTTGATCCATAGGATGTGGCGTTGAGCCAACCACAACTTTGACTTTGTTTCCATCAATAGTCATGACTGGAACGTGTTTTTCGTTCCCTTCTGACTCTTTTGTCATAGATTTTAACTCAGTCATAGGTTGACCGCAACAGTTTAGCGGAATACCTTTGTCTTCTAAAAGTGAAGCAAGGTTTCCACAAACATCGCATTTGAATACCTTATCGGTCATTCTTAGCAACACCCACAGTCATCTTCAAAACACATACATTCAGGTTCAAAGTATCCCTTTTCATGTTTACAAGATGGACATTTGTCAGGAGGCATTTCGCCTTCGTGTATATGGCCGCACTTGCTGCATTTCCACTTGATTGGTTTATCTCTTTTGAAGACAGTTCCATTTTCTACCATTTCAAGAAGTTTTTTGTATCTTGCTTCATGGTGGGATTCAACATTTGCAATTCTTTTGAATAATTCAGCAGCTTCCATGTTGCCCTCTTCTTCAGCTTCTTTAGCAAAAGTCGGATACATGTCAGTTGTTTCGTAATGCTCGCCATCCATTGCGGCTTTAAGGTTAGTTTTAGTGTCACCAATGCCTTTCAGAAGTTTAAACTCGTCTTTTGCGTGTTGCATCTCGTTGTCCGCGGTTTCTTCAAAGATCTTAGCTATGTAGTGATAGCCTTCTTTTCTCGCAACTTTTGCAAAATATGTGTATTTGTTTCTAGCTTGACTTTCGCCTGCGAAAGCAGCTTGAAGATTTTCGTCTGTTTTACTCATTTTTCTCTTCCTCCTCTAATTTCATTGCAAAGAAATCGTTAAGTGACTTGTCTGTGACAATCCCTTCAGGATGTTCTTGAAGGAACTCTTTGAATAGTTTCATAAGGTTGGCGTCTTGTTCTAAGACTAAACCAATTAGTTCTTCTTTTGATAATTTTTCTAGCTCTTCTCGATTCATGCTGCTAGCCTCACAGTTGTTACAGTGATAATTGCTAGAATATCTATTAGCACAAGAAAATAAAAACAAATTCTAAGGACAGACCCTAAAGATTTGTACTTAGTGGAAAGCCAAATTAAGAGTGATGCTAATAAATAGAAGAATGCAAACATGATTATTAATGCAATAAATTGTGCCCATAAAGGATTTGATGTAGCGAAGAAGTTGATTATGGCTTCAAAAAATACGAACGCACCAAGCACTAAAGTAACGATTAACTTTGTTTCAGATAATCCAAGAAAACTCTCTGAGTGTTTTTTCAGTCTTAGTTTCATACATCAACCACCTAGGCTGTAGCTGGCAATGAGCCTTTATAAATGTTATGCATCAAGATATGGTACTTACGTGGTTGTCTTTTGTTATTTTTAGTACACTCTCGACAAAGCTTTCTACTTTACTCTCATGACTAACTACAATGATTTGTCTCATTTTTAATTGTTGAATTACATCACGAACTCTGTCAAGTTGTTCCGCTGAGAATCCATCAGTTGGCTCATCAAGAATGATTAAGTCTTTAGTGTTTATTTCAGAAATAACGTCGTTAATAACTTTGTTTAATGCTAAACGATAAGAAAGAGCTAATGCTGTTTTCTCTCCGCCAGATAAAGATCTAACGTTAGTTTCATAGCCATTTTGCATTACAACTGGAGTAAACTCTTCATCAAGTTTAGCAGAGAGCATTTCATCTTCAATAATCAAATTAAACCATTCAGAAAATAGATTGTTGAATTGATGGTAAACTTTAGACATGATTTGTTTTTCCATCAAAGTTACAAGATTAACAAAATATTCTTCTAGCCAGTTCTGGATTTGTGCGACTTTTTGTGCTTTCTCCTTAAAACAGACTTTGAGCTTTACTTCATCATTTATGTCTTCTAGAACTTTATTAATATTAGATAGATTTTGTGTTAACTGCGCATGTTTTATTTCTACTTCTTTCTCTTGCTTCGATATTTGTTCTAGATCGTGTCGCAAGTTTTCGTAAGTTACTTCACATTCTTTTAATTCACTCACCCTTTTTTCTAAAGTGATCTTTAAGTTGAGCAAAGCGTTTGTTTCCTCCTGAAGATTGTCTCGTTGTGACCTTAGACGTGTTTTGTCGTTGTTTTTTGACTTTAAAGATTGTTCTAGATGAGATTTTTCTTTTATCTTCAGAATAGTATCTTGATGTGTTTTTAGTAATTCCTTCTTTTTGTTAATTTGAGCTAGAAGTGCTTCTGTGTTTAGCATCTTAAGAGAATTTATTTGTCTTTCTAGTTCTTCCGCCTTTTTGTTAGTATCTTGTCTTTGTGTTTCTTTTTGTGTTATTTCATTTTGTATCTCTTTTAAGTTTTCTAGTTCCGACTTTAAGATTAGGAAGTTCTTTTCTTTCTCTTGCAAAGTGATTAGCTGTTCTTTTAAGCTTTTTATTTTATTTTCTTTCTCAGTTAGTTCAGAAGTTAATGTGTCTTTTTCTTTAGAATGGGTTGCGATCTTCCCATCTTCAGTCTCAGTTATCTTGGTTTTGTGTTCAGTTGTGACTGGCTGAATACAAGTGGGACAAGTGTCAAGACTCGATATGTCCTCTTTTGTTTTAGTACTTAAATTAATATTGATCGTGCATTCGTTTATTTTGGCTTTAAGTTCATCTAGCTCTTTATTTATTATGTTCAATTCTTCTTCTACGATTTTCTTTGATTCTACTTCTAATTTGATGATGTCAAGATCGTCTTTCTTTTTATTTAGCAACTTTAGTTTGCTTTCTTTGATAGTTATCTCTTCTTGTATTATCTTAACTGATTCTTTTGTCGAGTTTAATATTGCATTTAGTTCTGATTCTTTTTTTTCTTTTGATTGTATCTTGGTTTGTAGCTCTTCAATCTCCGCATCTATTTGATCAGAATTAATTGGATTCTCATCTATTTTCATGGTTGAAAGTTTGTTGTTTATGCTAAGAATCTCAACATCCAATCGCTCAATCCATTCTTGTTGCTTTTTTATCTGTTGAGTGTGTGCCAAGACCTTTTCTTCAGCAACCAAGATTTTCTTTTTTGTGTCCAGAAATCGTTTAACGTTGTCTTCCCCTTGTTGTATCAACTCTTTCTTTTGAGTTATTTGTTCTTTCAACGTTCGAATTGTTGGGGTGATGATTTCAACATCTTTGGTTATTCTTTTAGACTCTTCTTCGTAAAGCTCTTTTTGTTTTAACTTGCCCGCCAGATCTGCAAATCGTCCTTCAAGCTCTTTTCTTTTTTCTTTAAGAGTTCTAACGTAAGTTACGGCGTTCTCTTTAATTAACTTGTATTTGTCAATGCCAAAAACTTTTCTTAGCGTGTTTAGTCTGGTTTCTTTATCATCATAAATTATGCTTTTCATATCTTCTTGAGGAGTGTAGACTGTATATCTATACACCATAGATTTAGATTTAGAAACCAGATCTTGAGGATAGCCAAGCATTTCGATTATTATTGTTTTTAATTCTATCGCGGTAGCTTCTTTTTTTACGTTGTCTCGTATTATGAAACCTGCTTCTTGCTTAATAGAATCTTTCGTCTTCCGAAGGTTACGTCTTATTGAGATGTCTTCCCCTTTTATATTAAAAGCCAACTCAACAGAACCTTGAATTTCTCCATGTCGCAAAAGGGATTCTGCCGACAATTGATCTCGCCGGGTTCCAAATAATGCGAATTCTATTGCTTGAAGCACGGTGGATTTGCCTGAACCAATATCTCCAGACAATAATAGAGATCCTTCAGGGAAGTCGATCTTTTCGCAGAGATAGCTCCTGATATTCTCTAACTTTAGGCTCTTTAGAATCATAGATTTAATGGGTTTGAGGTGGTTTATTAAGTTTATTGTAGCGTATTTAAATGGGATGCATTGCTATCCAGCGGTATTTATTGCCGTCTTGACTTTTCTTCTTTTCAATGAAACCTTCTTTCACTAATAAATTGAAAACTTGAATCCAGAGCCTAGAATGAGAATTGATGAAGGCTTGCGAGCACCATTGATCTCTGTATTGATAGCGAAATGTTTGTTGTATTTCATGAGCCAAGTTTAGCTTTGATTGTTCGTTGAATAGTTGCTTTCGCATATGTTTGTTTAGTTTAGTGAGTTAAAATATGTTTTGGTGGAAAGGGTTAAATAGGGTTATTGTGTTGGTCGTTTTATGGTTGTCGCAGTTGTAAAGTGTAAGGATTACTCATCTGTTGGTAAGATGTTGCCTAAGGCTCTTTCTTTGATCGGTGGAATGGGGAAATATGTTAAGAAAGGTCAAAGGGTTCTAGTTAAACCAAATCTGTTATTGGGTAAGTTACCAGAAGATGCTGCAACAACACATCCAGAGATTCTTCGTGCCGTGTTAGTTGAATTGAAGAAGATTGGAGCTTCAGTAATTGTAGGGGATAGTCCTGGAATGGGTAACTTTGACGGGATTGCTAAGAAGACGGGATTAAAGAAAGTATGTGATGAATTTAAAGTTGAGATAGTAGAGTTAAAGGAGAGAGTTGATGTTGAAAGAAAACAGAATAAATTAGTTAAGTTGTTTACAATATCTAAATTGGCTAATGATGTTGATGTTATTATTAATTTACCAAAGATGAAGACTCATACTTTGACGCACTTTACTGGTGCAGTGAAGAATATATTTGGATGCATACCGGGGAAGTTGAAGCCGCAGTTTCATTTACGACAGCAAGATGCCCATACGTTTTCTAGAATGTTGGTGGATTTGAATAAAGTTGTTGTTCCATCGTTGCATATAATGGATGCAGTTGTTGGGATGGAGGGGCAAGGTCCTAGCTCGGGTAGTCCTCGCGAAGTTGGATTGTTGATTGTTGGAGAGAATCCTTATGAGGTCGATTCTGTTGCCTGTTCTGTTGCAGGTATTGATAAGGCCCCTTATTTAGACATTGCTCGCAAACAAAAGTTGCTTGGTAAAGTTGTTGTTAAGGGAGAAAAGTTAGATTCTGTAAAGTTGTCTAGAAAGTTTTTACCTGCGAGATCTAGTTTTGATAGAATTCCTAAATGGATTATGAAAATGTTTAAAGGATTGTTTACTGCAAAGCCCTGGTTGTTACCTGAAAAGTGTATTCATTGTGCGAGATGTTTTGAAGTTTGTCCTGTAGATGCAATTAAGATGGTTGATGGTTATCCTCAATTTGATTATAATAAATGTATTCGATGTTATTGTTGTCATGAAATGTGTCCTGTTAAGGCTATCGGGTTGAAAGATAGTTTTCTTTTGAAGATTTTTAAGAAATAATTATTTTCTTTTTGATATTAGTAGTGCAATCGTTATTGCCGCAAGTAGTGCTATTATTCCTAAGTAAGCTGGAAATTCTGGTGCTTCGTGCGCTAATATGTCTATGTCTGAGACCTCAGAATCTTGCATACAATTGGAGTGATATTCATAAGCGTAAAGCATACGACAAGTATAACCATAAGAACAATCTTCATCCGTTTTACAGGCACCGCAATAACTACCCTGATACCCCGATATACAAAAAGGCATATCTGAATCAACGCAATGGTCATCAGTTGCACATTCGCTGCAATAATTATCTTCATCACAATATTTTGTATCATCATCGTAACATCTGAATCCTTCTTCGCCAACTTCCGAGCATTCAGCAAACTCTGATGCACCAGAAAACTTTATTAAAGCCCAGAGTACAACTAAAGACGGAGAAGAACAATCATTCTGATCCTGGTCAGCTCTACAGCTAATTTCATTTACAGACTCTCCAACACCATCTAGTGCTGCAAGTTCAGAGCCATATGCATTAATTAGAGGTTCTTCCATAATACTAGAATATAAACGAATCAAATACATATCAGGATCAATACAGGCATCGTTTGCTGAAATCATCACTTCTCCAGTTACCGGATTCAAAATATCAGACATAGAAACACAATATTCATGTGGGCCACAAATGTCCGCAGGATCTTCAGGGTCACAATCAGCTTCAATCATATCTTCAAGAACTGGACTTATATCTCCTAAATCGCAACCAGCTAATAGAATTACAACCAACGTTAAAACGAGTATTAGCAGCTTTTTGTTCATTGTGTTTAACTGTTGAACACCCATTAAAAATGTTTTCATTAAAAATGAGGTTTTAGTAAAACTTATAAACAATGATTACTTCTGTAATTGCCATGACAAAAACTATTGTGAGTGGTTGTTTTCATTGTTTGCAAAGTATATTGCACTCCAAATAGTTTAAACACTAATTTCTTCGGACATAAATTTCATAGGTAGCTCCTGCTGCCTCCTATATCTAAAAACAAATATCTTCGATCTCAAAATCGCCAAAGAACTGTTCTTTGACCTTCTAGGGATTTAAAACAACGTAAAATGTACAATAGCGCTAGCTATGTCCTTTTATCAACAAAATGGCGGCTATGGTGTATCGGTTTGCATTGAGGTCTGTGGAACCTCAGGTCCGGGTTCAACTCCCGGTAGCCGCTTTCAATGTCCATTGTGGTGTATTGGTAGCATACCAGACTGTGGATCTGGAGGGCCGGGTTCAATTCTCGGCAATGGACCTCAAATTATTGGAGGTATGGAAAAATGCAATTAACAGCTATGAGAGAAAGAGAAGAGGTTGATTCGGTTAGTAGAAACATGATGAAAGAGTGGTTTGATGATTCAAGTACAGGAAAGAAATTATTGGACTACGCATGTAAACAAGTTGAAGGAAGAAAAAGGTTTCAAGTAGATGACGAATGGATAGATGAACCCAAAGGAAGAATTACCGATGTTCAATACAGGTTGACCCCTGAAGCAGTAAATGGTGTTCTGGCTGCGGCACAAGTATGGAACATGTTGGAAGGTAGAAAACAATTCAAGAGTACGAATCCCGAAGAGATTGTGGTTAAGTTGTGGGAGAAATTTGTTTCGGGTGATGAATTATTTTTGTTTACTCCTTGGGGTCCGAGATATGGTTATGAAACTAGAGGAACTGAAATTAAAGAAAACGATGCCGAAACGAAGGCACTAGAGGAGTTAGCAGAAGTTACAAAAGGAATTAGAGATACAGGAATGAATGTAACTAATTTGTTGATGTATGCCGATCTCTATGGAACAGATGTTAATGGATTGCCTGTAAATGTCGTGAGAGCTTATGGTCAATCACTAAAACAAACAGCAGTTGATAGACTGCAAGATCCTTTGGTGAAACCATGGTCGGTAATAAGAAGTGGAGCACAAGATATGTATGATGCTTTGTGTGCACAAGTTAGCGAGATGTTTGGAACGTATGTATCGGAAGGTACTTTTGAGAAAATGGTCAAGGTTGGAGAGAGATTTAATCCAGGATCAGGAAGAGAATCTTCAAGGAAGTATTGCATCGAGAGAGTAGTTGAAGCCAGAATGATTGATCTGTTGTATGATCCAATAAAAGCGAGCATGGTCATTCCAGAAAAAGATGAACTAGATGGATCGTTGAAGAGAGTTTATGTAATTAATAACAGAGCACCATGGTTAGGGAGGTAATTAATATGGATAATTCATTTATGAGAAGAGTTTGGGATTTGCATTATCACATAGGACCTGAAGTTATTCCAAGGAAATATGGTGTTGCAGAACTTCGAGAAAGAATGAAAGGCAATATCAAGGGAATGGCTTTGAAGTCACACTTTTATCCAACAAGTGTTTTTATCGACGATTCAGACTCGTTGATAGGCTCAGTTGCATTGAATAATTATGTTGGTGGTATAAACAAAGATGCAGTGTATGCTGCATCAGTTATCAGCAAAAAACCAATTATTGTGTGGTTTCCAACAATAAATGCAAAAAGATTTGTGGATAAATCGGAACTCGAGATTCCTAATGAGTGGACTCAAGGAAAAATAAAGTCAAGAAGTGCAAAAGAAATCGAAGGGTTGAGTGTTTTGAACTCAGTCGGTGGTTTAAGCGAAGATGCAAAAGCAGTCGTTAAAGCAGCAAAGGTATTCAACAATGTTATTGCGACCGGACACTTAAGTTGGCAAGAAGCGAAGAAGTTGGCAAAGTATTGTTTGCAGGATGATGTTACGGTAGTGATAACTCACCCAATATATCACTTAATTGATATGCCAATAGAAGTACAAAAAGAATTGGCGGTGAAAGGCGCATTTATAGAACAAACTTATGCCATGTACTCAATTGACAACATTCCAATGAGTAAGATTGCTGAGCAAATAAAAGAAATTGGTGCAGAGAAATGTATCATGACTTCAGATAGCGGCCAAGTGTTTAGCAAGGATCCTTGGGTGTGTATGAATGAGTTTGCGGAAGCATTGAAAAAAGAAGGGATTAGTGAAAGAGAGCTTGAGCTCATGATGATAACCAATCCTGAAAAGATAATAAGTTATATAAAGTAAAAGAGAGAAGGAGTGATCAAGATGAAACTACAAACTGCAAAAGGAGTAAGAGACATACCACCAGAGGAAAAGATAGTTAGGAATAGAATGATTTCTACGTTGACCACAGTTTTTGAGAGATATGGTTTTGCACCATTAGAAACTCCAATAATTGAACGGTTTGAGACATTAGCTGCTAAAGGTGGTGCTGGTGGAGAAAGTGATGCTTTGAAAGAAACTTTTACTTTGAAAGATCAAGGCGATCGTGCATTGGGATTAAAGTTTGAACAAACAACTTCTTTAGCAAGGTATGTAGGAATGAATCCTCAGATTAAAATGCCTTTCAAAAGATATGAAATCGGTCCAGTGTTTAGAGATGGCCCAATAAAAGCTGGAAGGTATAGACAGTTTTGGCAATGTGATGTAGATACTGTTGGAAGTAAATCTATGTTGGCAGATGCCGAAGTTATTGCAATAATGGAAAAAGTGTTTGAGGACTTTGGTTTTGATATTGCAATTAAAGTTAATAATCGAAAAGTGTTGAATGGTTTGTTGAATCAAGCAGGCGTAGATGATAAAGAAGAGGCAATTATTGCAATTGATAAACTCGAGAAGATTGGAAAATCTGGAGTGACTGACGAGTTGTTCGATAGAGGATATAACGATGTTCAAGTTGAAAAGATCTTTGATGTGTTAGATGTTGGTAGTGATTTATCTAAATTGAAGTTGAAAATAACAGATGAAGAAGGTTTAGAAGGTGTTAAAGAGTTGGAAGAGTTGTTTGGTTACTTAGATAAGATGAAAATCAAAGTGGCTGCGTTTGACGTAACTCTTGCACGTGGTTTAGCATACTATACTGGAACTGTGTTTGAAGCTTTTTCTAAATCTGGTCCGATTAAATCATCTCTCGCAGGCGGCGGTAGATATGATTCTATGGTTGGAAAATTTTTGGGCGGTGGAAGAGACATACCTGCAGTAGGTGTTGCATTCGGTTTAGCACCAATAATGGATTCTTTGAAAGCTAAAGAAGAGTTCAAAGAAAAAAATCCTGCAAAGGTTTATGTGATTCCAATTAAAACAGTTGATGAATCATTAGATGTTGTTCAAAAGTTGAGAGACTTGGGAGTGAATGCGGATTTTGATATTAATGGTCGCGGCATGAGTAAAAACTTGAACTATGCTAATGCAATGGGGATTCCTTTTGTTATCATTATTGGAGAAAATGAGTTAAAGGCAGGGAAGGTTTTGTTGCGAGATATGGCTAGTGGAGATCAGAATCTTCTAACTGTTGAAGAAGCGGCTAAGACACTTTCTTAGTTCTTTTTTTTTGAAAGAATTGTTTTCAATATGGAAAATATATATTTCTTTTTAAAGAAAATGGAAAAGTTTAAATAGTGTCTCGATCGTTACTAAGTAGTAACAATTACTAAGAGGTATTGGAACATGGTACTAAACGAGCTTGAAAGACGGAAATATGAACTGAAAAAAGAAGTTTGGGTACAGACCGAAATCTCTAAATATAATGAGTTTCTGAATGAGGTACGGGGAAAATGAGAGATAATAGAAGACAGACATATTTCTGGAGAATACCTGATCGTAATTATAATGTTGATGATCTTAGAGGATTTGCAAAGTTTGGACATAATCATCCTACAATATCTGGACTTGCAATGAAGTACGTTGCTAAACCAGTAGGTGTTGCTGCAGGTATAGGAGTGGCAGCATTACTTTTAGTTGGAGCATTGAAATTAATACAACCTATGGAATATTCAGCAGATCATTGTGATTATACAGTACAGCGAGGAGATACTCCTGCAAGTATTGCACAAAAAGCAGGGTATACCGGTAGAGATGTTGATGATGCAGTAAGCTTTATGTGTAGAGCTAATGAGAATACTCACGACAGAGATGTTGGTCAAGGACTTCTTTCGTTTCCAAGTGATGATCCTAACTGCGGTACAATTGTTGCTGGACATGCAATTATGGTTCCTTATGATCCAAAGACTGCACAGTTTGCAGACGGTGAATGTCAGCCATTACCAACGGCTTCAGAAAACTTTGCTACATTAGTTGACATAGTTACAGGACGTTGATAATATGGATTACTTTAATACCCGTATAGAGACGCCAGATTTACAAAGGCTTTTAGGAGATTCTCACACCACATCTAAAGAAGTTAATGTAAAAGATATTGACGGAGTTTCTGCAGTTTATGCAACATCAGAGGATGTTATGACTGTTTGCGCAATTATTGGCGAAACTGTTTATGATGTTGAAGGTGGAATAAGCGAAGTTGGATTAGCAGCAGAAGTCATGAAAGACAGAGTTCCTGTTTTAGTTGAGCATAGAGATGGCACATACACCGCAATTTCTCATCACGAATATGTTGAAGCATTTAGAGCAATGGAAATTGGCACTTTTGAAGCAGAAGTGATTCCACAAGCATACTTTACAGAGATGAGACGAGTAGACAAAGAAGCAGAAGGTTTTCGCGGTTCTCCTGAAAACTGGGACGCCGTAATGAGAGCTACTGGTGCTAGAGGATCAATTGTTATTCCTTCAAGAGATGAGAAAGGCAGAACGTATGAATTAACTGCCTGCTTTGAGTTTTATGGAAGAGCCTATGAATTACATGCAGATATAAAATATGAGGATATACTTATTCTCCCCATGAATTTAGCAGCTGATAAAGCAACAGGGCCTCAAAAAATGGAAGATCATCAAAGAATGGCTCTCGCATTAGATACTGCGAAGCTTAAAGGCACGTTAATAGACAGAATAGTGAATAGCCTCAGTCAATAATTTTATATATTCCTTTCTTATTTTTATTTTATGAATTTTGATTTAGAGCTAGATAAAGCTGTTAAGGAAATAGAGTCTTCTAAAGCTAAAAGGGTATGCATACAACTGCCTGATGGATTAAAGACAAGAGCGTTAGAGGTTTACGATCATTTGAAAGCAAACACTAAAGCGGAAATTCTTATTTGGATGGGAAGTTGTTTTGGTGCGTGCGATGTTCCAAATGGATTAGAAAATCTTAAAGTGGATTTGCTGATTCAATGGGGACATTCTAGATTCTCAAAACCAAAATTTGGTTAAAGAAATAGTTTAAGGTATAAAGAATCAATAGATAAAGGAATTTAATGTTTATTATGGGGTGTTGCAGAATGAACTATCAAGAAGAATCACTAAGAGTACATGAAGAGAAAAAAGGTAAGATTGCTGTTAGATCTAAAGTTAAAGTTGAAACAAAAGATGATTTGTCATTAGCTTATACTCCAGGTGTGGCTGAGCCATGCAGGTATATAGCCAAAAATAAAGAAGATGTTTACAAATATACTTTCAAAGGAAACAGTGTTGCAGTAATTTCTGATGGTAGCGCAGTTCTTGGATTAGGTAACATAGGCGCGGAAGCTTCTTTACCAGTAATGGAAGGTAAGGCTATTTTGTTTAAAGAGTTTGCAGATATTGATGCGTTCCCTATTTGTTTAGCATCCCAAGATGTTGAGAAAAATATTGAAACGATTAAGAATATTGTTCCAGTTTTTGGAGGAATAAATTTAGAAGATTTCAAAGCACCTCAATGTTTTGAGATTGAAGCAGCATTGCAAGATTTGGGTATTCCAGTAATGCATGATGACCAACATGGAACTGCAGTTGTTGTTATGGCTGCAATGATTAATGCATTAAAAGTTGTAGGCAAGAATAAAGAAGATGTTAAGGTCATAGTTAATGGTGCGGGAGCTGCAGGTATTGCAGTAACTAAATTGTTAGTTAGTTATGGCATTAGTTCTAAAAATGTAATATTATGTGATTCAAAAGGTACAATTTATTCTGGTCGAGAGGATCTTGAAAATAATAAATACAAAAAAGAGTTGGCAGAGATAACGAATTCATGTAAGGTTCAAGGTAATTTGAGTGACGCAATAAAAGGTGCAGACGTTTTCTTAGGTGTATCAAAAAAAGGTTTGTTGAAAAAGGAAATGGTAGAGAGCATGAATAAAGATGCAATCGTCCTTGCAATGGCAAATCCAGATCCAGAGATAATGCCTGATGAAGCTAAAGAAGCGGGTGCTAGAGTTATCGCCACAGGTAGGAGTGATTTTCCTAACCAAGTGAATAACGTTCTAGGTTTTCCGGGGATTTTCAGAGGGGCATTAGATGTTAGAGCAACAAGGATTACTGAGAAGATGAAGGTTGCGGCAGCAGAAGCACTTGCGTCAATTGTCGAATCACCTTCAGAAGAAAATATCATACCCTATGCATTGGATAAAAGTGTTGTTCCCAAGGTTGCAGAGGCAGTAAAGCAAGCTTGGCTCTCCGAAAATTAGGAGTAAGATATATAAAGAGCAAATCTTGATTATAGTAGAGGGGGATTGATAATGAAATGTCCTTATTGTGGCGCTACCGAAACTAAAGTTGTTGATAAACGAGAGACTGAAAACATAGAGGCAACGAGAAGAAGAAGGGAGTGCCTTAAGTGTGAAAAGCGTTTTACGACTTATGAAAGAATAGAAAATATTGAACTTCTGGTTATTAAAAAAAATGGCGTTAGAGAGCAATTTGACAGACAGAAATTGTTGAAGGGCATCTTACGTTGTTGTATTAAAAGAGATATTAGCCAAGACAAAATTGAGAAAGTTGTGGATTACGTTGAGAATGAATTGCGTAACAAGGAAACAACAGAGATTAAGTCAAGGGAGATTGGCGATTTTGTTATGAAAAAGCTAAGAAGAATTGATCAAGTAGCTTACATTCGTTTTGCATCTGTGTACCGAGATTTTGCAGATCTTGAAGAGTTTGAAAAAGAACTTAAAAAATTGTTAAAGAAGAAATAGGTGAATGAAGTGGTAGATTATGATGAAGTTGGACCTGAAAAAATAATACAAGTGTATGATCCTAAGACAAAATTGCGAGGAGTGGTTGTTATTGACAATACTGCACTAGGCCCGGGTAAAGGCGGGTGTAGAATGACTCCGACAGTTAATGAAGAGGAAGTTAAAGGTTTGGCAAGAGCTATGACATGGAAGAATGCAATGGCAGACCTTCCATTTGGCGGAGCTAAATCAGGAATATTTGCAAATTCTAAAGAGATTACAAAAGAAGAGAAAAAATCAATTGTCGAAGCATTCGGAAGAGCACTTAGAGGAATAGCTCCTGCAATTTACATTTCTGCTCCTGACATGTATATGGGAGAAGAAGAAATGAGACAGATGGCAGAAGCTCATGGCGACCATAAATGTTGTACTGGAAAGCCGTTAGATATGAACGGGCTACCTCACGAGTTAGGAAGTACTGGCTTTGGCGTGGCACAGTCTGCGTTTGTTGCGATAGAACATCTAGGATTAAACTGCGACCAAATCACATTTACTGTAGATGGTTTTGGAAATGTTGGTACGTTTGCTGCAAAATTTTTAACAGAACGAGGTGCAAAGTTTATTGCGGCTTCAGATTCTAAAGGAGTTATTTACAATCCAAATGGATTAGATTATGATAAATTAATGTGTGTTAAAGGAGAAATGGGTTCTGTTGTTAAATATGACGACGGAGAAGTTTTACCAGGCGAAAAGATTGCTGAAATTAAAACAGATTTGTTTATCCCAGCAGCTAAACCTGATATTATTCATGAAGCCAACAAAGATAAAGTTGATGCAAAAATCATTTGTTGTGGTGCTAACATACCCATGAGTGCAAGAATTGAAGAAGAAATGCACGAAAAAGGTGTTTTGGTTGTTCCAGACTTTGTTGCAAATGCTGGCGGAGTTATTTCTTCGTATATCGAAAGTATAGATGGAAAAGAAGAAGAAGTTTTTCCTATGATTGAAGATAAAGTTGTGAAGAATACTAAACTTATGCTTGAAAGAGCAAAAGAGAAAGGTATTAGTGCAAGACAAGCGGCAATTGAGATTGCTAAGGAAAGAATTTCAGGTTCAAAAAATTAATCCGTGAAATTCGTCTTGTGGTTTTTCTTCAGGTGTTAAGTAGTTTTCTAGTCTTCTAGCCAATCGTCCTATCGAGAAGAATAGTACAATTAGACCCAGAGTTATTGCAAACAAACCAAAGCTGAAGTGTACTCCACCTATGAATAATTTAGAAAGATGCTCTTCGAAGGTGTTCATTATGAATGTGTTAAAGAGATATGCTTCAAGTGCACCTATCGCGCAAAGACTAAGTTCTAATCCCAAGTAATCGGGTTCTAAGAATACTGTTAGTAATATGTAAAGAGCATACCTTACGATAGTAAAAAGATATATTGTGTTTATGGCAGAGCCGCCAGTTACGAAATAGAAAAGAGGTGTTAAAAAACCACACACCATTATACTTATTCCATCTTTTACTGTGTATAACCACCACTCTTGTGGACCAAAGATTCTAGAGAATAACATAAGTAGTATTCCAAATATTCCTCCGAAAATTCCACCAACATGGATTGCCAACATCACTACAAAAAAATCAACAACTTCGAAGTCTTTTGTGAACGTTGAAAGTAAACAAGGAACTCTACTCCATAAGCATACAATTGCAAAGAGCATTATCACAGACCAGAATCCACTAAAAGGCAAAAGAACGATTACAATGATGAACATGACAACTGTTGTAATCTTTAACGGTTCCCATAAAACAAACTCATTTATCAAGTCCGACATTTTACACCCCTTTTAGTTGTAAGTTGTTACCACCCAATCTTTCCATGCTCAAACAACCAACGTTCTCTCGCAGGACCTGTTTCTCCCATCATGAGTCCAGTTCTTTGATCGATCACTTGTTGTTTCGCATGTTGATATCTTGAGTCAGTATAATGAAGATTAAGCAAACGCCAATTGGGATCAAGTTCCCTTAATTCTTGTTCAGTCAGAGTTATCGCCATTTTTACCACTTTCATGGGATGAAAGAAGTATCTTAGATATATAAAATATTTTTATGTATTTTCGACAAAATAACGGAAGATTTATATCAAAATTCGACTAATAGTGCAATATGTCAGAAATTAAGCTAGACAAGAAGGATTGGAAGATATTGGAGTTACTCTGTACAGATGCCAGGCTAAGCCACAATCAAATAGCAAAAAGAGTTGGGTTGAGTAAAAACGGAGTTACGTACAGGGTTGAGAGATTAAAGAAAAATAATATCATCGTTGGTTTTTTTACAATACTAGATCACGGACCATTAGGACATAGCTTCTATAATTTATTCTTTAGAACAAGAGCATCAGAGGAAGAAGAAAATAAATTTGCAAAGTTTTTATGCAGCCTACCAAATACTCTTACAGTAGATAGGTTATCAGGTGAATGGAACTTTGTAACAGAGATGGGATGTAGCAATATATACGAATACTTCAAGTTGTTTGGGAAAATAATGAAAGAGTTCTCAAACATAATTGAAACGTATGAAGTTCATCCGGTTTATGACGCATACAAAGTTGAGCAATTACCATTGGGCAACCAGATAGAAAAAGAATATGCATCGTTTATTATTCCTGACACAATAATACCAAAAAATCTAGATAAAGCAGACAGACAACTATTATACGAGTTAGATCATGATTCAACTACTTCATTAAGAGTGTTATCAGAAAAGATAGGATTAACATCGGAAACGGTCGCAGAGAGGATAAAGAGATTAAAGAAAAATGGAATAATCAATAAATTCACAGCAAAAATGAATCTTGAGCCGTTAGGTTATACATATTACTGTATAAGACTAGATCTTAGAGATATAGGTGGTGAAAAGGAAAGAGCCTTGCGAAATTATATCATCAATCATCCAAGAATACTGTATTCTTTCATGAGTGCAGCACAGCCTTCAGTGTTCATATACGCGACGTTCAAAAGGCCAGAGTCGTTGGAGAATTTCCAGAGAGAAACTAAAGAGAGATTCTCCGATAACATGGTTAATTTTAGATATTCCATATTAACGGCTAACTACAAATATAACATATTCCCCAAGTCATTCTTAATGTCATTGGAGGAAAAAGACAATAATTTTAAATAGTACAATGCCCTAATTTATTGCATTAGCGTGGTCAAAATGGCTAAATGGATGTGTACAACTTGCAGCTATATGCATGATGGAGACGGTCTTCCGGATGAGTGTCCAATGTGCGGGGCTGTGATTGAGGATTTTGAACAGATTGAAGACTAGAGACGACGTCAATCACGTTTTTGCTAATATAGAATCGACAATGACTTAAAGAGGTGAGCGTCTGTGAAAGTTAGTGCTGCACAGAAAGATTATAGTAAACTGAGTTCTCAACTTTTAATATTGGGAGTTTTTGAAAAAGAGAAGTTACCTTCTCATCTATCTAAAAATGTGTTAGATGCTGCTAAAATAGAGAAGTTTAGTGGTAAAGATGGAGAAGCATGTTACGTTAGACTAAATGGAAAACTGAAAAGAGTAGTGTTGTTAGGTTTGGGTAAAAAAGAAAAATTTGATCTAGCAAAAGTACGCGAATTTTCAGGTAAGAGTTATTTAGTTGCTTCATCTAAGAAAGTAGAAGAATTCTGTTTAGATTTATTTGAGATAGAAGAAGATGTTTTGTTGAGGGCGCAAGCTGCAACTGAAGGAATTGTTTTGGCATCATATAAATTTGATAAGTATAAGAAAAAAGAAGATAAACAACCAGAAGTTAAGAACGTTAGCATATTGGTTTCCGATGTTAAATTAGGTAAAAAAGGAGTAATGATTGGTTCTGTGTTGGGAGAAGCAGTAATGTTTGCAAGAGATATCGCAAATGATCCTGCAAACAAACTAACACCAACAGCAATGGGTAATATTGCAAAGAAAATTTCTAAAGAATCAGGAATGAAGTGTAAAGTTCTTGATAAGAAACAGATCGTTAAACAAAAAATGAATGGTTTGTTGGCAGTATCTCAAGGTAGCATAGAAGAACCAAGATTTATTGAAATGGAATATGGATCAGGCAAAGATACCGTTGTTTTAGTAGGTAAAGGTCTTACATTTGATGCAGGAGGAATTTCACTCAAGCCAGGAGTAAGAATGGATGAGATGAAGTTTGATATGTGCGGAGCAGCAGTTGTTCTAGGTGTGATGAAAGCAGTAGCTAAATTAAAGCCAAAATTACATGTTGTTGGTTTGATAGGTGCGGCAGAGAATATGCCTAGCGGTTCTGCAGTAAAACCCGGAGATCTTATTGAATACAACAATGGTAAGAGTGTAGAAGTTATGCATACAGATGCGGAAGGTAGATTAGTTCTTGCAGATGTATTGATACATGCTAAAAAGTTTAAGCCTAAGGCAATGATTGATTTTGCCACTTTAACTGGCGCGTGCGTTGTCGCATTAGGTCATGCGAGTGCTGGGTTGATGAGTAACTCCGATACACTGTGTTTGAAAATGGAATTGGCTAGCAGAAAGAGCTCCGAGAAAATATGGAGATTACCAATGTATGAAGAATATTCTGACTTGTTGAAAAGCGATGTTGCAGATCTTAGAAACTTAGGCGGCTGGAGCGGAGAAGCTGGTACTAGCACCGCGGGTTGTTTTTTGAAAGAGTTTGTTGAATGCGAGAACTGGGCACATTTGGATATTGCAGGTGTTGCTTGGGGAATGAAAGAAAACAGCTATACAAAAAAGGGCGCGACAGGTTTTGGAATTCGACTAGTTAGTCAATTATTGCTAGATTGGAAATAATTCTAGAATGAAAAAGTTACATTTTGGTACCGCAGGTACACCACATAGTTGTAGAGAGCGAACTACTATTGAAGGTATTAGGCGGGTTAAAGAATTAGGTTTGGGTTGTCTCGAAGTAGAATTTGTTAGAGGAGTTCGGATGAAAGAAGAAACGGCTGCGGCCGTTAATGAAGTTCGCGCATCAACAGGAATAGAGTTAAGTGCTCATGGACCTTACTATATTAACTTGAATGCTAAAGAAAAAGAAAAAATTGATGCAAGTATTGAAAGAATTCTACAAACTGCACGTATTGCAAAGATTTGTGGTGCGAGTACGATCACATTTCATGCAGGATTTTATTTAGGAATGGAAGCAGACAAAACTTATTCTGTTATTAAGTCAAATATGAAAAAGATTGTTGATACTTTGCGTGCAGAAGGTAATGATTTGTGGATCAGGCCAGAAACAACAGGTAAAGGAACACAATGGGGTTCATATGAGGAGATAGTTAAGTTAAGTTCCGAGTTAGATAATGTAATGCCGTGCGTTGATTTCGCTCATGTGCACGCCAGAACGAATGTTTACAACACTTATGATGAGTTTCGAAAAATATTAACACATATTGAAGATAATCTAGGTAAAAAAGCATTGCAGAACATGCACATTCATGTTGCAGGGATAGAATATAGTGAAAAAGGAGAGAGGCATCATCTTAATCTTAATGATTCAGATTTAAAGTACAAAGAGATGCTTAAGGCATGGAAAGATTTTGATATTAAAGGAATAGTGATTTGCGAAAGTCCAAATATTGAGGATGACGCAATGATGTTGCAAAAAGAATATAAAAAAATAAATTAGTATGCAAATGCAGGAACAGCGGGTAATGGAATAGGTTGTTCAGGTTCTTTGAGTTGTTCTGCCAAATCTCTCACGTATGTTTTTTTAACCATCGCTATACCGTTAAGTCTACAAAAGTCTTCAACATCAGGTTTTGCAGTTGATCCGCTGTAGAGAACTATCGAATCTCTTTGCTCTTCAGGAGTTAATGTATCCATAAGAAATGCATAGTTAACTAAGAACATAGGTTCAGCACTCCTTGTACCGTCTTCAGGCACGTAGTCATCTAAGAAATATACTTTTGCTCTCGTTCCAGATTCAATTGCTGATCTGAACGAACTACTATCTTCCACTAACTCGTAATTGCGACCTCGCAAGTAATGAGTCATTAAAAAAATGTCATCTCCGTTGTCTTCTAAAACTAATACATCTAAAGTCATCGTGTTTCTACGTTTTTGCAAGTTGTATTTAAGAGTAACTGTTTGCAGTGTTAAGAGAAAAGTTAACTCCTATACTCCTCCGGTTTTACTTCGCAAAATAAAAGTTTGTGATCAGAATATCCTGTACTAGTTTTGTAGGTCGCACGCGTATTTGCATCTCGCTTCACAAGAATGTGGTCAATCGCCCTCGTCATACCAGGAAGAAATGCACTTCTGTTATTCGGATAAGTATCTAATGCTTCACCTTCAATTCCAAACTCAGCAGGATCAATTAGATCATAAATTTGTTCAAGAGTACAATTGAAATCTCCCATCACAACAAGTTCTCGATCTAGTTCTTTTTGTTCTCGTAAAAATTTTCTTAAATCAAACAATTGAGTAGTAATCATTTGTCGATCCAAAGCAAGATGCACACCCACAACAGTAGTTTTAGCTTCATGCAGGTAAGCTGCACAAGCTCCACCACCACCACCCATTTGCGGCCACATGGAAATTTCAGGATCAATTGCTTGAATCATATACTTAGATGCTAAGACAATCCCAATATCTAAAGGAGATGCATGATGTCTTGAGGCTTTCCAAGCAATACCTCTGTAACCATCTGCACGTAATCGTTCAGTAATGTGTTCAAGTTGTGGTGTGATTAAAGTTTCCGTTAAACAAAGAACATCAGGATCTTGACCAAGTGCTAAAGCGACTGCATGATCTAAACTACCCATTAGCTTTTCTGCAAATTTAGGAGATTTCATTCCATGAACTGCAAGATGTGCTAGAGCTTGACCTGTAACAGTACTACCATCCATCCCAAACATCACGTTATAAGTTAAGTACTTCATAGTAGTAGCATTTTAAGAGGTCCCATATAAAATAGTAGGTTTTTTATTTTCCATATGGAAATATTTATATAGGGGGCTTGTATTGCTATAATCATGCCAAGAGGAAGACCTGTAAGGAGTCAAATAAGACAGAATGTAGTAGAAATCTTGTTCTTTATGAAATCAGGTTATGCATACGAAATATACAAAGTATACAGAGAAGTTTTTCCTAAGGCAACTATGAGAGTTATTTATTATCACCTGAAAAAAGGATCTTCAACTGGAGAGTTTGCAGTTGATAGAGTTGTAAGAGAGAAAGGTGATTTTAGTTGGGGACCTGAAGCTGAAAAAATATATTACAGATTAGGTGAAGAAGCAAAGCCAAAAGTCGATGAAAGAGTAAGAGAATATTTTGATAAAAAAGAGGTGAAAAATGGATAAACACCTTGTTGGTTATATCGAAGAAGCATTAAAGAAAAACTTTTCAGAAGAACATATTAGAAATCATCTTAAGAAAGCAGGCTTTCACGCAGATGATATAGACATGACTTTATTGCAAGTGTACAAAGGATTGGGCGCAGTGCCAGTACATCCTAGAGTGTTGCATACAGTAAGAGCGTTATTAGGTCACAACATACCAGACAAAGAAATTATAAAAAGAATTTGTTCTAGAGGAATAGATCAACATTTTGTTGAGTATGCAATAAAAGAATCTAAAGTCCAGAACAATATTATTGCGCACAAGCATAAAAGACTACACTTGCCAAAATGATTATTTTATTTTTCTGAAGAATCCCATTAGAGAGAATGCTTCTCGTTTGGTAAGAAAACTCTTCCCAATTATTCGTTTCCAAATTTTTTTCTGTGTTTCTTGTTTATCTTTAGTTCTAAATGGCAGATTTTTTATTGCTTGATTAATAATCTTCAGTAGTCGCGTCTTTTCTTCTGAGCCAATTGGTTGAAACTCATCCTCAAGGCGTTTTGAGTGAGATTGTTTAGATAATTCGTAAAGCAGAGTACTAGTTGCGTGGCTAATGTTCATAATAGGATATTTTTTGTCAGTGGGTACGTGTACAATGAAATCACAAAGTTCTAGCTCTTTGTTTAGCAATCCAGAGGATTCCCTTCCAATAATAAGTGCGACTTTCTTTCCTTTAACTTGACTTAATCGTTTTGCTAAACTTTCAATCTGTATAGGCGTTCTCGTTATGTTGTAGTCAGAACCTAGTTTTCCTGTTGTACCAATAACATAATCAAACTTTTTTAGTTTGTTAAACGTAGTCTTCTTTGCTTTAGTTAGGATTTCTTGAGAATGTTTTGCTCGATTTCTTGCGGTTTGAGATAAGTGATTAACTTTAGGATCTAGTAGTAGAAGATTCTTGAAACCAAAGTTTGCCATAGCTCTAGAAATTGCACCGATGTTGCCAGAGTTTCTTGGTTCAACAAGCACCACGTGAAGTGAGTCAGGATTCATCTTATGAATGCAAATGCTATGTTAACTATTATTAGTAGTAAGAAGAACAAACCAGTGTATTTCCAAATGCTGTCTGCAAGTTTCTTTTTCATAACAGCGTATAACCCTTGTTGAAGCATTCTTCCACCATCAATAGGCCCAAGAGGCAGTAAGTTGAACAAACCAATACCGATGTTTAGTAAATATAGCCAGTATAGTAGGCCTAAAAACCAGAGTATAAACTTACCAGTCCACTTACCAAATAAGTTTGCAAACGAATCTTTAATCTTTGATCCTTGTTCTAAGAAAATACCCATGTATGCTTTACTGTTGTTCTCAGGATGTGCATCAAGAGTTACATCAAAGCTCGCTTTATGAGTTATTACAGTTATTTGATCACCAGGTGCATGTCTTAACAGTACATCGGTAAAATTATTTACTGAAACAATATTATAATCATCTATGCCAATAATTTTATCCCCTATAGGAAGATTGTATTTCTCAGCAGGGTATGTATGATTGCCAGGAGTGTAATCTTTTATTACAACACCATCATAATCAACTACACCAGTTGCGACAGGTGTTGCTAATGCAAATAATAGTAATGCGCAAACGATTCCCAACACAATGTTAGCCATAGGACCTGCAGCATATACAGACATTTGCTGTAGCTTAGGTTTTTTTGCTAACTGTTTTTCGTCAGGTTCAACAAATGCGGCAGGGATTATAGGTACGATTGCACCTAAAAAAGCAAATCCGCTAGATTTTATCTTTATAGCATATCTTCTTGCAACGACACCGTGTGCAAACTCATGTATAGTAGCAATAACAAAGATTGAGATTATCCAATATAGAAATGGAACATAGAATCCGCCTTTGACTTTAAATGGTAGAACTAAAGCAACCTGAGATACAGCAGATTCAACAAATAATAATTTTAGAAAACTGTCAATAAGCGAGTATGCAATTAGAATCATTCCAGCAAAACCGAGAACAACACCAATATAACCGGCGACTTTTATGGTTCTAGGAAATTTCTTAGCAAGACCGTCCATAGATTTTAATCCTAACTTAGTCTTGTACATTCCGAAGTACAATACAGGACCAAAAATCTTCTGAATAGTAAACTGTGCACGCTTTATTAGAAAAAATGATAACAATGAGATAAGAAAAACAATGGCAGCCGCGGATTGCAGGTCTATCATCTTATTTTTTACGCACTGTCCTTAATGCTTTTGAGCTGCACTTTCTGCATTTAATCTTGCCTGCAAGTACTTTCAAGTTAGGTGCTCTAACCTTACTCTTACATACTTTACATACGAAGATGTTTTTGAATAATCGTGCATCAGCTTCTGGGAATTTCGCCATATTTAATCACTCTTAATCTGTTTAATGACCTTATCTCCTAGAATGTTCCAATATAATATTTGGCAACCTTCTACGACTTGATCTTTAAATTCATCATCGACCTTCATGTCGAATGTTTCATAGCTCTCTGAGTCCATTACGTTTGCAACATCTCCTGTTACAGACAGAACTTGAGCAGTTCTCTTATCAATCACCGGAACTTCAACTTGATCGTGACCTGGTAAGACCACGTTTCTCTTTTTCTCATCAATTAAACCAACAGCCATCATGTTAACTTTAGCATGACCGTGCTTTCCTGGCCTTGAAGTTGCAGTGCTGGTGACTCTGCATGCCACACCATCAACGATGATATAACTTCCTTTTTGTAAACTTCCAACACTTGCTAACTTTTTCATAATAAACTCCTCCTTTTCACGAAATTAAATCAGGAATATAAATCGTACAAATTATGAGAACTTTGACCCTCATTTATAAATTTATTGGCTCTACTGCTTTGCTGCTAATTTAATGTCCCCAGCCTTTACAGTCTTTCTTCCTGCATGGACTGCAAGCTTAACGGCCTTCTCAGCAATATGTTCAGCAGCTTCTTCAACGACTTGCTTAAGAGCAACCTTTGCCTTGTCTGAGACTCGCTCAGCACCGCCTAGCTTAAGGATCTTCTCCATTGCCGCAAGAGGAAGTAGCCTCTTAGATTGTGTCATCTGTTTATACCCCCAATAGGTTAATTAAGTTAAAATCGCGAAAATCCATTTAAATAGTTTTCGGAAAAAATGGCCGTTTTAGGTTGTTTTGGGCGTGAGAAGGGCAGAATGTGCTTCGTAGAGACAAAAAAGGAGAAACTAGAGTGCTTATCTCTTTAATCCAAAGAAACCTTTGAGCCTGGCTTTTCTAGCAATCTTTGAGAGCTCCTTTTCAATTTGTTCTTGATTTTCATATATTCCTTCCAAAACTTTGAACTTTTTATCATGATAAGTAGTTCTAGAAGAATTTGTTTTAAACTTTCTAACTTTATGTAGTAATTCATGATACATTATGTAATCTAGGTAGTTAAGTTCTTCATTTTCAAAAATTCTACTTACACTAACAGTATCTGTTTTGAAATCATAACTTCCAAGTTTGGTTGTAGAGTGTGATCCCCATTCTAAGTTAGGCATTTCCACTCCGCCCAAAAAATAACGTTCATTAACTCTGTCGAATGACTCTTTAAGATCAGGATCAATGTTATTTTTGGGAATTGCAATGTGTAAATTCTTTATGAAATTGTTGTAGAGATCTATATAATAAGATTTTTTTCTTTTGTTCTTGAACAATTTTAGTAAAAGTTCTTGTATTAAACCAAGTTTAATCTCACCATCAACAGGAAACCATTTTCTGCATAAATTAAACTCAATGTGATTTCCAGAAAGTCTGACGTTAGCCCCATAATCTTTGAATCTTCCAGAATAAATTAGATCTGTCTTGTATTTGAAATCCCTACCAGGATAAAGCTTGTTGTAAGCTTCTTCAATTAGATTCATATCAGTCATAATGTTCTCTACTTTGCTTTAGTTTTTATTATTTTTGAAAACGCAGTTAATTATCTACTACTTAAAGGAATAATTTATAAACCTTGTAAAGCAGTTATTATGGTATGAGCGGCGATGATGGTTCTAATCACCATATAGAAGAAGTAATTAAACAAATGGCCGAGTTGGCAGATTATCAGAAGCATTTCATAAAAGATCTTCCAGACTATTTTCGCAGAGTCAGAATACATCTTGACAGAGTAAAAAGAATTATTCTTCTTACTAAAAGATCTGCAACTAAAAATTATTGGATAGAAGGTGAAGAACTATTTCGTTTAATGAATAAAGTAATCGCAGAAATTGACGCAGATAAGGCATTAATTAATCGAAAAGTCTACGATGAACAGGACGTAGAAGCCAAGTTAGAGAAAGATAAGGATCTTACTAAGGATGAAGAGAATTTAACTTTTGCACTTTATGAATCGCTTAATGACGCAAGATTGGAGAAGGGCCTTACAACTAGAAAAACATTAGAAAAAGTTAAAACGCGATTAAAATTTGCACACAGAAAAGAACAAGTGGTTGATTCTATTGATGTTCATTTGGCAGAACTACTAAATCATTTTCGTGGAGTTGTCGGTTTGATAAGAGATAGAATAAGACTCGAGCTCGATAGTTTGAGGGCGATCGCATCATATAAAGATGCAGAGTTAAAGTTAAATTCACCAGAATGGAGAAAAATTGAGCAATACGCGATTAGACTAAGGAGAACTAATAAGGAATTAACAGAATTCCATCTTGAACTTAAAGAGAATTTCTATAAACCATTTCAAAAATTTCTTGATGATAAGGTTACTGCAGAAGACAGAGTTGCAGAAATTATTTCTGAAAAAAACCAACATTGGTGGAATAAAGTATCAGTATTTAGAAATAAAGTCGATCTTCCAGAGGTATTAAGAGATTATAGAATTATGACTTCACCATCAGAAGTTCTTGATTTCTTTCGTGCTTTACGTAAAAATCATAAGTTTTTGACAAAGAGAGCACGAGCATTCATAACACATGCCGAAAAGGGTGTGTTGCTTAAAGCTAAGAAAGATTCTTTTAGACTTGCCAGACAAGTTGTGTTGGCTCACAGAGACAGATTAACTGGAGCGATATCTCGTCCAGAGTTTGAAGACAGATTGTTTCCCAGCTTTGTTTTAAATTATACTAGAACAGGTAGAGAGTTTTCTTTACTTTTCTTAGATATTGATAACTTTAAAACATTTAATGATCCGGACAAAGGAGGATATGGTCACTCAGTAGGTGATGATGTATTGAGAATGGTTGTTAAAAGTATGGGGGATGCTGTTAGGTTTGAAGCAGACAGAAAAATTGATCCCGTTATTAGATATGGTGGAGAAGAGTTCTTGATATTACTTTCTACAGCAAATAAAAATGCGGCGATAACAGTTGCAAACAGAGTTAGAAAAAGAGTAATGGAAGATAGTAGAAAATTAAATGCAAGAAGATTGAAGAAAAATAAAGAGCCTTGGTATGACCCTTTAGATAAAGATGGTAAGAAACCGGTTACAATTAGTATTGGAGTTGCTACTTTTCCAAGTAGTTGTAACATAAAAGGCGGAGTAGAAGTAATAGCTGGTGCAAATGTTACAAAATTAAGAGAACAAATGGTAAAAGCAGCAGATGGTGCGCTTTACAAAGCAAAAGAAAAGGGCCGAAACAGAGTAGAAGCCGCCTAAGTTACTAATTCTACTTAATTAGTTGTTATTTCTGTCAAGGAACAACTTTATAAATAAGTTTTGTATTGTAGTTCTAGGTATTGGGGGATATCATGACCACAGGACTTGACAAAGTACTAGAGAGCTATGATCTTAGACCAGGCGATAATGTAGATATTTCTTTGTCCGCCAACACTTTAACTCCAAGCGAAGAACTAAACAAGCGCGGAAGTACTTGGACTTTCAGATTAGAGTTGAGAGTTAATGATAAAGATAGAGGCAGGCCCATCGATTTAGCAGATGTGTTGAGAGCTCCAGACGAAAGCTTAGATTATGGCAAGAGTAGTGTACCATTACTTGATGTTGTAGCTGCAATGAAATATCTTGGAATTGTAGGTGCACCAACTCACATACTAGAACCATTTATGGACATACCACCAATAGGTCTTGAAGATAAAATGTCTTCAGATAGTATACTGTATGTTTTTTCAGGTTTGGTAGAATATGCAAGGGCAATTGCAGAAAGAATCAAACCTGCAGAGGGAGATGCTGCATTGTTTAGAGGAAAAGTTCAGTTAACTCCAAGAATTCTTGATAGACTATACAGCCAAGTTGAAGATATTTATAAAGGTCCTAAGGATTTTGCAATGGATGATCTTAGAAATCTAGAAGCCGCATCAGGAATGAGAAGATCTTCTTAAAGATCTACATTATATCTTAGAATAGCAGCAATCATACCCATGTCTCTTAATTGAACACCTTCTCGAGTTTCTGTTGAAATAATCTCAACCGTGGTTCCTTGTTCTGTTGCCATCTCTTCAAACTCTTCAATCTTCTCGTCATCTAAATTTTCAGAGATAAGTAATGAATCGACTGCACCCATCTTTAAATGCTTTTTAACATGATCTTCACCATAGCTAACCATCCCAGGTTTTGTTGCTAGGTAGCCAAAGAATTTTTGCATAATTTGTTTTTCATGTGAGACTTCTTCAGAAGCTAATATGTCAGAACTTTTTTCTAATAATTCTTGTAATCCAAAATCGCCAGTATAACTAAGATCTTTTGTTCCGAGTATCTTTTTCTTCAAATCTCCAGTAAGATAATTCTTTTCCATAAAAGAACTAATAGTTGAACCAGGACCACCAATAATAATACCTTTAAGGTTAGTCATAGTAAGAAATTGATTCTTCATGTACTCTGCAATTTTTTTGTAGTGCTCGAATGCAGCACCATCTCTTAGTCTTTCAAATCTTTGTGCAGATTGACCACCAGTTTTGTGTTTACCAGGAACTTCGGAATGAGTAGATTGAAGAGGAATTATTGTTTTTCCTTTAAGCAAAGCAATATCTCCATCTCTTAGATCTAAAACCACTAAGCCATAAACTTCTTTGACTTCTATCATGTCTTCTAGTGCTTCAAGAACAAAAGTTTTATCGCATCTGTAAATACGTTGATTCAAAGGAACAGGTGGTTCAAAACTCCAAACCTTAACATCGCTTTGCCCTTCACGTTCTGCAACGTTACCTGAGAAAACACATAATCCATTTTCAGGAGTTTTTTTGTACAACTTAAGATGTTGTATCATTCTTTCCAAACCATCAACCACATTCTTTCTAGTAGATGCGGACTTAATGTTTGTAGCAGTGCCTTGCTCTTGTTGTAAATGAGAAATAATCTTGTTAAGATCATATCCTGCAGGAACATATACTGTAACAAGCTCGGTATGTCTACCTCGATAAGTGGAAAGCTCCTTTATTAGCTTCTTTAACTTGTATTGCTCTTTTGCAGATATTGACATTTTAGCCTCTTTATAGGTGGAAAACAAGGGTCTTTATAAATATTCGCCCGCTATTATATAGAGATAGTCTCAGGTAAGCAAAAGCTTTAAAAACAGCTAATAAAAACCCTGAAGTATCCGGGGCTATGGTGTAACTTGGTTAGCATTCAAGGTTTGGGACCTTGCGCTGGGGGTTCAAATCCTCCTAGCCCCATAGCATAACATTTATATATGGATTGAAATTTCGCGAGAAGTAGAGCTTAAGGCTCTGAGAAGGTAAAAAATGGCGGTTCCTAAAGAATTATCATCAGCAAAGCGGTTTGGACCAAGATATGGCCGAACTTTAAGAAATAAACTTTCTAAAGTAGAGAGTCAGCATAAAGGTAAAAAGAAATGTCCTTTCTGTACTTGGCAAAAACTTAAGAGATTGGCTGCAGGTATCTGGCAGTGCGACAAATGCGATAAAAAATTCGCAGCTAAAGCTTACAGTCCTAAAGTTCAGAGATAACTGAGCTTGGTTCATACTAAAAATGGTCGAATATAAATGCTTTCAATGTAATAAACAAGTCGGTCTCGAATATTTGAGAAAGAAAATCAGATGTCCGTACTGTGGTTCTAAGATGTTGTACAAACCTAGAGGCAGAGCTACGGTTGTAAAGGCATTGTAAAATGAAATACAGTGTTGTTGTTAACATCAAAGAAGATGTTGATACCGTTTACAAATGCATGCTGACTGAGATAAGTGAAAGAGAACGATCTCTGTTCACTATAAAGAAAGATGATGATCGTCTCGAGTTTCATGTTGAGGCGAAAGACGCTACAGCGTTACGTGCAACATTAAGTGCAATAACACAGTTGTTGTCTATCTATGAAAAGATGGGGGAAATAAAATGAGTGAAAATAAAGAAGCACAAGAAAAAATCCAACAACTACAACTTATCGAACAAAATCTTCAAAATTTTCTAGTTCAAAAACAATCATTCCAATCTCAGATGTTAGAAGTTGATTCTGCACTAAACGAGATTGAAAAAACTGATGAAGCTTACAAAATTGTAGGTAACATTATGGTTGCTTCTAAGAAAGACGAATTAAAGAAAGATCTCGAAGCTAAAAAAGAGTCAACAGAGCTTAGAATTAAAACAATAGAGACACAGGAAGAAAAGCTTAGAGAAAAAGCAGAAGCCATGCAGAAAGAAGTTCTTGAAAGCATGAAGAAATGAGGCAAGTAAGATGTCATCAGAATCTACATTTATGGACGACCCAATGGTCGGTATTATCGAAGCATTAAGCGAGCTTCAAAACGATACTTCTGTTCCTAGAAATATTAAAAGTAAAATAATGGGCATTATTGGTGTCCTGCAAGACGATTCTGAAGTTTCTATTAGAATAAATAAAGCACTTACTGAACTTGACGATATATCTGAAGATTCAAACATGCAACCGTATACTAGAACTCAGATTTGGAATGTAGTTTCTTTGTTAGAAACAATTTAAGATTTTTTCTTTTTAGAAGTTTTCTTCTTAGCTTTTTTCTTGAATTCCATTTTAACAACTTCTGTTTTAGTTAAAGCAGAGTTTGGAATAAACAAAATGTCTCTATTCTTGGTTTCTACTTTAGTTTCAAGAAGATTAATTTGAGTTATCTTCCCTTCGATGCCTTTAAATTTTATCCAGTCGCCTTCTTTAAGGAATGCGTTTCTAAATATGAAGAATCCAGAGAACGCGTTTGGAATGAAATCTTTTAGTGCTAAGAATACTGAGATAATAATGATCACTATTACTGCCGCACTCAACATGTTTAAGATTGTTGTTGTTAATCCTAATTGGTTTAATGCAGTGATTATTGTAAGAAAATAAATGAAATAAGTTAGAAATCCTGATATGATTTCTTCAATTCTTATGTTAACTCCAGTAGCATTACCTAGAATATTGTTTATTTCTATCTCACTCATTAGTTTCTTGACTACTTTACCAACAAACTTACCTAAAATAAAACCCACCAGAAGTATTACGAGCGCCACTACAATCTTTGCAAAGAATCCTTCAAATAGATCTCTTGCAAATGAAAAAGTCTGTCCAAGCACAGAATACTTGATTGTCTCGTTTATCATTATTTTATTGATTCTTAAAGGGTTTATATATTTTGTGAATCCAGGCTTTTGTGGCAAATATTTAAATAGGGCGTGTTCAGGTTAGAACCTATGGTTGACTATCTTGAAAAGGTAAAGGATCTAGAGAAAGAGCTTTCTACTATGCAGTACAATAAACGTACTCAGCACCATTATGGGTTGGTACGTGCCAAGATTGCTCGTTTGAAGGATCAGGAAAGATCAAGAAGTTCAGGTGGCAAGAAAGGTTCAGGTTATTGTGTTAGAAAATCAGGAGATGGTACTGTTATTCTAATTGGTTTTCCCAGTTCAGGTAAGTCAAGTTTGTTGAATCAATTGACTGATGCCGAATCTCTAGTTGGAGATTATGAATTTACAACGCTGGATGTAGTTCCAGGTTTGCTTGAATATAAAGATGCAAAAATACAGATATTAGATGTTCCCGGTATAGTGCAAGGAGCAGCAATGGGTAGAGGTAGAGGTAAAGAAGTTTTATCTGTTGTGCAAAATGCAGATTTAGTATTAGTATTGTTGGATCCTTTGCGTCCTGCAGCGCATAAAGTAATTTTGCGCGAGATATATGATTCTAATGTTAGAGTGAATAAAGAAAAACCTGACGTTGTTATTAAGAAGAAAGCTAAAGGCGGAATAAGTATAGGTAAAACAGTTAGGTTGCCTAAGTTAAGTAATGATACTATAAAATCAATTCTTAAAGAATTTAGACTTAATAATGCAGATGTTGTAATTAGATCTGTGATTGATGCAGATGAAATGATTGATATAATTGAAGGTAATAAAAAGTATATTCCTATGTTGACTGTGATGAACAAAATTGACTTGGTAGATGATGAGAGATTAGAAGAATTGAACCAAGAATTAAATCCTGACTTGTGTATTTCTGCAAAGAGTGGAGTTGGAATAGATGAACTTAAGGAAATGATTTTCTCTAACTTAGATTTTATGAGAATATATTGTAAAGAAGTAGGTAAAAAAGCAGATATGGGGGAACCTTTGATTATGACTGTAGGTTCTAATATTGAAGCAATGTGTAGAAAGTTGCACAAGGATTTTGTGAAGAAGTTTAAACATTCAAAAGTATGGGGACCATCAGCTAAATTTCCCGGACAGAGATTAATGAAGAAACATATTTTGCAAGATCAAGATATTGTTGAGATACATTTGAAATGAAATTAGATATTCCATTCTACAAGAACGATAATGACGGTAAACAGTGCATGCAGGTTGCTATGAAGTGCGTTATTGAATACTTTCTAGATACTAAAATTTCTTTAGATGAATTAGATAAACTTACTAAACGTAAAGAAGGACTTTGGACTTGGACTTCTCAAATTGTAACTGTTTTGCACAATAGGAGTTTGAAAGTTAAATATTATTCTAAAACAGATTTAGAACCTTTTCTAGAAGGAGAGCCATTTATACTAAAGCACTTTGGTAATGACGCAAAAACTGTTTTGAAGTTTACTGACTTGCCAGTTGTTTTAGAATCCATACAAGAGCTTTTGAAGTATGATGTATTTGAGAAAAGAATTCTATCACTGAACGAAATTGAATCTGAAATTGAAAATGGCCATGTGCCGTTGGTTCTGATTGATCATAATGTCTTGGCAGAAATAGATGGCGAGTATCAAGGTCATTTTGTTGTTCTAACAGGCTATGATGAATCTAACCTCTATTATCACGAGTCAGGTCCAAAGGGTGCTGAACCTCATAAAAAAGTTGATAAAACTCTTTTTGAGAAAGCTATGAATGCGAATGGCACAGATAATGATTGCGTTATTGTTTATGGTAAGAAATAGTCAATCACTTTTTTTATTGTTTCTTATTAAGAAAATGAATCCTATAATTAATAGAATGATTGATGGCCAGAGAGTTATGAATGCTAATAATCCTAAGCCAATGGGATTTGGGTTGTCTAAAATCCCTATGATCGATAATAATATTACTATTAAAAGTGGACCTACCCCGAGTATTAGTAAAGCCAAACCAATGCTAAGTATCCAGTTTTTCTTGAAAAAGTTCACGAGTTGTGGAGATCCTTTAAGGTTATAAAACCATTGAACATAACAAAAAATGAGCCACACCCTCCTATTCACCACTTTTCAGTGGCGTTTTGGCGAAACATTTATAATCTGCGAATTTTTGAGACACAGCGTTTCTATCCCTATATTTTGGCTATTTGAGAGAACTAAGAAATAAGAGGTTCGGAAAAAATGGCTAGAATACGTAAAAATATCTTTGAAGAGCTAGAAAAAGTTAAAAAATTAGTAGAAGTTCACTTTCCCGAGATAGAAATTCGGGAATTGTGTAAACTTTTGGGAAAAATTGGAACATACCATTACAACAAAAAGAAAATAATGTTGTTAGGGAAAGATAAATTAGTGTATAATACTTTGATAGAAAATTCTTACAATCCCTACACAGTTTACCGCTGGGCTTTATTGAAGCGTGTTCCTGAAGACATTAGATTTCAGTTAAGGAATCATAACTTAAGTCAGAAGAAAGCCAGTAAGCTATTCTTTGAGCGAAGACACGAAACAGAAACTAGTTTACAGCTAAGCATTAAGCAATTAGGCTTACAATTAGTTAGAGGTATGTAAGATGGTGAATTTCAGAAAAATTAAAGAAAAAGAGAGAAAATTACCTAACATATTAAACAAGAAACAATTAACTTCTTTATTCACTTACATTAAAGAAACAGACGTGTTTATTGCCTGTTTAATCGCTCTCTGTTGCGGTCTAAGAATAAGTGAAGTTTGTAGTCTCAGAAAGAGGGATATTGACTTTGAGAACGAGAAAATCAAAGTTGTGCAGGGAAAAGGAAGCAAAGACAGATATGTAATGCTTCCTGAGAAACTTAAACCAATTTTAAAGAAATGGTTTAGAATCAACGAGAAAGATTTTGTTATTGCTGGAATGTATAATGAAAAAGTTTCCCCTGCGATATTATCTAATAAGTTTAGGAAATATTTGAAGCAGGCAGAATTGTTGATTAAAACTGAAGTGACAAGTCACGGACAGCAAAGACACGCCTATAGTTTTCATACTCTTAGACATACTTACGCCACTTTTCTTTTAGAGAAAGGTGTTGATCTTTATTATGTGCAACGTGCTTTAGGTCATGCAGATATTCACACAACCCAAATTTATACCCACATCAGCAACAAAGACTTACAGAATAAGATTAATGGTGCTTTTGGAAAAAGCAAGAAGAAAATGAATCATAACATCACTGATCCTGTTCAGTTATTGCAGTTAAAGTTTGCTAATGATGAATTAAGTCTGGAAGAATATCAGAATAAACTAAACATACTTAGTCAAGTGGGTGGGTTTGTTTAGAGCGGGAACAAACAGAAGATTTTAATATAATTAGAATAACACTAAAGAAAAGATGAAAGAATCTGAAACTTTGGAATTGAAAAGGTCTTTAGCAGAGACTAATGAAATTCTAGAAACCATCTCAGCTTTTTCAAATTCTAAAGGCGGAGAAATCTTAGTCGGTATTGAAGAAAATAAAGATGGTTCTGTTAAAGAAGTTGTTGGAATGGAAATTAAGGGCAAAGAGATTGAAAATTTAACTAATGAAATTAAACAAAATACTGACCCAACTATATTTCCATCAGTTGAAATAAATGAAATGCAAGGAAAAGAGATTTTGTCTATCAAAGTAGAGGAAAGCCCTTTCAAGCCAGTGTTTGCTAAGAGGAGTGCTTTTAAGCGGGTGGGAAAAACAAATAGAAAACTTACTTCAGAAGAAATAAGAAAACTAGCTAAAGAGAGTGTTGGGTTTAATATTACAGAATTAGTTTGTAAAGAAGCAACTCTAAAAGATATTGATGAAGAGAAAGTGCAGTGGTTTGTTAGAGAATCAAAAAAGCAAAGAAACTCAAATCTTGAGGAAGGGCTTCCAATAAAAGAAACACTTATGAGACTAAACTTATTGAAAAATGAAAAATTAACGAATGCAGCGATTTTATTGTTTGCTAAAAGTCCGCAGAAATTTTTCTTACAAGCAGAAGTAAAAGGAGTGCGGTTTAAAGGGATTAAGCCAGTTAAACCATTTATTGACTTTGAAGTTATTTCAGGAAATATTATTGATCAAGTCATGGAAGCAGAGAGATTTGTACTAAAAAACATTAGAAAATCTGTTGAACTTGTTCCTGGAGAAATTCAAAGGAAAGAAAAATATGAATTTCCACCAGATGCAATCAGAGAAGCTATTGTGAATGCCATTGCTCACCGAGATTATGAAAGTTCATCTCATGTTCAGATTAGAATTTTTGACGATAGGATAGAATTTCTTAATCCTGGGAGACTTCCAAAGGAATTGACGGTGGAGGATTTGGAAAGACAACATCGTTCAATCCCAAGAAATCCTTTTATTGCTAAACAATTTTATATGATTAACTTTGTTGAAGAATTAGGAACTGGAACAAATGATATCATTAATGCTTGTGTGAAAAACGGATTACCAGAACCTCATTTTGAAGAAAAAGCAGGTGGTCTCGTTGTAACACTAAGGAAATACAGAATTAGTGACGAAATTTTGGCTGACTTGAATGAAAGACAAAGAAAAGCGATTAAGTTCCTCATTAAAAACAAGAAAATTACTAATAAAGATTATCAAGACTTGTGTGTTGGAGTTTCAAGAAAAACACTCACTCGAGATTTACAACAATTAGTAAAGAAACAAGTAATTAAGCAAAAGGGCGAACGGAAAGGAGCCTATTATGAACTCAATTAATCTTATGGGACATTTATGAGACATTTATGGGTCATTGACCCAGAATGAGAATCTATAATATCAACCTATATTTCTCTTAAGCAACTTCCCCCCAAAAGAATATTATGGGGGTAGAAAAAACTCTACCCTTTTGCAGTACGTATCATTGAAACACACATTGCCACAATAATACTTGTTCCAGAGACAGCCATCAAACCAATCACACCCAAAGCTGTCCTAAGTATTTCTCCAACAAACACTGTTAGATGATTGCCAATAATAGCAAACAACCCCACAATACCTCCTGCCAGTGCTACTAACAAAAACCAAGCACTTGAATAATGGTCGTCTATTTCCATATTTATCTACCTCCGTATATTAGATATGTTTTCACCGTAATATATCCATATATAATTCGCCTGTGAGAACGTCCCAAAGCCCAAGATTTTGTGGGCTGGGAGGTTCTCACCGAAAAATTATCGGTCATTCATCGGTTCTTCTGCTGAAATTAATATTTTTTCAATAAACTCCTTTGCTTTCTTAGGTTTCATGCAGAAACTTTTTTTATTGTTAACATACTTGTCATATTTTGCTTCTAGTTTCTTTGGACAGACGAAGATCCATTGGTCAAAGTTCTTATTTAACCACTGGATTTTCGCAGCCAAATAATTTTCTCTATTTGCTCCTGTTTCAACCTCTATTCCCAACTTGAAGTTTTCCAAGAGGAAAACTGCATCAATTCTTCTGCCGTCAATTGTTTCTTCTACATAGATATTATCATGTAACTCAGCAAAGAGGTGCTTCATTACAAAGTGATAATCTGTTTCTCTGGGGTTTTCTTTCCTAATATAAAATCCGCCCCGAAGAAAACCATCTAAGTTAGGTACTCTCACATACTTAAAACCCTGTGCTTTAGCAATTCTTTTTTCATCTTCATCAAACTCATCTGCACGATAGAAATTCTTTTTTAATTTCTCACCCTGAAATTCAATTTTAACTTTCTTTTTCAGTTCAATTTTCTTGTTCTCAATATCATCTCTTACTTCTGCCCAGATTTCTTCCTTTTCTTCATCTTCAAAATGTGGTTGAGTATCTAAGTCATGGGTTCTGTAATACTCAATTGCTTCATCTCGGTTTTCTTTGTATTCCTGTTGTTCACTGAAATAACCTCTTGCTTCCCAAGTGGCTTCACTAATAACTCTTTTTGAATATGTTTTGTCTGTAGGAACTGCTTCTGGGTCTTTCTTTTTTAGTTTGAAATCATATAATTCTTTTACTTTACTCTTGTGTTCTCTTTCTTTTCTTTCCTCTTCCTGACGTTCTCTTTCTTCCTGTTCTAATTTCTGTTGTTTAAGTAATTCCTCTTTTCTTATTTTTCTTTTGATAATATCTTTCTTTTCAGCATAGAATTCTTTTATCTCCTTTTGAAATTCATCCCTAATCTCTGGGCTAATTGCTTCAATTTCTTTTTTAGTTTTGTCTAACTTCTCTCTCATCATTTCAGGAGATAAATTCCCCAGAGTTATTCTTATTAATGCCCGTAGTTTGTTTCGTGTATTTTCTATTCTTTCAATTTCTGCTTCCTTTTTCTCTTTGTTATATTTTATCTTGCGGTAAATGTAACGAATAATCCGATACAAAATAAATAATGAAATTATTGCTACAGCAGTTCTTATTCCAATCAATTTCCAGTTAAGGTTTAGAATTGGGTGAATTATTACCAGAATTTTTTCTTTGTAAAAATAAGTGGGAATTGCTAAAATAACACTTATAGCCAAGATAATTGTAACAATGCCAACAAATTTTTCTTCAGTGTTCATTGTTCCCACACTCGCTTAAAATCTTCTAAAACTCTCGTTCCTGAATAGTTTAGATACATATCTGTTGTCTGAATATGGCTATGCCCGAGAATTCCCTGCAAAGCCCTCACGTTTCCGCCTCTATGTAAATAACAGACAGCGAAAGTATGTCTCAGTACGTGAGGACTTACTTTTTTCATCACTTTGGCTTTTTCTGCTACACGTTTTACTATCTTTTGTATCCATCTGCTTCCGTACTTAATTCTGTGTTTATCTTTGAAATGTTCGGCGAGGTAGAATCTAGTTCTACTGCTCATCGGAATAACTCTTCTTTTTCCACCTTTGCCGATTGTAGTTATACAATCTCTTTGCCAAGAGATTTGGTCTTTCTCTAACTTGGCTAATTCAGAAACTCTCATTCCTGTTTCCAGTAAAACGTTAATTATTAGTGATTCTTCAAACGTTTTACAGGCTTTTCTTAGAACATCTATCTCATAATCCTCTAAAGGTTCTCTTTTATATGTCATGTTAAAGTACCTCCGAGTTTTGTTTTTGTTGGTTATTTGTTGAATATATAATATTTGTACGGCATTTTGTCGGTATTTAACTCTTATGTGCGTCCCGTGCACATAAACCAGAGATTAAAGTTAATTATAAGTCTTGTATATCGTTTGTGTATACAACGTTTATTAATTTTTGAGTCTATCAGGGTCCCTTTTAAACTTTGTAGGACATTTGTAGGACAAAAAATTGTTTATTAATCTTGTAGCCAATTGTGGCTACACTTTTAAGTTTTGTAGGACTATGTGGGGACAAAAGAGTTTATTAATTTTGTACGGAATTTGTACGGAAAGTTCTGTTTAAATAATTCCTGGACTTATAGTGGCCATGTTCTTCGTTTTGTTATCACTATTTAATAACAAAACATTTATAAAGAATTTGCTATTTTTCTATAATAAAGTTATAACAAATGAACAATTATGTGAAAAATGTCAAAAATAAAGACTTTAAAACCGTTGGACTTTGGGAATGTACTTACTACAGAGGAAGCTCTTGCGCAGTTGGAAGGCTATGTTCCAGAGAAATCTCCTCAGGATGATGGTAGAACTCCAACAACTTCTCCACAACCTCCAGGAAATATTCCCGGTTCAGAAAATGTTTCTGGAATTTATAATTTAGTTTCTGGAGACACTTATGCTCTTGGTGTGCATGCCTTAAGAGAAGCCTGTGTTAACGACCCAAATTCTGCTCAGCTTTTGTTTACTAAAGATGATGGCAGTGAAATCTATCGCCCTTTAACTTTTAAAGAAACTATTAGGGCAAGAGTTGATGACTTTAATACTTCTGTTGCTGAAAACGGAGAAGAACGTTCTCTTGATGAACGTTTAAAATTATATGCCCACTATATTGATTCTTGTACAAGTATAGCTTACAAAGCAGAAACAACCAAATTCAAAGTAATTCCAGTGTGTAAAAAACTGATTACTATTGATTCAAGTTTTAATGAAAATTTTTTACCAGTGGATTATGATACGTTGTCTGGTGTTGAATTAGATAGTAGCAATGAGAAATATGATCAATCATTAACTAAACAGGAAATTGAAAATCATTCTGGTTGGCGTACTGCTCTTGAAGATGATTTAGATTTGTTGAAAGAATATCGTAATATCGTTTTTGAAGCTTTGAAAGATTCTGAAGGAAACCAGCCAGAAAAAGCAATGGGCTTTTATGTGATGGGGAATACTGCTCAAGACCAATTGAGGGCGTTGTTCGTTGATTATCTAAATAGCAATTCGAATGCAGGTGGTAGCGTTAGCCTATACGATAGCGGGTCTTTTCTCCAAGTAGCCCCCTCGAAGACGCCGTAGGCAGTCGCGCGAAAAAATCATGATATAAAACAAAACGAAAATGAATTTAACAATAACTAAAAAAATAGCAAAACAGGGAAAGAACTTAGTACTTATTATTCCTAGAAATCTTCATCCATTTTTGAATGGTGGAGATTTAGTTGAAGTAAATTTCACTAAATTACAACCAGAGGTTAAAAATGAATGAATTGACTTACGATGAATTGAAATTTCCTAATTATGTGAATAGTAATACTGCTATTCGTTTAAGGGCAAAAGTTGGCGAGCCAGAACTAGATAGAGAAGGAAAAGATGCAAGACCCTTAAAAACTTTAGAATTAACTTTATCTGATGTGGTTTATGCTGCTGAATTAGCAGGATTAAACATGTTATTTGTTTCTGATACTGGGAGAGGTAAAACTCAATTAATGAGTGATGTTGCCTGGCATCATTATGGTGGAGACCAAGAAACTGGACAGGCTAACTGGGCTGATGGACGTCCAAGTTTTGATATTACTGATTTGTTTGAAAGGACAAGAGTAGATTTAGATTCAGGCAAATTTGACAGCGATACTGCCAGACAAGTTAAAGAAGAACGAGTTAAAAGATTATTTTTCGGGGTTGATGAGATTAATCGTGCTCCTGGCCCAAAACAAAACGAGTTTTTTGATTTAGCTGATGGTAAATATACTTTTAACGGAAAAAGATTGAATTTGGGAGAAGATGGATATGCTCTTTTCATGGCTACTGCTAACTTAAACAAACTGAACGGAGATTTTTCAGGAACTTTCGAGTTAGACCGTGCTTTACTGAACAGAGCACACTTAACTTTTGATTTAGATCATCCTAATTTCAGGCCAACCCCTGAAGATGAGATGGTGATTGAAGAAAGGAAAGCTAATCCTAAAGTGGATTTAGCTCCTGCTCAGGACTTAACTGGTAAGATATTAACTATTAACAAAAAAATTTTGACTGCTGCCAAGCAGTTAGACCCTTATTTTACTGCTTTTAGGTTTTTAGTGGGCAGAGGATTAGATTATTGTGATACCGATAAGTATAAAGAAAAAGGAGCCGCTTTTCCGATGCTTTGCAATGAATGTGGATATACTGGCAAAGATTTGTGTTCAATGATTAAAGGTTCTTCTGAAAGAAGTATTCCAGCAGTAAAAACTTTAGCTTATGCTTTATCTTACCTTGCTGAATTGAAATTAGGAGAGAAAGTAGAGATTGACCCTCTTGATGCTGTTTTACAAGCTTTTAGATTCACTACTTATCACGGCAATCTTAATGAACTGGTTGCTCAGGAAGAATATGCTGCTCGTAATCAGACAATGATGGATGAAACAGTAGAAAAATTGTCTGGAGTAGTTAACACTTTAAGGGATTATTTGCCAATGATGATTGCAGGGCAAGACCCAACAATTATTAGTTATCAGTTTCAGGGCAACAGAGTTAAAGCACCAAAAGATCAAAAAACTGTTCAGGCGTTAAATAAAGCAAATATTTCTTTCCAAGAAACAAATCTAAAGAAAGAATTGAAAGAGAAAGGCTTAGGAGTTGACTGGGTTGATCCTTATGTTAAAAGAATGAAAGAATTAAAATGACCATCAAAACTTTAAAACCTTTGGACTTTGGAAATAGAAGAGTACTTACTACAGAGGAAGCTCTTGCACAGTTGGAAGGTTATGTGCCAGAAAAGCCTCCTCAGAATCCAACTAATCCACCTATTGACCCAGACCCAGACCCAAATGGTGATTTAGAAGGTTCAGTGGAGATTACTGGCAGTCATATCTTAATGCCACAAACAAGTACTTATGCATTAGGTGTTCAAGCGTTAAGAGATGTTTACTCTGAAGGAAAATGTCCAGATCATCCAGTTATTGAGATTGCAGGAAGTAGAATTGTTCGCCCTTTAACTTTCAAAGAAAATATTGAAGCGAGAGTTAATGATTATAAAACTTTAACTAATCCCGATGGTTCTGAAAGAACCAAAGAGGAAAGGTTAAGATTATTTAATCGTTGGTTGGACTCTAGTTGTGGGATCGCCTACAAAGCAGGCACAACCAAATTCAAAATCATTCCTGTTTGTAAAGAATTGATTGAAGTTGTTAAAAATTTTAATGGAGAATATCTTCCAATAAATTATGATAAGGTTGTGGGCACAGAATTAGATAGAAGTAATGCCAAATATGACACGCTATTAACAAAAGCAGAAGTTATTGAACATCCTGCTTGGAGAACAGCAGTTGAAGATGATAAAGAATTGTTAAAAGATTATGCAGATATTATTTTTACAGAGAAAAAAAGTGCAAATAAACTAATGAGTTTTTGGACGAGAAGTAATATTGCTCAAGATCAATTAAGGGCGTTGTTCGTTGATAATCTAAATGACAATTCAAGTGCAAATGGTAGCGATTACCTAAGCAATTACGGGTCTTTTCTCCAAGTAGCCCCCTCAAAGAAGCCGTAGGCAGTCGCGCGAAAAAATCATGATATAAAATAAAGTGAAACAAAATGACAATCAAAACATTAAAACCGTTGGACTTTGGACGTAGAAGAGTGCTTACTACAGAGGAAGCTCTTGCGCAGTTGGAAGGTTATGTTCCAGAAAAACTTCCTGAAAACCAACCTCCGATTAATCCGCCACAACCCCCAGGAAATATTCAGGGTTCAGAAAGTATTTCTGGGAATTATATTTTAATGGCGAAAACAAACACTTATGCTTTGGGTGTTCAAGCTTTAAGAGATGTCTATGCCAGAGGAGAATGTCCAGGCCATCTGACTGTTGAAATTGAGGGAAGTAAACTAGTTAGACCTTTAACTTTTAAAGAAAATTTAGAAGCCAGAATTAATGATTATGAAACTTTAACTAATTCAGATGGTTCTGAAAGAACTAAAGAAGAAAGATTAAAGTTGTTTACAGAAAGATGGCTAGACTCTTGTACAGGAGTTGCTTATAAAGCAGAAACCACTAAATTTAAATTAATTCCTGTTTGCAGAGAATTAGTTACTATTGACAAAGATTTTAATGACAGTTACTTAACTGTTGATTATAATTCAATAGCAGGAGTGGAATTAGATAGTAGTCAAGAAGGAGTAAAATACAGACCAGTATTAACTCAAGCAGAGGTTTTAGAACATCCAGCTTGGCTTACGGCTGTAGAGGAAGACAGAACATTATTAGAAAATTATACCCAGATTGTATTTTCAGAATTGAAAGAGAAATATAACCGAGATACAGGAATGGGATTTTGGGTAAGAACTGAAAACATTACAGAAAATGAGTTAAGGGCGTTGTTCGTTGATTATCTTAATGACAATTCAGATGCTAATGGTAACAATAACCTAAGCAGTAACGGGTCTTTTCTCCAAGTAGCCCCACCGAAAACGCCGTAGGCGGTCGCGCTCGAAAATCACAATCATAAAAAATAAAAAAATGGATTTAGCAGAACTTACAGAGGAAATCAAAGAACAGGAAACCGCAAGGTTTGATTACAAAGGAGAAGTTTCTATTAGAGAAATCTCTAAAAAACCTAGTTTTTCTGGTTGTATGGACTTGTTAACTACCGCAAAGGTAGAGCTAGGTTATAATCCAGAATATGTTGAGAAATCTGAGCATTTAGAAAAAATAGTGGCTCATCCATTTAAAGAAGCATTTACTGCCATTCAAAGGCATGAGTTAAATCATAAAGGTGGTGGAAATTTTCAGGGTTGTCCTAGAAAAATTGATTTACACGTTGAAAACATCTTGGAGCCAGTATCAGAAACTTTAAGAGAATTAGGTTTTCCTAACATGTTAGTAAATGAAAATCAAACCCTCTACGCATATATGGCTAATTTAATAGAAGATATTTTTGACAATTCTGAATTAGGCAATAGTTCAGACCATGTTGGGATGTTTTTATGTTATAAAGATGATGCAGAAAACTCTCCACACGTTAAAGATAAAAAATTATCACCATTGTTTGATGCATTTGTGCAATTACAACAAATTTTTTATGGTGGTAAAAGAAGCAGGAAGCTATTACAGGAACATTATTCTGGAGAAGAGAAAGTTCAAACCACATTAGACAATTTTATGCAACGTTCTGGATTAAGCGAGTTACAAAAAGAAGGTTTTACCAGAAAAGAAGAGAAAAAGTTAGTTCTTGACAGAAAAAAAGCAGTAGAATACTGTTTAGATGAAACTAACTGGTCAGAATTATCAAGAATCTTAACTGAAGAGTTTGCTAAATTGATTGATAAGGATAAACTTCCTCAGCCAGAATATGTTAAAGTCACTTTTACTCCATTAAAAGGAGAAGCTGATGGTTTCTCTGATGAGATGGATCATAAAGAAACTAAAATGAAATTTGTTTGGAAGAAATATCAAAAGGGCAAAGAAGCTTCTTTAGGATTTCAACCGCCTGCTTATTTGGATGATTTTGAATCTTTAGATTTAGTTTACCAAAGGTTAGCCAGAAATCTGGAAATTAAAACTCGTGCTTCAACAAGAACAACCACAATGCCGATAATGTGGTATGGTAAAAGGGAATTTGATCTCCAGAAAGACAAATTATCTAAAGCCAGAGTTGGTTTTGGAAAGAAAGGAAAATTAGAATTAAGTGTTAAACGATACCATGAGGATCATCCAATTGAATATACAGAAAGGAAAAGAAGTTTGCCGGAAATAAAGTTTGTGATGTTAGACACTTCTGGTTCGATGGCTTGGCCTGTAGAGGGAGATGATTCTGGCATGGTTATGAATCCTTGGGCAGATGAAGAAAGGCAATGGGGAAATAACAGCAGATATCATCATGCTTTGGTTGCCTGGTATGGATTACAGGAATTGTTAAGGAAACAAGGAACCTTAAAACATACTTCAGTTAAATTAGCAAATTATTCAAGTTCAACTAAAACTGCTTCTAATTTAAGAGAAGCAAGGAAACTGGCTTTAACTCCTCAGTTTGGTGGTACTTCATTAAGCATGGATGCAATTAATGACATGTTTGGCAGAGAACAATTAGTGTTTTCTTTATCAGATGGAGATGTTACTAACTGGAGTAGTATTAAAGATGATTATATTAAAAGAGCTAAACAAAACCATTATTTTCATTTACAGATCGGTTCGCCAACAGCAATGTCGCAAGATTTAGAAAATGCGGGGTTAGTTGTTAAATATGATAATGGAAAAAACTTAGGTAAATTGGTGATTGATTTAACCAGACCTTATATTACAAGAAGTAAAACAAAATGACTATAAAAACTTTAAAACCATTGGACTTTGGAAATAGAAGAGTGCTTACTACAGAGGAAGCTCTTGCACAGTTGGAAGGCTATGTTCCAGAGAAAACTCCTCAGAATCCACCTACTGACCCAGACCCAGAACCAAATGGTAATTTAGAAGGTTCAGTGGAGATTAGTGGTGATTACATCCTGATGCCTAAAGCTAACACTAAGGCCTTAGGAATTCACGCATTGAGAGAATCCTGTGAAAAGGAAAGCAGTTCTGCTCATCCTCAGTTTGTTAGAACTGATGGCAGTAAAATTTATCGTCCTTTGACATTTAAAGAAGATATAGAAGCGAGAGTTAATGATTATGAAAGCAATAAAGATACTGATACAAGAGATAACGCTAAAAATAGATTACGTTTATTCAATCGTTGGATAGATTCCTGCACAGGAGTTGCTTACAAAGCAGGCACAACTAAATTTAAATTAATTCCTCAATGTGAACCATTGATTGAAATTGCTAAAGATTTTAATAGTGCGTTTATGGTAATTGATTATGATTCAATAGCAGGAGTAGAGTTGAACAGCAGTAGTGGAAAATATAATGAAAGATTAACAAAAGCAGAAGTTATTGAACATCCTGCTTGGCGAGCAGCAGTTGAAGATGATAAAAAATTATTAGAAACTTATGCCGAGATTGTTTTTACAGAGTATGCACAACAATATCCTGACCGAGATGCAAGTAAATTAATGAGATTTTGGGTTACAAGTAATACTGCTCAAGATCAACTAAGGGCGTTGTTCGTTAATATTCTAAATAACATTTCAGATGCAAATGGTGGCAATGACCTAGACATTAACGGGTCTTTTCTCCAAGTAGCCCCACCGAAGACGCCGTAGGCAGTCGCGCGAAAAATTTAGCCACTCAAATTTAGAAAGCTTTTTATTCTTGTTAGTATTTTCAATAAATAGGCCTTGCGTTGCTTCTTTATGAGAAGTAATGGAAGTGCTTGGGCTACACGTCCTTTCGCTACGACAAACTAATATCTGTTTGTCATAAAATTCAATCACGACACCTAATGCGTGAAGTGGTGGTGCATTCAACTAGGCGAGAGGGCTACTGAGGAGGGCGTTGTTCGTTAATAATCTAAATAACAATTCAAATGCAAATGGTAACAATAACCTAAACAATAACGGGTCTTTTCTCCAAATAACCCCAGCACTACGCAAGGCTTTTATGCTTATTCTAATAGTGGCTTATTATTACTCAAAGAGGTAGTTTTTATGGAAAATCTTTATTCAAAGCTTTGTGCTTATCAAAATCTTAAACTTGCTTTCAAGAATGCAAGAAAAGGCAAAACTCTGAAATCTTATGTTACTGAATTTGAGGAGAATTTAGAAGAAAATTTATCAAAGTTAAGAAGTGAATTGATTTTCCACATCTACAAACCAAAACCTTTAGAAAATTTTATTCTGCGTGATCCAAAAACAAGAAAAATTAGTAAATCTGCTTTTCGTGATAGAATCGTTCATCACGCATTATGTAACATAATCACCCCAATCCTAGAAAAAGAGTTTATTTATGATTCCTATGCCAACAGAATTGGCAAAGGAACTTTTAAGGCAATAAAAAGGTTTAATTATTTTGCTAGAAAAGTGTCTAAGAATCATACAAGAATTGCTTATGCTTTGAAAGTAGATATTAAACATTATTTTGAAGATGTTAATCATAGTATTTTGATTTCAATTCTCAAAAGAAAAATTGAAGATGAAAGAGTATTTTGGTTAATAAAAACTATTTTAACAAATTACAAAACAAAAGTGAAAGGCAAAGGTATGCCTCTTGGCAATCTAACTTCTCAATTTTTTGCTAATGTTTATCTTAATGAATTAGATCAGTTTATGAAACACAAACTAAGAGCAAAGTATTACATTAGGTATGTTGATGATTTTGTTATTTTTGATGCATCTAAGAAGAAACTACAAGATTACAAATTAAAAATCGATAAATTCTTACAAGAAAAGTTATCTTTACAAGCACATCCAGAGAAATCTAGGATCATCCTGCTCCAAAAAGGAGTTGAATTTTTAGGATTAAGAATATTTCCATACCATAAACTTCTCAAAAAGAAGAATTTAGGGAAGTTTGAAAGGAAACTTAAAGAATTGTTGTTTGAATATAACTTAAAATTAACTGAGTACGACCAAATTTATGATTTTCTGGAAGGTTGGTGTGCTTATGCTAAGAATGCTAACACTTACAAACTTAGGGAAAAGATATTAGAACAAACGGAAAATAAGTTTGTAGGTGAAATTTCAACAAAAGAAGTTAACAGATTGATGAAAACAAAAAGATTAAAGGCTCAAAAAATTACAAAATAAAGGATGGATTTAAATATCACTTAATCATTCAATAGAAGTATTACTTCATAATTGGAGTAATAAATAACACTTTCAAATTGAGCCAAAAGAGGAAGAAATGAATTCGCAAAAATATCTAACAACAAAAAGCGAATTATTAGCTAAAACTTAAAGATTCTGCAGTTTGAGGGCAGTCATCACTGGAAAGTAACGTCTGTTCAGAAACATTTATAAATCCCTTATAATACCCTAATTCTATGAAAACGCGCGTTTTTAATGATTCAGACATCCACGATTATGCCCTAAATAGGCTTTTTGGTAGCAATGTTTCTGTAGATGATGTTAGCAGAATAGAGTTGCATAATGGTATTCTTCCTTCTGAATTAGAATCACTAGTCTCAACAAGAATGGGAGATGGTGTTACAGTAGTAAATCAAAGAAACGGAAGAGAACCTATTTTGTTTCATTCAGGTGTTTTGTTTATTCCACAATACAGTGGTTTTGGAAGAAGAGAAAGATATGAAGAAATGATTGAAGCGTTTGTTCAGATTAGCGGTAAAGATATTAAATTTGAATCAAAAGAAAGAAAAGATGATCCAAGAGAAACTAATGTTGCATTTGATAATTTAGCATATGATTTTACAATGGGACTTTTTGTTCCTTCTGAAAGATATGATGCCTGGAGAATTTTTCCTGAACATGACATTGGTGAAATAAGAAAAATCATCTTTGGTCCTACTAGTGCTGTTGCAAAGCAATCAGATGTTGTTGCTAAAGGAGAGAGTGAATATTTAGATGCACAAATCATTGAAGTTGAAGGTGAAAGAATTCTAAACTTAGGTTATGTTTATTCTGATCAAGTTGGAATATTGTTAGATAAGATTACAAGAGAGTATGACGCTATTGGAAGAAGAAATGGCGGAGTGGCTCTAAGAGTTGGTATGCTAGGTCGAGTTGGAGGATTAGCATATGGAATGCAAAGACATGATTTGGTTTTCCCTCATGGCATAATTGATGAAGTTGATCTAGAAACTCTAGACGGCTCAAAGGTGTATCCAATACATAACAGAATGATTGGAGAGAATGGACATAGAGGAGTTAACTTGAATGTTACTAGTGTAATAAACGAATCTCCTGAAGATCTTAGGCTTGCAAGAGATCTAGGTTGTGTATGTGTAGAGATGGAAGTTAGAGAGAGTGTAGAAGCAATCAATAGAGCAAGACGTCGTTATCATAATAATCTTAATGTTGGTTTTGGTTTTGTAGGTCATGTATCTGATTTGCCTTTGCAAGGAGATACTTTAGCTAAAGAGTTAGATTCAGATAAAGGAGAACGGAATGCGGTTCGTGCGGTGTTGTACGGATTGACTCATTAATTTCTTAATTGTCCTAGCGCAATTAAAGGCGTGCCAGATTTTATTATCAGTTCTTTTCCTAAAGTGAAGTCGTATTCTAAATGATTTCCATCAACATATAATGTACCTTGTCTTGTTAGTGAATGTACTTGTAGTTGTTCAGCATATTGAGGTGTAGCGTTTCTTGTTCCTCGATGTACATATTGTAGTTTAGTGGATTCTAAGGGCATTACTTTTCCGTTTTCTTCATACATCCACCCAGTTGAGCCAGCAGCGGTGCATACAAGTAATCCGGAGTTTTTGTATTCTTTTGTATTTAGAATATACCGAGTTGTTGCTGCAGGGTTAGAGTGTGCTACTAAAACATCATTTAACGCTAATTGTTGCAGAGGTTTACCCTCTAGTGTTAATTCTAGCCTACTGAGTTCGTTACGTTTTGCGGTTTCTATGTTTTGCCATGCTTGTTCAAACTTTTCTCTATTTGTTGACATAAAAAAACCAACACTATTTTGTGGATCAGAATTTACCCCTAAAACCGGAGTCGTTGTTACGTAATGAGATACTTCTAGAAAAGTACCATCTCCACCAACGGCAATTACTAGATCTTCATCTACTTGTTCTAGATCTGCACGATAAATGGCTCTGTGTTGTACCCCAGATCGTTGCAATACATCTAAAACATGATCTAGGGTTCTTCTTTGAGTATCAGCACTAGTTCTCATGGTTTTTACATCCGAGTTTGTGCTTTTGAGAAAATCTCTAACATCTTTGTCGGGTGAATTTCCGTATAGTTCGAAACTGCTTTTTTTGTATACAACTAATGCAGAGTTCATAAATTATTACCTCTTAGAATTGAGTCTAGAAATGTTCTACTAAAGTCTCTTGAAACATGGGTTGTTACTGAAGTTCTTTGCGCGGCGTAACATACTTGAGAGGTTACTCTTTGATCTATATGATGATGCACAGTTAAAGGGTCATAAAGATATGCAACAGGATAAGAGATGTAATCCATCCATTCCTGTGCTGCCGCTGCAAGATATTTCACGGCTTGCGAAGGATGTTTTCCCATTTGCTGCAGATCTTCGGAAGTTAGAAAATTAAGTTTACACACTCCAGTTGTTACTATTGTTTTGTCAACCTCTGCAGCCATCACAATGTCTACGGCTTCGGGATCAACTTTGAAATTATGAGATCGATAGTTAATGAAATATTCACTCGATCTTACTACGGCATTACCCATTAAGTATAGATGATTGACCGCGCCAGGTAATTCAGGATAAGTTTGAAAGGCTTTTGCAATATTTGTTAGAGGACCAATGGCTGCAATGTTAATATTTCCGCGATTTCTAAGAATTGTTTCCGCTAGCGCATCTATACCGTCACGTTCTATGTCTAGCACATCATCATTTTCTAAAAAGCCTTGTCCTTCTCTGCCAGAGGTGTAAATATGTCTTTGTTTTAGTGGTGTTTCTTCACCCATGTGTACTGGAACATCTTTACCTAATAAGTTGAGAAGTTTTTTTGCAATCTTCGCTCTAGTTTCAGTATCTCCGTGAACGGTTGTGATTAATTCTAAATCTATACCTGATTTAACGGCGTGAGCGATTGCTAGTGCATCGTCAACATCAGTTCCAATATCCGTGTCAATTATTAATTTCATCTTCCCTCGTAAACGTGTCTTCGTTCCTCTTCTGTGCTCTCCCAAGGAGTATAATCAGGGGAGAGTACTGCTAATGTTTCTTCAGCAAATTCTTCTTGAAAGCGTTCCACTAAGCCATTTGTTTTTAGATAATCCGCAACCGGTTCTGGAACCATACATTCCCAATCTCCGTTAGTTGCAAGTTCTATTCGTACTATTGTGGCTTTTACGTCTCGTTTTCTATTTCCGGGAACGGCCTGCACAGGCGTTAGAACTTCATATGTATCTTGCAATAACTCCGCAACATAACCATTACCAGTAACAAAGTGTGTTATTTCGCCAAATTGTTCTACAACTTCTTGTTTCCATTTTGAACCATCTCGGTACTGAGGCAAGTGTGCGTAATCAGGAATTTGTACTAGGGAATAGTTTTGATATTTGGGACCTAGAACCAGGTCAATCATCGCTCTCGATTCATCGGCAGTAAATGGATTTCTCACGTTGTATTGGTTGCTGCTACCAATTCCGATAACGACATGTTCTGCTGTTTCGCATAATGCTTCCAAAGCAGACGCACTTCCGTTATGTAGTGGCTTGAATCTTCCAATAAAACCCACGATCCCTAACTCAGTCATCAGGCATACCCCCTATGTTCCAAATATTTCATTAGAATTCGTTCATGATCAAACACAATTTGTCCTTGACCTAGTAAATCTCTAACTTCATTTATGGTATACAGAGTTGCAGTCTTTGCGTCATCTCCCGCTCTTAGTTCGCCGTATCCTTTTGCAACGTAAGTTACGCTAATCATATGTGCACGAGGATCCCTCAAGGGATCGGAGTGTACACATAGAGGGGATTCAGGAGACTCGAGAATAACTTCTAATCCGGTTTCTTCTTTAGCTTCTTTCGCCGCATTTTCTTCAAGAGAAATTCCTAGTTCAGCAAATCCTCCTGGAAGAGCAATACCGTGCGGTGGATTTTTTCTTGTGATTAATACAATTCCATCTTTATCGCCATTGTTGTATTCAATAACAATATCAGTTGTAGGGATTGGATTTCTGTAAACTTGGATCTTATCTTGAGCGGGCATTTTTACCTCCTTATTGATAAATTAAAGTTACAGGCGCACTAGGTGGATGAATTATTTCCATTTTAGGCGCTGCAACATTTTCGTGTCTTCTGATAACGTCGTCTACCATCTCACTAGTAGTATGATACTTGTGTTCTCCAAAGCTGTCATGATAGAATGCTCTTTGTTGCTTAGCAAGTGGATGTACTTGACCGTGAGTGTAGAGTTCTTCTTGGGTTAGGCCTTGAGCAAGTCCTTCAGTTACAAGTTCTACAAAGTTATACTCATAACCTAAATCTTTGAAATCTGTTTGACCAGGTTCTAATCCCGCAGAGGGTGTTCTGCTGGCCATGTCTTCAAAACCAAGGTAAGATGCCATTTGTCTAACCAGTCGTTTAGGCAAACCAGAAATTGGACTCATGTGTACTGCACCATCACCAAAAAGAGTGTAGTAACCAATTCCAAAATCTTCGTCTTTGTTACCCGTACCTGCAACGGTTTTTCTTTCAGTAGCAGACTTTGTTGAAAGCACGTTGGCTCTAATTCTAGAAGTTAAGTTTCCTCTGTGGAAATTATTTGAGAGTGCTTCAGGATTAGTTCCTTCATACGCTTTGACTATCCCTTCAATACTTTGAGTCTCACATCGTATTCCCAATCGTTCTGCAACTTTAATTCCGTCTTCAGTGTCTGCATCTATGTTCGTACTTGAAGGTAAAACATATCCCACCAACTCTAAAGTGTCATCATGTGTTGCATTGTAACTGTCAAATGCTTTTTTAATTAGGGCAGCAGTAGTTGTTGAATCCACCCCTCCCGATAAACCGATAACACAACCAGTTGAATTGGCTCTTTTCACTGTATCGACTACAAAGTCACCTATTTCTTGACTTACTAATTCCGCATCCATTTCTGGAATGATTATTTTTTTCTCGAGCATTTTGTCTACCTCCTAAATATAATTTGAAACTTCATCCGTTGTTGTTAGAAGTGCACCAGCCTGTTGCCAAGCATCCAGAGTAGCCTCTAAAGGTAGTCCAGGTAATTCTTTTATGGCGTCAGTTGGCACGTATACTTCCACGCCCCGTTCTAGAAGTCCTTGAACAGCAAAGTCTACACAAACATTTGTTGCAACACCATAAACTATTGCTCTGTCAGGTGCAATTGTGCTTAGAACTTCTTCAGTATGCGGGTTGCCTTCGAAAACATCAAATGCATCTTTGTATAATACAATATTCCTCGTGTTTGTTACTGCTTTCGCATCAACACTTTCCTGTTGCCAATCAACTTTGTAAGCATCTTTGGGTTGAGTTGAAGGCACGTAATCCGCACCTTTTGTTTCCGTCAAACAATGTGGCGGGAAGGTTGTTTGATAGTTAGGTTCGTCAGAAAATTCCGCAGAGTCTTTGTTATGCCAATCAGCACTATTTACAACTTTGATATCTTCATTTTCCGCGAGTTCAGTTAATTTTTCTAAGTTAGGTTCAATACTTCTTGCACCCTCTACAGGTAATGTGCCTTTGAAGCTGTCATCACTCCTCATAAAATCGTATTGCGTGTCTACGTTCCAAAAGATTGTTTTCATTTTGTTTACCTCCTCGATTTGTTGTTAGTGTGGTTAATACACTTACTACTTTATTGAAATCTAGTTTGAGATGTTTCATCTTGATGTGCATATCTGCCAGTTAGTTCGTCAACTAGCGAGTTTAGTTGTGGAGATGTTTCAACAGCATATTGTTCTGCAGCCCTAACTCCTTTAACAGTCCCAGGCATTTTTGCAACGCAATCTTGCGCATACTCTCTGATATCTACCAAAGACCGTTTAGCAGATACTCTTTGTCCATCTTTTACAACCAGTTCTAAAAGTGGCGTTCCTTGAACTTCTTCCCCATCTAGAGCTAAGATGTCATGAGAATAGTCTCCATCTTCATCATCTACTCTGTACACTTGTTTCTTTCCTGGATACGTTTTCTTACCAGGGGCAAGTTTTATTTTTGCACCACCATCATCTTCTACAAGTTTGTATACTCCTGAGATGGCAGCAACAGGTTTCGCAGTGATCATTTCAGTACCAACACCATAACCATCTATTTGCGCACCAGAATTAATCAAATCATCAATCTTGTATTCGTTTAAGTCATTGCTTGCAACAACTCTAACATAATCACAACCTTCTTCATCTAGAATTTCTCGTACTTTTATTGAGAGGTCACCAAGATCTCCCGAGTCTAATCTTACTGCACCAAGTTTCTTTCCGTTTGCTTCTAGTTCTTTAGCCACAATTGATGCGTTTCTTGCACCTTGTTCAGTGTCATAGGTGTCAATAAGTAGTGTTGCGTTATCAGGAAATGTTTTCACATACGCTCGAAATGCATCAAGTTCAGTTGGAAAACTCATAACAAAACTGTGAGCGTGTGTTCCAGATATCGGAATACCATATTCCTTACCTGCTTTAACATTACTAGTAGCAACTGCGCCTCCAATGTATGTGGCCCTTGCACCTTTCATGGCTCCATCTTCTTCTTGTCCTCTTCTTAATCCAAAGTCAACAACTTTTGCATCTCCTGCAGCACTTGCAACTCTGTTTGCTTTTGTAGCCACCATGGTTTGAAAGTTGATTGTGTTTAGTAATGCGGATTCTAGAAACTGTGCTTGAGTTCGCTTTGCAGTAACTCTCATGATTGGGGTGTTGGGTGCGAAAGGAGTTCCTTCAGGCACCGCATGAATTTCTCCTTCAAACTTAAAATCTGCAAGAACATCTAAGAATTCTTCCGCAAACATACCTTGTTGTCTTAGATAATCAATATCATCTTCTTGAAATTGTATATTGGTTGCATAATCAATTGCATCTTCAATTCCATTTGCAATAAAAAATCCCCAGTCTTGTGGGAGTTTTCTCACAAATAGATCAAAAGTTGCAGTGTCATCTTTTTGATTATCAAAGTATGCAGCATTCATTGTTATTTGATATAAATCCGTTAATAGTGTTTTGTTCATTTTGAGTCTCCTTTGTGTATTATATACACTTACTATCTGATTTTTTTAGCCCAAATAAAGCAAAATAAAGGTTTTAGGCCTTTTATTGCCCTATTCAGGCATATTAGGTGGGAAAACCACCAATGTGTTTAACCACTTAGTGTATAGTATACACCAACAACTATTTAAACTTTTCTATGGTTCAGAATAACAATATATAAAGAACTAAACAAAGACTTGAATCTTGTCTTTTAGTGTGCTGAATTTCTTGGTTCTGAACTTGTGTAATAAAGCAGGCCTATGAGCGCCCTCCATCTTTGTTTCTTTAGTTTCCTGCAAGAAATCAAGAGCTTTTATTCTCTTTCTAAAGTTTCGTTTATCTAACTCTTTTCCTAGCACAACTTCGTAAAGAGTTTGCAACTCAGATAATGTAAACTTATCAGGTAATAATTGTGCTGCGATGTTAGTCGTTTGAATATCATATCTTAACTCTTGCAAGCAATCAGAAAGAATCATATTATGGTCAAAAGCCAAAGTTTTAATATCTTCTACAGGAATCCATTCTGCAACTAGAGCGTCGGTATCTGCTTTTAATTTAAACTTTTCAGAGTCTATTAATGCAATGTAAACAACAGTAACAACACGACCTCTTGGATCTCTGCTAACATCACCATACGCATTTAGCTTCTTCATAAAAATATTCTTGACTCCTGTTTCTTCTTCAAGTTCTCTTGCCGCAGCATCTTCTAAATTTTCGTTGTTTTCAACGAAACCACCAGGTATTGCATATTGACCTTTGAATGGATCATACTTTCTCCGGATTAGAAGTAGATTTAATTCGCCTTGAATTACAGTAAATACCGCAACATCTGCTGCCAGTTTTATCTTTTGCTTAGATGACCCCATCAAAAGTGTATTAGATACACCATTTATAAATCTTGTGAGGTGAATACAACAAAACCTTTTTAAAGCATTTCAGCTCATATTGTATAAAAAGAGGTGTTAAAATGGGTGGAATGTTATCTCTGTTGATTTTTGTGATTATATTATTAGTTTTGTTAATACTACTTTTCTTAATGATAAGAAGAGTTTCTAGACTAGGTGAAGGTGTTTCTAGGATTGAAAAGTTTGAAAAACAAGAATCTCAAGATATTAATGAGATTAAAGCAGGAATGTCAAGATCTTCTATGGATTATCGAACTGATTTGTCAAGAATTGAAAAATTGACTAAGCAAATTGACTCTGAGTTGGCGCAACTTGAAAAAATGAGGGGCGTTAGTAGGGATAAGTTTAGAGCTGTAGCATCACAATCAGATGTTGTTAAACCAGTGAAAATGACCGCACCTCCTACGTATAAGCGGGTTGTTGCTAAGAAATCTCCTGTTGCTAAAAAGCAAAGAGTTGTGATTAGTGTTAAAAGAAAGAAACCTGTGAAGAAAAAAGTAGTTGTTAGAGTTCGAAAACCGGCTAAGAAGAAAGCTGTGAAGAAAAAAGTTGTTAAAAGAAAGCCTGTTAAAAAAAAAGTAGCTAAGAAGAAGGCTACTAAGAAAAAAACAACTAAGAGAAAACGCTAATTTCTTTTTTTATTTTTCTTCTGATTTTATGTATCCCTTAAGCAGCATTCTGCCCGGTGTGGAAAGACTAATCTTAACTTTCCCTTTAACTTCTTCAGTATCAACTAAACCCATTGTCTTTAACCCTTCAGATTTTAGATTACCGTTAATGTGATATGAAATAAGAGGTAGAGACATTCCCGATCGTTTTGATAGTTCATCCAAAGAAGCGCAGCAACTTTTGTCGTGCATTATTTTTAGAAGACTCATCTTCTTTTCACCAATGTCTTTGTAGTATGAAAATTTTAGAACAGGTAACATCATTAGTGCATCTCCTTGTACCGCGAATGCTTTTAATCCATTAACAAAAGCAGCAGATGTTGCAGCACATCTTGATTCTCTGTCTCCAGTTGAGACGTTGATCATCAAGTCTCCAGGATCAAATTGTTTTAGCTTTGCTACCTCTTTGAAGATTGCTTCCCAGATGTTTCCTTCAATCTCAACAATTCTTGTTGGGACTTTAAATTTGTCTAATGACTCTTTTGTTTCATTAGCCACGTCTAGTTTATCTTTAGGTGCTAGAAGAATAACTCGTTCAGTAGGGAACTCTCTAATGCTTACAAAAATATCTTCTATGTAATCCCCAACAGGCGCAATGATTGTCTTTTTGCTCATGTATTGGTTTATAGAGAGTTTGTTTATTAAATCTTTTGTTTATAATATTTCTAAGGTTTATCTTTTACAAACATGAACAATGCGATTGCAATAATCATAAATGAAGTGCTAATCGCATATGCGGTGTTAATGTTCCAAAGATCCGCACAATAGCCTATAAAAGGTGTTACAACCCCCATACCGAGCCTACTCACTAAGTTATTTATTGACAGCACTGTGGCGCGTTTTGAAGATGGTATTTCTATATTCAAAAAATGCTCCATTATGGGACCTCTCAGACCATAAAATATTGATGTAATAACCAAGAACACTATTGCAAGAACCCCATTAGTCAAAGTTGCAATGAATAAAAAGACCATTGTTAGAATTGTTGCTATGATAAGTGTGTTTTTGTTGCCCAACCACTCAGACACTCTATGAGAGAAAAAGAATCCGACTGACGAACAAGCGTATGTGAATCCAAATACTATTCCAAAGTATTCAATAGGGATGTTCTTGAAATCAAAAAATAGAGGTTTAAGTAAATGAATAGACTCACCAAATGCAATTATTATTAGACCTGCAGCAATTAGAAGTAGGAGCTGTTTATTATTCAGAACCACTCTCGACGAGTTCCGCATTTGTTTGAATATATTTCTATGAATTTCTTTTTTGTATTTTGGTTCCTCGATAAACAAAGTAACGATTAATGCGATAATGAAAGGAATAAGCGATAATAGAATTGGTAGTTTTAGTGAAAACGTTGCAAAGAATCCTCCAGCAACGGATCCAATTATTGCACCGAAAGGCCACAGAGAATTCAAGATGCCCGTGATTTTCTTGTAATGTTTCTCTTTCTTTTCTTGTTTTAGAGTATCATATATTATTGATGAATCTGTTCCGCTAACTAATGCAGCACCTGCCGCGGTTAAGATTGCAAAAATCACAAACATCGCCATACTACCCCCTATGTAAAGGAACACTATGCCCGAGGTAAAGATTAAGTTTGCAAGAAGATATGTCTTTTTTCTACCAAACAAGTCGGCGATTGCCCCGGTTGGAATCTCTAAAATTGCCGCAGTAATAGCTTGGACGGTGAATATCAGCGCCACATTTGTAACCGAAAATAATTCTTTTTCAATATATAATGCAAGAATTGGAATAAAGAAGGTAAAGCCTATTATAAATTCTATAATTCCAACTAAAGCTATGTTTCTTGACTTTATCTTGAATTTTCTAAACAACATCCTAGAATGTATCTTTAATTCGTTTATTAAATCTTTTGTTTAATTAAGTCCAGAAATAAATGCCTTAACGGCCGCAATAAAAGTAGGTGCGCAATTATCTGCGTCTTCGGCCACTATTTTTGATATTTCGTCTAGAGAGATTGCCTCAAAATATTGTACTTCTCTAGGATCAGGTTTGAAGACGTTAATGTCTACTTCGTTTTTTGTTGTAAAGATTGAGAATATTGCTTTATAATGATCTTCATCGTACTTGAACTCGGCTACTTTTTCAACATCAAACGATACACTAGCCTCTTCTTTAAATTCTCTTAATGCTGCTTGCTCGTAAGATTCTTCTGCAGAAACTTTTCCGCCAATGCCGCAAGTCCATGTATTAGGAAATGGATGTTTGTCTTTTGCTCGCATTGCAAAGATAAATTTGTTGTTTTCCCCTTTAGGTATGACTAAAGAAACTTTGTGAGGAAACATTCTTTCTTTTAGCTCAGCTATTGGGCGCTTCGCCACTAAGTTTCCATCCCAGTCAATCTCTTCAATTAGTTCAGTCATATCTTTGCTCTATTGTAGTAATTTATATTATTTATGCTTTAAAGAGAATGCTAAGTATCTCGCAATATAGTGTAAGGGGCTTGTTCTGAACATGTTGAGTTGATAGCCACAAGAGGAGAAGCAATCCTCGCATTCAGGGTAAGAAGTATGTTGAAGTTGGTGAATTTGTTCTGGTGTTATGGTATCTGCTATTCCAGACTTTCCAGATAGTCTGCTGCAAAGATCAATATGATTATCAGTACTAACAACCAACGTTTTTTCACAGCTCCATTCTATTGGTTGTTGTAACCATTGCTGTCCTTTTGTAAAGTAAGATGGAAAGTTTAATACAATTCCTCCAGGTTTGGCTTCTTGTTCTAATAATCTTAATAGGGGTTCTAGATCTGATTGGTTGTATGGTGTTCTTTCTTCTTCTGGTGAGTTGAACATAAAACCAAAAGTTATTGGTACGTTGTATTCTTTGCAAAAATCTAGTAATCTTCTTGCGTCTTCAACTGCTTCTTGTTGTGGTAAAATTACAGAGTGCAAAATACAACCAACACCTTGTTGTTGTGCATGTTGAATTATTCTTGGAAAGTTAGGGTTAGCTTCAACAGATTTTCTTGAGAAAGGATTTTCTTTGTATGTGTCAACCGAGATTTCCATTAAATTTAATCCTGCAGCCGCATATCTTGTTACTACTTCTTTTGTTAGTATGGATCCATTGGTTGTAATTCCAGTGAATAATGCTCTTTTGTTTGCTTTTGCGATTATTTGATCCAAGTCATCTCTCAGTGTCGGTTCGCCTTTACCCATTAACCAAACTACAGCAATCCCTAAATTATCCAATAAATCTAATCGTTCTGCAAGTTGTTCTAATGTTGGATTTCTTGCTTTGCCCTCTAGATTGCAATAATCGCAACTAAGATTACAAGTATCAGTTACACCCAGATGAGCGGCAAACGGTCTGTCGTAAATCTTTGCTTGCAAGTATCTCGTAATGGCTTTTACTAATGTTTTTACAGGTAACATGTACTGAAAACAAAGTTATTTGGATAAAAAACAGCAGTTTAAATGGTGTTAAACAAAACGTTTAAAAATAAACCAATTGTTGATGTGATTATGTTGGCAAATATTTTCCCACCTAAAGAGTCGTTGAAGAATATTGTTATGAACATCTTAATTTCTTGCAAGGATGAAGAGTTGTCTGTAGAAGAAATCAGATCAAAGATAAAGAAGAATTACAATAAATCTTTTACGTATCAAGGAATAAACAAGATACTAATTCACTTTAAAGAGGAGGATATAGTTGAGAGGAAAGATAAGGCTTGGAGAGTAAAGAAAGAATGGTGCAAGGGAATTTGTTCTGTACTGGACAGCTATTCTCAGAAAGGTCAAGCGCCAGTGTATACGCCAGAGATGAGAACTGTCACGTTCAAATGTGTAGGAGAGGCTTTCGATTTCATACTAAAGAACATTGAGTCTGGAGCGTTGAAGAATAATGGAGAAGATTTGTTTATTTCTCATGTTAAGAACATTGCATTTTTTGGAATAGATAGTAAACAAAAACAATTATTGAAAAGAATTGCTAAGAGATCTCGTTGTATGTTTCTCGTTGAGAAGAAAAATATTATTAATAGTTTAATTGCAAAATACTTTAAGACGATTGGTATTGAAGTTTATTTAGGAATTCCTCGTTCTACACCGTATACGACAACCATTTATGGAGATACTGTGTATTTAACATACTCTCAAGGAATGGTAGAGTATATGGAAAATATGTACAAAGGGGTTACTACTAAGAATATGACGGGGTTGATGGACGTGTTTGACGCCATTAAGGAGAATACAAATTATCCTGTTAAGTTCACATTTGAAACAGATAAAGCAATTGTTCAACAAACTAAAGAATATTTTTTGAAATTGATTATCTAGAAACCGTCGCCATCACAATCGTAATCAGAATCGTCAAGATCTTCAAGCTCGTAGTCTCCATCTTCCCAGTCTTCTAAGATGTCTTCTAAATCTCCAGTATCAGGGAAGTCGCATTTCCAATCATCGCCTTCTACAGATTCAGCATCGTCTTGTGCGTCTTCTTCCAAGTCATCTATTTCATTATCAGAATAACCATCATCTTCTAGATCATCAATGTAACTGTTTTTGAAGTCTAATGCAACTCGTGTGGTTTCAAAAGAAACTCGGCAATCATCGTTGCTAGTTTCTTTTTCTATAATTATTTCAGTTGTTATCTCCATGTCAACTGTGTTGTTATCCCATTCTACCTTGAATATTAATTCAGCAGGATCACAATCTGCCAATTCATCTAAGAAGCATTGAAGATCTTCATCACAATCAACGGTGCTTTCTTCACAAACATAATCATCTAAATCATCTAAATCGTATTTGTCATCATCCCAGTCTTCAAGGATAGTTTCAAGATTATTAGTGTTGGCAAAACAAGCTAAGAAATCCTCTCCTTCTATATCATCAGCCTCGTCTTGCTCATCATCTTCCATGTCGTCTATTTCATTATCTGAATGTCCGTCATCTTCTAGTTCTTCAATATAATCATCAGTAAAATCAATATCAATGTTTTTCGTTTCAAAGAAAACTTCACACTCATCATCGCTGTTTTCTCCTTTAATTTCCATGTAAGTTCTTGCTCGAACTATAATATCATTATCGTCATCTTTAGCAGTATAATCAACTTCTGCATAGTCGCAATCTTCTAATGCGTCAAGGAAGCAATCTAAATCATCACAGTCTTCTGAAGCGCTACTGCAGTCATCATCTTCACTGTATGAACAACCGTCAGGACAGAAATCATCATCATCTTTACAATCACTTATTTCAAAATTAACACATCTTGATGGATTACCAAACAAACAAACATCTTCGGTGTATGTCTTACCATCTTCGCAGTCAGAATCTTCAGTACAAGTCTTTACACTCTCGTGCATACACTTAGCATCTGCAGTAGTTGGTTTATCACATGTATCTATAGTGGTTGATTTATCATCATCACATTCAGAATCTTTACAGCAAGCATAAGCAGCACAAACATGATCTTCAACATATTGGCAGCTACCACAAGTTACCGTTTCGCAAGCGTGATCTGTACAGATTTCATTATCTTTACACTCTTTAGTTTCACAACATTCATGATCTACACATTCATTAGTTTCAGAACTTAAGTATTGGCAATCGCCACAAACAACCATTTGGCACTTGTTATCTTCACAAATGTTGCCATCAGTACAATCAGAATCATCACAGCATTCATGATCTGCGCAAGCATGTTTTCGTTCATCTAGAAATTGACATTCTCCACATTCAGGATTAATACAAGTGTTGTTCTGACAGGTTTGATCACCTAAGCAACCAACATCAAGGCAGCAAGTATTCCAGTCCTCACCTTCATCAACATAAGCATTTCCACACTCAGGAGTGTATCCACAGCCAGCGATCAGTATAAGAGAAAGTGCTAATAGCAGGATTATATGTTTTCTAGCTACCATTAAAGGTTGTTAATACATTGTCATATATAAAATAAATGGATCTGGAGTATAATTTATATACTAAAGTTACCTAGTTCTCATTATGAAAGAGAAAAGAGCAAAAAAGGAATATCTCGACTATCTGAATGGAGTAAGAAAGCAACCCTTTATTCGTATAGGATCCGGTGAAGATTTCAGAAAGAGATATGGCTTAGATGAAGAATAATTCTTAATTTTCTTATTTAGACGCGCAAGCACCGTTTTGACATCCATCCTTACAGTATATTGTGTCATGCTTCTTTTCACCATCTTCGCAGAAGTACTCATAAACATATTTACCAAATAAACATTCATCTTCTGATTTAACCCCATATTGCCAAACAAGTCCAGGTATCGTTGGATTTTTTCCCCCGTCTATTTCGTTACACTGTGTTGAATTGAATACAACTTCATCCACTTCCTCTTTACTCTCGAGGGTGCAAGATTCAGAAGTTATGGTGAGATTAAAAGAAGGATCTATGTAATCTCTTAGAGAATAGTTCCAATAAGAAGTTTCTTCTTCAAGATTTATGTGTCTTAATATCAATTTAGAGGTCTCATTCTGGCTAATAAGATCAAGGATGTATAGATCCGAATTATCAGAAAGAAGCAAATCTTGAACATCGTTTAGTGGCGCCATTAGAGATCTGAAAGGTGACCAGACCCCGCCCTTATAGAAAGTTAGCAAGGATGGCTGTCCTTCTAAAAGAACAATGTTATCTTTACCGCTCGAGATAGGGGCCATAGGAAACAAGAGAATGTTTGGAAGAAGTTTTAATTCTTCACCTTCGCAACGTGCAAAAGATCCCAGAGCGTTCTCTAACAATACTTCAGGTTCTGACCAAGATACCCCATCATCTGATGTAAAGTGGATTATCTCAGAAATCGTAGGGTGAAAATACTTCATTGAGATAACTACTAGTTTATTACTTGAAAAGTCCCAGAATATCTCTGGAGAGAAAAGAGTTTCAGATATTATTTCCGATAAGTTCCAGTTCACTAAGTCGCAGGATTTGGCAACAAATAAACTATCCATATCGATAAGATTAGGAGTTTTTTTTTCCCTGTAGAAAAGCAAATAGTAGCAGCCATAACTATCTTGAGTTAAATCTAAAAAAGAATCAGTTCTCTCATCGAAATTCAAGTATTTGGGGGCGGACCAATTTAATCCATCGGAGGACCTTACCGTATACCCCCCACCTTCATAGCTTCCGCCAAATGCCAAGAAATTGCCATCTTGATCAATCATACCCCCGCTGAGACGAGAGTCCTTGCTCAGGCTAATTGCAAAACTACTAAATGTATCATTGTTTTTATCGAGTATATGGATCATCTGCGTGATTGCCTCATCAGAATAGGGGTAATTGAGAAAATAGATCTTTCCGTCTTTCTCTCCAAGAAAGTTTGCATAGGAGTTAACATAATTATTATCATAAGTATAAATTTGGTATGATGTTCCGTTGTAAATGCAAGCACCAGATCTACAATCAATAGGACATCTATGTTTCACAGTCTTCCGAAGACCACCTTCGCAATAATGTTCATAAACATATTCTCCAGATGAATCACAAACGTCGTAGACTCTTGAGAATTCCAAGGTATCTTTCTTGTCTGCATGCGAGTGATCTTCGACTAAAGAAGGAATGTAATAATTTAGCTGATCGGGATCTCTACATGTTGTGAACTCCAAAGACTTCCAACAGCTATCTTCAGAATCTGCTAAATAAGGATCTCCATTTTCATCAATACATGTTTTTGAGAAAGCAACAGGCAGTGTGATTGTTAATATTATAATTGCGATTAATATTCTTAGTTTCATTTTATCCCTACGATTATTTGTTTGCTTTCGATAGCATAGTTTGGATCATGTGCAATGTCTATAAGTGAATCTCCTTGACCACCGTAGAATGTGACTGAACAGATGTTATTCTCACCTTTGTTTAAATTTGATAATAAAGATGAAGATAAGATGATTTTAAAGTTCTTAGATTCTCCTTTCTCAATTAACTGCGGAACTCCCTCTATTGGCCAATTATCACTTTGGTTAATTATTTGAGATTTTTCGGCAAAGCTCGGGCAGTCCACCAAGGGATACCAGGTTCTTTTGCTGTGTTTATTGTACAAGTTTACCGATATGACGGTATCATCAACCCTGCTAGCAGTAACTTCTGAAGATAGATGCATGGTTATTGTTTCTGAATCCGTAGCAAGATCATCAACTTCGTCTACATCTATTTTTCTCTCAACATCTCCAAATATTCCAAAGATAAATTGCAAAGCAGCCAGCAGAAAAATCAGCCCCAGTATCAGTGTCACCAATGCACTAAAGCTTAGAACTCCGTTGTTATTCATAACACATATGCCAGTAATACGATTTATATAGTTTTTGATGAAAATCTCTCGAGAAATCTGGTCATTAACCAAAACATATAAAAACAGTTTATAAATTCGTGACATTTATGATAACAGCAACTAAATCAGAATATGTGACAGTGAAGAACTCGGGAGTGCATAACAAAGGAATCTTTGCAAAGAGAGATATTCCCGCAGAAACAGAAGTTATAGAATATATTGGCGAGAGAATAACTAAGGCTCAGGCTAGAAAGATATTCGAAGGCACATTAGAAGCTTCTAAAAAGAATAGCAGTAACGGCTCAGTATACATATTTGAGTTGAACAAGAGATATGATATTGATGGTAATGTTTCTTACAATACAGCGCGTTATATTAATCATTCTTGTGAACCTAATTGTGAGCCAATCAATATTAGAGGACACATATGGATTGTTGCTACGAAAAATATTAAGAAAGGCGAAGAATTGTCTTATGATTATGGTTATTGCCTAGATGATTATCATGAACATCCTTGCAGATGCGGTTCTACTAATTGTGTTGGTTATATTGTTTCTGAAGACCATCGGCTTGAGTTAATGAACCTGCTCAAAAAACGATAATTTTAAATATCAATCGATAATTAAAGTTATCGATGGGCTTGAAAGATAAGATAAAAGAATATTTCTTTGTTAATCCTCGTTCTAAGTTGCGCGTTAGAGAGATTGAGAGAGAGCTTAAGATGCCTTTGCCTTCTGTTATTAGATATTGTAAAGAGTTGGAGGAAGAAAGATTGCTTTCTTTAGTTGAAATTGGCAAAGTTCGATTGTATACTGCTAGCAGAAGTTCAAAGTTCTTACTTGAGAAAAAGTTGTTTAATATTAAGTGTGTTTATGATTCTGATTTAATCTCGTATTTGAAAAAGGAGTTGAGTAATCCTGTCGTTATTTTATTCGGATCTTATTCTAGAGGTGAAGATGTAGAAGATAGTGATATTGATATTTATGTTGAGACTAGTTCGGAAAAAGTTTTATCTTTGAGCAAATTTTCGAAGTTTTTACGACGACAGATACAAATTCACCAATACAAAAATCTTAAAAAGATTAACAATCATCATTTAGCCAATAACATAATTAACGGAGTTGTGTTAAACAATTATGTCGAGGTTTTTGATGAGAGAAAGAAGTTGGGATGATTGTTTATCAAGTTTTTCTGCAAGAAAAGTTAGTAAAGATATTTCTAGAGCAAGGTCGTTAGTTGAAACCGCCTCAGACAGAATTTCTTTGATTTCTGAAATTAATTCTAAGAACTGTAATTTTGTGTTTGAAGATTACTATACTTCAATAATCGAAGTGTTGCAAGCTAATGCTTTCCGTAATGGTTTTAATATCTTAAATCATATCTGTTTAGGTTATTATTTACGTGATTGTTTAGGTCGAGAAGATTTGTTTAATGTTTTTGATGATTTAAGGTATAAGAGAAACTCTTTGACTTACTATGGTAATCGCATGGAATTTGAAACTGCTAAGTTAGCAATTAAGAAGTGTAAAGTTGTTTTGAGGGAATTGAAGAAACAGAAGTAAGATTATTTTAGCAATTTATCTACCAGATCAGAAATCTTCAATCTACCTTTGAATTCTATCTTCGCGTCCTTGCTTTCAGGATATCTAGCAGAGTTTGGATTCTCCCCAATACTAGGTAGCTCAACATGTAGATCAAATTCAAAAGAATTATGATGTGAAATCAGGTGTCTTTTTATCTCAATGTGAGTTAATTTCACCTTTGTATTAGCATCAATACCGCCACTTACAAATCCAAAAAAAGCGCTTACTGCACCTATGTATCCTGTAGGATTTCCTTTAAGGTGATATGTTTGACGTCCACCTACAGCAGGAACAATAATTGAAGAAGGATCCTCTAAAGTATATACAAACTTAACCAATTCTTCAAATTTAACTTCTTTGTGTTCGCTCATAAAGTAGTTGTGGATCCACGCATATATATAATTTTCCGTTTATTTAAGTTTACGAAAAAAGGTTTAGAAAATATCTAAATAATACTTCATCTGAGGTAAAAAGTTTTCAGGATGGGCTTCCAATTCTGTTTTCAAATCTTCTTTAGCCCACCATTTTATTTCTTCTACTTCGTCTTCTTGAATCTTGAAATAAGAAATGTCTTCATCTAAAACCATCGTGTACCATTGAGTGAAATGATGATATTTTTCTTTAGCCTCACGCTTAAGGCCAATTGCGGGATCTATGTTCTTCAATCCCAGTTCCTCTTCCGCTTCTTTTATTATATTCTCTTTGTAACTTTCGCCTTCATCAACCGTGCCTGCGACTGCTGGCCCCCATCTTCTCGGATGATGAGATTTGTTTTTGTGTCTTCTTGCAAGAAGAATTTCTTTTTTTGAATTGGTTATCCATAACGCAGAAACTCGATAGATGTCTTCTTCGTTTAATGTACCTCTATCTTTATGACCTACTACGTTATCGTTTTTGTCTACAATTATTATTCTTTCCATTTCTTTTATCCTTTTGTCTCTGTCTTGAATGCAACAAAAGCACATACCGCAATTAACACTACTGCACCCGCTAGAATGCCAAACAATGTGGCGTTGCCCGAATAGATTGCTCTCAAACATTTCACTGCAAGCACAAAAGTCGCTACGCTAAAGAATGCTGAAAACTTAAAGCGCCATAAGAATTCTAGATCCATATTCATTTTGTTTCTATCACCCTTTTTAGTAATAAGAAATGAGCCCGCCGTGATTTGAACACGGGACCTTACGATTATCAGTCGTACGCGCTAGCCAGGCTGCGCCACGGGCTCGTTTTATTGGTAATGAACGCCTCCGCTCAGATTTGAACTGAGGACCTTGCGGTTAACAGCCGCACGCTCCAACCACTAAGCTACGGAGGCATGATGTTCAAAAATCTTGAGACCATTTAAATAGTTTTCGCCTATAAGAAAGTCAACGTAGAGCCTGTAGTCTTCGTAATTGTAGAGAACGTAACCGATCAGTCAGATGTTCTATGTCTAGCATATTCAAGCGCTTTGACAATTAGTCTAAGAGTTTTGCTTTCTTTAGCTCTATGATTGTTTGATAAAACCAAGGCTGAAGCATCATCTTTTTCGTAGGGTAGTAAGACAGCAAGTTCTGTTTTTTCTAAGGGATTTGCAGAACTACCGTAATGTATCATAATACCATAACTGAAACGTCTCCCATCAACTTCAGGAGCTTCAAAAAGTGCAAGTTGAACAAATCTAAGTTCTTCAGGAACTTGTTTTGCAGGATCGTCTGTTAATACAGTCGTTGCTTTATTAACATCATCTATACGCGCATCTAGATCTCTAAAATAAGGACCATTTCTACGCTCAGGATCTCTCACATCTAGACCAACTTCAACTTCATCAACAAGTGCTTGGATGTATCTTTCAGTAGATTCTCCACGTGACATACCATACGGTTTAGAAACTTCAGTTACATCTCTGAAAGGTTTGGCTAGATCTTCTATATCCGAAGGGTATAAACGAGATATTTGTACAAGTTTTGATATGCTCATCTTAATGATGCGCAAAAGCTAATATATAAAGTTTGTTAAAAGCACCACCACCCAGTAGTCCCCAATTCTTGAGAATTCGCAGAGTATAGGCCACCATATGGTTGCAAAGCTTTAAAAACTTGAGAAGGCGAATATCAACTATGATTCTGAATATTATACTAATCATCGCGATATTAATTCTAGTGTTTCTATTGTTTTGGAAATTTTATTTCTTAAGAAATCCGGATAGAATCACACCAGAAGGTAATAATGTTGTTAGTCCGGCAGATGGTAAGGTTGTTAGAGTATTAAAAATCAATAATGATAAGATTATAGAGAAAGGACTTTTAGGAAAAGTAAAGATTGTTTCTGAAGATGTTTTCAAAAAAGGTTATTTGATAGCGATAATGATGACTCCGTTAGATGTACATTATCAAAGAGTTCCTATAGATGGCGAAGTGATTAGAAAAAAGTACAAAAGCGGAAATTTTCATAATGTAGTGCGAGGAGCAAAGTCAATAAGAATTTTTGATAATGAAAGAAATGAAATTCTTATGAAAACAAAGATTGGCAGAGTTAAGGTTGTACAAATCGCAGGAGCGTTAGCGAGAAGAATTAGTGATTTTGTAAAGACTAACCAAAACATTAAAAAGGGCGAATTACTGGGTTTAATTAACCTAGGAAGTATGGTTTGTTTGTTATTACCAGAAAAAGTTAACTTGAGGGTGAAAGAGGATGAGAAAGTCAAAGCCGGCGAAACGATTATCGCGGAATATTAGGAAGGTTAAGCCAAAGATCAGGGCTCAAAAGAAAAATATTCCTACCGTTTTTACGTTAGCAAACTTAGCATTAGGATTCTTTGCAATTATATCAATCTTTAACGAGATGTATAATGTGGCGTCTTTACTCATACTAATTGGATTCATATTTGATATTTTAGATGGAATGATGGCGAGATACTTGTCAGTTGCATCGGATTTCGGTGTAGAGCTGGACTCGTTGGCAGACGCAGTAACGTTTGTGTTGACACCGTCGTTATTAGTTTTCTTTTATTTCTTTCAAACAACAAGAATAGGAATATTAGTTTCGTTATTTGTACTAGTTTGCGGAATATTAAGGTTGGCAAAGTTTAACACGATGAAGACTAAGGATCATTTTGTTGGTATGCCAACACCATTCTTTGCAGCAATCGTAATATCGTTTATTTTTCTTAAAATAACATTAACTGAACAGGTTGCGGCAATAGTATTCTTCATATTGGCGTATTTGATGGTTAGCCCAATACAATATCCTTCATTTAAACAAAAGAACATGAAGCTGTATAAGTATTTTGGAATAGGTATAATGGCTTTAATGGCAATAGCGTTCTTGTTGAAACTAGATATATTCTATATAGCGATAGGAGAGAATTTATTACTATGGGTTGCAGTGATAATACCATTGTTCTTCAATAAGATGATAAAAGTTAAAACGTATTTGTTTGTATTTGCGTTTGGATTGGCTTTGGCCACTATAGCGTTCTATCATGATCCAAGATTCTTGATAGTATTACCATTTATTTACTCAATCGCGGCGGCGCCGTTGTTGATAATTGCATTCAATAAAAAGGTGAAGATGTAATGATAGAGAAATTTTTGATAGATTTTTTTACAAATGAAGTGGTTGTGACTATGATTGCAGCCGTAGTTATTACTCAAGTTCTTAAAGTAATAATAGATTCAATAAGGAAAGGAAAATTAGCCTTAAATGAGATTTTTGCAACAGGAGGAATGCCTAGTTCGCATTCATCAGTTGTGGCCGCGTTAACTATATCGGTGTTTGCAGTTGAAGGCGTGTCAACATTATCAGTTGTAGTTTTAGCTTTTGCAGGTATTGTTATTAGAGACGCAATGGGATTAAGGAATCAATCGGGATTACATGCTAAAGTGTTAAACAAGATCATAAGGGATCTAAAGCTGGGTAAAAAGTTAAAAGTTACACATCTTAATGAATTCTTAGGTCATACTCCTACTCAAGTATTGGCGGGAACAATATTAGGAATTATCATATCAATAACAGTACATGTATGGGGATTAAGATGTGGTTGTTTCTTGTAAAAGCGATTTACTTGTTTATCCCTGCGGCACTGGCCAACATGATGCCGGTGGTTGTTAGAAAACATTTCAAATTCTTAGAAGTGTCTGTAGACTTTGGTGCAAAGTTTAGAGGAAAGAGAGTTTTTGGAGATCATAAAACTCTTAGAGGATTTGTATTCGGGATTCTAACGGCGATAATCATTGTCGGATTGCAAACATACCTGCACAGATTTGAGTTCTTTCAGAAAATAAGTTTCATTAACTACTCAGAGTATAACTTTTTACTTCTTGGATTCTTAATAGGATTTGGTGTTTTGTTTGGAGATGCTGTTGAAAGCTTCTTCAAGAGACAAAGAGGAATAGCGCCAGGTAAGTCATGGATGCCATGGGATCAATTAGATCTAGTTATTGGAGGAATAGCATTTATCTCTTTGTACTGGATGCCTCCGTGGGAGCTGATTGTGTTTACAATAATTGCTGCGCCGTTATTGCATATAGGCATTAATTTAGCAGGATATTATTTGGGTATAAAGAAGAATAAGCTTTAATCCAACATTTCTTTTATTTCTTTGAATGTTTCTAGATTTTTCGTTATTATTATGTTTGGCAGGACTCTTTCAAACTTATCAGGGTAAAAATCCGCACCATCAAATGTCTTGAGTACTAATCCAATCTCTTTTGCAATCAACAGACCTGCAATGTGGTCTTCAGATTCTGCTTCTGTAGATATTATAGAATCAATCTTTCCTTCTGCTAATAACTTGAAATCAACAGTAGGTGCCCAGTTAACAAATTGTCTTCGTACTTTACTAGCAACTTTGTCCATAACCTTGTATTGATTATTAGAATTTGCGTATCCGGTGATGATCCCGACAGTTTGTTTATCAGTTAGTTTAGGACGAGAAGTTAGTTTAGTTTCATTATGAAATGCGCCTTTTCCGTTTATTGCATAGACTAAATCATCAAGCAAAGGATCGTAGATTACACCAAGAGTTAATATGTTGTTCTTGAATAAAGCAATAGACACGTTGAACATGGATATGCCCAAAGCGAAGTTGTTTGTGCCGTCAAGAGGATCTATGATCCACATGTTTTCTGAGCTGTTTTTAGAAAAACCGTCCTCTTCAGAATAGTAAGCATAGTCAGGGAATGATTCGTTAAGTGTTTTAATAATAACTTTATCTGCCTTTAGGTCTGCTTCAGACACAATGTTTTGGTTGCCTTTGTCAGTGAACTGTAGAGCGGCATCTCTAAAGTGTTTTTTTAGAACTTCTCCCGCAGCTTTGCAAGCTTTGATCGCAACGTCTAATTCTTCAACCATAAGAATAGATTAAGATATGAGTATAAAAGCTTTTCTTGCTTAAAGAAAGAACATAAGGATTACGCCGATTATGAAGTAAGGAATGTAGTGCATAAGCGTTTTACCTATTACGTTTAGTTTTATTCCTTTGAAGCAAAGAGTGATCTTTTTTCTGTTTTTCATGAAAGGTTCAGAAAAAGTAGCAGCTGCCAACATTCCGAATAAGAAAATTAAAGATGCAGTTACAATTGTGGCTTGTACTTTGAATGATAAGAAGAATGCGAATGCCAATAAAATGTAGGTAACGAAATCTTTCTTTACTAAATATAGTGCAGCAGTTAATATGATTGTAAAAAGTGCAGTTAGCCATGCATGAAATCCATAAGCGTAAAGTAAAGTAGAAAATATTCCTAAAAGTAGCGCATATTTTAGTAGATCAAAGTAATATTTGTATGGTTTAATCTCTTCAGGGGAAATAAATGCCAAAATATTTCCAGCTAGTAGTCCCAGGTAAGAGATGATCAATGCCAATACATACTCGATATACATAAGGTATGGTGAGTTAAGAACGTTTATATACTTTTCTTTGATAGATTGATTTATATACTAATAATATGCAGTAAAAAGCATGATTAACCTACATATGCACAGCACATTTTCAGATGGCAAGAACACCATTTTTGAAATGTGTGAGGCGGCAGAGAAAGCTAAGCTGAAGATAATCTCATTTACAGAGCATTGTGTTATTGGTAATAATACTCCATTCTATTGGAGAATGAATAATCGAAGAATTGGTGCTTATTGTAGAGAAGTTGAAAGAGCTCAAGACAATTTTAAGTTGAAAGTTTTATGTGGGCTAGAGATTGATTACATTAAAGGTAAAGAAAGATTAATTGAGAAGACTGCGGAGAAATATCCTTTGGATTTTGTTTTAGGAGCTGCTCATTTGTTAAATGGAGTTCATGTTTATGCTCAGAATTCTAAACCATTGTATGACAAGTATGGAACTAGAGGGGTGTTTGAAAGATATTTTGATAATGCCGTTTTGGCGATTGAGTCTGGTTTGTTTGATTCTTTTGCACATTTAGATATTGTAAGAAGATATACTGATGAAATGATGAATACACCAGTCAAATTATCTATGTACAAAGACAAAATTGAAGAACTGATCGATGCATTGAAAACAAATAAGCATGCTTTTGAGTTGAACATGTCCTATATGTATAAGAAAACAATGTATCCTAATATGAAGATCTTAAAACTGTGTTATGGTGCAGGTTTGAGAGATGTCACGTATGGTGGGGATTCTCATAATGTTGGTAAGGTAAATAAACGGATAGACTATGGGTTGAAGATTTTGAAGGATATTGGTTTTAAGAAAGTTTGTTATTTTGAAAAAAGAAAAAAGAAAAAAATTACTATCTGATTGTGTCATTGATAACTGTTTGAAAAACTGGTTTCTTTAGTACGTCTCCCGTAGAGGTTAAGGTTAAATTACCAGATGCACCTTCAAATTTGTCTAAATTTAGTAAGTGATGACTGATAGTTTTGGAGTCTAAACTATATGTCTTGTTTATAGCTCTTGCAAGTAACATTAGTGCATCATAAGAAGAATCTGCAGGAAAGTCAGGCTTAGCACCATACATTTTCTCAAACTTCTCAATGAACTTTGATGTTGGAGTGAAACTAGAAATTATGACCGCATTCTCAAATGAACCTTGTGCAGGATCTTTTCTTGAGTTGTCAAGTAGAACTACGTAAAACTGCGCTGTTAACCCCATAGATCTTAATCGTCTTGCAAATAGATGCATATAACCATAATTTGCAAATATCACCGCATCTGCGTTAGAATGAATTATCTTAGTTGCTTCCGTAGCAAAATCTGATGCTTTGTTCTCAACAATGATATACTCAACTATTGTTCCGTTAACTGATAAGATACCATCTCTCACACCCTTTGCTTGTTCTAATTCCCAGGACTGATCAGAGCCAACAACAGCAATATGTTCGTATCCATCATTGACAACAGTTTTTCCCAAAGTCACACTGTTTTCATAGTCAACAGGCCAGAGATTAAAGATGTATTCGCAGGTTGGTGCAAAATCTTTTACGCCTATCGCAGGTGAAATAATTAATGATTTATCTTGACAAGCGATTGGAGCAATTGCCTGTCCAAGTGGTGAGTAGTTTGGCCCAAGAATTAGATCTACTTTTTTGTATCTTAGCGAACGATATGCAGAAAGTGCAGACTTAGTATCATCCCCTTTGTGATCTTCTACAACCAACTCAATATTTCTCCCAAGTAATCCGCCTTCGGAATTTATTTCTTCAACAGCTAGCTGGTATCCTCTTAGCGAATTAAATCCATTTTGTGAACCGTAGCCTGCAGATAGTGGAAGAATTGCACCAATCTTTATTGTGTTGTCTTCAAATACTGTGTTTCCAGTAGTGGTACATCCAGCAAGGACTATAGTTATCAGAGCTAAAGCTATGTAATATTCATTCATATTGATCACCCAGTGTGCCTAAACAACCCTACTTAGAATGTTCAAAACGTACTTATAAAGATTATTCCACCACTTATGGTGGAGTTATTCGTAAAGTATATAAATTATTAATGATTAAAGCATCTTAATGGCATATTCAGTTTTGATAAAGGAAGCAGGATTGACTGATGGAGAAGCAAAAGTCTACTTAGCACTACTAAAACTTGGAAGTTCAACTACAGGCCCAATAATAGATGAATCAGGTGTTGCCAATTCAATAATTTATAGAATATTAAATGGTCTTGTCGATAAAGGTTTAGCATCTTACATCATAAAAGAGAAAACAAAATATTTCCAAGCTGCAGAACCAAAAAGATTGCTGGATTATATAGAAGAAAGAAAAGAAAAGCTTGATGAAAGCAAAGAAAAAATAAAACAAATTCTCCCAGAGTTAATACCTCTGACTAAAATCGAGAGTAGTGTCAGAATGTATGAGGGATTTCGTGGTTTTCAAACTGCATTTGAAAATGTCTATTCCAAGCTAAAGAAGGGAGAAGAATTCTTTTCATGGGGCATACCAATCACACAAGATGAAAGATATCATTTGTATTGGAAAAGAGGACACATTAAAAGAGAACAAACGGGTGTTAAGTGTAAAATGTTGTTTGATAGAGGAACAGATAAAGAAACAATGATAAACAGAAATAGTTACAAAGGATGTGAAGCAAGGTACATGCCCAATAATATTCAGACAAAATCATGGTTTCATGTTTATGCAGATGTTTCGGGGATATTCTTTCAAGGCCCCACCCCGCTTGTCGTCGAGATAGTTAATCAAGATATTGCGGATTCATTTAGAGCGTACTTCAATGAATTCTGGCAAGAGAGTAAACCATTTGTTTGGTTGTAAATAAACTAATAATCCCGAAAAGATTTTGATTAGTATTTAATTCTTTAAAGAATCTCAATCTAAATACTTAATTAGTTCTGATTAGTGCATTATTTTTTATGTTATCTGAATAGTCAAACTAAAAGAACTTCTTCAGTCAAGAAAATTAATGAAATTTAAGCAAAAAGTAATCTTCACAAATCATGCAATGGAAAGAATGCTACGCAGAGGGGTATTTCAAGAAGAAGTTATATCCACTGTTTTCTTTCCGGCAAAGTCATTTAGAAGACATGATAAATCCTATTTTCAGAAAGATCTTGGCAGGGGCTGGATAGAAGTATGTTGTGAGAAAACACAAAGAATTATAAAGGTAATAACTGTATATTGGCTATAAAATGGAAATAAACTATGATAAAGAAGCAGATGCGATCTACATAAGTTTTCTGCAAACTGAGTTTTCGAAAAACAAGAAAATAGATGATTTCACTATATTAGATCTGGATAATGAAGGAAAAGTAATTGGAATAGAACTTCTAGAGGTAAGTAAAAGATTACCAAAAGACTCAATATCCCAAATTAAAGTAAATAACTTAGTCGTTGCTAAATAACACTATTTAGCAATTCGATCTTCTAAAGGCACTAGTTGGTCCCAGTATTCTCCTACTAAAAACTTAAGATCAGCAGTGAACTTCTCAGGATGTTCTGTTATTTCGTCCTTTAATGCTTCTCGAGAGGGAAATTGGTAAATTCCTGCAGCTTCTTTGTCAGTAAAACCAAAATCTCCATCATAGTAGCCTACAGTAATGTATTGATCACAAAGTTCTGTAAAGCTATCGCCATCTGCACGTTTTCTGTAGGATGGAAAGTTCTCTTTTAGCACAGGATGAAGACAAATTGCTTGAGTGTTTATTGCATCAGGACAATTCTTAAGAATATTTTTCCAAGTTACTTCAGAATAGAGAGCAACAGGAATTCTCATTTCTTCTAAAAATTCGTGATAGGCCGCAACAGTGGGTGAGTCACCTAAAGGTATATGTCCGCCGACAATCTTGTCGTACATACCAGGGTTTTCTGCTTTGTTCTCAGATCTAATTTGCACATAGATCTGGCCGTCACTTCCAATTAACAAACCACCAATGTGAGAGTGTTTTACCTCTTGAGGTTTACCGTCACGTGCAGTTGCTCTTATTGCATGATGGGCTTGCTTTCTAGCAACGGTGCCAGTCATGATACCATCCATATCAAACTCCGCAACAAGTTCTTCAGCAGTATCTTTACCTTCGAGCGCATTAGAACGTGCAATCAAATCTACTACGCTAGCAATCTCATGATCATATGCAGCCATAAATGTTTTAAAATCCCCAGTTACTTTGCCAGGTTTACGTGACATGTATCCCCTAACTTTATCTAAAGAAGCCACTCTTATTGCAGTACCGTCATCTTCACACTTATATGGCCCATCATACACACCAACAAAAACTTGTTGAATACAAAGTTCGTTGAATGTTTTATCGTCACCAATGGCTCTTTCAGAAACATAGTTATCGTCGTAATCAACTTCAGTAATGAATGCTTGTCTTTTTACAAGTTCAGGATGATTTAATACTATGTAGGCCAGTTCTTCTTTGCTAACGATTGCAATTGGAACTTTATATTCTCTACTACTAACTTTCAATAGAGCGGCAGCAGCATCAAAACCGGTAGGAATGTGTCCACCAAGAGTTTTATCCATCATGTCTGCGTTGTGAGATGCATCAAAATCTCTTACCGAAGTGATTATTTTTTCTAATCCATCGAACAGCATCACTCCAAGATGTTTGTGTTTGTGAGGTGCGGGTTCTCCTCGTGCCTGCGCCTCCATGCAAAGTCGATGAGACTCGGCTTTGTCAATAGTATGCAAAGGTTTTCCAAAATCAGTATCGTAAGCAATTATTTCACTCATTTTACAATACCTCTTTGTTCTAGCAATGCAACAAGATCTAAGAGATCATGAGTGTATTTCTCAGGATGTGCTCTCAGTTCTGCTCTTAAATGATCAATGTCTTTAACCTCAACTCCTGATGTTTCACCATCTTTGAATCTAACAGGACCATCATAACAACCGATGTATACGGCAGTGTCACAATGTTCATTCCAAGGTTGACCATCTCGCAAAGTTCTATCCTTAGAAACATAATCACTCAGAGTTGCGACCCTAGTTAATACCGCTTGGTGTCTTAGAACTTCAGGACGATTAGCGACGATTGCCGCGTAATCTTCTTCAGGCAAAACCGCAGCAGGTATTGCTAGTTCGTCGTTACATTCGTGAATAACGGCGGTGTCATACACATCACCCAATCCAACATGTCCAGCAATAGGTTTGTCAATCAAACCAGGGTTTTCTTTTTTGTTGGATGCTCTTTGTTGTAAGTAGAAAGATCCATCAGACCTCATCATCATTACTCTTACGTGTCTGTGTTTTGCGGGTGCGGGTTGGCCTGCGTGAAAGGCTTCAATTAGTTCTGCATGAGCTTGTTTTCTCGGTACTGGAGCTAAAGGTCTTCCATCTAAAGAGAATTGTTGTACAAGTTCATTTGCGTTAACATTAGGAGATGGACTAAATCCGGATAAATCCTTGTACGCCACCATTGCATGAGCATATTGTCTTACTAGTTCTTTAAGATCAAAAGTAAATCGTTCAGGATTACTTTCAACTTCTTCTTGTAAAGCATCTAAAGTACGATAAGTCATTCCGGCGCCATTCTTGGCTTGTTGTCTAAATTTACCGTCGAAGTATGATACAAAGAATGATAATTCACAAGGTTCTTTCCAAGTATTTCCATCAGGCAATAATCTTTCTGATTGAAAATTTCTAAGATACGCTGCTTGCCTTGTTACTGCAAGTTCAGAAGTAATATCAGGATGATTTTCTAACATAGGGAAAAAGTGTTGATCATCAAAAACCGTTGTTGCAATGCCAAGTTCTCTTGCACTCTCATACATTACAGAAGTTAGTGTTGTGTCACCAGCGGCAATGTGTGATCCCCAAGTTGTGTCTATCAATCCACCATTGTCTCTCCCACCAGGAGGACGAATTTGAAGATAAAGATAACCTTCACTGTCAACTATTAATCCTTTTGCGTGACAGTCTTTGAATTCTACAGGATCACCAGCAAAAAATTGTTCTTGCATTGCTCGATGTGCTTCTTCTTTGTCCATATTGGCCAAATCGTAGCCGCCCATTGCATGTTTAATTTTAATATCAACCATAATATTCACCACACTATTCGTGTTTAATCTCAATCACCCCCTTTTAGGAAAATTATTCTTCACTTAATTCTGGATAGTCAAACCGTCTTTTGCATCTAGGACAACTCACAGGCTCTTCTTTGCGAGCCATCCATTCGTATCCACAATAACCACAGGCTTGTTCCATCGTAGTAATAGTAATAAATGTACTCATATGAGTATGTATGGCATACATTTGTTATTTAATGCATATTGTATATATTTTAGCGAAATCTTTAAATAGAGAGCTTCTTTATTAACAAATCATGGATAGAAGGAAGCTAATCCAACACGGAATGTCTAGCTTGACAATAGCCTTACCTTCAAAATGGCTAAAGGAGCGAGCACTGAAGAAAGGAGACAGTGTTCAAGTAGTGGATGAAGGAAGTAAGTTAATCGTTAGCACAGATGAACCGTTGAAAATAGAAAAGGTTTCTGTTGATGTTAGTAACTTAGATCGAACTTCTACATTGTTGCACATACAGAGTTTGTACAGGTATGGGTACAATGAAATTGAAATCAAATTCAAAAAACAAAAGACAATACATTACAGAAGGGAAAAAGAGGTGAACTTTTCAGCCGTTGTACACGAGATTGTGAATAGGTTGATTGGTGCAGAAGTGGTAGAGCAAACGGAAAATAGAATTTTAGTAAAGTATCTAACAAAAGAAGCAGGCCAAGACTTTAAGGTTGTATTGAGAAGAGCGTTTCTCCTATTAAAAGAAGCGTCTGCAACTTTGTTGGATGGAGCAAAAAACGACGACAAAACAAAGATAGAAATTATAGAAGACATGCACGATAATGTGAACAAGTTTGTTAATTATTCACTGAGATTACTAAATAAATATGGTTATCCCGATGTGAAGAAAACTTGTTTTTATTATCACGTTATTGCTTCACTAGATAAAATAATGGATATAATGAAATATAGTGCAAGAATGATTTTGAACGAGGATACGAAGTTTAGTAAAACTAGCATAGAGGTTTGGGAAAACATTAATAAATCAGTAGAAATGTACTATGAAATGTTCTATAAGTACGATCAGAACTTAATAAACGATATAGAGAGAAACAGGCAGCGAGTTAAATCTCAAATAAGTGCTGCAATGAAGAAGGTTTCTCGAGAAGAGATAAGGCATATGTCAAATATGAAACAGATGTTAGAATTGTTACTAGATCTAGCAGATGCAAGAATGGGGTTAGAGTATTAAGATGGATATGCTAATCTGGATTTTAATTGTTAGCGTAATGGGTCCTGTTATTGGTTCTTTAATTGGAGTTATAAAAAAACCTAGCGAGAGATTTATGCTGGATATGCTTGCGTTTGCCGCAGGTGTTATGTTAGCCATATCATTCTTGGAATTAATCCCACAAAGTATAGAAATAGGCACAATCTGGAGTTGCGCAATTGGAATAATTGTGGGGTCTATAGTTATGTATGCAGTCGATAAAACGGCACCTCATATTCATCCAGGCATGTGTCTGAACGAACAAGGAAGTAAACTAAAAAAAACAGCAACCTATCTTTTAATTGGAATATTTATTCATAATCTTCCAGAAGGTATGGCAATCGCCACAGGAACAATATCAGGCATGGACTCAGCACTAGTAGTGGCGTTAGCAATCGCAATACACAACATCCCCGAAGGTATTTGTACTAGCGCACCATTTTATTTCTGTTCTAAAAAAAGACTAAAATCCTTTTTAGTATCAGCATCTACTGCGATTCCAATACTTGTTGGATTTTTTATTGGTAAAGCGTTGTATACTGTTCTTTCCCCCATAATCATTAGTGGAGTAGTTGCTGCAACAGCAGGAGTAATGATTTATATTTCCGGAGATGAATTAATACCAACTTCCTGTAATAAAAGCGATAAACCTTGGAGTCATAGTACTATATTCTCATTGATTGCAGGAGTATTGTTTGTCGTCGTATTGGGTTCTTTGTAGAATTAGTACTTGAATCTGCGACTATATTCGTTATGACTAAACCATTCTAGAATTATGCTCATTATTACTACTTCCGTCTTTTTTACTGTATAAATTAGTCTCCAACTATTAGGTAAGTTGTACTTCCAAAGATTTGATAATTTATAATTTTGAACATAGAATCTTGGCCAAAGTTTTTGAGGTATCTTTATTCCACAATAAGGGTTTTGTTTTAGATCATCAATCGCTCGATCTATAAATTTGTAAAGCTGTTTGTCTTCAAACTTTCCTAGCTTTAAGTGCTCAAACTCAATCTTTAGTTTATTAGAAATAAATGTTACAGAAGTGTTTATCTTACAACTAGGCCTTCCCGGATTACGCGTTCTATTGTCTCGGGATCCCAGGTCCAGAAAATTATTCCATCTCTTGGATCTATCCCTATCTTTCCGGATTCTTCTAGATAGTCTATGATTACTTGAAACGTTTGGTACATCATCTTTTTTGGTAGTCTTTTCCATAGTTGATACTTGCCGAACTCTTGCGTGTGTTTCTGGATGGTTTCCTCTACCATGCGTACCGACTCAAGTGTTGGACTGTGTATGATTTTCCTTTGTTTCATCTTATATGGATATATATAAGACACAATATTTAAGTTTTTTGGTGTTTTAAGCTAGATAAAGGTTATATCCGAGTTCTCGGAAGTGTTTGCGTTGCTTCAGAAGTTGGTTCTGCCTGTGCGAAATCTTTGAGAGAAATAGAGTACAGCGCAGAATTATTCCGAAAGATCCTATTTTGTTCTATAAATAAATTATTTAAATGAGAGAGATAAATTCACCCATATGAATCTTTCAGAATACAACTACCATTTGCCAAAAGAGTTAATAGCTCAACAACCTGTTAGACCAAGACATAGTTCTAAGATGTTGGTTGTTAAAGATAAAGTTGAGCATAAGAAATTCTCAGACATTGTAAACTATCTACAAAAAGGTGATGTTCTGGTGGTGAATGAAACAAAAGTTTTGCCTGCAAGAATAATTGGTAAAAAGGACGGTACTGGTGGAAAGGTAGATTTGTTGTTGAGTTTTCCAAGAGATGAATATTATGAATGCAAGATAAAGTGCACTAATGCACAGCCGGGACACAAATTAGTTTTCCCTCATGGATTAAACGGAGAAATAATTGACAAAGAAGGAGAAATTTATCATGTTAAGTTCAACAAAGATGTTGCAAAGTATATGCAAAAGCATGGAACGTTACCTACACCCCCTTATGTTAAAGAAAAACTGAAGAGAGAAGATCATTATCAAACGTCTTATGCGAAGAAAAAAGGATCATTGGCCGCGCCAACTGCAGGGCTGCATTTTTCTAAGAAAGTTTTAGATGAGATTAAGAAAAAAGGAGTTAAAATAGCCAAAGTTTGTTTACATGTTAGTTTTGGAACGTTTAATCCAATTAAAGAAGATGATTTTAGAAAACATCAAATGGATCCAGAGTATTTTACTGTTGATAAAAAGACTTGCGACGTAATAAATAACAGAAAAGGAAGACTAGTTGTTGTCGGTACAACAAGTTTGAAGACTTTGGAGTCATCAGATTATTCAGGAGGACAGATTCAACCAAGCAGTGGATGGTCTAAACTGTTCGTATATCCAGGACA
>Ga0008651_10000028_pt1 | contig 82878 bp, 53 predicted proteins | sample SaaInlV_200m_DNA_6_FD_59173 | JGI IMG/M metagenome (GOLD analysis project Ga0008651, IMG submission 59173) | Marine microbial communities from expanding oxygen minimum zones in the Saanich Inlet - SI037_S2LV_200m_DNA | ecosystem: Environmental > Aquatic > Marine > Intertidal zone ...
AGTGGCAAGTTTCCTTCTCTTTCTGCACTTTCAAAATCTCGTTGTGAATTTCCAATTATAATGTCTGGATCAAAATCTCCATGAGTATCTGGGTTACCTCCCAATTCAGTTATTTTTGCAGTAAGTGCATCTGAAATCTCTCTTAATGTTGCTTTGAGTTCTGGAGTTGTGCCTTCTGCACCAGTTTCATGCATTGCTGTGGTAAGTGCTTTGAATCCTGGGCTGCCTTCAGTTCCGTGGAGAGCCTCTTTAAGTTCTCCCATATCCATATGGGTGATCGCTTCAAGGATGTTAGTTTTTGCAGTTTGGATTTTGTCTGATTGTGCGGCTGCTTCTCCGCTTTTTGGAAGGGATTTGAAGTAATCTAAATACGAATCAACCGCGTCTCCGTATTCGTTAGCTGTGTATTCTGTTGTGGCTTCTTGGTATAATCTATCAACAGCCTGAGAATGTATTTGCGATTCGATTCCATCTATTTCTGCTTTTAATCGTCTATGTTCTTCCATTAAACTTTCTGAAGGTTCTAATGCTTTCAAGAAGATCCCTGCATATTCTAACGCAACTAGCGCTTTATCAGAAAGTTCTTCAGGATTTCTGGCATCTGGTTCTTGTGATTGTCCAAATGCAGTTCTCGCTTCTTCAACACGTTTATGTCCTTCTGCTGCTTGATATCTAACTACTTCTTCAAATAAGTGAAAGTGTCTTGTAAAGTATCGGTTTGCATTTGTTGAATCGCTTTCCAACTCTTGATGAAGGACCATATATTTTTCAATAAGAATTTTTGCTTGATCTTGAGGCATTTCTTTTGCAATCACCGGTAAATCTGCATCTGGAACAATGAATCTTAGTGTTGCTTCGTTTCCGATTATATCTTTTAATGAAAATATCCCTCTTAGTTCATTTATTTTGTCTAGTCTTATTTGCATAGGTGCAAGAGCATCTCTAAATGGTTGTTGTCTGCCTTCAATGTAACTTGGATCATAACTATCTCCTTGGCTTCTTTCAAGTTCTTCACCCATTACTTGTAATGTGGATATTTGACTTCCTAATTGGCTAACTGCAGAATTTAGTTTTGATAAGTCTCCATCTCTTTCAGCTTCTGTGAATGTTCTTTGAGCGTGTATAATTATTTCTTGTTGTTCTGCTTCTGCTTGTTCTTGTATTGCTTCAGTTTCCAAAGCTTTCAGATACTTTGTGAATGATTCGTGTGTTCTTATGCCTGCATCTATTGCATCAGATGTCCTGAGACCTTCATGAAATAGTGCGAGTCCTATTCTTTCCATTGTATCATGAGCGCTTGCATAAATTTGGTCGGCTTTAATTCTAATAGCTCTTCTCACGTCATCAGGATAATCTGTGTTCTCCGCTCCTTGAGCTAAGTAGGCATATTGTGTTAGCATAATTTTTATTCTCTTAGATTTTATTTCGAAGTTTTGTACTTCTCTTCCTCTCCCCATTTCTCCAAGGACGTCTCTATAGTCGGAGATGTGAATATCTGCAACAGGTATTTTGTGGTTTGCCAAATCTATGATCTCTGCAATGATCTCCCTAGGAGTTTTCATTGTGTCGGGTTCGAGAGGCGGTAGTACAGGGGGTAAAGATTCAGCACCATCATCAGGTCTTACAAGAGGACGTACTGGTGGTTCGTTTCCATCTCTATCAGCTTCATCGGTTGCTCCGTCGTGATCATCATCAACGCCCGGACCTGCGGGATGTGCTGGTGGTTCTGGTCTTTCTCCAAGACTGGTTTTTAATGTTTGAATCCAAGGCGTGATTTCTCTTCTTAAAGTTCTAAGATCTGTATCTCTAAATACAGAGTCTCCTTGTTCTTGTATAGTCATGAATCTTTTAAGTTGAAAATCTAGGGTTCTCCCCATATGTTCAATTTGTTCGTCTATGTTTGAGGGATTGGTTCCTCGGATTATTTTTAAAAATTCGAATACTAAGAATTTTGTATTATTAAAGTATGCGAAGTCAATTAGTGCGGCTTTTCTTTCAGCATTGTTTCTTGCAGCCATTACTTGTTTGAATATGTGTTCTGTCCGGGTTCTAAGATGATTTGCATCTTGGGTAATTCTTTGTGTTACGTCTTCTATGGCTGTCGTAATTGCTCTTTCATCTCTAACTTGTTCGACAACGGCCGGTCTATCGGCTTCTTGCGCATATGCGATATTACTAACCGCGCCTACGGCGATTGTTGCAGTAACGCTAGCCATTGCAAATCTTCCATAACCTGAACGCGCAAACCGACGCATCGCGCCCATTTTTCTAAGATCCGCTTTTTGTTTTGCGGATAATAATGATACTTCAATATCAAATAAATCTCCAAGAACTTTCTCTGTTCTTTTGATAAGTGCTCTTTGTTCTGTTGCATTTTTTTCTAATAGTGTAGTTAATCGTCTAATTTCAGGAAATGCGTTGTTAATGGTTTGAGAATGTTCTGGCGATTTTATTGCTTCTACTAATGTTTGTTCTTGTTTATGAACATATTGCATTAATGAATCACGAGCTTGTCCAAACACTTTATCTTTTACTTCTTGTAAATCATTGAAATCTTGAATGCCATACATGGTTCTTCTATTTCCAAGAAATCTTTGTGTTGCTGTTCGTACTTCAGCAGCCACACCTGAATGAGCTAATGCTTCACAACCTTTCTTTAATTTCACAGGGTGTAGAGCTTTTATTAATGTGCTAAGCGCAGTACTCATTTCCGCTAGCTCTTCACGATAACTTCTCATAAATCCCAATACTTTACCTACATGTTGTATTTCTCCTTTCTCGGTTTTGACCGCTTCGCCTTTACGTACACTTCTGCCAATTAAAACTCGCATGTGCATTTTTAGTAGGAGTTCGTGGTTGTTAGCAAGTTTTTGGTAACGTGCAATCATTTCTGTTACAAACCGTGTTTCAGTATCATCAATAATTTCCTTTAATCTTTTAAGATCTTGATATGCAGGGGTTGCCTCTAATCTTTTAGTGGTTAATGTGCCGGAGTATGCTAATGCGATTGTTTCGTAGATGAAATGTTCGAATGCTGCTGTTTTTAGAAATTCTAATAGTTCAACTTTTTCAGCAAATACTTTTTCTGCATATAGTTGCATGTCTTCAGAAATTGCGCTAGAAACTTTTCGATGAATTTGACGCATTTTGATTGTTTCAGCAGCGTGACCGCGAACGTGTTGATCAAAAGCATCTCTAACTCTAGCACCAGCCTCTTTTAATATACTCATATTTATAAAATAGAATAAAGATGCGTATATAAAGTTTGTTCTAGAAATGTCTATCCTCTATGTCCTGTACGGGGAGAGTATGGTCTGTGTTGGTATGGATTAGTTCTTGGTTTTTCTTTAACTCTTGGTGGTCTTGTATTATGTTGCGGATCAACACTTTTTTGCCAACTACATGTTTCATCAAGAGTTTCGCCTCTTTCGATAGAATATTTTCCTTGATCAGTTACCCAGTATGGTCCATCTAAATAACCGGTACCGTAGCAGAATTCAAATCTTTTGAACATGTCAGTTGTAACAGTTATTGCAGTGTCACCAATTGATACGGCGCCATTTACTATGTGATATCCACCAGATGCAACACCTTTTGCTACACCAATAATAATGCTGTCAGAATCAGGATCGTAAACTAATGTTTTACCTGCGCCAACTGCGATTGCGGCAATTCCTTTCGCAGGCTCTGCCACATAATGATCAAGATCTTTTTCCCATTGTCTACCAATTCTTTGAAATGCGGAACAACCAGTTAGCATAGCTAGTAATGCTAATCCTGCAATCGCTCTTTTCCCGCCGCCAGCAATGGAATCTATAGATTCTATCATTTTCGTCACTTTTAAGTGACAAGTTTACTATATAAATCTTTCTAAGTCTTTATAAATCAAATTCAACAGAAAGTTATTTATAGGCAGTTTATTTTAAATATCCTATGAAAAGAGGGTTTAAGAGGTTTCTGGCACTTATTTCTATTATTACAATGCTCTTGTTTACAGGATGTTCTATGGTTGGAGGCGGAGGCCAAGGGTCTGCATCAATAACTAAAGTTGACATCTATGAAGGAACACAAGGTCTGGAGATGGAATTTATGAAGAATGCGCCACCTGATGATGTCATAGAAGGACATAATTTTAAGGTTGGTGTTGATCTGAGTAATGAAGGTGCACAAGATATTCTTGATGGTTATATTACTGTTAGTTTAGAAGATCAATATATGAAACCAGTAGAGGGAGAAACATGGGAGGTTTCTTCACCCGATATTTTCACAGGTTCGAGTTCTGATCCTTCGATGAAATTTAATCTTATGGGGAAATCTATTGAATCCCCGCATGGAGAGAGAGTTGGTTTATTTTACAATGTGAATGCAAAACATATTGATAGACAAACAGAAACTCATAGAAGTAATATTTTGGTTACGGGATGCTATCGTTACAAAACTCATGCAAGACCGTTAGTTTGTTTAGATCCTGATATGTATGATAGGGTGCAGGACGTTGAAAAATCTTGCGAAATGCAACCGGCATCAATGTCTGATCAAGGTGCGCCAGTGGCGGTTACTGAAGTGATTCCCAAAATGTTGCCTGCAGATGAAAAATTAGATGATGTCATTATGTTTAGGCCAGCTTTTCAGATAAGAATACAGAACGTCGGCGATGGAGAAGTGTTTAATCCTGATAAAATACAACAAGCTTGTTCTGCTAAAGCCATTACTTATGGTGATTTTAATACTTATTATATTGATGTTAGATTAAATGGTGTGTCGTTGAAATGTAATCCTACTCCGCCGTTTAGGTTAACTTATGAGCGTGACAATATACTTTGTGAAGTCGTGAATCCAGATCAATTTATTCCACAAAATATTCTTGCGTTTGAAACGTTATTAGAAATAGAATTAACTTATGGGTATACTAAAACAATTTCATCAGAAGTCTTGATCCGAAGAGACCCTGCAGTTGTTGTTTATTGAGTTTTCAGACGGTATGAACGAAAGCTTTAAATATGCTATAAAAGGTGTATGTTTACATGAAAAAAGAGATGAGATGTATGAGTGTCGTTAGACTTTTTGTAATTCTTTCAGTTTTTATTTTAGCATTTAGTGGATGTAGTATAAGCGAGATACGAGGGAGTGGAGGGTCTGGTAGTAAAGGTGGTTCAGGCAAATTAGGTTTTGATCCATATACTGGAACAAGCGGATTGGAGATGAGTTTTGCTCCAGGAACGCCACCACCAATAGTGTATGCCAATGCTAATGATGAAGTTCCTTTGATAATAGAGTTGAGAAATAAAGGTGCCGAACCAATAAGACAAGGCGCGATACAATTATTCATGACCGGGTTTGATCCTAATATTGTTCACGGATTATCAACTCCCATGGCTGCGCCAGTGAATTCAGATTTGCCTCCTGTTTCCGAGTTTAACGGCGAAGGGGGATTTGATGTGTTTGGTTCTAAAGGAGAGTTTTCAATTAGAGATGTATACTTACCTCCCGCAACAGATCATTATACACCAACACTTAATTTAATTGCGTGTTATCCTTATGCAACACATGCATCTGCTACAATTTGTATTGATCCCGATCCTTACTCGATAGAACAAGAGAGTAAAATTTGTCAAGTAAATGATATTTCATTAAGCGGGGGACAAGGTGCTCCGTTGGCTGTTACTAAAATTGAACATGAGATTGTACCAGGACAAAAAATGATGTTCAAAATACATGTTGAGAATAAAGGTAATGGCAGAGTTGTTTCTGATCCTAGTTTTTCATGTGAAAAAACTTTGGAATATAATGAAATTGATTCTATTGATGTTCTTAACACTAACATAATCGTTGGGGCAGGATCTATCTCTGTAGATTCTGTGAAACCAGAAAAATTGAAACTAGTAAATGGGAAAGGGGTTATATATGCTGAAGCGCAACCAGCGTTTGGACAAGACAGAGAATATACAACACCCATTCAGGTTAACTTGTATTATGGCTATAAAACGAGTATAACACAACAACTTAACATAAAAAACATAGGGAATAGAGGATATTAGTGAATATATCGGTAATTATTTATATTCATCATCCATAATTATTCATTAAAAAGGAGGCGAGACATCATGAAAAGAATCTTGATTGCTCTAATGGCGTTTGCATTGGTCTTTGTATCAGGATGTGGAGGCGGAGAGGTTAGTACACTTTCTAGTCCATATTATGGAGGAAGTCAAGGAATTATTGCAAGCTTTGAGCCAGTCGGTGGAACATCTCAAGCGTCAACAACTAATGCAGTTTTTGAGGGGGAGATCTTTCCTGTTGATATTCAAGTATTGAATAAGGGCGAATACACACTTGAAGCCGGAGAACTTATTGCATCCATTAAAGGCATTAACCTTGCTGAATTTGGTTCTGCTTTGAACGGAGAAGTAAGTAATCCTATGATAATTGAAAGAGTTTCTGAATTTTTGCCAGAAGGTGGAACAGAGTTTCTTAACTTTGGAGAAGCTGCCATGACAAATGTTCCTGGAACATTTTACGAAGCAAATTTCTTTGCAGAGATTGATTATCACTATCAAACACATATAGCTTTACCTCAAGTTTGCTTTAAAGAAGACTTGAGAGATGAAAGAATTTGTGATGCAACACAACCAGCATTACCTGTATTCTCATCTGGAGCTCCAATAATTGCAACCAAGGCATCTCAAAAACCTGCAGGTCAGGGAAGAGTGATGGTTGAAGTTGAAATAGCAAATGTTGGAACTGGTAAAGCAAGAGTTGACTCTGTGACAGACGTTGATCCTAGATATGATGAAGTAACTTTCCAGCTTGTTCAAAAAGCAGGAGACCAAGTAACTTGGGAGTGTACTTCTAGAGGATCAGGAGCTATTGCACCAGGTCAACCAGCAACTGCAAGATTGTCTCAAGGAGCTGTTTACATCAGATGTAGAAGTAGCCCATTGCCAGATAAGGCTTTGTACACTTCACAAATGGATTTAATATTGGATTATTGGTATCAAGACATCATTGGTCAAACCATAACAGTAAATTCAGATGTAGACTCATTTGACAACAGTTAATTTTTTTATTTTTCTCTTTCTTGTTTTTTTAATAGAACTAGTTTATCTTATTTCTTGTTTCTGCGATGAAGCCATCAATAAGCTCTTTTTGTTTGTTGCTTTTTAGTGCAGATTCTCTTTTGACATTGTCTAATTCAGTTCTTAATGTTTCGAGAAGTTCGACGTTGTTTATCAAGAGTGAATGTTTTTCATCGTGGCTGTTCTTTATAGTGGATAGTTTGCTTTTGAGTGTTTGATTTTCTTTTGTTATTTCTAATATCTTTGATTTAGTTTGTTTTAGATTATTGTTATCCGCTAATAGTTTAGAATTTTCTCCTTCAATGGACTTAATGTGTTCTTTAAGAACTGCGTAACTTTTCTTTGTTGTAGTAAGATGTTGTTTGGCTTCTATTGTTTTGAGTTTGTTTTCTTCGACTTCTTGGTTTAATTTGGCAAGAAGATCGTCTTTAGCGTGGGATTTTTCTTGTACGGTGCCGAGCATTTTTTCTGCTTGCTTGGCGTAACTTTTGGCGTCTTCTGTTTCATGCATTAATGTCTTGATGATTTCTTCTCGTTCATCTAAGAATATCTTTAGTCTTTGTATGTCTTTTTCTTTCAGAGAATTTTCTATTTTTTCATTCTTTAATGCGATTTTTAGCTTACCTAGTACACCAATTAATGCGTCACCAGTTATGTTGTTTTTTCTTAGATCTTCAATCTCAGAATTTAATTTGATTAAAGTTTCATTTTTTCTAGAAATATGTACTCGGATTTTTTCAAATTGATCTTTGCTAACGGTATTTTCAAGAAGATCGTTAAGTTGAGTTTTTAGTGCAGTTAATTCTGTGCTTTTATCTTGTAGATGTGCACCTAATTCTGCATTAGCATCGCTAAGAAGTTTATTGCTGCTAATTAAGCTATGAAGCAGCTCGTTCTTTTCTCCTACACCCTCTTTTTTTTGTTCCATCTGAGATTACTTGCCGGCAAGTGCCGTTTTTGCAAGGAATGATTCTAATTGAACATATTCGTCACTGCCTTCCGTCATTCTAAATTCAACGTCGCCGCAGGCAGCGATTAATTCCATCTTTTTTCGTCCATCAACATCCAAATTCATTATTTCTCTTTGAATTTGTTGAATAACGTCTTGACCTGATAAACCATAGTTCAACATTGTGCTTAATAAATGGTCTCTGGCTTTCATGAATTGATTTTTTAATGCGAATTCGAGGATTTCTTTGATTTCTTTTGGTCTGGCAACGCTTGCCAAGGAATATACTAATTCTCCGTCAATATCTTTTTGTAGTGCTGAACAGCTTTGAAGTACGTTTTCTAATCGTCTAACGTCTCCGCCAGAGATGACGTATAGTGCTTCTTTGGCTTCGTCAGTTATGGAAAGTGATTCTGTTTTTTTAATCTTATCAATAATTTTGAATATTTCTTCTTTAGGAAGAGGTTTGAATCTGAAAATAGCACATCTGGACTGTATAGGATCAATAATCTTGCTGCTATAGTTGCAGCTTAGAATAAATCTACAAGTTTGAGTGTAGTTTTCCATGGTTCTTCTAAGAGCTTGCTGTGCTTCTTTAGTTAAAGCGTCACACTCATCTAGATATATGATTTTGAAAGGTACGTCGCCGATAGCTTTAGTTCTTGCAAAGTCTTTTACTTTATTTCGTACAACATCGATTCCTCTTTCATCAGAGGCGTTTAGTTCCAGAACGTTTTGTCTCCATTGTGGACCGAAGAGTGTTTTTGCAATAACTAAGGAGAGGGTAGTTTTACCAACTCCTGCAGGACCTGAAAATAACAGATGAGGCATGTTTTTTTGTGTTACAAATGCTTCTACTCGTTTGATTATTTCTTGTTGCCCTTTAACTTCTGAGAAGGTCTGTGGTCTGTATTTCTCAGTCCATATTGTGTATTCCATATAAACACCCTTTAAAAATTAATATTTGCTAGTATAAAAGCTTTTCTTAGATTATAGAGAAGTAAAAACAAAAAATAGCTCGTTATATGAGCTTATGCAATATCTTCCTCTGCAACAACTAAAAAGTCCCCGACAGCTATCACTGAGCTAAATGGTATCAGCAAATTGTTGTCTTTGTCTTTTTCTAAGTCTAGTTTTTCCACATAAACAGTAGGATTAGTCAGTAGTAGATGTATTAGCTCGCCTGAACGAGTTTCAAAGACAATGTCGCCAACTTCGCCAAATTTCTTTCCTGTTTTAGAAACAACAGTCTTACCGATTAGTTGTTTAGAGAACTTCTTTTCTTCTTCAGCCATATAGTATCCCTCTTTTGAGTTTAACCCCTAATTGCTATATTGGTATGCGCTTTTGTATATAAATGTTTTGGTGGGTCTGATTTCTGATTATTTGTATTTCGTTACTTTTAGAGCTTCTAGAAACGTTTTTATAAGTTGAGGGAATATGCCTTTCTTATGGTGTCACAATCTTTGAATCCTCCAAAAGGAAATCTGACTTTGATATTTACTTCAGATTGTAATCGCTCTTGTGAATACTGTTTTCAGTATGTGAAGAAATCTTTGACAATGAGTAAGTTGGATTTCATGCTTTTTGTTAATTGGTGCAAAAAGCAGAATGTTGAAGGCATTTCTCTTGCTGGCGGAGAGCCAACTTTGCATCCTGATTTTCAAAATTTTGTTAGGCTGCTTTGTGAGTCTAATTTTAAAGTAAGTTTATTTACTAATTTATTATGTTTCAGAGAAAGAGTTGATACTTTATTTTTGAAAGGGGTTGTTTCAATTCTTGTTAACACCGATTCTCCTGAATCATATATGTCCGGGCAGCATGATTTGTTTGTTTCTAATTTAGAATATCTTTCAAAAGTTAAAGAACGGGTTTCATTAGGACTTACCTTGCGTTCTCCTGAACAGAGGGCTGATCATATTCTAGATTATTGTAAACGCTTTGGTTTTAGTAAGATGAGAATAGATGTGGCTAGACCCGCTCTGACTAAATGCAATACCCATGTCAAATTATCTGAAATAAAAAAATATAGGGTAGGAATACTTGATATAATCAAGGCAGCGGATGATATTGGGGTTAAGGTGCATTTTGATTGTCCTCTGCCCAAATGTTTATTTCCTGATGAGGATGTGCGTGAATTTGATCTTAATTCACGAGGATATTCTGATGTGACTTGCGGGGTATTGAATGTTAATCCCGATTTAACAGTAGGAATTTGTCCATATTTTATGCTGATTGATAAGAAGATTACAGCTTTTAATTCATATGATGAACTTTTGTACGAAATCAATGACCACCAAACAGTTAAATCTTTATTAAGTTGTTATTCTTCTGAAGAGTGCATTGAATGTGAAAAACGTAAATCTGGTAAGTGCGACGGTTATTGTCTTGCGGATCGCACTGTATCTGGCGCGGATCAGCAAAAACTTTAAATAAGCATATTAAGAACCAGTTGTAGGTGATTTGAATGGATACTGATTCGAAGCTAAATCTGATTAAGCAAGTTGGAGAAGAGATTATTAATGAAGAGGAGTTAAAGCAACTTTTGGAAACAAAAGAAAATCCTATTGCTTACGATGGATTTGAGCCATCAGGTAGAATACATATTGCGCAAGGAATTCTTAGAGCGATTAATGTTAACAAGCTGACTAAAGCAGGTGTTAAATTTAAGTTTTGGGTTGCTGATTGGTTTGCGTTAATGAATAACAAAATGGGTGGCGATCTTGAGAAGATCAAGGTTACTGGAAAATATTTCATTGAAGTTTGGAAAGCTTGTGGGATGGATTTGGAAAATGTAGAGTTCCTTTGGGCAAGTGATGTTATGAATGATACTGATTATTGGTTGAAGGTTTTGAGTATTGCAAGATTGAATACCGTTACTAGAATTACAAGATGCGCACAAATTATGGGTAGAAGTGAAGGCGAAAGTTTGTCGGCTGCTCAGATATTTTATCCTTGCATGCAGTGTGCTGATATTTTTCACTTAGAAGCAGATATTGCGCAGCTAGGTCAAGATCAAAGAAAAGTGAATGTGTTGGCTAGAGAAGTGGCGCCTAAATTAGGATACAAAAAGCCAATTGTTATTTCTCACCACATGCTTATGGGCTTAACTGAACCTCCTAAGAACGATCTTACTGGTGCGGATGCTGCAATTGCTAAAAAGATGTCGAAGTCGAATCCAGACTCTGCTATTTTTATGACTGATGCTGCAGACGAGATTAAAAGGAAGATCAACAAAGCATACTGTCCTGAGAAAGAGATCGTTGATAATCCAATTCTTGAATACTGTAAGTTTTTGGTATTTGAAAAATTTGATGAGTTGAAGATTGAGCGACCTGAAAAGTGGGGCGGCAACATGTTGTTTAAGAGTTACTCTGAGCTGGAAGATGCTTTTGGCAAAGGTGATTTGCATCCTGCTGATTTGAAGCAAGCTGTGTCTCATTATGTTAACGAAATGGTTAAACCGGTGCGAGAACATTTTGAGAACGATGCCGATGCAAAGAAGTTGTTAGAACAAGTTCAAAGTTTTGAAGTGACTCGTTAATTTACAACAATCATGGTGTAGTTTTGGTTTAGATATTTTGTGGCTACACTTTTTAATCTTTTTAAGTCTACTTTTTTGATTTCTTTTAGATATTCGTTAGCTTTTTTAGCGTCTTTTACTGATTCCCAGAACACAAGATCTTCAGCCAGTCTTATAGGATCTTCTGATTTAAGTTGACTATGCCCTGCAATAAATGTTTTGGCTTCTTTTAGCTCTTTTTGTGTTGTGTTACCTATGTTTGCTATGACTGCTAATCCTAATTCTTTACATTTGTTTAAACTTGGCTTGTTTGTGTTGAAGAATATTGAGAAAAAACCATAATCTTTCATGGATTCATGATGTGCTCCTGCGGAGTATGCTAATCCTCTTTTTAACCTGATTTCTTCAGTGACCTTACCAGACAATCCTTTGTATAAAATTGCTTTTATGACGTCTAAAGCATAACTGTCTTTGTGTGCTCTTGGCACTGTTTTGTATCCGATGATTGCATAACTTTGAACGTTTTTTCTATTCTCTGTTACTGTCTTTTCTTTCTTTTGTGTTGGTTCTTTTATGATCTTAAGCGCCTTTACAGGTTTTCTCTTTAACTGTGAGAATCTTTTTTCTATAGTCTTGAGTTTTTTGTGATTGCCTACAGTTGTAACAATCATGTTATTTGGTACGTAGTATTTATCGTGATACAACTTCATCATCTGTTTAGTAGATGCTTTTACTGCTTTGCTGTTACCATAGATTGGATCTTTTGTAGGTATTTTTGTAAACAAACTTTTCTCAAATAGAATCCATTGATAATGTAGTGGTTGGTCGTTAACCATGTTTATCTCTTCTAAGACAACTTTTTTCTCTTTATCGAATGCTTTGAGTTCGAATGTTGAGTTAGTAATTATGTCATGTAATATTTCTGCGCCAAGTTCCGCATGTTCATGGGGCAACTTCACATAGAAGCATGTTCTTTCATTAGAGGTCATTGCATTAAATTCTCCTCCTACTTTCTCTATACTTTCAGCAATCTCTCTTGCAGATCTCTTTTTTGTTCCTTCAAATATCATGTGTTCAAGAAAATGACTAAGACCTGCTTGTTTGGTGGTTTCATTATTTGACCCTACCTTTACACAAACCATTATAGTTATAGATTTAGAATTCTGTGGAACTTGGATTAGGGTTAATCCGTTCTTCAACCTCTTTTTCCTCATGCTTTGAGAAAGGTTTAAGTAATATTTAACGCTTTTGGTGGGTTATGGTAGATGTAGTAAAAAGATTACAGAAGCATATGCGTGAAAAGAAGATTGATTATAGTATTCTTTATAATTTCCATGCCCAGAACATTAATGAGAATTTTATTTACTTGTCAAAATTTCATGGAGTTGGTGTTTTAGTAGTTCCTAAATCTGGTGCTGCTATTTTGGTGGTGCCCAGGATGGAGCAGCAGAGTGCTGAAAAGGCGTTTAGCAAAGTTGTTGCTAGAGATGATATATTTGCTTTTGTTTCTGGTAAGTTACGTTCAGGTATGAGGGTAGCGTTGGATTATTCTTCTGTTACGTTGAAGGGATCTTCTTTGCTTAAGAAAAAGATTAAGGCAAAGTTGTCATTTGTCGATATTTCCGATTACTTGTCCTCACTTCGTGAAGTGAAGAGTGCCGAAGAAATTGCTATAATGAAAAAAGCATGTAAGATTACTGAAGAAATTTATTATGAAACGTTTTCTCACTTTGATGAATTTGAGAGAGAATCAGATGTTGCCGCTTTTATGACTGCGTTAGCCAATTCTCAAGGTTTGCAGCTTTCGTTTAAACCGATAGTGGCTTCTGGAGTGCATTCTAGTGAAGCTCATTTTGAAGTTTCTGATTGTAAATTGAAAAAAGGATTTTGTGTTATAGATTTTGGAATTAGGTATCATAATTATTGTTCTGATATGACTAGGACTGTGTTCATTGGTAAGCCGAAGAAAGCAGATTTGTTGTTGTATGAGAAGGTGTTAAAGGTTCAGCTTGAGTGTCTCGATATGGTTAAGCCAGGTGTTAGGTGTATGGATATTGATTTGCATGCTAGAAAGATACTTGGTTCTGACTTTTGTCATGGTTTAGGTCATGGTGTTGGTGTTGGAGTGCATGAAGGTCCTTCTGTTTCTCCAAAATCTAAACATAAACTAGTTCCAGGTAATGTTATTACAATTGAACCTGGTGTTTATTTGAAAGGGAAGTATGGTATTAGAATTGAGGATGATGTTTTGGTTACGGCAAAAGGGAAAGAACTTTTGACTAAGATGCCGAAGCATTTGTTGGTTGTTGAAAAATGAAGTTCAAGAATATATTAGTTATTGGTGCTTTGCCAAAGGATGATTCTGGTAAGCAATTGTATGAATCGATTAGTTCTGTTAGTTCCTCCTATGGTTCTGAGGTACATACTCCGATTGAGACTGCTGCTTTCCAAGGCACGACCGGGGAAAGATATGATAGAGCTTTTCGAACAGTGTTAGATTCTGATTTAGTAATTGCAGAAATGTCTTTTCCTTCAACTGGGCAAGGTATGGAAATTCGTGAAGCTGCAGTGTTGAAGCGACCTTTAGTTGTTGTGGCTAAAGAAGGAAGTAAAGTGTCGGGGTTGATTAAAGGGTGTCCTGTTTTGAAGAGCATTATTTACTATTCTGATTTAGATGATTTGAAGAAACAGTTGGATGATTGGTTTAAGAGTTATTGATTTCTTTCTGCTAAGCATTGGTCTATTAATTTTGCAAGTGGATCCAATCCTGGTTCGTTTTTAGATAGATAATGATCGTAGCAATCGGGTGCGAGTCCAAAACTCCTTTCTAATATTTCGGGTGGAATATCCGAATATAGTACTACTGTGACGCCATCTTGTTTTGCTTTAACCATCAGATCTGATGTGGGGTTACATTCGCTATGTCCTGTTCCTTGCATAGGCTCTGCAACTAAAACAGCAATCCCTCCTGCTTCCATTATCTCTGAAGCCTCTTCAGGCCTGGCCGCATATGCTAGTTCGTATTCTTGGGTATATTTTGCTTTTAGTATATCTAGAAGATCGTATGTGCATCTGTCCGTGTCATGAATTAATACTTTGTCCACAGTTATCACTTAAACGCTCTTTAATACTGCGAGCTTTTCTCTGATTACATCAATCTTGTCGTGTGTTTTGCTTCTAGTAACTCTGTAGTATACTTCTGCGCCAACAACGAATGCTGCCAAAACGATTATTCCTGCAACCACGTAATTTGTGTATGCTAATATGTCCATTTTAATCTCCACCAATCACCTCGGATGAAGATTTATTTCTTTTTTCTTGAAGTAAGTTTAAGGTTAGTTTTTGTTGTTTTTGAAGGTTTCTTTTCTTTCTTAGGTTTTTCGTCTTTTATTTCTTCAAAATACTTTTTTCTTGAATTTCTTCTGAATAAAAATCTGACGAAATCTATCAAAAGAGCCAGAATGATTAAGAGTAATACTCCTGCGATTACTTGCCACAGATATCTAAATTCGTCTTCTGTGATTCTCAATTCTAATTTTTCTTTGAAGACTTCATTAGCACCTGTAACTTGAGTCTCGATGGATAATGCATAATCTCCAATCTCTATGTTTTCGTCAGGATAAATTGTGATGTTAATTTGCTTACTTTCTAGAGCTTTCATGTCTAGTTCTGTCTCGCTAACTTCAATCCAACCAGTCTCTTTGTTTACGTTGATTTTGTATTGGATTGACTCGTTATTAGGATTAGTTACAGTAACTGGAATGTCTACAACACTGAATTTTTCTACTTCAATTATGTTTCCTGAACCATCTAGTTCTGATCTGTTTATGTAGAATAGTGGTTGTTCTAAAGTGCTTACTGGCTCTTCAGGTACGTCTTCTACGATTGGATCTTCAGTAGTTGTTTCATTGTCTGCTGATGGGGAAAATATGTTCCATCCAGTGATTCCTGTGCTGTTTGTACTGTTTGTTGCGTTTTTGTAAATACTGTTTCCTGCATAAAATGCAAGGCCTAGTACTAATAGTATGATTACGATTGCTGCTAACCATTTGAAGAATGATTTTAATCCTTTCTTTGGTCTTCTATATCTTTTAACAAAGATAGGCTCGATTTCACCGATGTTTGTGCTCTTGATGTTATGTTCTGCGTAGAATTCTTTTGATTTTATTCTTCTAAGTCTTCTTCGCTCTTTTGCGGCTTTTCGGTTTTCTTTCCATCTTACCCAGAAACTGTCTCCTGGTGCTTTCTCTGTTCTAATCTTAGGAGTTCTGGGAGATCTTCCCCGTCTAAGAAGAGTTATGATTAGTATAAGGATTGCAAGGGCAACCAAACCAATCAATGCATAGATTAAGATTTTGATTATGTAGAATAATGTATAGTGTCCGACATCTAAGTTTAAGTCAATTGCTTCAGTAATACTTTCTCCATTAAGAATGTAGTTTGTTTCAAGAGTTATAGGATATTGTCCTGAGATTACAAAATCATCCGGAGTTGTAGTTAAGTATGCAGTTAGTGATGAATTTGCTAGTACATCTGCTGATGTGATGTCTATGCTAGTCCAGCTAGTTGCATTCTCTGTGATTAATTTTAATGTGTACTTTGTAGTTTCTGTAGATGGATTGTTGAATGTAATTGGAATGTCTGTAACAACATTTCTGTCAAGGTATATTGTTCTACCAAGGGATGCCAGATATGTGGTATCTACAGAAAATATCGGATCTTCACTGGTTACTTCTTCTTGTGTATCTACAACTGCGCCAGTAGTTAATGGCATAGATTGTTGAATAGTTTCATTATCAGTTGAATTGGAAGTAAAGTGATTGTATGTTTTGTATCCGCCAAAACCAATTGCGAATAATAGTACTAGTAATAGAAGAATTGCAATAATCCATTTGAATATCTTCTTACCGCTAGTTCTTTTGTATGACGTAGTTGTAGGATTGTATATTTCTATCAAATCCAATGGTTTTCTTCTAGATCTAATTGGAGCGCTAAGCGTTCTAGGTCTATTCTTAGCTCTTTTTACTATTGAGATAATAACAAAAAGCAATACCAGGATTCCTAAACCGATTAGTATGAACGGTAGAACTCTCATGAATAGCCCTTTTTCACTTACAACAACATCTAGGTTTCTTGCATATGTTAAATCAGAGACTCTGTCAACTGCTGCGTATATAGTGATAGGATAAGATCCTTGTTCAGTTAGATTAGTAGGAGTTAAGATTAAGTTTAATTCTGAATCAATCTCTGATTCTAAGAATAGGTTTGTTTCGTTTATACTTACCCATGCTGGGCCGTCAACACTGAATGTGTAGCTTGCATCAATTAAACCACTGTGCTTCATTCTGATTGGAACGATGGTTGCTTCATATGAAACTCTGACATCTTCTGCAAGGATGTCTAGTTCGTATGCTTCTTCTTGCGGTATGATTTTTAATGTTGAATCTTCGTAATCATTTGAAAAGTTATAGTTGTATGATATTGCTAAGAATCTTACGTCAAGTTTCTTTGGAACATCTAATGGAATGTTTAGTTTAACTTCAACATCTCTTGCTTCTCCTGCTGGGATGTATATTTCTTCTGAAGCGAACTCGATCCATTCAGCACCTTCTTGATATAGGTAGAATGTGTCGTTTCTTGTTCCTGCATTAGTTAATGTGATGTAACCAGTGTTTAGCTCTCCGCTAACCAATTCTGGTAAGTTGGTCTTTACTTGTATTTTGTAACAGTCTTGTACATTTACAGTAGATTCTGCATAATGTTCAATTTGACCACGTTCACTTGATACTTTTAATGTGAATTCGTATTGGCCAGGTTCTGTGTTTTTTGGATTTATTAGAACTTGAGTTTCAGTAACATCTTCACTATATACTAAGAAGCTCCCATCTTTAGGTGTGATCCAATCTTCTTTACTTTCAACTTTTGTAGAATATACGTTTGCAACATCTGCATCGTTTTTTATTTTAAGTGGAAATTCGTAGCCAATATTTCTACATACTGTGTATTTATTGTCAAACCCGACAGCGTAGTCAAAGCAAGGGTTTACCTTAAGTTTAACAGGCACTTCTCCCATGATCTCACTGTTTTTTGCATATGCGCTAAATAGGAATTCTATTTCTCCTGAAAAGCTGTTATCCATGTTAATGAATGCATAGATAGATTTGCTTTGTCCTGCTTTTACAGGTACTAAGTTCTCACTTAATGTGATGTACTCAGAGAACGGAGACATTTTGATTTCGTATTCTTCATCAAAGCTTCCTGTGTTTTGTATTTCAAATTCAAATCTTGGTGTTGAACCCGGGCATGTTTGTTGCTCAGAATCTTTTGCAAGAATTTGTACGTTAGGACAATTGTTGATTGATAGTGATTGTGATGTTTCATGTTCGTTACCTAGAACAGTTTCAACAGTGGTTGTTAAATCAAACTCTCCAACAGTGTCGCATCCAATTTTTATGTATTCTAAAACGTCTTTTCTTTCTCCTGGTTTTAGGATAAAGACGTCTTCACTTAGTGTAGCAAACTTTTTTCCAGATCCGGATAGCGTAACAAGGTAACTACTAGTTATGGAACCCGTATTTAGAATTGTAACTACATTAGTAGTTAAACCGCAGGAACAACCGCTGATTTTATCAGAGGTGGTTGTAACTAGAAGATTTTCTTCAAAAGCGAATGCTGATATGGCGCTAATAGCCACAAGGCAGATTATAACTAGAGTCAAAGATATTGTATATTTTTTGCTACTCATTATGGATATCCCTCTGTTGCTACTCTGAAATAACACTTTTCTATTTAAAGGTTTTCTTTTGCTTTGTTTATAAATAAAATGGCGTTTTGTAGTAAGATTTATATATTTGTTAACTATTGTTAAATAAAGCATTGTTAAGATTCATATGCGGGGATGATATTTATGAGACACACACCACAAGAGATCGAGGTATGGTACATATTGCCTGCTTTGAGAAGAGAATTTTCTAAGGCTTTTTTGGCAACTGGCATGAAACAGAAGGATATAGCCAGAATCATGGAAATAACTGAGCCTGCTGTTTCACAGTATCTTAAGGCTAAAAGAGGCAAGGAAGTGCAATTTGAGGCGCATACTGTTGCTGAGATTGCTGAATCAGTCAAAATGCTGTTGGAATCTCCTTCTAAATTCAATGAAGAATTACAGCGAGTGGCGAAAGAGCTAAGAAACAGTGATTTTTTATGCAAGATTCATCAGAAATTCGATACAGTTAAACATGAGTGTAATGTTTGCCGTAAAAAAGACGAAGAGTGATGAAATATGGATGAGAAACCTGAAATTTATTTGGATAACGGTGCAACAACTAAAGTTGATGTTAGAGTAGTTGAGGCTATGATCCCTTATTTTCTGAAGTATTATGGTAATGCGAGCAGTTTACATCATAAAGGGGCAGAAGCGAGGAATGCATTAAATGATGCTAGGCAGGTAATTGCTGATAGGATTAATGCAGATAATGATGAGATTGTATTTACAAGCGGCGGATCCGAGAGTGATAATCTTGCGATTAGAGGAACTTCACATGCTTTGAAGGATAAAGGTAATCACATCATTACAACAACCATTGAACATCCTGCGGTTTTAGAAACGTATAAACAATTAGGCAAAGAAGGTTTTGAAGTTACTGTACTTAATGTTGATAATGATGGTATGTTAGATTTGGATAAGTTGCGAAGTGCAATAAAGGATAATACTGTTTTAGTTTCTATAATGCATGCCAACAATGAAGTTGGCGTTGTACAAGATTTAGAAAAGATTGGAGAGATCTGTGCTGAGAAAAATATTGTATTTCATTCAGATTGTGTGCAAAGTTTGTGTAAAGTTCCAATTAATGTAAAACAAATGAATTTGTCGTTGGCTGCGTTTGCTTCGCATAAACTACACGGGCCAAAAGGTGTTGGTGCTTTGTTTGTTAAACGAGGGACTAAATTGTATAGACAAATTTATGGTGGAAGTCATGAGCTTGGATTAAGAGCGGGGACTGAAAACATTCCAGGCATAGTCGGGTTTGCAACTGCGGTGAGTTTGTGGACAGACGATGATGTTGAACGAATCACATCACTTCGTGATAAGTTGATGACTGGCTTGTTAGAAATTAATGATACTGAGTTGAATGGTTCTCGAGAGAGTAGATTGTGTAATAATGTTAATATTTCATTCAATTTTATTGAAGGGGAAGGAATTTTGTTACACCTAGATAAAAATGGGATATGTGCTTCAACAGGCAGCGCATGTAGTTCTCAATCTTTAGATCCTAGCCATGTGTTGTTGGCAATAAATATTCCCCATTCGAAAGCACATGGTGCGATAAGATTTACTTTGTCACGCGAAACTAAAGAAGAAGAAGTTGATTATGTGTTGAAAGTTATGCCAAACATTGTGAATGAACTTAGAGGATTAAGTCCAATAAAAAACAATGAAGATTTGGCAGAAGCAGAAAAGATGAAGTTTGATGATCATCATTAGTAGGTGAGTTGAAATGTATATAGATGAATATTCGGATAAGGTCAAAGATCACTTTTTTCATCCTAAGCATAACGGTAAGTTAGAGGATGCTGATGGTATGGGAAAAGTAGGTAATCCTAAGTGCGGGGATGTGATGGAGCTTTTTATCAAAGTTGAAGATAATAAGATTTCTGAGATTAAGTTTCAAACCTTTGGATGTGCTACTGCTATTGCATCTACAGATGCTTTATGTGAATTGGCTAAAGGAATGACTCTTGAAGATGCTGAGAAAATCTCTAAGCAAGATATTGTGGATTATTTAGGAGGAATGCCTGCTATTAAGGTTCATTGTTCTATTCTTGGAGAAGAAGCTTTGAGAGAGGCCATCAAGGATTATAGAAGTAAAGGAAAGACTTAAATTTCCTGTTTTTTCTTAATTTGTTATGTTTGATGTAATATGTCCAAAGGATGCTAAGGCTCTTGTTAAGTTTGAAGAGATAGCTTTGCGTTTAGGTATTGATACTTTGTATATTGTTGGTGATTTTGAGTTGAAGTCCGATAAGATTAAGATGATTAAAGCTGGCGAGCGCAAAGCTTCGTTTATAATTAAAAAAGCAGATGGTGTTAATGATCGAAAATGGTTGCAAAACAGAGATGTTGATTTAGTTTATGGATTAGAGGGTGTTGCTCGTAAAGATGGGGTGCATCATCGTTATTCAGGGCTTAATCAAATCATGTGTAAAGTGGCTCGAGATGCAAATACTATGATTGGTTTTGATTTTGGTGCTGTTCTACATGCTAAAGGTGTTCGTAGAGCTCAGTTGTTGGGCAGAATTGAGCAGAATATTAGGCTTTGTAAAAAGTATAAGGTTGAGTGTTGTTGGGTTAGTCTTGCTGATGAGTGGTTTGAGATGATAAATTTAGAGGAAAGTTTATAAGTTTCTTTTGTGTTGTTTATTTTTATGAAATGTAGATGTATGATTGGCTATCATTTTATGTGCTGTCTAGTGTTCTTTGTTGTTCTTCTGTCAATATTTCTTGGTTTTTCTGATTCTCCTAATTATGAGATTGTAGGGTTCAATGAAACTAGTCATAATATGAGTTCTGGTTTGATGTCTATTCAAATTGATCTTTTTAGTAATAGCTTTGAACTTCAGAATTGTTTTGTTGATCTTCTTCTTGAAAATGAAACGGAAAGGGCGGAGGATATTATTGATTTGGGAACTCTTGATGTGTTTGAGAAATCATCTTTTTCTTTTGAATTTGAGAATCTTGCTGGTGAATCTAGATTTGAGATCACTCCCGTTTGTACTTTACTTTATGAATAAGGAAGGGAAACACTCTCTATAGTTTTTGCACGTACTGCATAAGGCGTGTAGTTGATCTGTTTTATGATGTTCTATTGAAAAACAAGTTTTAAGAAGCGTTTTCAGAAAGTTAGATTCTGGATAAACGCATTTCTCTTCAGCATCCATTAATCCTATAAAATCTCTAATTTCTAGCTCTTTCATGTGCTCTGTTTCATAACCTACGCTGAATCCTCCTGCGTGAAAATTAAGATAATCTGAAAATGTTTTTAATTTGGTTTTTATTCCATATTTCTCGGGATCTAAAAACCAAGGAGATCCAGGTTCCATTATTATTGCTGCAGTCAGTATTTTAGTTTTGTTGAAATTAGTTCTTATGAAATTTATTAGTGCTAAACTTTTTAGTGCGTCTTCTTTTTTCTCAAAAGGCAAGCCAGTAGTGAAGTATACACAGCTTCTTAATCCCTTTGATTCTATGTATTCTAATGTTTCTAGAAGTTCTGTATTTGAGTAATTGTATCCTTTGTTTTTTTGTCGTACTTTTTCTGATCCGCTTTCTGGACTTAATATTATTTCAGATTTGGTTGGATCGAAGGTTTTCTTGAATTCGTCTATGAACTCCGTTGTTGGCAAGGCCCAAGATTCAAATCTTAATCCCAGGTCTATTTTTTGTTTTCTTATTTCTTTGAATATTTCTAAGTATGACTTTGATCTTGGAAATGGATCATAGCAAGCATACCAAATATCTAATCCATGATTTTCTTTTGCTTTTTTTAATTCTTCTACTGCTTTTTTTGGATCTAAGTTTATTGGAGTATCTCTGTTGTTTATTAATTTTTGAGATGTTTTTGATCCGCCGCAGAATGAGCAGTCTACCGGACATCCTCTTCCAACTGTGAAGTAGAAACTTTTTTTATCGCATTCTTTTTTGCAATTAAGGCATTTTTCTTCGCTTGGTTGTAGTCTGAGATAGAATTCTTTATTTTTTATTAAGTCGAAGTTTGTAAAATTTAGTTTGTTAATCATTTCTTCTTTTATTGTGAATGTTTGAGGATTTGTTATAGTTTTTTTGTTTATTCTCCACGTTAGATTTGGGACCTGTTCTAAGGGACTTTTTTCTTGTATGGCTTTGAGAAGTTTAGCTAATGGTTCTTCTCCATCTCCTTTTATTACGTAATCTACTTCTTTATGATTTGTAATGATCTCTTCTGCAAAGAAACTCGCTGTTAATCCACCTAATATTGTGATGAGTGTTGGGTTGTTTGCTTTTAGTTCTTTGATAGTGTTTATGACGTCTGCTGCTTGTAAGTGCCAGTGTAAATCTAAGCAAACAGCATCAGTTTGTTGTTGTTTGAGATATTCTGAAAGATTAAATTCTGGGTTTATAACTTGTTCACTTTTGTGATGTAGAATTTCAACTTTATTCTCTTGTTTTGCAATATAATCCGCTAAACCAACTAATCCAATAGGTATTAGTGTGATGTCAGGGCCATCTGCGCTTTTTGATTCATGTATGAATGTAACTCTCATGACTTTTCCTCACTTTTTTCTCCCAATAATCTTAAGGATGTTAGTAGATTGCAAGAGTGATCATCTAATAAAAACATATTGGGGTGAAATTTCATTTTTTTATGTTTTAATATGGGGAAATATTTTCTGAGAGTTTCTCCTCTATCAACATAACGTCCTAAATCTTCATCCCATGAATCGAAATTTTTGAATATGGTTCTTATTTTTGGGGCGTTTATTTTATCTAGGAAGAAGTCTTGTAATGTTAAATAGTTTTTTTCATGCATTTTGAATTTTTCTTTATCTTCGTACATTCTTATGAAGGGATTTAATAGAAAAAATGAAACTCTATAATCGCGAACCAAGTAACTTTTATGGTCTATAAATTCTTTGAAATGTTCTATGTGTTTGTTGTTTACTCCAGGTAAACCCAACAGAAGATAAGCGTCGTTAGCTATGCCGTATTTATGAAAAAAAGCAAGTGCGTTATCTATTTGCTTTAGTTTAGTATTCTTATTATATAAATCTAATATTTCTTGATCATAGAATTCTAAGCCCCACGATCCTCCAACGATTGGAGACGGTTTCCATTGTTCTAAAATTTCAGTAAGTACCTCAAATTGAGAATCCACTCTAAGTCCAAATAAATAAAATGTGGGGGAGTATTTGTTTAGTCCTTTTTCTAGAAGAATCTTGAGGAATTTGTTCAGCACATGAGGATTCATGTTATTATCATAAAAGTAAAAGTGTTTGTAGTTGCACTCTTTTATGTAATATTCTACATCTTCTGCAATTTTCTCTGCAGTATTTATTGGACAAACATGTCTTGTTTGGTGATGACAGAATAGGCATTTCTGCCAGTCACACCTGTTGTCATTAAATGTTATTTTTACTTCTTTTTCTATTCTGTACTTTTTGTTTATTCTGTATGGTTTGATGTTCCCGAAGTCTTCTGCGAAATGTACGCCTTTTGGAACTTTCTTATCAATTAAAGTTCTAAGAAATTCTTCACCTTTTCCAACACAAATATGGCTGGCTTGCGTGTAGTGGTTTAAAAAATCTTCATTGTTCAAGATATAGTGCATAGATCCGCCCAGAATTATTCTTATTTTTGTTTCTGGAAATTGAATTTTTATTTTCTTAAGAACTTCGTGCGTCCTGTTCATGTCATATAAAGATGTGCTAGATATTAAGATCAAGTTTTTCTCTGAGTTTTCTATTTCATCCGTTTTGCAATTGTTTAGAGATATTGCTTCAATCTCTGTTTTACAATATGTTTCTACGTAGCTAAGAAGGTATTTTAGAATGTCTTCTTCAATATAATATATCTTCATATTAGTTTTTGTGGCGTTTCTCTTTTGAAATACTTTTTGGTATTGTGGTACTATTAACTCTGTTATCCTGGTTTCTTAGTATCTCTTTAACAGGGGTGATAAATGTTTATAAATGTTATTTAACCTGTCTTTTTAAATGAAGAATGCTCTGAAGTTGATTTTATCTCTTGTATCGGTTTTAGTACTTGTTGTTCTTGCAGCTGTTTATTTTTGGCCAACTTCAGATTCTGGTGAGTTTGTTTCTTCACCTTTAGATTATATTTCCGATAAGATTGTTTCAGATGAATTAACTGTAGAATCTTGCGAAGGGTTGCCTGATTCTGACGTATGTTTTCTTAAACTAGCTAAACAATCAGGAGATGCGTCTTTTTGCAAACGTATTAAGGGACATAATTACTATTATGCTTGTGCTGAGAAAATATGGGAATCAGATGGTTGTGTTTATGCTGCATTAGTTGGAGACTCTCTGGATGCCTGTACATTTGTTCCGGCAGTTCCTTCAAATTACCATGATTGTCGAGATGAAGACGATGTTCACGAATGTGAGGATTTTATGTTTAAGCGTGTTATAGATTCTGATGATCTTTCAGCTTGCGGGGATTCCCAAAAGTGTGAGCTGAGTTATGATATTGTATCAAATGATTTAACTGATTGTGGTGAGTTTACTGATTCAATGACTCTTATGTTATGTAATTCGTATATGTGGTCTTTAGGTGAGAGAGAATCTTGCGATCCTGATGAATGTTTGTTTTATGATTTGTCTGAGCAAGGGGATTACTGTGGGACAAATTCCAATACTTTGCCTTGTATTTTATATTCGAAATCTTTGAATCGTCAATGTGATTTTGTGCCATCTTCTTATGAGTTTTATTTTGATAGTGCTTTTGAAATGGGTTGCAAAGTAGCGGGTTATTCTTCGTTCGGATATGAAAATCCTTGCTCTGATTATTTAGGATTTGAAAAATCTTTGTGTATGTTTTTCACCTCTGAACAGGATAAGTTTCCTTGCGAGGATGTGGTGGATTTTAGTACCGAGGATCCTTTTTGTTCCGATGATTCTTCATTTCTTGGTAAGATCTCTTCTGTATTTCCCCCTTATGCATTAAAGATTATGATGTCTAATGAGAAAATTCGAAAAAATTTGTATGTTTATTATTTAGAAAAATTTTCTTACTCAAATTAACAACTGTGGTAGCCACTATCTAAGCATGCCCCATTTCTGGCTGTTGCGCAGCTTCCGTCACTCATGCATTCAGTATTATCGGTTGCTTTTACTTGTGTTTGAAGCACGTTTATTGAGTGTGCGTGTTCTCCAATTATTTTTAGACTTGCTCCTCTTAGAAGAATATTGTTGTTGTGGGAGAGTACTTGAATGTCTTGGTTACCCCATCTAAAACAGTTATTCTTCCATCCGCTCCAGCCACCTATCCAATCTGTACTTTTGCTCCCGGCGGGATCTCCCCATTCAACCTTTGTTGAACAACAATTAGCCGCCCAACAATCTTGTCCACAATTTCCACCTACGTCCATTTTTCCATCTTCTGGAGATAAGAACTTAAGAAAAGTTGATCCTGGTTCAAGTTCGTACTGTTCTGGAACTATGTCTGGGCCGCTACAATGAATATTTGCGCTATGATGACCTGAATCCGCATTTACAACTTGGCTTGCTACAATTCCTGATGCAACACCCATTAAAGAATATATTAGAACTTTTCCAACTGGAGCTCTAGGTTGCTCATCTTTATCAAGTAGAAAATCTGAGATCCTCTTTTTCATAGTCTATAAGTTGGTTTTATCTACTATTAAAACCTTTCTTTTTAATTACACCATCTAGACAGTAGTTTGGCGTCTTCTGGCCTGTTTATTAGAACATTAAATACCCAATCAAACATCATTTTGAACAGTTTATGGTGAAAGTTCGATGGAATGTTTGGGATTATGTTTCCTTCTCTTGCATAATTATTAACTACGCAAGTTCCACAAAATGGCTTGTATGCGCACATGTCGCAGATGTAATTTTCAATTGTGCTTGCATTTACTAGTTGTTGGGATTCTTTTGACCTAATAACATCAATGTATTTTGTGTTATTAACGTTTCCTAATTTAAACAAATCAAAATTTCTTCCTTCATCGCAAGAAAAAATATCTCCATTGTAATCATATGTTAATTGTCCAGTTATTAATCCGCAAGGACTGGCAAAGTCCGTAAATCCAGGATCTGAGTCCATAAATAATTTTTTTAATATTATTTCCACATACCTTTCTTTGAAGATTATGTTTTTTTTGTTTAATTCTAGTATGTAATCCATAGATTTTTTCCAAAACTCTTCAAATTCTTCAAATTCATATCCTACTTCTTTCCATTTGTTTTCTGCAAATCCCAATTTGTTTAACGGTTTCAACTGTATTGTGTTTAATCCTATGTTTCTGTATTCATCTATAATCTCTTTCCAATGTGGCAGGGAGGATTTTGTAGTGACCATTAGAGCACCAACATCTATTCCGTAATCTATTTTTAGTTTTTTCATCCATTCTATGGTTTTTTGGTGAGAGTTTATACTAGATTCTGTTGGTCTGTTTTTATTGTGTAATATCTCGGGACCGTCGACACTTGTACATATAACTATCTTTTCGTCTTTTAACCATTGTGCGGTCTCTTCATTCATTAATGATAAATTAGTTACAAGAACGAACGTTAAGTTTCTTTTTTTCTCTTTATTCTTTTCTTTACACATATTAACAACATCTTTGAATGACGCAACATTTAGTAATGATTCTCCCCCCTGAAATTCTATTGTAAGATTATTCGAGGGACATTGAAAAATAAAGTCTATTATTCTCTCTGCGGTTTCATGTTTTAAATCGTAATCTTCATCTTGTGTTGTTTTTGGATGACTGTGGCAATACAAACATTTGTGATTACACCTTAGTGTCGTTACAATTATATGTAATCCTGTGCTTCTGTACAAAGGTTGTAATCTTTTTCTGGTGTTGGCCAAAATGTTAGGTAAGTTTTCTTCAGTGATGATTAGGCCAGTCTCTTTTGCAATTTTGTAGGTATTGTCCGATAAATTGCCTGAGCGCAGTTCAGCTAGTTGTGTTTTTGTTAGAATGGTCCAGTCTCCTGAGTCTGTAGAAGCCAGAAATTTATCCCCTATTCGATTTATTCTGTAGAAATTCTCCGCATATTCTCTTTCTTGCCCTTCTTTGTTCATTTTTTATCTTGGGCTCTAAGTTCTTCAATCACAGCATCAATGAATTCTGAATCGTTTGTTAAAAGAACCCTTTGAATGATTGCGTTTCTGATGTCTTTTGTTTTCTCAGAATGACTTTTATAAACTGAATAGTTTAGTAATTGTTCATTAAATTTTTCTCTGAGTTCTTTATTATCTTCTTTGTTTTTTGGAGAAATAGTAACTTCTATTTCCGATTCAGGATCTCCGTTTAGGTGTATCTCAGCCTCAGTGGTTAATATGTGTGCGGCGGCCTTTATTACATCTAATGAATAGATTTTAGGGTTTATTTTTATTATAATATTTTCATCAGTCATCATCTTTTATTTTGGGATCAATTATATAAATATATACGATAACATCGTTATGATGTTCTGAGCTATCTGCGTAGTTAATAGTGCACCTATTGCTAAATATATTCGAAAATCAATCTTTTCTAGTATGGTTATTTTGTTATTCTTCTTATTTATGGCACTTTGTATGAGTTTTCTATCATGTTCGGTTATGCCTTCTTTTTTTGGAATAAACACATAGTCTTCTTTATTTTTAGATGTTATTCTGCTAGTGAGTTCTCCACTTTTAGTTATGGCTTGTACCACAACGTCTCCTTCTTTTATTCTAAAAACCTTTTTCTTTTTTGTTAGGTTGTTACCTAGTTGAGATACTGCAATTATTAATAAAAGGAAAATTAACGAGGATAGTATGTATGTAGTGAGAAAATTAAGAGATAGGATGTAATTTGTTTCAAAAAAGACTCTTAAGATACTTAAGAGAATTATGATGTACTTTTTTTCTTCTTTCCATAGTTTGTCAAGTATCTTGTATATGACGGTTATTAAGATGGCATAGGTTAGTATGTTCGATTGTAAGTTGGTTTGTCCAATTATTATGTTTACTACCCACCCAATACCAAATATTGAAAGAAGGTATTCTGATATTATTTTTATGTTGAAAAACATTTTTATGGCATCTATTTTTGATTTGTTTTCTGATTGAGCTATGATTTTTATTGAATATATTATAGCTAGCGGTATGGCCGCATTTACTAATATTCTTATGACACTTGCGCTCTGGAATGTTGTTAATCCTGGCAGTATCTGGGGGATCATTAGAGTGTATGCTGCAAAAATTTTAGCATCACTCGAGCTCCATATTTTGTAATGCCATAGCGCATATCCTATAATTAGAGAAATTGATGCAAGCAAGACGGTTTCTATTAATTCTTTACCTGAAATTGTATTAGTTGTTAGTAGAATTACGTATATTGCAATGGCGAGTATGGCGCACATGATTATTGTTTTATTTGTGGTTTTTTTGTTCTTTAGTTGATCATAACTCGACTTTATTGCTAATATCAGAATTGGAATGAGTAGAACTTCTTTCATGGTATCTGTGTGAGGAGTTTTTGTTTAAAGATGTTTACTTTTTAATTTGGCTACTTCTTAGTTGTTATTCTTTAAGTCTCTATTATGTATATTTCTCAGTTTTATCAAAACTTTTAAATACTAATAAACGGACTTCTTTATAAATACTATACTTTGGTGAAAAAAGCGGTGATTGGGTTTATTCTTGGCCTTAGGCGTTTTTCTTCATCCGTGTTTAGTGGGGTATCAGAGGTGGTTTTTTAGTGAATTTGGCATTGAGGCGTGTGCGGTCTTTTTCTGTGCTGCTCTTTGTTTTTTTAGTGTTAGTTATTCCTATAGCTAGTTCTATCGATTATGCAGATTGTAGTGGAGATGGATGTATTCCGATTCCTGAAACTATTCCTGTTAATTATGATGCTGATGAAGGTGTGAGTAATGACAACAACTTATATGGCGCGGCTATGTATTTTGCAGTTCCTTCAACTAGTGCTTGTACAATACCTGAGGGAACGGTTTTTCTTAATGCTGATCTGGATCATCAATTTAAGAACTCTTTTAATAGTTTTCAAAGTTTTGTTTATGAAACTTTTCCGGTCGGTCCTACGTCTACCACCATCTTCTTCAGAAATTTTCATGACTTGTATATCTCTCCCTCTAATTATGAATTGTTTAATAAAAATGATGGGTGCGATATTAAGGATTTAGTTCTTGTTTATCAAATTTTTAATAAGACTACAGACTTTCCCGAGATTGTTCCCGCCGTTGATGGTTATTTTTCTGCGATTAATCAGAATGAGGCCGATAGAGGTTATTTTCAAATATTTAATCCTACTGTGGGTCCCGATATGATGGCCACGGAACAACAAAGTCTTGGGGCGTTGTTGAACAGTGATGATCTTAAAGTAGAAGGCGATATGCGTCGTATTATTTTGCCTCTGAGTGGATACTGTGAGGAAAAGATTGGTGATTTCTTTAAGTATGACGTAGGTGATCAACCATTTAGGTCCATTGTTGACGGTGGGTTTGACTGTGATACGGCTGATGGATTAGATTTTGCCGGTTGTGAACCCTTCAGAAAATCTGCAATTGGGAGCTGTTGTAGCGATAGAGGTGTGGACGAGGATACTATTAATCCATATGCTGCTTCGCCAAAATTTCCTTCAAGGTTGTTTATTACTAAGCCTACAGCTCTTTTGTATGATAGGGAATTGGAAAAAAAAGGAGATACGGAAGTTATTGGTTCTGGCGATCAAGATGTGAATCCGTGGGATATGTTTGGATGTTATGATTATAGTTTAGATCCTAATACTGATGGTGACGATATAAGCGTTTATAGGTGGGGCTCTTTTCCAGAGATTTGTGCGGCCAAAGGCGGAATTGTTTTGGGATCTCGATTCGATGGAGTTGATAGTGAGGGCGATAATCTTGATATAGGTGGATGGACTAAGAATGTATGTGATAAATTAGGAACTTATAATTCTGGTCCTTGTTTAGGTTTTAACGTGGATATGTCTTTAGGTAAATATTGTCCTTCTTGTAACTTTGCGTTTTGGTCTCCCGATGAATCTAAAGAAAGAGACTTGGCTCGAAATTTTGTTTATGGTAATCTTCAAACATGGTTTGATCCTTATAGAGGACTGGGCGGAGATGATTATGTAGATGATTTTCCCGATCTTACTAGTAATGAAACATATCAAGTAAAAACATCCTTTAAGTCTAATTCTTGTTGTGGGGATAATCCTCTTTTAGATTTAGGGGTAATTATTCCAGCGTATCGTGTTAAAACTGTGCCTGGAGGACATGAGACTAGTATTACTGGAATGGAATATACTTTTGTTTGTGCTCCCTCTAATTCTTCTGATGATGATTTGAGGATAATGGATGCAGGATTTGAAAGTAATTACAATGTTATATTAGATCTGGATGTGCCTTTTGTTGATATTGGTGCAAAAGAATCGCCTGACGATTCATTCAAATACGATCTTTTGGCGGGAACTGTTGGTGGTTTTCCTGGAACTTCGCAAGAACCAGATAAGGCAACTTGGTACGGTTGTTTTTCAGATTATTCACCTTTAGAGATTTGGGATGATGATTCTTTTAATAATGACGATAATAGTTCTGTAGAGGGGTTTACAGGATTGAGAAATTATGCTCTTTTAGAGTATGAGACAGATTTAGCCAATCGAGGTAAACATCTCTCGGGTAACTCGCTTAAGAAATATATGCGCCCTCCTTATGTAGATGTTGCGTCTTTTTCTTCCGCGTATGATGATTTAGATCCTGGCAATAACGAAGGCGGGACTGGTTCTGGCTCTTCTACAACTTCAGGAGATGCTATCGGGTCTAATACTGTTGAAGTAAATAATACGGATTTTCAATCCTCTTTTAATAAAGTTCCATGTGATAATGATGGAGATGGATTTTTTTATTATCAAGATGTTCGTGACATAAGTAACAAGGCAGATTGTTCGCATTATTTGGAAATTCTAGGTGCACATAATTTAGATTGCGATGATGAAAATTCCTTTGTTTATCCTGGTTCAGTAAATGGGAATTGTGATTGTGATTGTGATGGTAAAGATGAGGATGATTTTTGTGATAAGCCTGATGAAGGCCAGTGTGTACAAGAGACTCCCGAGAATATTGATTATGAATTTACTAATAGAGTAAAACCATATAGGTTTATGTGTAATGGAGATGAAGAAAAGGGATTATTTGTTGAGTGTTGTGGGCATAATAAAGTTCATTGTGTGAATAAACAATATTCAACTAGACAGAAAGTCTCTCATGACCTGTCTGCTTTACCTTATGTTTCTGAAAGACGATTGAGACGGTCTGGTTCCCCTTTGAATACTTTGTTTGAATTTCCTTGTCCGGGCGACAAGCAGTCTGCTAACTGTGCGTATGTTGTTGGTGTGAATAAGGTACCAGGTCAAGAATCTATCTATTACCCTGTTTCTTTATTTTTTGATATGGAGATGGCGGATTTAGATATCAACGATAGATTCTTCGACTTTGTTGGCGAAGAACAGTTTGAATTTCTAAATATTATAATTAAAACAAGCAATAGTTATTCTTTTGATTTGAATTTTGCTGATTGTGGTGATTGGGTTGATTATTTTGATAAGGATTCTCTTAATCTGAACGAGTTGATAGATAGTTGTAGTTTGTTGAAAGTTGAAGAGTCAGTTTTATCTATTCCTTTGGCGAGGTATATAGTGAATGGTCCGGGATTAAATAAGTGGCTACATGTTAAGATCCCAATTAGTGCTTTGGCTTCTGGATTTTCAGGGGAGAGGGTAGATTTGCTTGTGTTGTCACAAAAAAATGGTTATCTTCATGGTTTAGATCCTGACAAAAAAACACACGCACCGGCTTCAGGACTAAATGGGGGATACGATAATATTTTTGCAATCGATAAGATATATTTTTCCAAGTCTCCCGGGTTGCGGGATGGTGCTGATCCTACGCAAAAAGATTATTATTGTACTTCATTAGCGCCTCTTGGTTCTAATGCCGATAGTTATGATACTTTGTGGGTTAGCGATCTTGATTCAACTACTGTTTCTACTTTAGAATATGGGGAAGGTAATGAAAGACCTTTGGAAACTTTGTTGCCGTATCAGGCCGATAGAGATAATATGTATAAACACATCTGTGATAGTATTCCTGGTTATAAGTGGACAGGTACCAGGTGTTGCGGTTTTAGATCTGGGGATCGGTTAAGTAGTTTTATTTATGATTCCGGTTCTAGTGATGACAGAGAAATATTTTCTGACACCCAGCATGGTTGTTTGTTTTCTTCTGTTTTGGCTTCAGGTGCTAGGGCTGCAGTGGTTGGTTATGAAACTCAACTTGACGAGGCTCCTATAGATCCTGTTTTTACATTCTGTTATAATTCATCTGGATGTGTTTTGCCAATTGAGCATATGATGCCCCATTCAACAGATCTTAGTAAAGAAATGGTTCGTAATGCCGTTTCTGTTGTAACTGTTCTTAATAAGGATCATGAGAATGTGGCAATGTCAATATTCAAACCCAATACAGATCTTGCTTTAGAATATATGGATGAAGAGTATATGGATGCGGAAAGGACCGATCAGTTGGTTGTGACTGCGCCGATGTCTTTGTTGTATTTTGATCAAGCATTTCGTACTTGCGAGGTTAGTGCGTTTATCAACGAAACGTTGAAAGATTATTTGACTGATGATACATATGTTCCTTCCAATCAATGTGGCATTGCTGCAGGGTATTTCTGTGATGTGAATAAGCATCAAGATTATCCTAAGGTTTCAAAGGGATGGAATGGTGAAGCTTCTGGTGAGAAGAATAATGGTGCTACATTTATTGGAGAAATTGTTCTAAATAGCGAAGATGAGCCTATTATTAGTTCTAATGAAATATTTGTTGCCAGACCATATAACAGAGATACCATTAGAGATAATTACTTGGCAGCGTATAGTTTGTATCAGCCATTTGGTAATGATGAGTTTAATGATATTGAGGATGTTGAAATTCATTTAGGAGATACTGGTTGGGATTATGGGCCCTATCCTGGTGCGGTACCCGTTTCGGAAGATGTTTCTAATTACTCTGTTAATTATTATGTGACTTTTTATGCGGACGGTTATCTTACATCTAATTTTTTTCATTATGATGGTCAAGGCATTACATTGGAGTTTGATCATAATATTCTTGCAGATTATTCATTTGAATGTGTTGGTGAGTTGAATAAGATTAATTGTACTTTCAATGATCTAGGTGTGGGTTCTGGTCTGTTTTTGCCGAAGGGCGAGTGGGAATCTGCAAAAGTTGATGTTAATACTGAGAATTTAGATGTGGGATATGTAAGCTTAAAGTTTTTGATGGGATCTGATGTTGCAGGAATTAAAGTTGATAATATCAAAATATATTATACACTTAAAGAAGAAGAAATCGGAGAGTTGGAACAAGAATTTGGTGCGGCTCTTCCTGCAATCGGACATCAATCAAGTTCGTGTTGTCCCAGTGATTTCTGTTGGACTGGTCAGTATTGTGTTGCCGCTGAATTGTATGAACGTAATGCATCCAGAGATCCTAAATTCATTAGTGGGGATGGAAGTGTTGGCTATAGATGTGTAATAAATCAGAGTGAGTATCATTCTACATATGCTAAAACTGAGGCTAAAGCAATTGCTAGTTTAGGTCCTGGAAGTGCTGGTAACCTTGACGATATTGAATTAGAAAGAATAGTCATTGCGAATAATTTAACTTTGAACGCTTCTTGGGTTTTGACTCATAAGAAATATTCTTGGGATAGAAGCAAGGTTGGCTGGTGTCCATATGAAACTCAGTGTTTAGTTGATCCCGAAGGAGAAGATTGGAAGTATGGGTATAGGAACTATGCAAATACTGACTTGGAGAGTGTTTATGGTATTGAAAATTCATTTGATATAAGAGATCTTAATCCTCAATGTATAAACGACATGCAATTTATTGGTGATCACTTATGTTATAATGGTAGTTGGACTACTAGAACAAAGATGATTGCGGATCATCTTCTAGATTTTTATAAAAGTAAAGCGGCTGAGATGGGGGAAAATGTGAGAGAGGCCTCTCTTTATTGTGCCGATTATTCAGAGGTAATTAATGATTTAAAATATTCTACAGGGGGTGCCGGGGAAATTTTAGAAATTATTTCTCCTGATTATTGTATTAATACAAATGATGACAGCTGTGCTACTTTTGGTGCTCAAACGGAAGATGAACGGAGGTCTTGTGGGTATGCGTCCGATGATCCGATAGGCGATTGCATTAATAATGTTTGTGTTCTTAGAATTTTATCAACCGGGGGTGTAGAGGAAACGTTAGTTGGCACATCTTTGAATATATATGCGAACGATACTTATTTTGGATTTAGAAGAATCAATATGAATTATTCTGATTGTGGTGTTGGGTTTGGTGATAGTAATTATCTCGATTGTGGGTCTGATGAATTAGCGTTCATGAATGGCGAACTGATGAATATTATTTTTAGTGATGCATCCATAAATTCTGATTTTATGAATGATGATTATAAGACTTTATTTCATAAGGTGGTTGATTGGGTGAGAAGTTTGTTCTATACTGTGTTTGGGGCTTCTTTAGATTACACTACTGCTGAGAATTTAAGATATTTTGTAAGGGTTTTAGATTTTGATGATATTTTCATGCTTGTACATCATCCTGTTGGTGAAGAAGACAATTCTGATTTGACTAAAGAAGTTATGGCATATACACAACACGTTGATCCAGAACAAACTTTGTTTGAAACTTATTACTTTAGAGCTAATTTTACAAATTTTGATAGTGGTGATGTTCTTTGTAATACATTGATGACGTATGATTATAATTCTTTTATGAATGATCAAGGAAAATTGTCTGTTGTTATGCAGGATAATGCCGCACCCGATGAGGCCTTTGATGATTTTGTATGTTCTCAAAAAGAGGACGGGGTGTTGATCGAAGGGTATTGGGAACATGGCAATATAGAATCTGAGACTAAAGATCGGTATAGATTGTTTGATGCTTCTAAAAAAATCACTGCGCGCATTAGAGTTAAGGATTTTATGGAATGAGCAAATGTTAAATGATGCGAAGAAGAAAATCTCAGGTTTCGTTGTTTATCCTTTTAGGTATGATTATTTTTATAATATTCGGATTCATGTTCTTTGCCGTTAAGGTTGTTTCTGTCGCACAAATTGAGAAAGAAGTTGATAAGGTACATTCTGATTTTCTTAGGGTGACTGCTCTAGGATATTATGTTGATAAATGTCTGAAGCAAGTGACTCAAGAAGGATTATACCATGTTGCAAATCAAGGAGGGTACATTTATCCAGATCAAGCAGACGATTCTTTGATTAAACCAATTTCATGGAAAGGTCCTGACATGACATCTGAGAGAAGGTTCAACTTTACGTTCATAATACAACCTTTACCTCTGGATCCTCCAGGTAAGTTTCCTGTTGCACCAATTTATCCTTGTTTAAATTCAGATTTCGTGAACGATTGGCCTTACTGTAGATATGTTCACGATATTCACCCATTCAATACTATGAAATATCTTTATGGTGTAGATAAATTAATGCCTCTTTGTCAAGACGCAGAATCGTGTGGTGATGAAGTTTTGCTTTCGGTTCCTCCCGGAAGCGATGGTGTCTCTACACAATATCATTTACAAAGATATATTGAACACAATCTTGCAACTTGTGTTGATATTGAATCAATCTTGCCTGCTGCAGGAGGGTTTGCGGGTTTTAATGTTACTAAAGGTAATGTTTCTGCTAGCATTAATTTTGGAGATGATGATTTGATTGTTAATGTTACTTTTCCTGTTGAGTTTACACAAAAAGGTAATGAACCGGTTGTGAGAGAATCCACTTATGCAACGCAGGAAAACATCAGATGGAAACAAATATACAAATGTGCGAGAGATGTTGTGCGTTATGAAAATAGGAAATTACTTTTTAATTTGATTGGAGGCCCAATCTTACTTCCTGGTTGCGGGGGTAATTTTAACGTAAAATATGATGTTAATGTTCTGCCAGGGGTTGATGCAATTAGAATCATTGACTCTCAATCGGTTTTGTTTTCTGATGATTATACAGTCACTTTAGGTATGAAGAACAGAAATCCTGTTTTAGATTATACTGCTTATGCGCCATCTCCTGAAGTAGATATGCATGTTATGGAAGGTGGAACTTTGTTTATTGATCCATTTGCTTATGATCCTGATGATGCCGATAATCCTGATTTAGTCTATAATTATTCAGGTAATTCAATAATAACAACACAAGAACTTCAAAGTTCACAAATGTTTAATGATACTTTAAGAGCTACTGCGTATAACACAACGCACGAAGATGTTGGCTATCACAATATTACTCTAAGGGTAAAAGACCCGCATGATTTGATTGATTATCAAATTATTCGTATACTGGTTGATGATATTTTGAAAGTAATGTTGCATGGTTTTTCTCCTTTTGATGACATAGATCCGAGGATAGCTTCTATAGAAGACCCATATGTTGTGATGATTAACGAAGAAAGCCCCGATATTTTTAATGCTGGTGATGAAAGACAATATATTTGGATGGATTATGAGGAGTACCCTGAAGGTGAAGAAGTATTTCATGAATCCTATTCCGATACATATCCTGAGTTGATTCTTCCAGGAAATGATGGGGATTATGTTCCGGATGTTAAGAATGTGATGTTCACTCACTTTAGTCCTTGCTCTTATTATCAACATTTGAATATTGGTCATATTTCTGTGTTTGACCATCCAGATACCGGGTGTCAAGATGTTTCTGATCTTCTTAGCACTATAACAACTTTTATACCTGTTGCACCACATCATTACATGGTTCCGCACCATATCTCTTTAGAAGTAAATGTCACTCCGAAAGCGACTGCAGATTGGACAGTAAATGTTACTCAGTGTTTACCTCATAGAACTGGTGTACTCATGAGCGCATATCCTGATCCAATACCAATTTACCCTTTTAGTGACTATCATGGTGACTCTTATCCCGACGTTGATCCAACTGCTGCGTTCAGTGATTTTTTAGGTAATCACACTTGTTGTAGTGATGGTACTGAGTCTAATTCTAATGGTTGGGGGACAGTTTTACCTGCTTCGACTGAGTGTTATAGGTTTGATGAGTTCTTTTGTGGTGGTCCTGTTGTTAGAAATGAAGATGGTGATGGTGTAGTTGGGGCGTTGTTTCCAACTTTACCTAATTTGAATGATGATAATGGCGGCATATTGTTGGGTAATGAAGTGACTCCGCAATTAGTGGGTGAGTTAGGATTACCTATGACCCCCACTTTAGCTCTTGAGAATGATATTTTCCACAGAGTTTTTACGGTAGATTGTAATGGGGAGAGAGGGAACATTTGTAATGGAAGTACTGCCGATAATTATGTTAGAAATATGTCGTGTTTAGATTATGAAGATGATGAAGTCCAACGGTGTAAAGGTTGTGGTGTGTTTGGAACGAGAATTGAATATGATCCTTTTGAGGGTTTACATTGTAAAAAATTCAGTTATGATACTTTTGAGAGATTGAGCGGGTTGCCAGATAAAATAGGGGAATCTGATTTTACTAAATATCACATAACTTCTCCTGGTTATGATAATACTATTCCTCTTTGTAATCCGAAATGGAAATGTTCTACTTCAAGTCAATATAATGAAGTTGGTCCTTATCGTGCGCAATCTGTTTGTTATGAAGGAGAATGTAATGATCGTCCTGTGAATTTGTTTTGTGAAGCGAACGGACATATTCCAGGTGCGTTGTCAGTTTATGATGCGATTTCTGGAGGGTGTGGTGAGGCGGATTTAGCTTGCGGGTGTGGTGAGGCGGATTTAGCTTGCGATAATATGTACAAAGGATTTTTACCTAAATTGAGCCAGAGTTGTGGTAATGGTAATAAACCTTATTTCTTGGATTATTGTGATGGTTCTTGTAATGCGAATGATCAACCAACAAAGTTTGTTTGTAAATCTGAGCAGTTTCCTGATGGAACTGGCGGCGGCTTTATTAATTGTGATTGTGGTAATAATAATGTTGATAATAAGTGTCATGGTGTGTCTGTTTCAAATCCTATAATTCCTAGTTGTGGTTTAGATCCTCCTTGGTTCCCCGATAAATGTAAAGAGACAAATACGGGCTCATTACAGATTGTTGATAGTTTTGTTCAGTTTGATGTTGGTTGCGAGGCCGAATGTAATTCACCAGATAATCCTTTTAGTTGTATTAGTTTGATTACTGCGGCTTGCGCTATAGGTGAAGATGCGCCTTGTGATGGGGTTAATCTTAATAGTCCTGCTGCTTTATGTGGTTTGTTGAATTCTGCTAATGAGTGTGCTGATTGTATTGAAGGGGCCGGATTAGGTGATACAGGAACAGTTTGCCAACAATGTCAGATAGGTTGCTGTGTTGGTTCTTTTACCGAAGGCGGAGATTTGTGTTGGACTAAAAGTGTAGCTAGTGCGACGTATAATAATCCACCTGCAGCTGTTAAGAATAACGGAGGGGGCGTTGGTTGTCATGCAAACCCTACTCCTGAAAGTCCAAGTACGTTACATCCTGATGATCCTAACGATCACCTATGTCATGGTTTTCCTCCAGGTTCTGCCTATGAAGGTCGTAAAAGAGGATGCGAGGATGATTGTACTTCTGTTAAGTGTGAGCCATATTCTTTTTTGACAAAATCTGAAGTTAATTCTGCTTATATCGGAGAATATTTTTCTTCTTTGTTACCTATCCCCCTAGGTTACGATACTGGCGACTCCAGGTGTATTATTCAAAGTGATTTGGATGCGGTTTATGATCCGGTGATGTCTGATCCCGATCTTAATGCAAATGTTGACGGGAATTCAGAATTTTGTGCTGTTGGTTATGATATTGATATTGCGGGTCTGAGAGATAATACAGCTTCCAAAACTTATTGTGTTAAGTGTACTAATAATATTCAGGGCGTGACGTCTGGTGTTACAGGTGCTTCAGGGGTGGGTAAATGTGAGTCTGGTGGGGATATTACTGGAGCGACACTTAATGATGATTGTAATGCCCATTTACCCTGTGATGAAAAGGATCCTAAGCAATATGTTTTTTCAGGTGTCTCAACAAAGTTCTGTGGTTCGGATTGTAAAGTTTGTCCATCTTCTAAAGAGGTTGTATGGTACTCCGATACTAATAAAAATTGTGGCTGTGCAGCACCTCCACCAGGTGTTCCGTCATATGCGTGTGATTCTGATATTGATGGTACTCCTGATGGAACTTGTGTTAAATATTTGGGATCTAATTATAATTGTGATTCTATTATCGATGAGGGTGTTATTGAGGACGGTAGAAGATGTACTCACGTATCTGATGATGTCAGGATTTGTGATACTGATGTAAGTACTTCTTTGGCTTCATTAGATGGTTTTCAATCCAACGGTGTTTTAACTGGTGTGGGCGTTTGCGTAAATGATGATTTAGGTGATGATAAGTATGATTCATGTGATACTGAGGAGCACACAAAGGATTTTTGTCTTAGTGGAGACAGTTTAACGTATTTAGTAAATTGTGATCCTGGAGATGTTTGTGAGGATGACGCCGCTTATGCTAATAGTTTGGATTTGACCGGCGTTGTCTTTTCTCAGGGGTCCAATAATCATTGCTGTAGACAGTTGGGTTTTGCTTTGTTTGATAGTGTGACCGATGATGAGATGTATGCTTGTTATGAATCTTCGTGTAATCTTGCAACAGATTCTAATTGTGATCAAGATGTTGATGATGAATTGAAGGTTTGTGGTTGGATATTGGATGGTGAAGTTGAGTATAAGAGGGGCATTTCTTATATTACGGAGGATGATTCTCTCGGTTGTTGTGGTTTAATTGGTAATAAAGTTCTTGTTGCTGATGGGGATGGTTGGAAATGTGTAAATGAGAATCAGGTTGATGATGAAATTGATGATGATGATGGTTCTGGTTGTTATAGTAATGCAGAAATGACTGGTTTAGGAAGTATTTATGTTAGTGCAAATGCATTAAACTCTGGTTGGGAGTCTCCTTGTTTGGATGGTAAGGATGTTGGACAAGTTCTTCCTAATGAGTTGATTGTGAATACGTTTGGTTCTTTTTCTCAAATTGAGATTCAGTTTTTAGATTCTGGTGATGTTTCAGTACTAGAATCCGATATACGTGTTGTTGTAAATGGTTGTTCCCTTAGTGGGGTGGTTGGTAATACTCTTTATCCTGATTCGGATTCTGAAGCATATCCTAAATCATTTTCAGGTTCTTGTCACAATCCCCAATTTAAAATAAGAAATAATAATCCAAATTCAGATTTCAAGTACAAAGTTGTACTGCAAGTTAGTTAGGTCCTAATCTTGAGTTTCTTATTTCAAGAATTGATGAAGGTGTGAGAGACGATTCCCATCCTGAGTATGATCCTGGACTGCTTCTTTCAACGAGTTCCAGCATTTGTGGTGTTGTCCCTAACTGTATGAGATTTAAGTATATGCAAGCGATTTCTTCCGGATCTGTTATTACTGTTTCTTCTGTTTCTTCAGGTTCGAGAATTAAATTAGGAAGTCCTTCAGGATTATAACTTGGGACTCTGTTTGTTTCACAGTCTTCTAGTCCTAATTCTGAATTACCGTGAAACAAATAATCTGTGATGTTGTTTGGTGCTTGGAATAAGTAGCTAGAGTCTTCCAAAAGTAAATTTATGTTTTCTAATGAGTTGTTTATCCAAATTCTTATGTCTTTGTTTCCGCAAAGTTCTCCATTGCAAGCGTGTAGTGTATAAGCGACATATCCATATTGACTTAAAAGGTCGCCAGTTCCTAAGTATCCTTCATCAATTTCTACAATTGGTGTTTCATTGTTTGTATTGAAGTCTGGTGGATTTATGGCGGAGATTGAAAAGGTACTTTCAGGTGTGATGCCGCTGACTATAAACTCCGCATAGTAGCTTCCACCTACGTGTGCAAATTGATGGTGTAGGTGATCGATAATCGGTGCCACATTTCCAACAACATCGAACAATCTTTGTGCGTCGACTGCGCCGTTGTCATTTTCTACAATAATATCTAAAGTGTGATCTCCTGGTTGATATTCGGGATGTGTAATAGGTTCAGTTCCGCCAAAGAATTCTCCAGGATTGCATGGGCCTTCTCTTAAAAGTTTATCAACACCGGGTCCCATTATATTTACTCGACATACTAAATCTCCTGTGCTTGGAGGAACAATTAATCCATAGTTTAAATCAGTACCAAGAATTATTTGGCTATCTGATTCAGGTTGAAGTTCAGCATCATCTATTGGGTCGGGAGGTAAAGGATCTTCTCCGCCGTCGCCATCTGTGCCGCCATCTCCATCACCGCATCCTGTGCAATCAACATCTCCTTCGCCACTGTCTATAACATCGGCATCTCCATCGTATGTGCATTCAATTCCTTCACAGTCAATATCTCCATCAGAATGTCCGGTTGTGTTACTTCCGCAACAACCAACTGTGCCGATTGTTAATGCGCCAAGAAGTGCTAGTGCGGCAAGGCCTCTAACGGGTTTTTCATATAGAGGTCGAATGGTTCTAGCCATAGATGTGTACCATGCCATTTTAGGACAGAAATAAGTGCGAAATATATAAACGTTTGTTTTGTAACCACTCTTAAGTTGCTCTTTTTCCGAAATCGACATATTTACAGCCTAATCGGGTGCATTTTGGTTTGGCTTAGTTGTTTGATGGGGAATTGAAGATCAAAATGGTGTTTAAATCATTCTTAAGGGCGCTAGAGGCCTTTAATCGGCGTTATTTAATCGAAATATTTATAAACGGCTCTTGTTTAGGTTTATAAATAATACGCGTACTTGGTGGTTTAGCGTTACTACGAATAAAAGTGGTGAAACTATTTTGAAAAAGAGGGTGATAGGGGTTGGTTTAGTGTTCTTTCTACTCTTGTTTTTGATGTCTTCTTTTGTTTTTGCGGCTGAAGGTACTTGTGTTATACCCAGCGACGATTCGGCTTCTTGTTTACAGATTTTCAATTCTGATGTTCCAGAGGGATCTACCCCTGAGGAGATCTGTTCTAATTATTATGATTCGACTTTTGTTGTTGATTGGTTTTTTCAAGACCAAGAGACGCAAATAAGGGCTGGTGCCTCGGAGAATGTTGATTTGGATTTAATTAATGGTTCTTGCTATGGTGATTGTTGTAAGATTTTTTCTGAAGACGATGTTTGTGGTTTTGCTGATAACGATATGAGTTATTTTGCGTGTCAAAATAAGTTTACTGAGCTAGGCCTGTTTACTTATTCTTTCAAGGAAAATGATTACTGTGTGTGTGATGAGATTGTTGAAAGAACAATTTCGGGTTCTCTTTCTTTTGGTACCGTTGTTCCTATTGTCGCGAGACCTGAGCAAGTTGTTGTTACTTTAAATAAGTTGGGGCTTCAAGTCGTAGCTTCTAAATCGGAGGGTTATTCATTTTTGTTTAATGCAGGGGTTTCTCCTGGAATGTATTCTCTGTCTGCAAGTGCGGGATCTTTTAGTGGAGGGTTGCCGTCAATTAATGTTTATGATGAAAATAAATATGATCAAATAATTCCTATGACTCTTGCGAGTGAAGGCGCAATTCTTGTTATTGTAAGAAATAAGTTACTTGAACCTTTTGAAGATGCAACTGCTATTTGGAGTTATGGTGAAGGCGAATCTTCTCAGTGTGTAACTAATTCATCAGGAGAGTGTTGGATGGAGGTTCCTGTAGGTGATGATCCTACTAGAAATGTTATTGTTGGCGCATGGGGTTTTGGTTATGAGGTTCAGGAAGTAACTATAAGTTCAGAAGACGGTAATGTTGCAATAGTTGAAGTATATCTTGAAGAACAAACGGAAGGAACTGTGCTCGGTAATGTCCATTTTAATAATGCACTTCCTGATTCTTTTGATGTGTTTATGGAATATCCTTATGAATATGTTTTAGTTGGTGCTCCACTTGATGGTTTTGTGGATACGTTTGATACAACGCCAGGAATATCTGGTTTTAACTTTGATTCTGTTTATGTTTCCGATGATGAACCTTTGCTTTTGAAAGTTTCAGTTAGTGCGACCAATTATGATTCTAATTATACTGAGTTTGAAATTGTTTCTTCGGATCTTTCTGATGGATCTTATATGTTGCCCGAAGCCATACAAATGTTTTCGGGTCCGACATGTGGTGTAACTCCTGAAAATAGTTGCGTGGTGCCGATGACTGGTTGGTATTGTAATGATGCTTTAGAATTAGTTAGAGATTGCAGGTCTTTAGATGGCGTGGAAGGCACTGTTGATGATTGTTGTTCTCCAGGTTATACTTGTCAAAGTCAAGGTCCAGATTCTCAAGGTTTAGATATTTACACTTGTGTCTCCGCATCTGAATCTGCAGTTTGTGAGGCAGATTGTACGTTTATTGGGGATGATACTTGTCATGCAGCATGTGATGGTTGGGAGAACGAGTTTACTGGCGATACTTGTAATTTCTTTTCTGAAGAATTAAAGGATTATTTTGATGGGGAGACAATTGGTTTGCATTCATTTAATGAATCTCATAATGTTCAAGCGTGTGAAGGCTCTTTTATTGCTAAAGCCGATACACCTTCTACTGAAATTTGTGATGATATGGAAGGGTATGGCAATGCCTATTTTCCTCTTGATAACGACGATAATGGTTTAGCAAATTGTCAAGAAGTTTCTTGTCAAGGTAAATCTTGTACATACAACACTTCTGTTGGTGGAGTGTCGCGTCTTTTTCCAGGCATATGTTTTGGAAGGTGGGTTGAAGATAACTATGTAGGTGAATGTGAACAAGATTGTCAGTTTAGAAACTGTGAAGGAGATGTTGACGGTACAAGGTTAGATTCTGAACATCCTGGAGAGGTGTATGGGAATTTAGAAGGACCGTGTATGTGTGGAAATAGACCACTGAATTATTTGGGAACGTCATCTTTGTCTTATATCAAAGGGCCTTATTGTTTAGCCGGTGCTGTTGTAGATGGTGTGCAAGGTTTTGTTACTGATGATTATGCTGAGTGTCTTAGCAAGATTGACGATCGTCCTTGCTTGCAGGAAGGATATGCTTGTTGTTCTAACGGTTGTGATGATTCTTCTATTTTGATCTCGGAGTTGTTTTTTGAAGAATATGCATTAATTCCTCCCGAAACGTCTTGTGGCGAGGAAACTAATGATGTTTGTTGTGATGGTGGATGTAAAGCGTCTTTGCCCGCAGCACAGTGTTGTTCTGATCCATTAATGTGTCAAGATTCTGATTATGCGACAGCGCATCAAGGCGAGGAAGGGTGTAGTGCGGAGTCTTATGCTTGTACTTCTGAGTGTATTTTATCTTATCCTGAATGCGATGTTGATGCTAAAGAAATGACTAAAGCAAACGGAGATATGTATTGGGAAACTGGAGATGATGTCTCTCCTTTTGATGGTTATATTGATGCTGTTGATTTTTCAAGTAATGGTGGAGATACTGCTTGTTATTGTGGTGAGCAACTTTTCCCTACTTCTTCTCCTACCGTTGGTGCATGTTGTCCTTCCGAGAATCGTGAATCTACATATCCTGTATTTTTGCAGAATGGTGATGGGGAGTATGAATGTGCGCAGTATGTTGAAACAATACTAATTGAAGGCGATATTAGACTTGTTGATGCGTCTGGAGTCTTTGAAACTTTGTTGTTTGAGTCTAAAGCGATTTTTACAAATATTGATTCGGGTTTATCATTTGTGGCGTTTGCCGATAATGGCAGATATGAAATCGGTTTGTCTGTTGGTAAGTATTCAGTAGTTCCATTTAAGGCAGGCTATATGCCTTTCAATAATGAGGTTGTTTATGTTGAAGTATTTGAGAATGGAAATTATTATTTAGCGACTTATGATGAAGGTATTTGGCAAGTTTCTGGTTCTGCTCAGAACGATGAGCAATTAGATTTAGATATTACTATTAAACAGTTTGAATGTGATTATGATTCTGCGCCTGGCGGATTTAATGGAAGTCATATTAAAGGCGTTAAAGCGGTTAAATTGAATTGGACTCCTCCGTGTTATGGATTTCCTGTTGCATACTACAAATTAGTAAGGCAAAGATTGGATGGCGATACTTTTGTAGATGATGCAGATGTTAATGTTCCAATTTCCAAAGTTTCTCAAATATCTCCAAATCAATTTTTCTTTATTGATGATGGTGGTGTGTTAGGTTTGCCTGCGCCTGCGTGGGATACGACTTATAATTATATTCTTACTGTGGTGTATATTCAAACCAACGGTGAGTTGGGCGCTGTTCCAGGTTCGGAGTCTGGTACTGCTACAACTCAATTTACTACTGGTAATGCAGAGTGTGAAGGTAAAACATTAATCGATATAGAAAATCAACAATTTTGTGTTGGTCAAATACGAGAGGTTTGTTTGGATAATAATCATTTAGCATCTGATGGCGTTACAGGTCAAGACTATCTTAATTCTCCGCAGGGTAGTGTCGATCTCAATAGAGATGGGGAATTTGAGGCCGATGAGCATTTATTTGATGATTTATACACGCCTAATTGTCTTACGCTGGAGGGAGATTATATTTGTATTAGTTCTGCCGGGAAAGCTTATTGTAGATTGCGTGGTGAATGTGCTACGCCAGGATCTAATGTATTCGGGTTATTTAGTTATGAGGATGCTTGTTTAGGCGTTCCAGTAGGCGAATTTGACGGCACCAATGCTGAGAAATATTGTTATTTTGATTATTCTCATTCAACTAAAGATGATTGTTTTAGTTGTAGAAAACAAGAAAATAAAAAAATTATGGATGATGAAAATAATGAGTATTATTATCATTCTGCTGGAATAGACTCCCTTGACACTGTAACATGTTATGACTATAAATCTGAGAGAGGATGTGAATTTGATACGTGTGGTGCGGCATATGTTGATGATGGTGCTGCAGATGTGCGCTGTAAATGGTATAACACGTCTTCTAAAGAATTTGGAAGTGGTGTATGTTATCCTGCAAATCCCGACAATGTTGAATATTCGTATACTAAAAATTCTGACGAATTTGATGATTGGTATGGTTATAGATCCAGAGGGATTGGTACTACCAATGATGAAAAAGGACCAAGTACGTGTAATTTATGTGATGGTAGATTAAATCCGTTCGCCAATATTAATTGTACGCAAAATGTTTGTGATAAGTTGGGTGATTGTTATTCTGAGATAGATCCAATGACTCAATCCGGTAATAGCGATAAGTATGTTACTGCTTGTGATCTTGAAAATGATTATGCTTATTGTGATGAACAAAAGGTTAAGTTAGATGCTTGTAAATGTGAGGCAGTTTATCATTTGTTTGAGAGAATTTTTGACAGATGGCGAGACGAAAGTGGTGAATACAATCTGCAATCGAACTATAATGATCTTCATGAGTTTATTGGTTTTATTGATGATCAGATAGATAATGCGTTTGACTGTTCAAATTATTCTTATTATTGGGTCGTGGGGATTGATGCTGACTCTTCTGATGAACCCTATACCTCGCACATTCCTACCGACTACTTTTTGAGAGCTCAGTGTCAGTTGAATAAAGTTGTCTTGGGCGATTATTTAGATGCTTGTTCTACTCTTGCTGAAGACGGTTTCTTTGTTGAGCCTTTTGAAGATTTTAATTATTTAGATTCTTTGGTTAGTACTTGTGGTTATGCTCCTGATTTTGAGTGGAATTCTGCGTCTGAAGAATATTATGACGATTTTTATTCTAATATTACTAACGATATTAATCTAATTAGTGCAGATTTTGATAGTACTCCATACATGTTATCGTATTGTACTAGCTGTAAAGATGCTCACGGAATGTGTGATAGTTATATGACTCAAAAATCTTGTGAAGGTGTTGATCATCTTGCTTTGAATTATACTAATGCGACATATGTTGATACGCTTCCGTTGCCTTTTCCGGTAGAAGAAGACGCGCCTTCAGTTTATTCTTATGAGTTTGAAGGAACCTCTGGACCGTATTATGAGGGCGATGTTGAAGTTCAGCTGGAACTTCTGAACACGTCTTGTCAGTTGGCTTCCGATTATTTGAATGATGAAACGGAGTTTCCGCCAGAGGTTGTTGCCGATGTTGTTCAGGCGTTGTATTACTTGGACGCAAACAAGTCGTTGAGAAATTCAATAAATGTATTGTTGCCTGATGTTGCTGAAAATCTCACAATACAGGCTGGCTTACTCACATCTGCTGAACTATGGAATAAGACTTGTTGGGATCGGGGTGGTAATTATTCGGTTGTAGAGCAAAAGAATAGCACTAATAATACCAAGTACCAAGAACTTCAAAACTTTCTTACAATGTATAGTGCGCCATATCCTGATGGGTATTGGGCTGACTTAGCCGAACATGAGCTTGCAGCGCAAACTGCTAATGATGATCTCATCGATGCGTGGGAATATCATATTAACACATATTCTGCTGCAAATTTGAATCTTACTAATGTTCGAAGCAATCATACTGAGGCGTTTAATCTAAAGACAGATTTAGTTGCAAAGTTAGCTGATGCGAATAATAATATAACTTATATTTTGAATGATTATATTCCTGATCTTGAACCTCATGATATTGTTAAGAATTATATAACTGCGTATGACAATAATAAAACTAAGTGCGAGAATTATGAAGCAACATTATCTTTTTCAGATGATGCGCAGGGAGGGGTTCTTGTGTTTGTGCCTAAGCCGGACGATACTGTAAAAATAACAACTTCGTTTGAGGCTTCTGGTATGCATACTTACAATATTTCTTTCTTAGCAAAGTCAAGTATTAATTTAACTACGATGTATGTAACGCTTAATGGAAGATTAGCATCAATAGTTACAATTCAAAATACTAGCAAGTTGCAACTTTATGAAGTCCATCCAATTTTGACAGCATTTGATGATCCGGCCGAGTCTGGAGATGTTAACCTATCTCTCTTTTTTCAAAGACAATTAACTCACCTTACTAATCCAGAAGTTAAACTATCTAGTGTTAAAATTAGGAGTTCGGTTAGACAAGGTTTAAGATTCCCTAGTGATGATGCGTGTGGTCTAAGTGCGTGTGATTGGAATGAGGATTTTGGATTCTGTTTCAAAGATGGTAATGATGATGATTTGCCTGATTGCTATGTGCCTGATGAGGCTAAGGGTGTGTTAGAATCTAATCTTGATAAAACTCCAGGTCTTTCTGGTTGGTCTAGTTGTAATAAAAATAATACTCCGCCCACTGTTATTGATAATATAGTTAATGCTACGGTTGGTAGAAATGGTCTTGATATTTCGTTTTATTCTATAGATCCTGTACATTTAGAATCCAAAGACAAAAGAACAATTGTTGAAGGAATTGAAGAAGATTCTGAATTGGCAGATGGTATTCCTGTTAAGAAACTATGGTTCTGTATTGATAGAATGGATGCGTGTGATCCATTTGAGTATAAGGATTATAATTTGAATGGGGATGAGGATCCTGGTGATAATTCAATTGATTTAGGTCTTTCTACTTCTTTTGGTTATTCGTATAAAATGGGTGACCATTCTAAGAATTTAATTGAAGCTTACATTGCGTATAAAGAATATATTGAAGGTTCTTCATTTAGTCTTGAAGACTCTGGACCATACTATTTGAGATATGCTGCAATGGATCAATATTATAATATGATGCCAATACGATCATCATCTATGTTTATCGATATGGTGCCTCCTACACCTAAGTTAACTTTCTTAAACTCTGAAGATCAAAGGGTAATTAAAAGCAGCAATATCTCTTTGATGATTTATTCGGAAGTTCCTGGAGATACTTTCTATTGTAGTTTGAATATTACTAATCCTGATTTGACTCCTGGAAATCCTCCTTATGCAGTTGGGTTAGATCCTGATAATGAAGATGGCAAAGATAAGATTAATGGCGAAGGCTTGTATGTTAATGCGTTTAGCGGACTAAACGAAGGGTATCATAAACTTGCATTACATTGTTGGGATGATGCTGATAATCATAATACAACATATTATGTGGTTTATATTGATGCGGTAAGTAATATCAATCTTACATTTCCTCAACCATCTCATGTAATTAGTGGTAAGGATGTTACTGATTTCTGGGTTGTATTGACAACAAAAGGAAATTCAACATGTAATTATCGTGGTACTCCATTCCATGAAATGCATACTGATCAACAATTAGAAGCAGAAGGTTTGTATTATTATGCTGATAAAGTTTCTTTCGTAAGTAGTTTTGGAAATGGTGATGTTTCTCATTATCTTGGTGCAGGAGAGTACAAGGCAATTGATTTTGATAATCCAGTCACGGGTGCGCCAATTTCTGTAGCTGATCTTGAAAATGATGTTAACATAGAAGATGGTGGTTACGTGCATATGATGCACTCTAGTATGTTTAATAAATTGATAAACCAAGATGATCTGAATGCGGGATATGGTTTTGTTGCAAAAAGTAGATATTATCCTGCACAGGGAGAATCAGGATTGGATGATATATTCTGTGTTGATCAAGAAACAAGTAAGACCGATTCTGTTAGATTGGTGTTTACTTATGATAAGAGTGCACCGATTTCAACTCTAACAGTGGATCCAGATGCTTACTCAGTTTCTAATCCTAATGCTCCCGAGATAACTCTTAACGGTAAAATTTATGTTGACAATTTGGCTGATAATAAAATTATATTTAATTGTGAAGATAGAAATATTACAAACATTGATGGTTCTATAAGTGCGCCTGAGAATTCCGAGAATAACGATATTGGTAATGTTATGGGTTGTGATACGGAAGGAATGGTTCTTAAGTTTGATTCTGATCAATATCCTGCGAGTAGATGTACTGATTATTATTCTGTTGGCAAAGATTTGACTTGGGGCATGTTTGATAGTGAAACCGAATTAGAAGAATATGTTGTTTCTGATACTACTGTGTTCTTGTTTAAATCTGTAGATTTTGGTGGTAATGAAGAAAGGTTTGCTTGTTTAGAAGTTATGTTTGATGAAGATTTGCCTACCATGACTATTGTACATTCGTTTGCAATGGATGATTGGAGATATGATTTAATTGATATTACTAATATGTCTAAATTTTCAGTTAAGTTTGAGATCAATGAACCAAATCCTTATACTTTTAATGCGACACTAACTCACCCCGATGGTTCTGGCGTGGTTCCGTTGTTTGATGAAATTGACTTGCCAAGTAATCCTTTGAATTTAGCGTATGAGAAAATAGATCTTCCTTTGAAAGAAGGGGAGTTTGAGAATTTAGTTTATGCAAGATTAGAGGATGATGTTGGTAGGGTGAATGAGAGTGAATTGTACATTTTCTATGATCAAAACGCGCCGGTTATTGATGATTTGATTGTTAGAGATATTACGCACGAGGATTATGCTGATGATTTTGTTTGTTCTATGGGTGAAGATGGCTTTGGAAGAATTTGTCCTCAAGACAAGATTGAGTATGGTCATCCATTTGAGATTATTGTATTTGTAGATGATGTTAATTTTACTTCTTTGCCTTATTTCTTAGAAAACAATACAGTTTATGCTGGTTTTAAGGACATGATGTCTTTACAGTATGGCGGATATAAGGTTAATGAAAGTGTTTGTTCTGATGTTTATGAAGATAATTATTGTTCTGAGGATTGTGTTGAAGAAATTTGTACTATTTCTTGTGTTTGGTTGAATTCTACAGGTGAGAATGCTTGTGATGAGTTGGGTTGTTTTGATGGTGAAGAATTAGAAGGATATGAAGACACGCGTTATGAGGTTTGTTATAATAAAACTACTTCTTGGACGCCTGTAGTTGAATATACGGGCGATTTGGTTGAGATTGAATATGTAACTAATGATCTTTATTTAGATGGTGGTTTATCTTATGAAGAGGAGGAGTATGCATTTGTTTTGAGACCTACTTTGTTAGAATTATCTTCTTCAGAAGATGAAATTTATACACTTGATAATGTTAAAGCTCCAATGTATGAGCCAGTGTTTAAGAAATATATTTATGATTTCCCTTGGAAGGCGGGAGAGCATATTGTTGAAGTAAAAGCAGTTGATATTTTAGGTAATCCAACTACTCCAAATAGTGAGGCGTTGAATACTGTGCAGAGATTTACTGTTGTTGATAGTGTTGAAGCTAGTATCGCTATGGGAATAAGAGAGCATGCAACTCAATTAGTTGTTGAAGATTCTTTGACTACTGACTATACATATGATGTTACGTTTATTGCTGATGAATATATTATGACAGATATGGAGAATCCAAATGGTGATTGTGTGCCAAGGTATGAGTTGTCCCCTACCCCTGCAGACCCTACTTATGAAAGAAATCTAAATTGTTTTGATAATAAATGTACTTTGACAATTGATAATGTTAAGAAATTGTTTGGTGCGAATGTGAATGAAATATATGGGTATGAGTTTAAGGGTTGTGATATTAATGAAAGACCGTTTATTTCATCTAGCTTAACGTTTAATGTTGATACTAGAGGCAGGAGTGATGATATTCCACTACCATGGATTAGAGCTAAAGATTCTTCAGGTAATGCATTACCTCCTTATCCTGCTAATGGTGTTGAGTATGAGATTTATTCTTTAAGTGAACAGATTGAATTAATTGGGTACATTGCAGATTATGAAGGATTAAAGTTAGAAGTTAGAATACAAAATAATTCTGGCGGACCTTTACATATGTTTGCCGATGTGCCTTCTGTTGCTTTAACACCCCAACCTGAATTGTGTACTGAGACAACTTTGAATGTTGCGGCGGAGTCTTTGCAGGGAGTGTATCCAGGTGATGGTATTTTAAGTAATGATGTTGAGAGTATTTTCTTTGGTATTGAGAATACTGCAGATGTTCCTGGTTTATTGAATGATAAATTAGCAATTTCTGATTGTTATGTTAGATTCTCTGATGAGCATATTATGAATAACTTCTGGAGATATAGCGTTTTAGATTCGTTGTTGTATTTTGGAGAGGACGAATATTATGCTCATCTTGAGTATGGTCTTGATGGTGCTGATGATGCTAATGGTTTCTCCGTGATGACTTTGAATGATCCTTTGAAACAACCTATTCAAACAGAAGAAACATTTAATCTTTATCAAAGTAAATATCCTGAGAATTGGTTTAATTTCTCTGAGGTGTTACCCTATGCTGATGATATTAATAACATGTCGATTATTGTTTGGTTGGATGGCACTCCTTCGTATAATTCTATGAATTTGGTTGTTAAGGTTGTTGATGATACTTATGCTCCAGAGGTTTTGGATCCTGTTTTGTATGATCTGTCAGGTTCTCCCCCCGAGACATGTGAGGAAGGAATATGCGAGAAGTTAGAATATGGTCATGCGTTTGAGATCTTGATATCTGTTAATGATAGTGAGTATACATTTTTCTTTGAGCAGGATAATACAGTTTTAGCTAAATTGAAGTCTCTTGCTGGTAAGTACTTTGTGGGTAATCAAACCCATTATGCTGAATTAGACTCAGTCTTTTCAGATCATTTAGGAATTTCTTATTTTGAGCCGGAATCAATGTTCCGTTTGAGATTGAATGAATCATATCTGACACATAATGATGAAGGAGACGAATATATCTTAGTTCCTTACGAGTCTAAGAGTCTTTCAATGTTTGATATTTTTGCAACTAAATATCCAATGGCACCTGGAGAGTATACAATTGAAGTTTTTGCTAATGACTCATTAGGCAATGAGATGACGACTGAGTTGAGTTTCGAGATAGAAGATACTGTTGCTCCTGAGTTTATGTTTGAGTTAAATAGTACGGATGAAGATTTTGACTATACTGCCGAAGATGCTGTTGCGGAGAGTGGTTATGAGTTTAACTTGGCAATCTTTGCTAATGATTTTATCATTAATGATTCTGACGATGAAAATGCTCCTTCGTTAACTGTCCAGGGCGTGTCGTCCTTTGTTGAGCCAAATGATCTGTCGGACTACCTTGTTTGTAATGATACATTTTGTGTGTTTAATGATTTACTAACTGCGCTTGGTAAGGAGGTAACTGGTGTACTGACATTTACTTTTGAAGCTTGTGATCTAAATAGAATTTGCGGTACTGATAGCTTTGATTTACAAGTTGACACCGCAGAGTTAAATTCTGATATACCTCTGCCTTGGTTTAAAGGAGACCAAACAAACGATGATCCGATGCCTCGTTCTGAAGACTTGGTGATGGGTCAACACTATTTTATGAAGGCGATTGGCGATAATGTCACTTTAGTGGGTATTTTACCAACTTCTGATGATGGGTTGAGACTTACTATAGAGATGCAGCATCCCCCTTATACCCTTTTTGAGATTAACCTTAGTTCAGCGCCAGAGTCTTGTGGTCCTGCAGAAGACTATCAGATTGCTAATTCAGTAATTGCTTCAGGGGTTGTTTTCGATCTTGGTGCAGGAAGTGGAGAGGTTCCATTAGAAGGAATAGATGATCAGACGCTCACTCTTAATTCTGATTGTAAGTATGCTAAATTTGGTGACCATCATCCTTTAAATGATTTCAATCATTATCAGTTTTCATTTGGCGGTAAAAATGATTTAAGTCATACTTCGGCGATTAAAGATGGTCTGATTGGTTATTATTATGTTGTGGATTTAGTAGAATCTTTAATGCATCCTGTTGAGACGCAAGATTATGTTGAGTTCTATAGAAACGAATCTCCTCAGAATAGATTTAGCAAGCTTGTTGATCTTTGGACGCAAGGTAATAATGGATGGGTAGTTAAAGTATGGAATGGAGATCAGTTTAATTTTATGATTCTTGAGGTTAATAATATTCCTGAGAATAATCCTCCTGTTATTGATGATTTCTTCTTGGTGGATACAGCGACCGAGTTGAGTTGTTCTCCCGCATATGGTTGTGGAACCCAAATTGAGTGGGGTCATTCTTTTGATGTTGTAGTTTTAATTAATGATACTGATTATAAGTCTCTGATTACTCCAGATCAAACCGTTAATATGACCGTTTTTTATCCAAATGGAAGTGTTTTTATCGAGGAGGAGATTACTGAATCTATTTCTTCAATCTCTAGCGGATCTGATGATTATCCAGATCTGAGCTTTGATTCGGAATATGCATTTGCTAATACAGTTTCTGTGACTTCATCTATTTTAGGTTCTTATGGTGAGTATACATTTACTAATTATAGTCTTCCAGTTGGTACTTATGCTGTTGAGATCATCGCAACCGATGTGTTCGGCGTTTCAACTACGGAATATTTAGAGTTTAATATTGTTGATACTGTTGCTCCTGAGTTTGAAATTAAAGTATTTGATGGAACTAAAGAGTTAGACTTTGAGATGGGTGATGAACTTAAGCTTAAACCGTACAAGATTGTTGTAACTTCAACTAATGCTTTGGTCGATCCAGAGTCTGCTATGCTTTCAATATCAGGTGAAGGAGTTGACTTTAGTTTGAGTTCTGGAGAGTTATCTTGTGAGAACAATGTTTGTGAAGCCTGGTTCGCTGCGATACCTCCACAAGTTCCGCATAATACATTCGGAGAACTGGAATTGTTTTTTGAAGCAAGTGATGTGAATGGTGCATTTGGTTCTGCAAGTTTGATGATTAATATTGATACTATGGGTTATGATTCGTCCTTACCTTTACCTTGGATTAAAGGTGTTCCAAGAGATGAGAATGATGAGTATACGGGTGATTTTGAATTTCCTTTAATTGTAGTTCAAAAAGATAATGTAACTTTGACTGGATTCTTACCAACAGATATGATTGAGTATTCATATCAAATTTGGGTTTCAAAACCTGATGGTGCTCCAAGTAATGTGACAGACATTATTTCTTTAAATGAAGGAGCATTGGCTTGTGGATCTCAATCTATGGGTAATTACAATGTCTCTGGCAAAAATATTGGTGGAATGATCTTGTCTCATTCTGCGGGCTCTACTAAATTTGGAGTGGAGTCTATTATGAACTTAAGTGAAAGTGAATTTGCTGATTGTACTGTGAGATTTGGGGAATACGGACACGAGGAAAATGGCTGGTTGAACTATCCTGTTGGTGATATAAATTATTTTAAACATCCTAATTATAATCATGAATTGTTTGATGATACGGATTTCTTTGTTGATTATTTCTCTGCGATTACTTTGGCTAAAAGTTTGGCTGAAGAAATATTTACAAAACAGGGAGTGTTCTTCAGAACCGCTAAACAACCTCACAATTGGTTTAATGTAACTGTTGATTTGCCTTATGATACTACTATTGTTTCTATTTGGATTTGGAAGACTGGAACGGATAGTTATAAGTTCTTAGATCTGGAAGTTTTTCAAGTGGGAGAATTTGGTCAGTACAGAATAGACAATATAGTTCCTGATTTTGATGAAACCTTCTCGTTTACTTCTGGAATTGGGAATTTTGAAACGACAATTGAGTTTGAGGTTCCTTTACTATCTGATTGTTCATTAATACATCTTGCAGATACGACTGCGGAAGCATTTGAGATTGAAATTGAGACTGAACCTGTGCAAGCAGAAAATGGTTGGTTCAAGTACTCTTATACTATTACTCCGGATATGTGTGGTCCGGGAGGTCCTTTCTATCAAATGGGTACTAAGAAAGAAGATACGCTTAGTTTGAAGAATAATTTCCACAATTTCTTGATTGAGTGTACTCATCCTTGGTTGGGCAGTGCTGTCGGTCCTGTTTGTTATAAATTTGATACTTTAATTTCACAGTATGATTCTATTAGTCAGACATATACATTTACTGGTTTAGAAGATGTTTGTGAAGCTAATTCTCCTGGCGGTTTGCCTATAATTACTAAGTGTGAAAGAGATTGTTCAACAACTTACTTTGATTATGATGGTTGTATCGGTGACGCTGCATGTAAGTGGTGTCCAGGTTCTGTTGTTGATGGTTATAAAGGAATGATTGAAGGTGGAAGTTGTGTTAATTGGAATGCCGGCCAGTGTGAAGATTGTGAAGTGAATGGAGTTGAATTGAAGTATGATAATAGACCATCAAATATTTTTGTTGGCGGCAAGGCCGATGAAGGTAACAAAATTTGTGATAATGTAGGCACGTGTAATACAGATTGTGGTGGGCATAATGTTGCTGCCGGTTGCAAATGTCCAACTAATTGTAGAATCTCTGCCTCTGGTGGATTGTATGTTCCTCCAACTAACGGAAATGTTGATTGTGGTGGACCATTAGCTTGTGCAACTGATTTCCCAACTGTTGATTATTATTCGGAAGCGGAATATAATGTGGATAAAAGATTTAGAATTGATGTTTATGATGATCCTGCTCAAGCAGGTGCAGTTCAAAGAGATGATGAATATCCTGGTTTCGATGATTACGGAACTCAAGGGTCGTTTGGTTATTACATGAGGCAGAAAGGCGTAGATCCTAGGTGTGAGCTTTGTGAGAGTGGCGGAGCAAGGTATTATGTTAATGATTGTGGAAGTTGTAGTGACAATCCTTACAATAATGATCATAAACTAAATGATTGGACTGAGGGTCCTCCAGGAAAAAATAAACGAAATAAGATTTGTGATGATGTGCCTATGTGTCCAGGCACTGGAAATAGTGTTGAGTGTAGCGGTTATGAAACTACTGAGTGTCGTTGTCATGATTCAAATACCCGATTTACCGGATACTTGATAGCGCACGATGATCACGTGCCTTTGGCAGATACTCCAAGTAATGCACAATATTCAGGACCATTAGTTAATTGCGGCGGGTACTCTGAATCTTATGCAAATTCACAAGGAAAAACTAATTGCGGAACGGGAACAGATGATTGTACGATGTGTTAAACGGATTTTGAGTATTTTTATGATTGTTTGCTTAGCTTTGGCTATGACTGCTTCTGTGTTTGCGACTTTTGATAAAAATTCTGTTAGAAGTGTAAATGGCGATGTTGTTTTTGGTGATACAACCATCAAGGCAGTAGTGAGTGCTTCTAAATCTGTTTCTCCTATTAGTGATGAGGTCTATCTTGCTCAAGGAGAAGTTCCTGCTCCTAGTATTACTAGTTCAAATGTTGTAAAGACATTTTCAACTCCAGAAAAAGAGATAAACCGATATTCTTCAGGTCAAGAAGATAGATCTGGTGCTAAATCTTTGAGTGCTTATCAGATAGATAGTAAAGTTACAGAAAGCGGATATTATGTTTATACAATTACTCAAAAGCACGGGGGTACTCCGATGACTCCCAGTAATATTCCTCTTCTTATTGATATTACTCCTCCACAACTTGCCGAATTAGTTGAAGTTGTTGTTCCAGACGGAGATGTTGTGATTGACAATAGCTACACAACTGCGGAGGAGTTTTCGTTAATTTTGAATGTTGAGGCCTATTCTCATTTACATTACTATGCTTATCTTGGAGAAGATGTTCCTGAAGTGGATCATGATTCGGAATCATCTATGGCTACAGTTTTTGCTGAGACTTCTGAAGTTGTAGGTGATGAATCTCAGTATACTTATGAAGGATTTGAGAGTGTTGAGACTGAGATTGGTTTCTTTATTTTGCCTGATGGTGAGTGTAAAACAGTCGTAGTGGTAGTGCACGATGCAGTTGATAATGGCGAGGTGTCCGAGTTTACTGTGTGTAAGGATGCATCAGCTCCGGAGATTACAGAGAGAGTTCCAAAAAATGATACAGTTATTGGGGATTTAGATTCTAGTTTATTTTTCACTGTAACGGATAACTCTCAATTAGATCTTGCATCGATTGAATTTGAAGTTGAAATAGATGCTCCTGAGTTTTCTTCGCAAGAAACGTATACTTGTGATAGCATTGAGATAGAATGTGTGCCTTCTGATGATTTGAGTAGCATACAAGTTAATTATCTTGGCGATTTAGCTTATGGTTTCTATACGGTTAGAATATATGCTGCAGATACTATGGGCAATGAAATTAATTATGATGAAACTGAATATTCTTTTGAGATTAGAAGTGATGTGCCAAGAAGATTATTGTACAAGTTAACTAATTATCAATATTTTGAAGATGAAGATTTGTATTATACTAATGTTTCTGACTTAGACTTGTTAATGGATTTTGATTTAGATAGAGATGTGCAAGTTACGTTTATGACTCTTAGTGCAAAAGATGTTGATGGCGCTTCACATAATGTTTTTACTGATGAAGTCTTGGATAATTTGAAAAAAGCAAATGTCGATAATGAGTTTGAAAATAAGTTCACGCTACATTTCAAAGATGTTATTGCTAAATCTTTGTTGAATACTGCATTTGGTTCTACATACAAATCTGTTGTTAAAGCGAAGAAGATTATGGATGAGGGGGGAGTATATGGTCCCGAAGGCGAATTTAGGCCTGAATTTATTGTTGATACTGTAACTCCGGAAATGTCTGAGTTGAGTTTGAAGCACATAATTGGTTTTGGTGAGAATGAGTTGGTATTCGATTTTGTTGAAGATTATGTTTGGTTTGTAAATGTTCAATATTATGATGATTTTGAAGGTGTTCAGCACAATATGAATGCGACATTGAGCACACCAGGTGGAAATGGGCGAATATCTTCTGCTACATATAACATGGACGTTACAACCGAAACAGAGAGAGGCTTTGATCTAACCGTTACGATCTGTGATAAGGCGATGAATTGTGAGACTTCTGAAGTCTCTGTTGTTGCTGATTCATCTATGCCTACTGTATGGGATACTTATAATTATGATAATGAATGGATTACTTCTGAAGCTGAGACTTTTATTCTAAATGCAACTGACGGAGATAGTGAATTTGCATCTGGTATTGATGAAATAAGATATTGTTATGTTTCTTTAGGTGAAGAGAGTTGTGAACCAAATGAAGAAGGCTTTGTTTATGTTCAATCATTTACTTTTGTTGATGATACTAATGAGGTTATTTTTTATAGAGCTTATGATAAAGCAGGAAATCCTTCGTTGCCGGAAAGTGTTTCTGTAAATATTGATAATAGTGCGCCTGTCTCTGAGATTAGTTTGCTGGAAGGTTGGTACAATTCTAACAGTGCTTTGGTTAACATTACTGAAGAGGATTCTACTTCGTATGTTGATAGAACACTTTATTGTTTAGTGTCTGGTTGTGATGCTTGTAATGAAGATAATGAGATTTTTCCTAAGGAATCAAACGGTTTGCAGTTTTCTCAAGAAGGGGCAAAAACATTTAATTTTTGTTCTGTAGATGCCGCAGGTAATAAACAAGTGGTTAACACTAGTTATGGTTTAGATAGAACTGCGCCAGATATATCTGTTAAAGAAGTTAAAGCAGTTAATGTTGAATATGCAGTTATTTATGATGAAGAAACTGAATATTATATGACTGGAGATTCTTCAGTTAAGATTGTTATCGAATACATTAGTGATGGTTATTCTCCTTTAGCCTCTGTTCAAGTTGCTGGTGGCGTTAGTTATGAACCTGGAGAAGAGGAGAATGAGATTACTTTGATTTCTGGTATACATGCAGAAGATAATGAAATTGTTATTGTTGCAACAGATGCTGCAGGAAATCAAGCCGAACTTACAGTCTTGGTGCGAAGTGATAACGAAGGACCCGAAGTGGTGTTCTTAGAACCAAATGTTTTGGCAACAGAGCCAATGATTACTTTGGCTTCTAATGCTGAGGACTTGCAACCATTTTTTAGAATACAAACAAACGAGCAGGCTACTTGTGTTTTAACTTATGTGCCAAAAGGTTTGATTGATCCGATGCAAGAAGAATTTGAGACTGAGGACTCGCTAGAACATACTTTAAAGTTGAGCTATAAATTGAAAGATGGTTCTAATGCTTTGACTTTGAATTGTAAAGATGTTATGGGGAATTCTAAAACACATAATTTACTTATAATATTAGACTTTGTTCCTCCGTTGATTACTTCGTGGGAGTCGGTAGATGGTGTCGTAATTATGGACACTACTATGCCTAACATTCATGGTTATGTGATTGTTGATAACTTCTTAACTCAACTTAGAGTTACTACCAATGAGCCTTCAAGATGTAGGTATAGTTTAACTCAGGACGAATTTGAGAATATGGAGACTGAATTTGAAGGTATAGGTTATATGCAAGAGATGCTAACTTCTGCGATTGAGTTAGAGGACAATACTACTTACACTTATTATATTAATTGTCAAGATGCTGCGGGAAATATTGCGAGCTTTAGTTCAACATATTCTTGGGTCGCGGTTAAGTTGGTGGTGCAGTTAGATCTACCTATTACCATCATTAATTTACGTCCATCAGGAGCTACAAACAAGTTACCTCCGGAGTTGAAGTTGTCTTGGGAAACTAGAAGGGAATCTCAATGTAAGGTTGATAGGAACTATGATGGTGAGATGGTATTAATTGGCGCGTTACTTGATTGGTTTGACTTTGCGCAATCAGTTGATCCATTAAAAGAAAAGACTAATGTTTACAAATATGAATTAGAGTTAGATGGCATTTTTGAAGAAAATAAGGAATATACTTATGATATTACTTGCAGCGATCCTTCAGGAAGATTGGATGATGGTGAAGCACAGACTTCGTTTGTGATTGATACCTCTATGGATCCACCAACTATTATTATACCCGAGTATGATGGTAAGGAATATAATATTTCAGAGATCTATGTTTATGGTCATTGTGAAGATGGGGCCAGTATTAGAATTTTTATGAATGTTTATGATCCGAGCGAAGCTAACTTTGTAGATTTAACGACCTGCGAGAATGGCGAGTATGATTCTAGTGATCTTGTAATTCGAGGTGGAAACAACACTATTTATGTTGAAGCTCGTGATGATGCGGGAAACGTTGGTTATGATCAAAGAACGGTGTTCTATAATGTATTAGGTCCTAATGTTTCAATTACCATTGATCCAAAAGGTGGAACGTTGAATAAGTTGTATAATGTCACTGCGGTGATTAATGAGTTGTCCGTGTCTACTAATGAGACTAAAAGGTTTAGTTTATTTGATTCTGTGTTTAGAGTGGAAAGGATGGAGGATGATGTTGATATTTCAGAGCAGTTAGAATTGTTAGAGTCTACTGAGACTAAGAGAGTTTATTCTACTCCTGATGGTCAGTTGATTATGCAGAAGCTTGATGATTTAGCTTCTAAAATAACTTTTGTTCCAAATCAAGTACCTTATAGAATTGCTGGTACATATATTGTAAAAGTTATTCCTGTTAATTATGCTGGTGAACACGGAATTCCTGGACAATCAGTATTCTTATTAGATCCATTTGCAGCGGCCGTTGAATGGTTAACCCCGATAGATAAACGAGTTGGTAAAGATGGGGTGCCGGTGAAGTTTTCAGGTTATACTGAGCCCGTGGCGCAAAGTGCTGTTTTAGTAATTGAAGAGTTCGGATATTCTCCTCAAATGGATAGCACTAGAACTATTACTGTTCCTTTGATTAGAGTCTTTGATCCTGATGATAAAATTGAAAAAGGTTATTTCGAATTGGATGAAGATGTTACAGAGGGTTTGAATGTGTATAAGATGACTACTATGTTGTTTAATCATTCTGCTACAACACCTGATGAAACTTTGTATTACGATGTTAAAGGTCCAAGAGTAATTACCGAGTATGTTAAGATTACTTCTGGTGGCGGGGAGGATGGAATGACTCCTGAAGAACTTCAGGAATTAGATTTGAATCCTTATTGTATTTATGGACAACATAATTTTGGAAACTGTTTAATCTCAAGCGCCAATAGCGTCTTTTTTAGTGTGACGAATGACTACAATAATTTTGATTCAGAAAATGGACCTCTAGATGTCGATGGTAATGCTGCAGAAACTTATGAAACAGCGTATGATTATGAAGAAGAAATCTATGGAGATACTTTCTCGTATGGTGTGACTTTGGGTGTCTATGAGTCTACAGATGGACTTGAGTTGGCAGTTAAAGAGGAAACTGATGCCTTCACTACGAACTATAAAGGGCACAATGTATATCTTGACATAAGTCTCATGGCGAATATGATCTGGGTGAGTGATAACATATTGGTACATTTTTATGGTACTGCTGACACTTTTATCTGGGTTGTTGATAAATATCTTGAGAAGTATCCTAGTACTATGGCGGCTAAACCTATGCCCGATGGTGACGACAATGATGGCATGGCATATGAGTTTGAGATTCAATATGGTTTGAATCCTTACATTAACGATGGATTTTTTGATGAAGATAATGATGGTTTGTTTAATTGGTATGAATCTGCATTGAATTCAGACCCTACTAACCCCGATAGTGATAATGATGATTTACCAGATGGTTTTGAAGTTAAGTATTGGACTGTACTTAATCCTTTAGATTCTTCTGGTGATGCCAGCGGTACGGGCGATCCTGATTTTGATTTATTAAATAACTATGATGAGCTAGTTAAGGGTACGCGGCCAGATAGGGCAGATACTGATGGTGATATGTTTAGTGATGGAGATGATTTGTATCCTCTAGATAGTTCAAAACATTAGAATATAAAATGAACAATGAGAAGGAAAAGTGTTTTGTTGTTGGCTTTGTTGTTGTTGTTAGTTGTTTCTAGTTTTAACTACGTTCTGTTTGCAGGTGCGCAGGGGGAAATTGTTCAGCTGTGGCCTACAAATTATGCAAATCCCATAATTACTGTTCCGTTTGATGAGAATTCTACAGTTGTTTCTGCAATTTTAGTTGATGAGTTTGATGAAGATGAAGTTTATGAAATTATTACTATGGGTACCGTTCTTTATTCTCATGAGTGGAGCTTTCAGCCTATGTTACCTGCAGGCGTGAGTGCAATTCCTGAAGGTAGCTATATTCTTAAATTAAATGTTAAAGATATTTTTGGTAATACAAATGATCCTCAGATATTTTTTGATATTGATAGAACTGCGCCATTATTGACTTTGCGTCCGGTTGATAATTTTGTTAATACAGTTGAAGATGTTCATTTCAGAGTTGAGTCAGATGAACCAGTTAAAGTTGAAAATTCAATTGCAAATGACGAAGACCTATCTGGTTATTATGCTGATGAGTATGCTTTAGCTCATGACGTTTTCTATGCTATGACTGATGGTGAAATTACTTGGCAAGTTACTGCGAAAGATTTGGCAGGAAACTTGGCAGTTGGGTCTTCAAAATTTGTTCAAGATGCCAATCCTTTAACTATAAAAGTAATTGAACCATCTTGGGGTGTGGCTAACTATAAACCATTTGATTTGGTTTTAGAAACCAGTGAGGACGGCGAGATTTGTAAGTATGATGCAAGTAATCAATTTTTTAATTTTGACAGCATTCCCGTACCTTCTCCCACTAATATTATCTGGAGACGTTTTGATGATAATTATCGTCAATTCCTCTTAAACGAGGATGAGATTGATTTGTTTCCTTTAGTGGAAGCTGTTTCTGAATATATTTACGTCAAATGTCAAGAGTTGACGGGTTTTATTAATCCTGTTGGTGTTAAAGTTGAGTTTCAATATGATCCTACTCCTCCTTCTATTGCATCTTTAACTGCAGATCCTAATCCCGTTGTAAGTATAACAAGAGAAACCACTATGATGGTTGTGACGGATGATAAAACTCGATGTGTTTATACTAATAATATTGCCGAGACCGCTAATCCTGAGCTGTTGTTTATTACTATGGAAGATAGGGTTGGAACCACTCATAATTCTGGTTGGTTTGATGGTTTTCAAGAAGAAGAATTTAATGTAGTTAATACAATTAATTTCAGTGAGCTTCCTGACGATCAAACTCATACTTATTATGTGGTTTGTCAGAATAGGGCAGAAGATTTTTCTGCTGTTTCTTCATTGGCGATAACAGTGGATTCAAGTGAGGAGAACGATTTTGAGTTTTTATCGCCTGCTGCTTATATTGGCATTTCTACTGCTGAGTTGAAGTTAAAATCTAATAAAGCTGCAAGTTGTAGTTATGAGTTGGATGATGGCGGTAAGTTGAGTTTTACTCAAACAGGTGATGTTGATCATGTAGCACCTCTTTCTGGTTTGAGTGAGGGTGAGCATACGGTGGAAGCGTTGTGCGAATTTAGTACACCACCACCAAAGATTGAGAAATCGATGACTTTTGTTGTTGATATGTCTCCACCTTCCGCTCCTACGGTGGATGATGGTAATGAAACTACTTTATCTAGAATTGAATTTACAATAAGTGGATCTGAAGATGAACATTCAGGAATAAGTCACTATATGTATAGAATAGGTACTGAAGGGAATGGTACTGATTTTGTTAATATACTTGATTGGACTAAAACGACTTCTACTGATGTGAGTGCTAAAATTGATTTAGAAGAGAACAAAACATATTTTGTTGCAGTTAAGGCGATCAACAATGCTGGTTTGGAAAGTGGTGTTGGAAGCAGTGATGGTGTTATTGCTAGAAAGAAAATATCTTCGGGTCCTGAGTTTAATTATACTGTTCCTGTTGATACTTGTACTAATGGCGTATGGGATCCTGGCGAGACAGATCCGAAGTTTTATCCTGATTGCGGTGGGTCGGTGTGTCCTGCGTGTCCTGATGGTGCTGCCTGCGAAGTAAACTCTGATTGCGAATCTGGAAATTGTATTGGCTTTAGATGTATGCCTGCGTCTGGTGATATTTGCTTTGATGGTTTGTTGAATGGCGATGAGAGCGATGTTGACTGTGGTGGAGTGTGTCCTAAGAAGTGTGATGTTGGACAGGCATGTGGAGAGAATGCTGATTGTGATTCTAATAATTGTGTAGATGGTATTTGTGAAGAGTCCGAAGAAGCTGACAGCGATGATGATGGAATGACCGATACTTGTGAGGAGGCTAATGGTCTTGATCCTTACGATCCTTCTGATGCAATGTTGGATAATGATAGAGATGGTTTATTGAATGTTGATGAGTGTAGATTAGGTACAGATCCTAATAATCCTGATACTGATGGCGATGGTTTCTATGATGGTGGTGAGGTAACTTCCGGTACTGATCCATTAGATGCTGAGTCGATGCCTCCTGATGTTGACGGGGACTTAATTGATGACAATTGGGAAATAGAGCATGGGTTGGATCCATCAGATCCAGATGATGCTAACTTAGACTATGATAATGATTGTTTAAGTAACTTTGATGAGTATAACTATAATTTGGATCCGCAGAATGCAGATACTGATGGTGATGGTTTTACTGATGGTGGCGAAGTTAATTTTTCACATACAAGGGCAAACGACGCATTTGATTCTCCTGCCGATACTGATTCTGATGGAATAGATGATGCTTTTGAGAGAAAATATAAGTTAGATTTGTCTGTCGATGATTCTTATGAAGATCCTGATGAAGACGGACAAACAAATGCGCAAGAGTATAATTGTGGTACTAATGCTAATGATAAAGTTGTGTTAGAAGTTAAAGATAAAGATGGTGATGGATTTGAGGGCGCTAAATATGGTGGTCCCGACTGTAATGACGATGATTCGTCGATCCATCCTGGCGCCTCTGAAATTAGGGGCGACGATATAGATCAAGATTGTGATGGTGAGGATGCTTCACCGCTTTGGCCTTGGTTTGTTTTCTTGTTCGCTATACTTTTGTTATTAGCTTCTGGTGGATATTTGGTTTACAAGTATCAGTTGATTTTTCAACAAAGAGATGAATACTTTAGACGAGAACGAGAGAGAGAAAGAGCTCAGCAGGAAGCGGCGAGAAGAGCCGCGAATCCAATTGTTAGACGGAAGGCAATAGCTTTACCTCGTTCTATGCATCACAGACCAAGAATCTCTCCGGAGCAATTGATGATGATGCGTAAGCGTCTTCAGAAAGAAAGAGAGTTGTTCAAGAAGAGAACTGATGAAAGAATGAAGAGGCGAGTTAAGGTATTTGATAGATTTGGTCCTTCAACTCTACCGCCTAAAGAGAAGTTTAAGTATAAAGATGGGGAGCCAGATGATCGAAGAGGGGTTATTACTCCTTTAGATAATATTGATGATGGTAGTTATATTAATTTGAATGAATTGCCTAAAAATCCTGAGTTGCCTTTTAAGAAAGAAGGTGCGTCGAAGAAAAAGAATATTGCGTTTAGAGAAGAGAAGAAGAAGGAAGATGACGGTTTCTTGAACTTGAGTGATTTGGGTAAGGGAAAGACATCTAGTAGTTTCTTAGATGTTTTGTCTAGTTCTAAAGATAAGAAAGAGGATGAGTTCGATAAGTTGTCTTCAGTTTTGAAGAAAGGAGTGCAGAAGAGAAAGGTAAGGGTTGCGCGAATTAAGAAAAATGAAGCGATTAAGAAGAAATTTTCTGCTAAGGCGCCTGTTAAGAAAAAAATAATTAAGCCGGTAAAGAAAGTTCCATCTAAACCTGTTAAAACTACAGGGAAAAAAGAAAGTAAAAATGTGTTGCCAAAAGTTACGAAGAAAGTAGTTAAGAAGGCAGTGGAAAAAGATATTTTTGCTGCTTTGGATGAATTTGATAGTAAAAAGAAAGTTATGAAGGTTGAGAAAAAGAAGAGTTCTCTTGATGATTTAGATGATTTAATATCTGGATCTAAGAAAGATTTATTAAAGAATAAATCGTCTGGTAAAAAAGGTGAGAAAAATAAGAAAAGCACAAGCAAGTAGAGTTTTTATTTATGCTATATCTCTTTTTGTAATAATATTGATTCTCTTTTATGGATATAAATCTGTTAATAGTTTTATGAAACGAGGGGAGGAAGTAGTTTACTTTGAGTTTCAACAAAAATTAAAGTCTAATATTGATACCATTAAAACAGATTATGGTAGTCAGAGAGTTTTTAATTATGTGATTCCTGAGAAGTATGATGAGGTCTGTTTTTTAGATACTGCCTGTAAAGCTGGTCCGGCTTGTGCTTCGACGAATTATCCAATAATTCAGCAAGCTCAACAGGGCGGAATAGATGAAAGAGTTTTTATGAGAAGTAATGATGTTACTGAAGCCAAGTTGAATGTTGGGGCACTGAGTGTTCAGAAATTAAGCAGTCCGAACTCCAAATTTGGTTGTGTTAATAGAACGGGTAGTCAAGTTGAAATTACTCTTAAAGGGCTAGGTAATAGAGTTGCAGTAGTTCTTCCTTAATAAAATGAGCAAAGAAGGCCAGATAACAATTCAGTTTAATTGGATCTTTTTGTTAATTGTCGGTGGAATTATATTGTTCTTTTTTATTGGATTGGTTTCCGTGCAAAAGAAATCTTCTGAAGGGGCAGTATCTGCTGAATTATTGAGTCAGTTGTCGACTTATTTTACTGGTGCTGGAGTTAGTATAGGTACTGTTACGGTTTATGATGTTCCTAGAATGCATTTGGAATTTACTTGTGATGAGTTTGTTGTTAATGATAAAGCGCGGAGGGCGTTTTCTAATAAGGTGTTGTTTACACCTGATGAGATTGATGATCATAAAATGATCACTTGGACTTTGGATTGGTCTGTGCCGTTTAGAGTTATGAATTTATTGTACATTACTTCTCCTCAAATAAGATATATTGTTTTTTATGATCCTTTGCTTGGTTCCCATGAGAATGCCTTCTTTAAGGATTTTAATAGATCATTTCCTCCTGAGTTAAATTATCAGGCTTATCCTGTGATGGGTAACGACGTTTCTGACTTTGCATTCCTTTCAGATTATGGTAATGAAAAAATACAATTTATCAATATGGATTCTCATATGCATAACTATCTAGTTTATCAAATTTCTCAAGAGTACTTTAATATGGATAATTCTGATATGTCGTTGGTTGAGATTGAGCCCGTAGGTAATTTCATGGATTCTGGCGCTAAGGTTAAATTTCATAGTCTTAATAGCACAGATTGGCATCAAGATTCTGCGTTGTTAGATCAGGGTGCCGGCCCACAAATTGTGGATTATGTTAATTCTTTCGATGATGTTTCTTTGTATGGTGCAATAATTTCAAGAGATCTTGAAAAGTTTTATTGTACCTTAGAAAAGATGTATTCTAATTTGAATAGGATGTCTTCGATTCTGATGATGCGCTCTCAGAACATATCTAATAGTTATTATAATCAATGTAGGCAAGTGCATAAAAAAGCAGCCGATGCTTTAATGTCTTTATCTGGCGTTTCAAATCCTGCAACGATTAAAACAACTGCGGGATTATTAGACGAATATAATAAAGAGGCTCGGCGTTATTCGTGCGCGCCAATATACTAAAATGAGAAAAGCACAAGTACAAATGGCGGAGACCATTGGGATATTGTTTATTTTCATAGTTTTAGTTGCGTTGGGTGTTTCATTTTGGTTTAAGATACAATCTTCTTCTATATCTCAGAAAACAGTTGAGTTGCAAGAGTTGCAGGCGGTTGAAGTTGTACAGATTGTTTCTAACTTGCCTGAGATTCAATGTAGTAGATTGAATGAAGTTGAGGATAATTGTTTTGATGAGAGGAAGATGATTGCTTTTAGTAAATATTTGCAAGGACATACTAGCGACTATTCAATTCCTGGTACTTTAGAGGATCAATATGATCGATTGATGGAATACTATCCATTGTTGCGTTTAAGTAAGATAGAAGTTGAGATTATTTATCCATTTTTTTGGGATGATGCGGATCATGATGGTTTACCTACTAAGTTTGAGAATGTAAATGGTCAAAAACTTGAAGCAATATCTGTATCGAGCAAGGATTTTCATCCTAGTTGTCAAGGAGGTTCAATCCCTGAAAGAGTATTTAATTCAACGAATCCATCTGAATTGGATTTGGCATATTTTAATGACGATGGTGAGTTATGTCCTCAATCAAATTTAATGGGTGAGACTGTCGGGTTGGAAGATAAATATTCTGATAATAATTCTAACGGTGTGCCTGGCGATTGTGAAATTGCGCTTCCTCTAAATAATTCTAAGTGGTTATGTAATCCAGATTTTATTAGACCTGAATGGCCGGATCAGGATGATGATGGCATGTTAGACGAATGGGAATGTGTAGGAAATAAGTGCTACGAACAAATATATGGTTACGATGATCCTGATGGAGATGGATTAACATATTGGGATTTATATGTTAATGGTCGTCATTCTGATGATTCAAGATATGATCTGGTTGATCCGATAACTGATGATGACTTAGTTACTTTCGATAAACCAACAAAAATAGTATTATATAATTTAACAGGATTAAATGAAACAAGTTCTGCAGCATATAGTGCATCATCAACAACGGTGCCGGTTTCGATTAAAGATCCTGTAACTGATACTTACAAATTTGCAAAGTTGCACATAACTACATATAGACAATCTGTGTAAAATGAGAAGAGGAAAATTAGGACAAACAGAAATGATTGGTCTGGCGGTGATAGTTATACTTCTGATGGTTGGATTAATATTCATAGTTAGGTTTGTTGTGATGAAACAACCAACTTCGATTAAACAAACATTTACTCAATCTAATATTGCTTCTAATTTTGTAAATTCAATGTTGAAGATGTCTGCAGAAGAATGTACTAAGAATGTTGATATGTCGGATTTGATTGCAAATTGTGCGAAGCCAAAAGGTAATCCGATACGGTGTACTGATTTATCTTCATCTTGTGATTTTGTTAATCGCACTGTTAAAGCTTTGCTAGATAATTCAATTAAAAGAGCAGAGTGGGGTTCTCGAGCATATTTGTTGAATATGTATGTTCATGATCCTAACGTTCCTTTGCATGGAATACAGCACGCGAACAAAATGCATTTATGTAAAGAACGTGATTCAAAAATCTTTCCGATACCTTTAAATCCGGGAAGTGTTAAGGTAGAACTATGGATTTGCAGTTAGGTAAAAAGGGAGAAGGCTCGATGGACTGGGGTCCCGCCATATTAAGCAATTCTATTTTAACGATTTTGGTTATGATTATTGTTATGGCTATAGTGATAGGCGTAGTTTTGTATAAAGGTTTAGGATAATGTATTATAAAAAAGCAGATGCACAAATACTCTTTAAGCTAATAGCTATTGTGGCTTTGATGCTAGTTCTTATTGGAATGGGTTATACTGTTTATATGTGGTTGCAGGGGTTGACTGATTTACAACGTTGTAGAGTTAATGTTCTTGCAGTTAGTGCGATTAAAGATGTTTCTTTAGGTATTGCGAATGTTAATATTGATTGTCCTATGGAGGAGATGGAGATCAATAAAAAAATGATTGAGAATTCTGATGGCGATATAACCGCACGTATTGTGATGGGATCTGTTGCCGATCAATTTAGGCGATGTTGGTTTAAGATGGGCGAAGGTGTTAATCCATTTTCGGGTCCTATTTGGTCAGAGATTGCTAGTGACATGGCCACCAGTTGTGTGTTCTGTTCTCATGTGACTTATGATGACGATGTTATTTTGGATTATAAGGCAGAGACTGGATCTAGTGTGATTACTTTAGATATGATGGTTAACTTCTTGAATTCTCAACCATATGGAAAGACGGATTATACTTATGGTCAATATTTTTCTAGAAGTGGACATAATGTTGCAGAATTGTTTTATAGTACTACAACCATTGATGTAGCAAAACCATTTTATATTGTTTATAGATATATTAGTCCTGCAAATTTATGGAAGGCGGCCAGTGCGATAAATAGTGCAATGGGTTTAGAGTCTAATGCGGAGTTTAGTAAAACTCAAGGGAAGAAAAGACCTTCTATGTTTATTTATCAATCAAATGATTTAGTTAGCTCCGGTTGTAAGAGGATTATGAATTAAAATGTTTAGTAATCGTTCAGGTAATGTGTTTAAGTTCTTTATTTTGACACTCATTATTATGATGGTTATTACATTATTATTTGTTGTTTTGTTTCGTTCTACGGCGGTGCATGTAAGGGATGTTGTAGTTCCGTCTCAACAATGCAAGCAAAGTGTTTTGATACATGCCTCTACTAATATTCAGAATGAAGAATTTATAGATCATTTAAACTGTGAAACGCAATATATTACTGTTCCTGGTCCAAGTGGTCGGGATGAAGAGCAGTATGGGAATTATATTAAAAAAACTCTTGCTGATGGTATGTATTATTGTTATGATAGCTTTTGGAAAGGTGAGTTGGATGTTTTCTCTGCAGATAGATCTGGTGTAACTAAATTTTGTTATGTTTGTTCTGTTTTTGAATTTCCTGAAGCAGGTCATGTGGCTCCAGATTTTGTTTCTTATTTAGCTAAGACTCCTTCTCCAGGTGATAGAAAAAAATCATATTTTGAGTTTTTAACTGGTCATGTTGCTGGTCCTGATGTGATTGATAACATAGGGACGGTTGAGGATGATCTTACAACTAATGAACCGTATGCTGTTGTTTTTACTTTTATGAAAAATCAAGATTGGAGCATGTTTGAGAAGATTGGTCTGGGTTCGGTTGCTGGCGGTGCCGCGGGTTTGATTGGTGCTGGCATTTTAGTGACAGTTGGGGCGCCGATTGGATTGCTTGCAGGCTCAGTTATAGTTGCAGCTGGTGTGATTACTGGCGCTTCAATTGCATCGGATAGTGAATCAGATAGTACTTGGAGTTCTAAGGTTGTTTTATTGCCTTATGATGAACTGTATAAATTAAATTGTAATGAGCTTAGAGGAAAGCAATCTAAGGAGTAATGTTTATATACTGTGTTTGTTTACTTTATTCTATGTTTAAATGTAAGGGCGCGCAAATTAGCACTACAGTTCAAATAATATTTTACTGTGTGATGTTGCTGATTGTTTTGTTTTTAATATATCATTTTGCTACAAAAGGTTGGTCGCTTCCTTCATTTATTTGAGGTTTATTAGATGATTTCGAAGACACTCATAAAAGCAATCATTATAATTCTGTTCGTAGTTGCTTTAATTTGGTGGTTGGGTGGAGATATTCTTGGAATTTCGAAAATTGCAGATGGTATCTTTGGAAGTTTTGAAGAAGAAGAGTTTAGTGTATTTGATGAAGCGCGTTTAGAATTCTCTTTTGATTTGGCATATATGCCTTGTGATGCAACTGATTGTACGAAGGCTCTGGAGAAAGTAGATGCCCATATTAAGACGATGGGTGAGTTTTCAGCTTCTAATTTATTGTCTGGTGAAGAACGTAAGGAATCTCTGATGTTTAAGGAGACTGCTATGTTGTTAAAGACTGAATATATTCCTGCAATTGAATTAATGCGTAAAGATGATAAGGCCAGTCTTACTAAAGCTGCCCAGAACTTTAAAAGTCTTTATGCTAAATGTAGATCAAAGGCGGCAAATGATGGGTGTCATCCGAGGTTGGCTGCTTTTGCCGCTGTTAGACATGTTGATATTTTTCTAAAAAATCGTAATGATCTTACAGAACCTATAGGCGTGGCGGGCTGGACTGAGATGGCTAAGTTGAAAGATGATGCCGTATCTTTGCTTAACAATAAAGGAGAGATGCCTCCCACCAGTCTCAGAAGAACTTTTGAAACCATTGATTATTGTAGGACCATCAAAGGGTGTAGTGATTATGATATAAGTGAATCAATGGGCAGATCTGGGTTTGAATCAGTTATGGACTTTTTTACTGGCTATGAAGTTGCTTCTATGGATGATGACAATGAGTTTAGAATGTGTGTTCCTGATACTTGTTTTCTTTATTCTAGATATGAGCTTAAAGTTCATTTTGAAAGAAAACCAGGTGCGCAAGTTCCGCCTTCTGCACCTAAATCTTCTGCATATATTAGCAAATCTTGTTTTTTCTCTCTTAACTCTGGTGAGTGTCACAATAATCAAGATATTGGTGTTAATACTCATGATCCTGATAAGAAGCACGAGGGTGAAGTCTGTGCTGCTTTAAACCAAGTACAATGTCACCACATAAATCCTGCGTTATTGAAGGTTAATCATCAACTGTGTGATTGGAGAACTGGCAGATCTGCATTTGGTTATGGTACTTGGAGATGTCAGTGGAAATGGAGCACCGGTAAGTGCATGTCCTATCAAGAGAATTCTCTTCCGGGAGATAGAGGCTATCTTAGTTGCGATTCTTCGAACTATTATTAATCACAAGTTTTATATACTAATATAGGGTTTTATGAGTTTAACTAAAGTTTGTTTAGAGGTGATTTGATGATGAAAAAAGGTGAAATGGGCCTTAATCTTATTGTTGTGGCTGCAATTGCTCTTCTAGTTCTAGTGATTATATCTGTTATATTCGTTGGAAAGATGAGTGCTACTAGAAAGAACGTAGATAGTTGTAACGCAAACAATGGACAGTGTCTGCCTGAAGAAGCATGTTCTGGAAATTACCAGAAAACAACAACTCATGTTTGTGATGACGAAGGCCTTAAGTGCTGTGTGAGCGTATAAGAAAATTAGTTTTTTTCTTTTTTTAAAAATGTTAAAGAAAGCCAATATCAGTGTTAATCTTATGATCATGGCAATAATTGCTTTGATTGTTCTAGTTGTTATAGTGGCGATTTTTGCTGGTAAGGCGAATACTTTTGGTGATAGTGTATCTAATTGTGAGAATAAAGGCGGGGACTGTGACGAAGGCTTAGCATGTCCGGTCGATAAGCCAATTGCTGTCTGGGGCGCAAGTTGTCCTACCGAAGGTGAAATTTGTTGTAGGCCTATGGGTTTTGGTGGCGGCGAAAAAGCTGACTCCGTTGACGATAATGCAGATGATGATTCCGCTGACTAGGTGATTAAGAATGAATAAAGATGCTGAATTAAGTTTAAACATGATTATAGTTGCGGTTATTGGACTAATTGTTTTGGTTGTTATAGTTGCAATCTTTGCTGGTAAGTTCACTACTTGGAGAGAAGGTGCAGACGCAACTGAAAAATCTTTTACTAACGAATGTGAGTTGCCAGGTACAAATAATGTTTGTGTTGCTGCATCGACTTTATGTATTGGCGGCAATCCTAAATCCGGACAGTTTACTTGTTCAAAAAGCGGAGGCACTGCAACTGTTTGTTGTAATAAATAAAAATGAGAGGCAAGAAGGGAACAGTTACCAGAGATCAGGTTATTCGTTGGCTCATAGGTCTTTTGTTCTTAGGTTTAATGATTTGGTTTATTTATTCTTACTTATTTGAAAAGGCTCCCGATAAAATAGATAAACTTGAGGATGGTGCGCTTAGGCAAGGCTGTATTGAGCATGAAGGTAATGATCTTGCTAACTGTAGAGCCCAATGTAGGCGGGAGGGTTGTTTTTGTTTCCAGGAGAATAAGTCAAATACGTTGTTAACGATGCAGTGTCAGTTTTTTGAGACTAGTGCGTCGTAGAGGTATGATTTTATGAAATTTAAAAAAGGAGCGCTTGAGATCAATTATATTATTATGATAATTATTGCTTTATTAGTTTTAGCAGTTATTTTGTATTTTGTGTTTAAAATGGGCGGAGATGCGAATGATAGGATAGGTAACAAATTGACCTGTACGGGGTTCTGTGTTTCTGATTGTGATCAGTGTCAAGGAGCATGTACTTCTCCAAAAAATGCGGCCGATAATACATATTGTTGTGTTGGTATAATAGATAAAACAGCCAGTGAAGCGAAACCAATAGAGTGTAAATCTAAGTCGGCATAGTAGTTAAGAGGTGTTTTATTATGAATTCAAAGAAAGCAGCAATGGAAGTGAACTATGTTGTCATGGTAATTCTTGCTTTGTTGGTGCTGGCTTTGGTTGGTTATTTTATATTTAATATGGGTGCTGGCTCAAATGCCAAGCTAGGTGCGAAAGTAGATTGTCCTGGTTCGTGTATTTCTGACTGTGCTAATTGTATGGGGACCTGTAATGCTATTCAGCTTCCTTCTCCTGAAGAATCATCCGGACTTTGGGGTTCATTCAAATCTTTGTTTGTAGGAAAGGCGTCTACGACAAGTGGTAAGATAATTTATTGTTGTACAGGTAAAGTGGTTGGAATTCCATCCCCATGTAGTTAAGAGGTGTTTTATGATGTTTAAGAAAGGTGCTGTAGAAACAAGTTACGTGGTGATGATTATAATAGGTTTACTAGCATTAGGTATAATTGCTTTCTTCTTTTTTAATGCAAGTGAAAGAGCGGATAAAAGTTTTGGTAGCAAATTTACTTGTGTGGGTCACTGTGTGTCCAAGTCTGTTTGTGATACGAAGGGTCAATGTATGGGTAGTTGTAATAAAATAGAGGGCGGATCAGCTTATTGCTGTGTTGGTAAATTAAAGGATGGTGTGCAAGATACGCCTTGTGCATAACTTATTTTCAAAGTGTTTTTTTCAAAAAAAAGAGGTGTTAGTAAGCTCTGGACCGAATTAGCTTACTTGATGATTTTCGGGTTCATTCTAGGCTTGGCTATTTATGTTGGTTATAACTTGTTTGGTAGTTTGTTCTCGTCAAGTGATGTTGATCAAGGAACTGTTAATTCTTATCAGCGTCTTACAGGAACTATTGAAAACCTATATTCAAAAAATGAAGGTGGCTTTGAATACACCGAGATTCCTTTTTTTGTTGGTAAAGGAATGGCTTTGGTTGGTTTTGATCCTTTCGATGATGAAATTTCTATTTCTTTTGTCAAGATTGAAATTGGCTCCGCTTATGATACGACAGGATTTCTCCATATGCCTCGACCTACTTCTTGTATTGGAGGGCAGGCCTGTGTTTGTTTAATTAAATGGGCTAATCCTGGTATAAAGGCTGTTAAGTATGATAAAAAGAAACTCGATCAAGATGTTTATGAATGCCATAAACTTGGTGAAAAAACATTTGTGAGGTCTTTTTCAAAGAGTGCTTCAGAGGTTCTTGCGGGAGATGAAAAGATTATGTTGGGCTATGTTACAGATGTTGAAATTGATCAGTTGCCGGACAACTATTATGAGCGTCTTTTCATTAATGGTAATAATTTTGAGGCCAGAGATCTTTACGTGGAAACTTACAGACATCCTGATGGTAATACTCTTGTTTTAATTGAAAGGGCGGGATTACCTCACATACAAAAGAGAATAAAAGAAATCGATAATCCTAACTTAGAGTCACTTAATGGTAAATTCGTCGAGTTAAAAGCTGAGTTGGCTGGGGCAGTTTTAGAGTCTAAAAAGAAAGAATTGTTGGATAGAATATTGAATATAGTTAACTTATATCTTGAAACTTATGAGGAGCAGAAGGCTCAGGGGAAGACTTCCATTTTAGAAGACCAGATGTATCCTTGGTATTGGTTGAGACGTGCAGAGATTGTGTTGCAAGTTGCTTTTGATAATCCTGTTCTTAAGTATAAGGATGTTCTAAATCAAATAAGTTATACTACTCAGGAGCGTTTAGATGCGATCGAAAAATTAAGGGAGTTTATTGATAATCCTGAGAAATTCAAAGGCGATATCTTGTATGATAGAGATGCACTTCGTGCACAAGAAGCAATTGCAAGAGCACACTATAAACTGTTAAATGATCGCGAAAAGGCGGTTGATGAGTATTTTAAACTACTTAGTGATCCTGTCTTTGTTAAATTAATAGATGACGCATTTGGTAGTGATGCGATGAAATTAAAATATAAGAGATCTATTTATGGAAATATTACCGGCATATATAGCTCTTATTTTGTATCTGAAGATGCAACTGGTTTCTTGGCACCTATTACGAAAGGAATTGATAAAGCACAAAAACTGGGGTTAGATGAGCTTTCTGTACTGTTAAGCTTTAAGAAAGTACAACTTCTGGTGTTATCTCAAGGTGCCATTGCATATGAATGGCCAAAGATTAGGTGTAATGAGTATGCAAAACTTGTCCAGAGTTCCGTAGGGTTTGTTGATCCTGAAACTAATAATCCCATTAACTATGAGATTATGATCCATGCTATGAGACATTCTGTTCCTCGAAATAATAATGAGCCAGTGCCAGAATGCGTCAAATTAGTTGGAGATGTTGGCTTGGTTTATTCTAATTTGTACATTCCTTCCGTAGATGAGATACACTCATTTAGTCAGGGAACAACTTTAGATAGTCTAAACAAAATGCTGATTCCTCCTTCGGGTGATCCTAATTATATTATTGGGTGGCAAAAGTATGCTAGAACTTTTCTTTATTTTGAGTTGCTTCAGTGGGGTCCCAAGACTCCAGGAAATTTACCATCTCTCGAAATTGTTGATAAATCAATATCCGAATTGAATGATTTTCTTTTAGAGGTGCCTTATGGAGCATCTGATTACAAGAGTTATGCTCTGCAGCAGCTAGCTTTTATTAATTTTCTTCTTAAGCCAGGACTTGTTTCTTATTCTGATTTAAGTTGGTACAATAATGGTTGTAGTTATCTTCAGAAATTAGCTTTAGATCCTGATCATTTTGAGGATACAAAAAAGCTTTATGATTTGTTAGGTTGTGAAGGATTGGCGCCTGCGGCTTCTTAGACTGCTTTTCACAGAAAAGATTTATAAATGGACTTGTTTATAAATAGACTATGGGAAAAAGGGGTAGACTGATGATTTTCTCTAGTAAGAAAGCTGGAGTTACTGATGAATTATGGTTAGTAATTATGGAGCTTTTTCTTGTTGTTGCGGTAGGTTCGGCTATTTTTAATTATGTTGTTTATGAGTCAAGTGATTTAGCTTATCATAAAAGATTTTTTGCAAGGGATTTGGCTTATACTTTAGAAGCGGTAGAAGGATTGCCTGGCGATATTGATTTTTATTATTCTCCTGCCGGAAAAGAAATTCCATTAACGCTTAGTATTTTCTCTCCTAAAGTTATGATGTACAAGGATTTAGATGATTATAAGTATGTTTATAGATATCCTCACGACCTTTCTATTAATCCATTGTCTTTAGTTGATAGGGATTTTAAACAACCAATTTCTTTTTCTAAACAAGGCAATCAAGTTACTGTTGGGGTGCTGGCACCTTTAATGGAAATTCAGAAATCGATACAGTATGTTCCTTATCTAACACCCACTGATGAGCAAGATCCCGAGATCTCGTTGCTTGCGATGTATAATATGATGTTAACTCCTTTATTTTTGAAAAGTACTTCGCCAAATGTGCAGATCAGTAAGGAGTATTTGCTTTTCTTAGATTTATATTCACAGTTTCAGTCCAAGAGTGCAACAAGCAACATCTTTTTTTATGATTGTTCAAAAGATTGTGCTCAGCAAATAAGTATTAATGCTCCTTATATTGGATTATCCTTTGTTGAGACAAGTGCCGATCCCAGAATTGAGATTTATCATTCTGGTAAAACTCCTAAAATTACATTGATGGCTAGCAGGCTTGCAAAATCTCTATCTAATAATTTACTGGAAGAATCTGTAAACTTTCTCGATGTTGGTTTTGATTTTAAGGTACATCCTATACATGCAAAGCCTCCTTTAGGTTTTGCAACTCAAGAGACGTCAGATAAATTAATTTCTATTTGGGATAGGGCCGAGGCAGTGAGTGTTGCGATTGTTGTTTATTATGATGAGACTAATAGTATTACTATTAATGTAAATAAGTTAGCTCCAGCGATTTATGGGGGCATAGAAAAGTTCTTTACAGAGGGAACTGCAGAATTGCCTAAACCTGTTTGTGAAGTTGAAAGGTGTAAATCTTTGTCTTTAGGTCGAGGTGTTGCACCTACACCTCCGTTGTTAGGATGTGATGCATTTGGTGGATTAGATCCCAATTTTAAATGCGCAGATGAGAATTCTTTCTGCTGTTTGCAAAAGGTCACTCTTTGTGAATCTGAAAACAACGGCAACGATGGTTCTGAATCTGATAACTTCTTTTGTCGTGTTGAAACAGAATGTTCTGATGATTTACAAGATCAACTTAAGAGTAAAATAATGTGTGTTGGAGATAATATTTGTTGTAAAGGTAAGTGAGACTAAATGCTAGGTAAAAAAGGTCAAACGTTTGTCTACATGATGTGGATATTGAGAATTATCTACCTTATACTCGTAGTTACATCTATTGTCCTTTTAATAAAAGTTTATGCGATTAAAGATGTTAAAACGCAAGAGCTGGAAGCAACTCTTTTCATTAATCGAGTTTTGCAATCGCCAGGTGGTTTGTGTTATTATGATTCTACTCTTAATCGAGTTGTGACTGGAGTGATAGATGCTAATAGATTTAGTGTTTCTCATCTTAATAGAGGGATGAATTATGGTGACGAGAATAAATATATTGCTGCAAAGTTTGTTATTGCGCCAATGAAGAAACCATATGCTCCTGGTGCTGTTAAAACTTTGATGTATAATCCTGTGTGGTATGATCGTTGGGCTTTTAGAGCCGATACGGGTGCTAAGAAAGAGGGTGGTGCTGCAAAGATTGAACGATTTTTTAATGTGATTTATAGAGAACAGGGTGTAGATATTCCTGCCAAATTAAATATAACGGTGGTGTTGCCTAATGAATAGGTTAGGTAGGGCCGGTGCGATTTCTGCAGCCGCATTAGATATATTTGCCGTTATCTTATTTGTGATGGTTATCGTTGTGTTTATGTTAATATTCAAATATAGTGGTCCAGATGATCCGAGTAACGCAGCATCACAGTCTTTTGTTGATTCTTATTCCTACATGTCTACTGCTTCATTTCTTAAGTCTCCCATTTTCACAACGCAAAAAGGCTACATAACTGTTGCTGAAGCAATGGCTGATGTTAAGTTAAGAGTCGATGGTGATGTAGTAAAGGAGTATGAGTATCTTGCCAATAATTTCTTTGGATTGTCTCCGGATCGTCGTCATGCTTTGGCTACTTTTACAATCGCTATTGATGATCGAGAAGTCTTGGAGTATAAGAATGAGGAAAATATTGCTAGTGGAAAAACAATATCTCCTGCTCATTTTCGTGCTATAATTACAAATCTTCCAAGAAAAAGTTTTGATTATGAGTATTATCTTCCTCAGATGGATCCTACTACGCCCGTTCATGTGACTTTTCGTTTTTCTTGGATTGATTTTAAGGACAAGCCCCAGTCAACTGGCGCGGGAGGCATAGATTCGAGTGGGGGGATTACCATTGATTTGGAAAGTCTGAATTTAGCTGCGAGTATCAAAGATGTTCCCGATACTGTTATGTGTAGTTATTGTCGCGAGAATAAGCAATATTTAGCAACCATATATCCTGGTGAGTATGATGTGTGTGTGAATTCTGGTACACGGTGCTGTCAAGCTAAATGTCCTATTGGGACAAAGTATAATGAGAAGATTGGCGTGGTTAGGCAATGTTGTGCGGCTGATATGGGTCCGGCCGGAGATGACTGTTGGCACGATCAAGTTCCAAATCCTGAAAGGCCTTCTGGTTCTTCTGTAGGTGAGAGTTATTGTAAATCTGCGTGTGCTGTTGCGGCCATGAGGATGGCATTGTCTAATTTTGAGAAGGATAGTGTTTCTTTATCTGAACAGTTGTTTTGTGGATCTAATGATCAAAGAGTTTATACTATTGATGGTAGTGGGCGGGGAGGAGGATCGTCCAGTAGAATAAAAAATGTTGCAAATAGTTTTGGAATCGCTGATTCAAAGGTAAGTTCGGTTATTTCTCATGCAGATATTGTAAGTTCGTTTGCAGACGGTAGGTCTGTTATAGTTCTGATAAGGGAAGAGGGGAAGACTTTTCCGTTAGAGCGGTATTCTAGTAAGCGTACTCCAGGTCATTTTATGATTGTTACTGGAGTGAGTACAGAAGGGTATATTCTAGTGCATGATCCAGGTGTTGGTTGTCGTGTGCAGGGAATAAGGACCGTTTTATCTCCAAATTATATTGGTACTGCGGTTTCGGAGTATGTGGTGGTTTGATGAAAAGAGTATTATTATGGGTGATTTTGTTTTTGCTTTTGATTTCATCAGCTTTTGCTTTCTCGGGAGAGCTTTACTCTGTATTCTTTTTTAATGATGAGTTTGGCTTGGTGTTGGAGGAAGTTTATGTCGTCCCAGATACTGAGGATTATCTTAGTTTTCTTTTAGAGGATATGGAATCCTCGGATAACTTGACTTTGTCTTTTTTTGATAATAACAACACCGAGCTATATTCTGTTCCAATGAGTAAGACAAAAACCTTTTTTCGTTTTGATAGATTACCTCAAGATTCTGTTAAGATGAGAGTTTTTAAAGATACCAATCCGCAGTTTGAACATGATCTTTCTTTCTGTAATCATAACGGAGTTTGTGAGGGTTGTTTTGATCTTATGTGTGAGAATGCCGAGACTTATCTTGTTTGCGAGGACTGTAAATCAGGCACAGATGATGGTTTTTGTGATTTAGCTAAAGATGGCGTGTGCGATCCTAACTGTAAATATGGTGATGAGGATTGTTTTGTTGAAGAGAAGTTTGTTCAAAATGTTGATCCATTAGATATAGAATATGATCTTGGTATTGATCCCGTTTATTTGCGAGATTCTGAACCAGAAGTAGATTGGAAAATATTTTTGATGACTTTTGTAGTTTGTATTTTTATTGCGGTATTAATCTACGAATATGTTCATTTAGATACTCATGAATTAGTTATTGTTACTCAAAGAGCCGAGTATCTTAGAAAGTACAAGTATACTGATTCGCAGATTAAAGATTATCTGCGTAAAGAAGGATTCAAAAATAGGTATATAGACGGTGCGTTATCTCGTTTGAACAAATGATTAGGGGTAAGAAGGGAACAATATATTTTATGTTGGCGGTAGTAGTGTTAACAATCTTAGCTCTGTCGACTGCTTATGTTTTATTGAAAAATTCTATTCAGATATATGATATTCAAGGTCAAGATTATGTGATTGGAAGTGATGCATTGAGAATACAGACTGGCGCCGTTAAAGCAGATTCTCATTTGTTTTATCTTGATCTGGCTGCTAAGTTTGCTGCACATAATGCTTTATCTGATCTGGCAAAAAATGGGGGATTTATTACTTCTGCTCCGTTGGGTTTTGTAAATGGTTTACCTCTTTGGTATTACAAAGGAGAAACCGGTTTTCCAACTGCGGTTGATGCCGAGTTAGGGCCTTTTATGAATTTACATTTAGATAAATATTTGAAAAATTATCCGGCAATGGAATTTAAGTTAGATAATTACAATATGGGTGTTGAACAGGATGAGGGTGGTTTTGTTTCTGTTAAAGGTAACGCAAAGGAGCCTGTTGAGATACAGGTTATGAGTTCTGACGTACCTGGTAATGCTATATTTGGTACAGGTCCTCTTGTTAACATAGAAGTGGATTGGAGTAAAGTTCCTCCTGAATTGCAACCTTGTTTACGAGAGGTGGCGAAGTTAGAGCAGGCAGCGTTGGATTTGAATAAAATAGGTGATTGTAAGAAAGCTCCCCCTGTCAATGATGTTTGTAATCCTACTTCTGCTAATACTTGTTGTTCAATTGATGATTCTCATTGCTGTGTTGGTATTCCAGGATCTCCTTGTCCTGGTGGTTGTTGTGGTGCTTATGTTTGGACTGTTTTCGATGTTGCAATTAATAAATATGGTCTGAAGGTTGACTGGACTGCAGATGCTCCATCTAGGGATGGTAAACACAGGAGAACATATGATCCTTTTGCAAAAAATGTTAAAACTGAGTTTTTGAAGATAAACATGGATCACTGGAATCAAAGAGATGCATATTATACTGTTGGAAATTTCAAACCAGATCAGATAATGCCTGGCGATTTAATATACTTCAAGTTTCATGGTTATAAACCAGAAAAGCGGATGAATATGAATCCAAAAGGAAAATGTCCTGAGAAAAAAGTTTGTATTGCTTGTTATGATGA
>Ga0008651_10000057_pt1 | contig 62919 bp, 66 predicted proteins | sample SaaInlV_200m_DNA_6_FD_59173 | JGI IMG/M metagenome (GOLD analysis project Ga0008651, IMG submission 59173) | Marine microbial communities from expanding oxygen minimum zones in the Saanich Inlet - SI037_S2LV_200m_DNA | ecosystem: Environmental > Aquatic > Marine > Intertidal zone ...
CCCCCGCCACAATAATCACAGGAGTAATTCCTTTAACTAAGGTAAAAACAAAGGTAAAAACCAATCCAATAATCAAAGAGCAATTCAAGACAATTCTAGAAATATATCTTCTAATCCAAGTTGCCAACACAACAACAGAAAGAACCATAAATATCCCAGTCAGCAAAAAAGCAGCTTCTACGATACTCTCAAACAACCTCGCCACTAACATTCCAACGCCAACAACACCGAATATAGCATATTTTAACACACCAGCCCAGTATTTGCTTCCTTTTTTTCTAAACACAATATCTTGAACTAGAACTGATGCAGTAATAAACGCAAAAGAATCCGCAGAACTCATGATCGCAGCAAACAATGCAACAACACCCAACCCAATAAAACCAGACGGTAACAAAACCATAAACCCCTCCACTAATGCCCGATCAGGATTTATACCTGGCAACTTTAATTTAATTATAATTGCAATAAAAGAAAGCAACACACCAAACGCCAAATACAAAATCATAGAATAAATGAAACTTTTCTTCAAAGTTTTTACACTCTTAGCAGCATAAGATCTTTGCCACAAATCCGCAGCAGAAAAGGGAAACAACATACCAACAACAAGCAAAGGAATAATCATTCCCGGACCAGCAGAAAAGAGTTGCCATTGTGAGGGTTCAAATGAAAAATTACTCACCAAGATAAAACCTAATGCACAAAACAAAACAATAATTGCAACAAACTGTATTAGATCTGTTTTAACGACTGCTTTAAAGCCACCAAGATAAAGATAAAATAAAATCACCAATCCAACAACCACAACACCTATGCTAAAACTTAACCCAGTAAGAGATTGAATAATTTTAGAACCACCAATTAATTGTATAATAAAGTTCATAAAAATAGAAATAAGCAAGACAAAGGAAACAATCTTACCAGTTCTTTCACCATATCTTCTATAAAAATAGTCAGACAAAGTATAATAATTATATTTGTCGCCTTCTTTCTTTATTTTTAGAGCAAAAAACAAGAAAAACAAGTAACCAAACACCATACCAACATAAGCCCAAATTGCAGAAACACCATAAATATAAACTAAAGCAACATATGTAATAATCACACTAGCAGTAATCTTCGTTGCAGAAATCGTAGATACATTTGAAAACACACCTAAATTTTTCTTAGCAATTAAGAAATCTTCGCCAGATTCTTTTCTAGATGAAACATAACCAACAAGCGCCACAGACGCGAAATATAGCAAGATTAGAGCTAAATCTACATACGATATCATTCTCTTAACCACCAAACCTAAACACACAAAAGCAGAATAAGTATATAACGATATGTTGTTAGTTAACATAACAACATTTAAATAAATTCCAAATAATGAATAAACATGCAAAGCATGAAAGAGAAATTAGAGTACGCCGGTTTAACAGGTAATGAATCAAAAGTTTATCTTGAACTTCTAAAGCATGCAGAACTAAATGGAAATGAAGTTGCAAAGAAAACTGGTCTAGATAGAAGTTTATGCTACACAGTTCTCAACAATTTAATAGAAAAAGCACTAGTTAGTTATGTAATCAAAGAAAAGAAAAGAGTTTTTAGCGCATCAGATCCAGAAAATCTTTTAAAACCAATAAAACAGAAAGAAGAAGTCATCACATCATTAATTCCCGAGTTGAAAGCCGTCGAGAAGATCGTCTCTGGCGATCACAAAGTCACAATATATGAAAGTAAAGAAGGACTAAAAGTATTACTAAATAGTATTGAGAAATCAAAGACTGCAACCTTTTTTGGCGGTACAGGAAAAAGCTACGATATTCTAAAGTGGGAAATGAAACTCATAGAAAAAAAAGTAGTCAAGCTCGGAATAATAGTTAGAGGCATTATGAATTCAAAATACAAAAGTCATCAAATGATGGAACAAGATTTTGTAGACATAAGATTTTTAGACAACGTTGAAAGTGATGTCACCACCACAATCGGAGATGATTTCATAGGAATTCATGTTCTAAAAGAGAAACCATTCATAATCATAATCCACAGCAAAGATGTAGCAAAAGGATACAAAGCATACTTCGAATTCATGTGGAGAGCCGCCGAAATACAAGAATTCTCGAAATAATATATTGTCACTGCGCAGTAATTAAAAACAGAAAGACTTATAAATCCTTATTTCTTACAAGTCATAGCTCAAATGACATTAGAAACTAGTAAACTAGATCAATCTAGAGGATTAGACGCACTAGTTCTATTAGCACTTTCAGGAAAAGCGGGACACGAAACAGCTAGTAGAGAATACGCTAGTGACATGAGCGCTTTTAGAAGATTAAACACAGACGCAATAGAAGCATGCTCACACAGACAAGCATTAAAATTAAGATTAGGAAGAAGATACAACAAATTCTGGCAGAAACATATAATGGGTGAAATTGAAGAACTTGTACTGGCAGATGAAGTAAGCGGATCCGCATTAAAAGCAGCCAGAGAAGATGCAATTAACCTACCTACATTCTCAAGATACTATCATGACAGATTAACAAGCAAAACTCTAAGAAAAAAAGGATGGATTGCGGAAGTAGCAACCATTCTAGGAGAAAGTACAGTTCTAAGAACATTTGTTTCTGCATTTGATGATAGAAAAAGATACAAAGCAGCATACAAAGGCAGCCAATTCGTTGCAAGAGTCGCAGATTCCAAAGACAAATATCAATCACCAGAATTAGATTCAATTTTAGATACTGTCTCCGCAGTAAGGGTAAGACAAGCAAAAGGAAACGTACTTGCAACTTCCTTTGTTAACGCAAGAAACTTACATGAAACATTAACAACCACTGATTCAGTAGAAGAAAGAGCACAATACCTTAGAGAAACAAGCGACATCTTAACCGCATTGAGTGTTGTAGGTCAAGCACAAAATGGAAAAAACAGATGGATGGAAACTAAATCTCACACATCATTATTCTATGATAAATTCTACCCGCTAGTAGATGAGAGACTACAAGACGAAAAAAGCAGACCTAACAAAAAAAGAATCCCGAAATCATATACAGATATAACAAAATTCCATGAATTCTGGACAACACAAGTATGCCCTGAAGAAACTAACTACATGCCTACTCACGGAGATGCTTTACCTACTAATTTCATATTAACTCAAAAAGATGAACAAAGAAAATATTCTCCTATAGACTTAGAATACGCATGTAAAGATTTTATTCAAAATCAGTTTGTTCAACTTTATGCAAAGTCGGGAATACTCGACTGGAACGGACAATCATTTGAGCTAGGTGGCATGCCTGTTGAGGATAATCTTCTTGCAGGCAATTATGCCACCTTTATTTCATTAATGGAAGCTACAGGACAGAGCACAAACACAACACTGGATGAATTTAGAGACACATACCAAAGACTAAAAGTCGAAAACTATCTAATTTGGGCAACAAGACATCTACAAATTCCTAAAGTAATAGATGTAGCCAACGAAGCTGAATCAAAAGAAACTGCAAGATACTACTATACTCTCGCAGTTGAAGAAATGAAGAAATTAGGAATAGAAGATACGAACAACGCATTAGAATATACTAACAAAATCTTCGGCACACCCTATAATCTAGAATCAGATCAAGCCAAAATGAGAGAGATTCATGGTAGAACTCATCACGTTCTAAGCTCATTCGAACCTGAAGATCCTTATGATCCTCATGAAGAAACTGCAAAGCTTGCAAGAAAGTTCAGAAGGTCAAACATCGCCTCTAGAGTTTTAGTAGCAGGAGGAGCACTAGCAGTGGTTGCAGGATTAGCGGCAGGCGTAATAGGATTCGATGCATGGTACGACAAATATGAAGATAAATCTAACGCTGCGAAACTTGTGGCGCTTTACGCAGCAGAACCAACAGTTATGAGAGCCAGCATAGGTCCAGTACAAGATGAACAGATATCAATAAAGGCACTTCAGCTTGCCGACTTCGCATGCAGTAATCCACAAGCATCAAGAAGCGCGGAAAGAAAAGTATACTTTGATGATTGCAATCCAGAAGTTGATCGATGGACTATCTACTATGCAAGTCAAGATCCATTTAAAGGAAGAGATATTATGGAAATTGCAAAAAATCTTGCAGGCAGTCATGAATTCAGAGATTACGCAATTTACTTACCACCATCACTAGTTAGAGCAGTACTATCAAAACGTTTTGGCGGAGATGTAAAAGACAGACCCATAGGCGAAGGAATGTTTAGAGACATAAGATCCGAAGCCATGCTTGATCCAATCGCAAAGTCCATTTGGCTAAACGAAGAACTGTTCCAAGCCGATAGTCAAAGAATAAGATATAGATTAGACTCAAACTACGGTGACGCACTAATTAGAAATTATCAACAACTTGCAACAGAGAGAAGTGGTTGGCTCCAAAACACAGAAGAATATGGTCCAGAGAATGCAGGAGAAATGCCAGGAGTCACCTTAAACGACCACTTAGACTATGCAACAGGAAAAGTATCCAGAGATCTAATCAAAGCAATTGCAGAAATTAACAATCAACACAACCCATACTCAACATCATACAGAGGCGGAGAAATGCATGGCTACGAGGGATTAGTTCTAATTGATCCTCACGACACCACAATGAGTTTTCACCCACACAGCGGACATTTACCTAAACCAGATAGAATTGCAAGACCAATAGAAAAACTAATTGAAATACTAGATGAATACGACATAGATCCTAACAACCCCTTAGCAGATATAGATTACAAGCCGGGACCTGGTGCAGATGAGAACGCAACAAGACAAAACTTAAGATTACAAGGTGCACTTATAGAATATCTCACTTCAGGATTTGTTCATAGAGATTTAGAAGAAATAGCAAACACGTTTGGAGTGACACAAGAAAAAATCTTCAGAACAAGTATAGTACATCTAGCTGCAGAACAAATAATTGGAAAAGCATACCTACAACAATACATGAGAGAAAACTAAAGTTCAACTATTCTTTGATTTCTTAAAAGATCCGCAATTTGATTTACAATCGTATGCATCGCCATAACACAACGTAACTGCTTTGCATCACTTGTTTTATCAATAAACTTTTCAAATCCTTCATCTATCTCTCTATATTTATTCTCCATATCAGAAGACATTTGCAAATCAAATTTATAGAATATCTTTTGATAAAGGTGCAACAACTCATTAATCATACCAAACAAATCAATAATTTTCTTATCAAAAACCACTTTGTGTTTAGTTATATAGTTACACAATCCATCAAGATTATCACCCAACTGCTCCAACACAAGAATATTGTGAAACAAAACCTTTGCCTTTCGTTCATCTCCAACTCCAATCTTATTCAAAATCCTCAAACAAAAGAACATAAATCTATTAACGCTCAGATCCATCTTTTCAATTCTAGATAAATCATATGACTTCTTTTTAATTTCATCATACGCTTCCTGAGACATCTGATTAATAATTAACATCGCTCTTCTAAACATTGTATTAAACTCATCACCAGCAATTATAGATACATCTTTAATCATAACAGAATTCTTACCTTGCGAAACAATCTCATAACCAATTAATTGACTTACGATATAGTCAAGTTTTGATAGTTTTTTAGGATCTTCAGATCTAATCTCAAGTTCATCCACTCCCTTAACATACAAAGCCAAAATAGAATAATTAAAGGTCTTAGTTCTAAGATTAGTTATGTTCAAAGAAGACTTTTGGGCTAACTTTTTGTCCTGATCTAAATTAATAATTAACTTACCATCTTCTTGATCCAAATCAAGCTCTTGACCTTTTATTATACCAAATTGTTTAACCCATTTAGAAGGAAGACTAACCATAAGAGTCGCAGGACCTTGCTGTACAACCTTTCTCCTCATAGAATTATATAGAAATCACAATTATTTAAGGCTTTCTAAAACATTCGAATATAATAATGCATTATTATTATATTAGGATTAAATATATATCTAATTTTTCCAACCTTGTCACTAAAAAGTTACTAAACGGAGGGTGGCAAATGAGAAAACTCATAACCATAGCAATATTAGGGTTATTTATCTTAGGTATATTCGGCTGCGGAAATAACACAACAGGCGAAGTAATAAAATCACAAAAGGAACCAATAGTGTTTGGAGGAATCCTAGCACTAACGGGTGGAGGATCAGAGTACGGCATCCCAGAACAAAAAGGCGCAATGCTCGCAGTTGAAGAAATAAACGCAGCAGGCGGAATCAATGGAAGACCATTAAAAATAGTTTGGGAAGATGGAAGATGTAACGCAAAAGATGCATCCACTGCAGCTCAAAAATTAATCAACTTTGATAAAGTCAGAATTATGTGGGGCGGAGCATGTTCAAGTGAAGTGCTTGGCGCAGCACCTGTCGCAGAATCAAACAAAGTAATTCTTATGACATCTTCAGGCGAAAGTTCCGAGATCAGCAACGCAGGTGATTACATATTTAGAAACATCGGACCACAATCACTGCAAGCAAACAGATTAGCAGAATTTACAATTGAAAACAACTGGAAAAAGATTGGCACATTATCAGAAAACTCTGATTATGCAATTGACTTAAACAAAGGATTCGAGAAAAAAGTAGTAGAACTTGGTGGAGAAATTGTATCATCACAAAAATACAATCCAGAAGCAAAAGACTATAGAACTGAACTAACTAAAATTCTAGAAAAAAATCCAGATGCAGTGTTTATCAACACACAAAGTGCAGCAAAAGGAGCATTAGCACTAAAACAACTTCAAGAATTAGGTTTCAAAGGACAGGTTTTAGGTAACACAGTAATGGCTAGTGACGACGTACTAACAAAGTACAAAGAATACACTGAAGAATTAATTCTCTTTGACGCAAAATACGACGAAGGAGAATCAAACGCTGCAAATTTCATGGAAGCATTCAAAGAAAAATACGACGTAGACACGGTCCCATACCCATTCTTTAGTGCAGCATCATATGACGCCATACATATCCTGGCTGAAGCAGTAGAACAAGTTGGATACGATGCAGACAGAGTAAAACAACACCTCTACAGCATAAAGAACAGAAAAGGCGCAGCAAATGTATTAACATTTGATGAAAACGGAGACGGAACTACGAACTACGTTGCCAAAATTTCCAAAAATGGAAAACTAACGGAAATAAAAGCACAAGCTCCAACCGGAAAACCAATCGTCATAGGATTCTTAGGACCAATGACCGGGGACAACGCAGAATTAGGAGAGAACGAACAACACGTCGTAGAAATAGCACTAGAAGAAATAAACAACGCAGGAGGAATAAATGGAAGACCTGTAAAAGTTATTTACGAAGACTCAAGATGCAGTGCAAAAGATGCCACTAATGCAGCAAAGAAACTTACAGAAATGGATAAAGTAGAGATTATTCTTGGAGGAATTTGTTCAGGAGAAACTTTGGCTGCAGCACCAATTGCAGAACAAAACAAAGTGATACTATTTTCGGCATTCTCAAGTAACCCAGACATAAAAAATGCAGGAGACTATGTATTTAGAAACTCTGTTGTAGACGACCAAGGTGCAGTTGTATTAGCAAAAGTTGTAGCCAAAGATCACAAAAAGGTAGCATTACTAACAGAAAACACAGCCTATCCCGTAGCCATGGCAAGGGAATTTAAGAAAGAATTTGCAAAACTAGGCGGAGAAGTAATTATTGAAGAAGTGCACGAAATAACCTCCAAAGATTACAGAGCACAGCTAACAAAGATTAAAGCAAAGAGTCCAGACGCAGTAATCTTCAACGCACAAGGAGGCACATCAGGTGGAACAGGAATTCTACAAGCACACGAACTTCAAGTTCCTGGAGAGTATATTGCCACATACTATGCAAGCGGAAACAGCTTTCTAACAAAAGTTGGAGACTTAGCAGAAGGCATAAAATTCATCGACTCAGAACCGCTTGATGAAAATAGTGCTAAAACCCAGAATTTAATGAAAAAATATCTTGCAAGAGCAGGTCACAAACCTTCAAATGTTTTTGAAGCTGGCGCAAGATACGATTCAGTATACATTCTGAAAGAAGCAATAGAAGCTGTTGGATACGATGCAGAGAAAATAAAAGACTACCTCTACAACATAGAATTCAAAGGAACTCTAGGAGAATATCATTTTGATAGCTACGGAGAACCAGTTGGAATTGATTATGTTGGATTTGTAATAAAAAATGGCGAACCAGCACTTTTAGAAGAATAATTTATTTTTTTCTTTTTCTTTAAATTACAACAAATCTTTAATTCTTTTTCCGCCACGACACACAACACACACAGCACTTTCAGAATCAAAACAATTCTTACCAACTAAAGCCCCACATTTCTTACAAGTACAACTAGCCACCTCAACCTTACACACCTGACATTGCTTTAACACATCCATAAGAATAAGGGAGCCAGACAGCTATATAACACTTTCTTCCAAAGATACGTTAATTTTATAAATACAAACCAGACCAATCTCTCTATGTTACCTGACAAAGAAATAAAGGCAAAATACAAGCCAAAATTCTGGGCTGAACCCGATAAATATTATGCAACAGGCACTTTGAAAGAAGAAGGCTATGCAAGAAGTATCTGCAAATGTTGCAAGAAACCATTCTGGAGCATGAACCCTGACAGAGATATCTGCGGCGACCCTTCTTGCGATCAAGAGATAGGGTTTGGATTTATAGGTAACACACCAGCAAAAAAGAAATTATCATACATAGAAATCTGGCAAGAGTTTGCAAAAATGTTCAAGAACTCTGGCTACACACCAATAGAACGTTACCCCGTTGTTGCGAGATGGAACCCAACAATGGAATATACTAATGCAAGTATTGCTGCATTTCAACCATTTGTTATCAGCGGAGAAGTTAAACCTCCAGCAAACCCTTTAGTCATCCCTCAATTTTGCATGAGATTTGGGGATATTGACAATGTCGGAATAACACAATCTCACAATACTGGCTTTGTAATGATTGGACAACACATGTTCGTCCCACCAGAAGACTGGAATCAAAACGAAGTATTCAAACACATCCACACATGGAACACAAAAGGATTAGGTCTACCTAACGAAGAAATAACATACCACGAAGACGCATGGGCTGGGGGAGGTAACCTCGGATGCTGTATGGAATTTTTCTCAAGAGGTTGCGAGTTAGGAAATCAAGTTTACATGTTATATGAACAAACACCTTCAGGAGTTAAAGATCTTAATCTAAAAGTTCTCGACATGGGAATGGGTATGGAAAGAAATGCTTGGTTTTCTCAAGGCTGCGCAACAATCTATGACGCAACTTTCCCAGATGTAATGAAAAAGATGCTTAGTGCAACAGGCTATAAAGTTGATGAAGAATTAATGAAGAAATATACGCCAAATGCGGGACTGCTAAACATTGATGAAGTCGATGACATCAACAAAGCATGGAATACAGTTTCACAGAAAGTAGGCATAGAAACTAAAGAATTAAAGAAATTAATTTTACCATTATCTGGAGTATATTCCGTTGCAGAACATACGAGAGCACTCCTATTCGCACTAAATGATGGCGCCCTACCCTCCAACACAGGAGGCGGATACAACCTCAGAATACTCCTAAGAAGAGCACTAGGATTTATTGACAAATATGGCTGGAATGTCGACTTACCAACTGTAGCTAAGTGGCACGCAGATTATCTTAAACCAATATTTCCTGAGTTAAGCAAAAATTTAGATAATGTTAACAAAATTCTCGATGTAGAAAAAGAAAAGTATGAGAACACTAAACAGAAATCAAGACACGTCGTTGCAAAAATAATTAAAGAAGATATTAACGAAGCAAAACTTGTAGAACTATACGACAGTCAAGGTATTGCGCCAGAACTTATTGCTGAAGAAGCAGAAAAACTGGGTAAGGAAGTTAACGTTCCTGAAGATTTCTACATGAAAGTTGCAGAAAGACACGAAAAAGTTTCTCAAGTTCATGCTACAAAGAAAGAGACAGAATTAGAAATAAAAGAAATACCCGGAACTAAAGCCAAGTACTTCAATGACTATACACATACAGAATTCATGGCAAAAGTTCTAAGGATAATTGACAACAACATGATAATTCTTGATGAAACGCTTTTTTATCCAACCTCTGGTGGACAAATAACCGATCTTGGAACAATAAACAGCTCAAAAGTTGTAGATGTATTCAAACAAGGAGAATTCATTGTACACAAACTAGAATCTAAAGCAGACTTTAACGAAGGGGATGTTATCGAAGGTAAAGTTGACAAAGAACGAAGAAAACAACTAACTCAACATCATACCGCCACCCATGTTATCAACGCAGCCGCTAGAAAGATTCTTGGCCCTCATATTAATCAAGCAGGTGCAAAGAAAACTACAGAAAAAGCACACCTAGACATAACTCATTATTCTACTTTAACAGAAAAAGAACTTGAAGACATCGAAACAGAATCTAATAGAATCGTTCAAGAAGATGTTCCTGTTCACAAAATGTTCTTGCCAAGAGATGAAGCGGAACGAAAATACGGATTAGAAATATACCAAGGCGGAGCCGTTCCCGGTCAAGAAATAAGAATTGTTGAGATTCCAGAGATCGACGTTGAAGCATGCGGTGGAACGCACCTAAACTCCACAAAAGAAATAGAAAAGATTAAGATTATAAAAGCCACAAAGATCCAAGATGGCATTGTAAGATTAGAATTTACTGCAGGAAAAGCAGCAGAAAAAACAGAGAGTGCAGAATCAGGAATACTAGAAGAGTCTGCAAAACTCCTAAACTGCAAAGAAACTCAATTACCTGGCAGAGCAGAAGAATTATTCACGATCTGGAAGAAAGTAGTAAAGAAAAAGAAGAAACTAGCACCAGAAGATCTAATTCCTAAATCAGAAGAAGAATTTGAAGGAGATGTTCTAGGAAAATTAACTGAGACTCTAAGAACTCAAGCAGAAAACATCCCAAAGACAATTCAAAGATTTCAACGAGAAATAAAAGAAAAAAGCGAGAAATAACACCATCTAACAGACTTAACTTCAAATCTAAAAGACCGGCAAAACTAATCTTCTACGATTCTTAAAAAGATTCTCATCTTCATCGCAGAGTTCAGTCTCTTCTTTTTCCTCTTCCCACAACCTTATTGATTTCATAATTCACCCCAGAGCTCAAGCTAACAGCAATAGGATCACCTAAAAGAACCTGAGCCACTAACTTAGCTCTTCAAACTACAAAGTAATATCTTATGAAAATTAGATGAATAAGTATAATTACACACAAAATAAATCCATTCAAAAAGTTTTGAGAACAATGCACGTGTTCTAGCAACCATGCTAGAATAAGGAGTAACATAATGATCTATATATAATTTTGTATGAAAAGTCCGAAAGAACAACAAAACCGCCTATCATATAAGAAATATTTAAAAAAAGACAAGCTATAAAACCCAATATGAGACAAAAAAGGGTAAATAAAATCCTAATTCTTCTATTTACTATCGTGATAATAACAGGATTATTCTTTTTTCTTCCATTAAGATGTAATAACTATGCACAGTGTGAGAAAACATGGCATAAAGGATGTAACGGAGACTGGAACTGCTTAGACGGAGAATGCTATTATTTCTGTAATGATGAAATAGCCATAGCCAGCAATCAAACCCCTAGCTACCCAGTAAGAGAAGCTATAGAGGCAGCACCTGAAGAAGTAGAACCAGAGCCAGAACCTGTAGACCCAGGGCCTGCCGCAGACGAAATATACTCAGGAGATATGCAAGTACACTTTATTGATGTAGATCACGGAAGCTCAGTTCTAATAGAAACTCCAAAAAATCATTCAATCATCATAGACGCAGGATCAAAAATTAAAGGTAAAGAAGTTACAAAATACATCATACAAGACTTAAACTACAATCCAAGATGGTTTAGCCCTGAAGTATTAATCACCAGCGTAATGGAAGAAAACCACGTTGCAGGCATGACCAACGTATTGTTCAACTTTCAAGGTATAGAAAAAGTATTCGATAGCGGAAGAGAATTACCATATTCATACTACAAAGCCTACAAATCACAAAGAGATCAACTATTTACTAGAAAATTATCGTTTGATAAAGAAATCGATGGCATCGATAATTCAATACATATCTTCGCATACGTCGCATTCGAAGGTGCGGAAGAAGATAAAGACGAAAATTTCTACTCCGTTGTTTTAAAATTAACATATCTCAACTCTTCATTCCTATTTGCATCAAACTGCAACGCCGAATGTGAAGAGATAATATTAGAAGAAGGTCACGATCTTAGTGCAGACATCTTGAAGATTTCTACTTACGGAGATGAGTCCGCAACAACAGACGCATTCCTCGAAGCAGTAAATCCAAAGGTTGCGGTAATCAGTGTAGGAACTAATGATGAGAACTTACCACACCAATCAACAATCGATAAATTAGAAGCCAAAGAGATTACAATTTTACGAACAGACGAAAACGGACATATTGTGGTATCTACAAACGGAAATAAGTACAAGATAAAAACTGAGAAATCATAGAGTTATACATTCTGACTTAATTTGCTTTAAAGAAGTTAATGATTTTATCTTAATTATTCCTTTTCTTGAAATAACCGTCTTAACTAACTGATAATATTCATTCTGATCCTTCACCCTAACCTTTAAGATGATTTCACAATCACCAGTACAGATATCTACGCTTTCAATCTGAACATGTTTTGCAAGCTCTTTAGCAACCTTCTCAGGATTACCATATTCATCAGGAGATAATGAAATCAACACATACACACAATAACCTTCATCAATCTTCTTATGATCAAAAACGGCCTTGTATGATCTTACCAAACCATCACGTTCTAATTTCTTAATATTATAATGAATAGTGGTAGATGGTTCTTTCAGTTTTTTAGCAATCCTAGATATCTGAGGAGTACAATAACCTTGCTTAAACAGATCAATCAATTTTGAGGTTATATCCTTCATAAAATGGAATAATATACAACTTTATTTAAACTTTTTGAAAGATAATTGAATAATATTCAACCAAATATAAGAACGAATCAACTCTACAAGAATGTATGAAAGCAACAAGAATCGGAATAATAGGAGGAATAGGGTCCGAAACTAGTTGCACCTTCTGTTTAAATCTTAATAATGAAATACGAAAAATCACCAACACCCAACCCAGTATAGTTCTGGAGAATTTACCCATATCAGCAGAAGCAGAGAGAAAAATAATCAATGGACAAGTCACTAATGAACATCTCCAACTAATAAAAGAAGCAATAATAAGATTAAATAAAATAAATGTAGAGTTAATAGTAATACCGTGCAACACCGTACACACATTCATAAAAGACTTAAGATCGACGTCAACCTGCCAGATACTCAGCATAATTGAAGAAACCACTAAACAAATAGCATCAAAAAAAGTAAGGAAAGTAGGTATTTTAGCATCTACTAAAACAATAAACGAGAAACTATACGCAACACAACTTAATACAGAGAATATTGAATTAGTTCTTCCCAAAGAACAAGAAAAAATAAGCAAGATAATACTCAGAATACTCAACAACACAAATAATCATAAAGATAAAGACTTCATGAATGAAAAAATCAGAGAACTAAAAAAAGATGGCGCGGAAGCAGTAATAATTGGATGCACCGATCTTTCGAAAAAACTCAATCAAGAAGACCACCAAATACCCCTCATTCACGCATTATCCGCACTTCAAGAAGCCACAATAACAAGAATCACCCAAGACCCTTTTTAAATCTCAGAAACATTTTTAAAGATCGCCGCACAGACTTATTTCTACAAAAAAACAAATATTAGGTGAGAAAACATGAAAAAATATCTGGCCTTAGCCGCCATAATTATGATAACAAGTTTATTCTTAGTGGGCTGCGGAAAAGAATTTGTCTGCAACCCCCCATATATGCAAATCGGAGAGACTTGCTGTTTGGACAAAGATTCCAATGGTGTTTGCGACAAAGACGAAGTCGTTAAACAAGTAATAGAAGAAATGCCAATTCCAGAAGATGAAGAATTAGAAGAAGAAGCTCCAGAAGTAGAAGAAGAGGAAGAAGAAACCGAACCTGAAACTACAGATGATGAAGAAGAAGAGGAAGAAGAACCTGAAGCAACAGATGAGGACGAAGAAGATGAGGAAGAGGAAGAAGACGATTCCACTTCAACTAGCGATTGGTCAGCATCCACTAGTGGCGGAGTAAGTTACGAAAAACCAAAAGAACTTCAAAAGACTACGCTAAAGAAAGAATCCTCTGTTGATTGTGAAGGAGATGCATACATTATGCAAAGATCTGACGGATCATACTATCTTGAGTTTAAAGACTTCAAGACCAAGAGCGCACCAAAACTTTACGCATATCTAAGCAGTAAAAGTAATGTGAGAAAAACTGGTGATCTTATTCTTGAAAGCAAAACAACAAAGAGTAAAAATGCATATAAGCTAGAACCTAAAATTTCAAGGTATGACGCAATCAGTATGAAATTTGACATACCAAGCGAAGTTTCTTTGAGCGAATATGATCTTATTGTTGTTGCAGACACAATGTTCAACAAGATTCATTGCACAGGTAAGTTCTCATAAGAACTTGCTTAATTTTTTTTGACTTTTTCTTTCCTTTATTAATTTACTAACCTTAAGAATATTATCAAGATCATAGCCAAACTTCTTCTTGACTAGATTTTTAGCATAAGTCATCATCAACTCTTCAGACCCAAACATCAAAGGTTTGCTTTTCATTGAATTTCTGGATGCTTCTCTAACAACCCACACCCCTAAAGGAGCCCAATATTCATCCGTTATAAATCTTAAACAAAGACAAGCACCTTGACGTTTAATGGCATTTAATCCCTCTAATACAGCAATCCTTGCAGCATAATATCCGCCCGCAGTACTAAATGCATACTTTGTTCTTCCCGCATAAGTTTCATGATCAGTTGTAAATCCTGTATTGCCTTCGACAACTGGCGTCTCAAACAATTCATACTCCCAAATATCAGGAAAGAACAATATCAAATAATAATTTCCCAAATAACCCCCGAAGTACGCAGCATAATCACACTCCGCATGTTTCTTAACATCAGAAATAAGATGCTTACCTAACGTATCATCGACAGCAGTTATACTCCATCTTGTAGGAACTAATCTCCTCTGAGTTTTAACACCCAGATTACCCACACTCAACAATCTTGTCAGGTAATGTTCATCAAACTTTTTATCATAAAGAGTTTCTAACGCTTCTACAGACTTAAGATCTGTCTGAGATACGATACTATCTACTTTAGTAGGGATCTTAGGATTTTCAGTAAGCATGGCTTTCTTTAGTTCAACGCTCGGACCATGAGGCATAATATCTTGATTAAAACTCACGTTAAACTGCGGTCTTTTTTGTAGATTTATTTCAACATCTACCGGCTTCGACGCCATCGAAATTTCTTGACTCATCTCAAGAAACTTATTGTCAAAACTTTTTACATTCGCACCAAACCTAGAATTCACTAGACTACTACGCAAGTCTACAATATTATCTATTTGATAATTTTCTTTACTCCATAACAACGGAGCATCATTATCAACATAATTTTCAACACCTAATATGCCAACATTTACATCAGGATAGCCATACTTACCCACAAAAATATTTGGAGCCTCCCCAAAAAAATCTTGTTTAGAAGTTAAATTAACCTTTTTCTGAGATGAAATTTTAGAAATAATAGGACAAACTGGTCGATGACACAAGTTGCGACCTTTGCATTGGATACATTTTATATTCATAATACAACACAAGAAAAGAAAGATTAAAAAGATTATCTGAAGCTTTAAAAACTAGTCATCAACCATCAATCTACGATAAGCTGCATGAGCGCGCGTTCTCTTGTCGGCAGGATCATCTAAGTGTTTTCGGATTTTGTCGTCATAATAATGCGGATCCGCTTTAAACTCATCATAATATCTAAGAAGTTTTCCTACATACCTAACAGTTCTCGGAAACTCATGATATCTATGTACTCTACTTCCCCCTGCATGATAACCAGCAGCCATTTTCTCAGGATCTCTATCAAAACGTCTAGCCAACTTTTGCAGAACTCTACAGCCGGCTGTAACACCATATTCAATCTTATACAAATCTTCAGGTTCAACACCAACACCTCTAGATGTTCTAGGCATAACTTGCATTATTCCCATTGCACCTGCAGTTGAAGTAGACAAAGGTCTAAAGTTAGTTTCAACTCTCATAAAGGACAATATTAATCTATAATCCAGATTATACTCATCAGCTTTATCATGAACGAACTCCATGAAATTATCAAAATCAGTTAAATTACCATATTCCCCTGTTGATTGAAACCGATCATAACGAGGCCTAGCAACAGGAAACGATCTAGTTCTAGCACGTTTAGGAACAGCATCAGCCGCCAACGCCCGTTCAAAAGGGGCAAACGCTCTTGCAACATCACCATCAATAGAACCAGACAATTCTAATCTTCTTCCATCAGATAGCTCTTTACCCAACAAACGTTTTGCCAACACCATGTAAACATGTGGAAAACCATAAAATTTGTCGTCTTCTAAACAATCCAACATAACACTATCAAGTTGATCATCATCGTCTAACGTTCTGGCCAACCTATCTCGTTCCTTAACTAAATCCACAAATGGAATTCTCATAGGTCCAACCAAACCAAAGTTTTGATATGCGTCACCTTTTACGACGGTAAACCCATCATCTTGCATTTCTCTAGTAAACGCGGCAGGATTAAACTGACCATCATAAACTAAAGTTCTAGATAAATCATGTTGTATTTCAGCACCATCGAAAACCATATACCCTGGCCTAACCACTAAATCTTTAGTAACATAATCTACATGAAATCCTGTCTGTTTCATTGCAGATGCAATTCTTTTAGGTAAATTCAAATCCCCTGCTGAAGACGAATTCAAAATATACCACGCATAAGAATAAGACTCTTTTTCTAACATTTCTTGAGAAAGTGATGCACTTCTTTTTCTACCCCAAGTAGATGTTCTAACAATCTGTTCTAGTTTTGCAAGAGTTTCTACTTCCGCTTTTTTAACTTGCGGCGCTCTTCTCTTAGCATGAGCCTCTCTAGAACCTCCAAAAAGCCAACCAAGAATACCCGTTTCAGCCACAACATAAGCTGCACCAACACCTCTAGTGCTAACTCTAAGAAAGTCTCTCCTGGTTCGTTCTGTTCCGGATGTAGAAATATCAGCCATATTAAGCTCTAACTACTAATTTAAGAGAAGTTCTAGTTTATAAATCTTTCCCTTTTAACCACTTAACAGGGACAAATAGCCCCCTCGAACAACCTTAAAAGCAGGAATTCGAATAAATAAATTTATCTACAAATCCATCTAAGAAGAAGATATGAGATTCATTTTAATATTTATCGTTATTGTCCTTCTAGTAGGCGGCTGCGCTGAAAAAAAATTAATTGCACCAACAAGAGAAAGCAAGATTCCTCAAGATATTCTAAAAGGAACTCCAGAAAATGATCAACCCCCGCCAATATTACATTCCACCGAATATGAACAACCAGTACCTTTAGCCATCATTAGCACAGCAGGCGCAGAAGATTCACCATTCATCCCAGAAGATAGAGATGAACTATACTTTATGTTTGTCAAAGACGTAAGAGAAGATGTCCACATACAAATAAGAGATTTTGTAAATGGAATCTGGGTTTCAAAAAAAATAAACAATGCTTGGCAAGAACCAGAATTTGTTCAATTACAAAATTCAGATAAGCTGGCACTAAACGGATGCGAATTTGTACAAGGAAATGAAATGTTATTTTGTACTGCAAGAGAAGGATACACAGGACTACACTGGTTTTCTGCAGAATACAAAGACAACAAATGGACCAACTGGAAAGAATCAGATTTCCCAACAGAATACGACGTTGGAGAATTACACATATGGAAAGATGAACTATACTATCACTCTAATAGAGAAGATGGAAATGGTGGATCAGATATATGGATGCTAAAAAGAATAAACGATAAATGGTCCAACCCAACCAACATAAAAGCAGTAAACTCAGAAATTGACGAAGGTATGCCATACATCACATCCGACGGAAAAGAAATGTGGTTTAATAAATGGCACAAAGGATCACCTGCAGTTTTTAGATCTAAAAAATCAAATGAAGAATGGCAAGAACCAGAGTTAATTGTGTCTAGCTTCGCAGGAGAACCAACTCTAGATAAAGAAGGAAACCTATACTTCGTACATCATTATTACAAAGATAATGAAATGATTGAAGCTGATATCTATATAGCATACAAAATAAAAGAATAAGAAAAAAATTTAAGAGAAAATTCCCTTAAAGAAACTAAAGATGCCGTCAAAACCAACCATACCTGTTATCAAGTTTCCAGAGGCTCTGACCTTCACAAACTTACCATTCTCAACAGTAAAAACATCGTATGGTTTTTCAACTTCTCCAAACAAGTCAAATTCAAAAGTACCTGATACGCCCTTAAATTCGCCCATTGAATAAAGATAATCTTTTACAGCATCTGCACTCCCATCAGTATTCCCTAAAGCTTGAATCACAATATTTGCAACATCATAAGACTCAGGAGTATACGCATTGTATTCCTTACCAAATTCTTCAAAGTATGAAGAAGCAAATTGTTCCAACTCAGGAGAATCAGGAACACCTGGAAGAATTACAAAAAAATCTTGATCTAAACTTTCTACAAAAGGAATTATAGAATCATCCTTAGCACCATCCGCCGCATATATAGGAACATCCAATCCTAATTCCATAGATTGCTTAATAATTATTCCAGCCTGCTTAGGAAACGACATCATGTACAAGACATCAGGTTTCATTGCTTTGATTTTAGAAAGTTGAGTTTTAAAGTCAGCACCATCAACATCAAAGTTCTCAGTTGCAACAATGTTACCTTCAAAAGAACTTTCAAAGGCATTCTTCAATCCAACACCCCAATCATTATTGATGTAAATAACTGCAACCCTCTTAAACTCTTCCGCAGCAAACAAATCAGCAGTTTCTTTAGCTTGCCCATTATCTGACGGAACTACTCTGAAAACATAATCACCAGATTCTTTGATACTGGGATTTGTAGCCGAAGGACTTATCATAACAACACCAACCTGTTCAGCCATAGGGGCCATCCCCAAAACTTCAGGAGAACAAGTTCCTCCAATAATAACTTCAACTTTATTTACATTCATCAACTTTTGTGCAGCATTAACTGCATCCTTAGAATTACATCTACCATCTTCATAGATAACATGCAACATTCTACCATTTATGCCGCCATTAACATTGAGATCATTAACAACCATCTCAACAGTCTCTTTCATTGGCACACCAATAGATGCAACATCTCCAGTTAATGGACCAACATAACCTATAGTAAATGCAGACAAGTCAGATGCCAAATTAATCTGAGAAGGTGCTTGCACTTGCGGTTCAACCGCTTGCTCTCTTTGCTCAAGAGTACAACCAGAAAACATTGTTAAAACTAAAATTGTAAGTAATACTAGAATCTTCTTCATAGAAATCCCTCTTTTTAAGTTCATAAATAAAAAGAAAGAAAGAGGGTATAAAAGATTTACCCCTAATATTCAGCTAAAACTTCAGGTCTTCCGTTATCATAACGAATAACTTGATAATCCCTATAAGGTTCCCTAGTTACATTATCAAACCACAGACCGCCCGTTACACCAGACCGTTGTCCCATGCCTAAAAGATAATCATGGATCCCATTAGCATCATATCCACCAGTCTCTATTGCCTCTAGCAAAATCATTGTAGTATCATACGCATTAGCCGTATAAAGTTCATGAGGAACATCAGTTACATTGTAATATGCTCTAACCTTCTTCCTAAACATAGCAGCTTTAACATCTGAAAGATCATAAGCCATTCTAGAAAAAGTCACAGACTCAATACCTACACCCATCTCTCGAATTACTTCAGGTGTGTTAAAGGAATCAGTTCCAAAAATGTTTTTCCTCACTCCTAATTGAGCTAACTGTTTAACCAACTTAGGACCTTCACCATGTTGAGCAATGAAAACCGAATCAGGATCTCTCTTTAATGATCTAAAGATTGCATCCTTAAAGAACTGCTCCCCAGGATCAAACGCTTCTGCAATAACGATATCGTTGCCTCTGCCTGCTAACTGCTTCTCATAAACACTCTCAAATCTATCATAGAGATAGTTACCATAGTTAGCGTCTCCAACATAGAATACTGCAGGCTTATGCAAACCTAAAGAATCCATATACCTGGCCATGATTCCAGCACCATAACTATCAAAAGGATAAGTAGTAAACAAGTACTTGTTCATGAACCTTGTTCGAGGATTACTTACTGCAGGAGAAATAACTAGTGTCTGAGTAAGATTTGTTAAATCGTCTAGGATAAATAGAGACTGTGCACATACAGGTCCAATGATTGCAGGAACATTTCTCAATCCAACAAGTTCAGCAAAGTTATGTTTTGCAACATTGTAATCGCACTTTGTATCTTTATACACAGCAACCACAGTTTTGTTATTAACACCACCTTCAGCATTAACTTCATCTATTGCTAAGTTAATACCTCTAGCAATTGCGATACCAACTTTAGAAAACTCTCCAGATGTTGGCAACATAACACCAATAACGACATCTTCATTCTTTGTTCTATCAATGTCAGCAATATCTATTATTTTTATTTCTCCATTGGGATACACAATCTCAAACATTGTTTGAGGTTCTTCGGGAGTTACATTTAGAGTGTCATTAGTTAACGGTTCAGGATCTGCCTTAAACCAGTCCTTAAAACCAGAAAAATCAAATGTATTAGATAATATAAATCCAATAATTACAATTGCTACTAAAACAAAAACAATTTGTTTCCATAAATTATTCTTCTTCGAAATTTTTATCTTCTTTCTTGCCATACATCTCACCTAGTAAATATCATACTTCTAATCCATCTCGATTTATTTAAAAATATTGTGAAAGCTTTAAAAGCCTTTGAAACTAACCCCTAAATAGCATGAAATACATGATATCGCTAATCACAATATTATTACTCCTAACAGTAGGATGTTCCGATTCATCCGAGTATATAATAGAGACACAAGACTCTAACTCCCAAATATCAATAAGCACGCCAAAGCAGCTAGATTTTCAGAAGATATCACTTGAAACAGAAGATAGCATTAAAATAATTGCCAACTACTACGCACAATCAAAATCATCACCTTCTATTATTCTATTACACCAATTAGGAAAAGATAAATCCACATACAAATCATTATCTAAAAAATTATTTGACAAAGGATTTAATGTAATATCATTAGATCTTAGAGGTCACGGAGAAAGTGATGGCCAACTAACGGATTTTTCCAATGACGATTTCAGAGCAATGATAAAAGATGTAAATGCCGCGTACAAAATGTTAACTGCAAGCGAAAATGCAAACATCGAAATATCTATTGTCGGTGCAAGTATCGGCGCCAACACAGCGCTAACATTCGCAGCACAGAATAGTATTTACAAAGTTGTGCTTCTCTCGCCAGGAACTGAGTATAGAGGAATAAACATCGCAGATATTAATTATGAAAAACCATTACTAGTAGTGGCATCAAAAGAAGATATGTATTCATACGAATCATCTCAAACATTAAAAGGAATATTCATCGAACTAGAAGGATCTTCTCATGGAACAAACATGTTCAAAGATACAACATTAGAAGAAGACATTACTGAATGGTTAAGCAATTAATGCCTAACTCATTTCAAGCGGATTCTGCCAGAGTGTAACTGACTTTTCAACTCTCTTTGTGAAACTCATATCTGAGCCATTAATACTACTAACGCTGAAGCAATTCAACAAAACCCCTAGAATTAAATCTCGATTTTGATCAACCCGCTCTTTCATATCCATATCACACACTCTCCTCTAGTCAACTACAGAACTCGCCGAACCAATATACACAAAGGTATACTAAGGTAATATATATATTAGTAAGTATATAAATGTTACGAGCAACCCCTTTTATTTTCAATATAGAAATAAATACAAATTAAGAAAGGAATTTATATAGAGAACACCTCCAATAGAGGAGGCAGGTGATTTAGATGCTTGATATAAGACTAATTAGAGATACACCGGAAATAGTAAAGAAAGACCTCCAGAAAAGAGAGGACAGCGAAAAACTTGCATGGGTTGACGAAGTTCTTGAGCTTGACAAACAATGGAGAGCTCTAAACGTAGACAAAGAAAAACTCAGAGCTAGCAGAAACGAAGTTAGTAAAGAGATTGCATCTCTTAAAAAAGAAGGGAAAGACGCATCCTCTAAGTTGAAAGAAGCATCAGAAATCCCTAAGAAGATTGAAGAAATAGAATCCAAACAAAATGCTCTCAAAGAAAAGATAGACTATTACCTAATGCGTCTACCAAATATTCTTCATGAATCTGTTCCAGTCGGTGCAGATGATACAGAAAATGAATCTGTAAAATTAGTTGGAGAAAAACCAACTTTCGACTTCACACCAAAAAGTCATGTAGATATTATTGAAGAACAGGATCTTGCAGATACTTCTAGAGCAGGAAAGATTTCCGGAGCTCGCTTTTGGTTTTTGAAAGGATCACTAGCAATGCTAGATTTCGCACTACAAAAATACGCAATAGATTTTATGTTTAAGAAAAAGTATACAATTGTACATCCTCCGTTCATGATGAACAGAGAATCCTATGAAGGTGTTACTGACTTAGGAGACTTTGAAGATGTAATGTATAAGATTGAAGATGAAGATCTTTACTTAATCGCAACTAGCGAACACCCACTAACCGCAATGTACATGGGAGAAATCTTAGAAGCAGATAAACTTCCAATGAAAATGTGCGGAATTAGTTCTTGTTTCAGAAAAGAAGCTGGCGCCCACGGTAAAGATACAAAAGGAATCTTCAGAGGACATCAATTTAACAAGATCGAACAGATCATATTTTGTAAACCTGAAGAATCTTGGCACTATCACGAAGAACTCATGCAAAACGCATCTGAGTTCTTTGAAAGTCTAGGATTACATTTCAGAATCGTAAACATTTGCACAGGCGACATAGGAACTGTTGCTGCAAAGAAATACGACATCGAAGCATGGTACCCAGTACAAAATGCATACAGAGAAGTTGTCTCTTGTTCAAACTGTACAGACTACCAAGCGCGGAGATTAAAAATCCGTTTCAGGACATCCGAAGGAAACGTTATTGCACATACATTAAACTCTACATGTGTTGCAACATCTAGAGCTTTAGCAGCAATAATAGAAAACTTTCAAAACCCTGACGGCACAGTTAACATTCCAAAAGTCCTTCAACCGTACATGAATGGACTAACTAAGCTGTAAAAAGAGGTGAACATATGGCTGATTTGCCATCAAAGATATTTTTCATCATAGGAGGAGTTATTACAGTCTTCTCCTTTTTGTATAATTTCTTCTTGAAAACTAATTCTCTAACTTTATTTGTAATTATTGGTGTTTTGTTCATAATTTACGGCGCAATAAAATATTTCTTTTTAGAAAAAAATGGAAGAGAACAAAAAAAAAAAGTTGTGCATCAACATAATGTAAGACAACACGCACAAAAACAACAACTACATCATGCGCCTATGCGTCAACAACCACAACAGCACACTCAACACCACTACACTCGCGCAGATAATGTAATGTGTCCCAGATGTGGAACTAAAGTCGCGTCTTCCGCAAACTTTTGCCCTTCTTGTGGTTTTCGTCGAAGTCAACGTCATTAGTCTTCACCATAATGAGTAGCAACCGCGTTTGCTAAATTAGCATCTCCGCCAGCAATTATTTCTTTCATTCTTGTTGCTAACGCGCCATGTTCTTCTAGTCCGTGAACTTTCTGCACAGTAACTGCTACATCGTGCTGCCTGTTATCCAATGATCTCATTACAGATCCAAACATGTATGCTTTATAGAACTCACCAAGATCAGTATTAAGTCGATCCGCCCAAGCATTAGCATCATACGATCTAGAACCCTCTACCTCAATCTTAAGATAATCTCGAGAATTGTATATGGTGCTAACTGAAAGTAAAGCACGCTCATTACTAACGGAATTAAACTCAGAGGGAAATTTAGAAACATCAACCCAAATTCCTTCAGTACGATCGCCAGAAGTTCTTTTATACCTCCCATTAGAATCTACAAGAGATAACGAAACCGCCAAACCTGAATCACGATCAAAAATATTGAAATCTGGACGTCTATTCTCATAACCCCGTCTTGCAAGTTCATGTAAAAAATAATTTTTTAATCTACCATATCCTTCATCAGCAACATCTGTTGCAAATCCTACCAGGTCATCAAAAGTAACTTCGCCTTTAGGTTCAACAACTCCACTAACAACACCAGAGCGATCAAGTCTTGATTCAATTCCACCAACTCGCGTTTCAACTTTACCGGCTCGTTCACGTAATTGTACCATATCAGCTTGGACCCAACCTCGACCTTCACCATTGGATTTCTTAAGTGCTGTTTCATTTGCAGCCACTCGCGTAGTCAATTTAGTAACAGAAACCGCAACCACTTTAACTGCACCTGAAACATAATCTGCAAGACTTAATCGAGTCTCTTGACCGTCATCATCACTTTTAACTAATTCAGGAAATCTTCCTACAACATACCTTCTGACATCTTCTAATTTTATAAATCCAAACATTTTTCTAATTACCTCAATCTAATTCTTTTGACATTTTACTCAGAATCTCCAGACGTTTTATCATAAATTGGAGTCGCAACTCTTCCAGTATCGTATAATGGAACCACTTCTAATCTTCCTGTCGGAAAATGAGCAATAGCCACACCACATGCGGGAGGAAGATATCTTATTTCAACACCAGTAGGCGCTCTTGCAATCACAGTACCATCAGGTAGCAATGATTCATCAGGAGTAGCTTCTCTAGTTTCATACTCAGTAGCAAAAGAAACCTCACCCGCCGGACCTTGTTCAAGCATATCAGAAAGTTCTCCTCCAAGAACATGATCATACAAAACTTCACTTCCAAGACTTCGATCAAGTTCAACTAAAATTTGTTCAACAGCATCAGTATTCCCTTCATTAGCCATTCCATTATCTAACAATGATTGAAGAAACGCTCTAGAATAATCAGGACTAGCACCACCATAAGTAGCTAAACAAACACCTTCAGCATAATCTCCTAACCCCCATTCAGAATCTAATTCTTGTCTTCCAGAAGACCAAAGACCTGCTTTAAACTGCGAAGTTTCTCTAACAACAAGATTTCCAACAATTCTCCCTGTTTCATCGTCATAATGGACATCAGTAGCACCAACGTCACAGTTAGTTAAGTTTCTACCAGATTGATACGCAAATTTTCCTAATAGATAAAATTTTTCAGACCTAATTCGACCTTCAGGTAAATCTTCAGTCCCACTACCAGAAGCAAAGTCTGCCAATTTACCTTCTAAACTAGAAAACAAATCAGCTAAAACTCCACTCTTAGGAACATCAAGACGTTTTTCATCTACCACGTCCGCCAAATCTAGTTTGTAAATTCGAGTACCTCTATCATTAAAAATAGTAGTCGAATCTCTACCTTCATTCCTGCTAGCATCTAAAGTACTAATAGACCAAACTTCATCATGAACACTTCTAGGTCCCGGTTTAACACAAGTCAAACTAACAGAACCGGTTGTAATAACATCATCATTCAAAACAAGATCATCTGCTCTAGCAATATAAACCAAACCATCTGATTCAATAACAGCAGTTAAAGGATCTACATCCATTTCTCTAACATACGAGTCAGCAACACCCTCAGGCACTGCAACTAATTCCCTTATAGCTTTTTCGTCACTCATTTTATTGTTCACCAAACATATCCATCACAGCCGTCTCACACTCAATCAAACGTTCTGCAATTGCACCATCATACTGTGCACTCGCGCTATCAACAGCACAAGAGCTAACCCTAGGTAAACGAGTACGGGCTCTAAAAATATCATCTGAACTTGCTCTTGCTCTAATAGAACCGTCCGCACCAGTCAACAAATAATCTCCAGATTTAGGAAAAGTAACTTGTGTTGACCCATCAGGAAATTTTGCATGAGTGAAAGAATTCTCATCTCCGCTAATCACAGTACCATCAGGAAAACCAGCATAAATCTCTCCACACCTTACATGACAAGGCGCAACTGCTTCATACTCAACAGAATCATCAGCAACAGAAACATCATCAGCAGATGCAACAAGAGCATCAACATCATAAACAGAATCCATCAACCCTTGTCTTTGAACTCTAAAAATTGTTTCTAAACCATACTGAACTTGTAAAGTTACATGATCAATACCAGGCAAGTTATCAGAAGAGACAAGACCCTTCTCATCCATAGCCGCATACAATGCACCTTGGTAATTAGTTGTAACTCCAGAAGCATTCGCTAAAGAAACATTCTTAACTCTATCTCCCAAGTCCCATTCTCTTACAGTTCTATCAACAGAAAAATCACCAAAACGACCATCTTTTACCGCTTCAGTTTCACGCACAACTAAATCACCAACTAGCTGACCGTCATCATCAATATAAGCATCTCTTACAAGAACTTCACAATCTACGGTGGTTGTTCCAAGTAGGCCTTTTTGTTCATATTGGAAAGTTGATAGTCTAACATAAAGAGGATCAGTCATACCGGGAGTAACTCCCAATTCAACTTTTTCAGAAGGCAAAGGAGTAGCAACACGAGTTTGCAGTCCTAAAGTTCCAGCCTTAGGCGAATCATCATACGCAACACCAGTTTGAAACGTAGCAAGCTCTGCCTCAGGCAAATCATCATACGCTCGAGTATTCAAAAAAGCATAAAGAGCATCTCCGAAGTTCGCTCTGATCTCTCTAACCAAATCTGCAGATACAAGTCTATTTTCATCACTTAATGCCTCAACTAAATCAAACATATACTTAGGTCCATTAGTTGAATCAAAAATAATGGGAACATCAGTTATACCGTCGGCAGTACTAACCGACCAAGCAACTCTTCCATCATCTTTAGTAACATAATCTAAAGTAACCACGCCTCTTAATTCTCGATTAACAAGAAATCTGTCGGGGTCAACAAGAGTCTCAGCTCTTATTCGTAATTGGTCACCCCAATCTAAATCTACAACCGCCTCAAGAGAAGGTTCAACACCACCTTCAACAGGAACAAAAAGTTCTCCATTTAAACCTAACACGCTTTTATCAGCACTCATTTTATTTTCCTCCTTTTGACGCATCTCTACACGCCCTAACAAAACCATCATAAACACCCGCAACATAATCTATAATATCAGCATCTAAAGTCATACTCCCCATATCAAAACCATCTCTAACTCTAGTTACAAATTCTTGAACCGCAGGATCTGCAGGTTCTGGTCCGGGCCAAGCACCATCAACCATATGAGACATAGCAAACATAGTAAGACGTTGCACATCATAACCAACTGCATCCACATCTTGCACTTCTGAAAGTCTAACCAAATAATCTTCAAAAGGAACTCTCAGAGGTTCACCCTCAAAACGAATCCTAGAAGGACCACTATGAATTCCAAAACGTTGATCATAAAAATCGAACAAAACCACACCACTTTCATAAGAAGTTACCGACCTAAGAGAAACATCTCCAGGAAAGTAATCAAAACCTAACATACCAGGACTTGGAGCTACAAAAGTTGTTTGCCCCAAAGCAGATTCGCCATTCCAGACTAAGAGATCATCATCATCACCAGCGGGAAATAATCTAAATCTAATTCCGCATTCCAACATTGACTCTAATCCATCAGGTAAAACTATCTTACTCATCTTCTTCCTCTCTTTATTTTATAACTTACATGATCTGTCCTAGTTCCTGTCGGTCGTTTTTGTTGTTCAAACTCATTAAACATTGCCGCAGTAACTCTCGGACCTAAGTTCTCAGGATTAGCCAAAACAGCAGTAGTAATCATTTCAGCATACTCACTACAAAACTCACCACCAATTTCAGGACTGGCATCCACCATGGTATTTGTATGAACTTTAGAATACCCTAACCTTCCAATAGAACCATCAGCATCACGATGATAAAAGCCAGTTTCATAAAGAACAGGTTCTTCACCTCTAAGATCCAAAACACTCACCACCAAACCAGGCAATAAAGGACCAACCGGAGTACGCCTAACTACGTGCTCATTAAAACATGCAGCCACGCCCTCTTCTAATTCCAACTCAGAAACCAAACTATCGTGATCACGACCGAACAAATAATTCCGCGCCACCTTACAATCATCAGTTCCTAAAAATTCATCAATTGTAACATCCATTTTTTATTATACCTCTTCACAATATCTTCGAAAAACAACCTGTGCGCTACTAAAAGCATCATACGCTCGTCTAAGAGTTTCAGATCCATCAATCGCATCCACTAAACGATCCAAAGCAGCATCAGTTAAAGTCGCCTTAGCCGGATCCATACCATCTGTCAATCTGAAACCCAAAAGTTTCGATTCAAAAGTAGATGAAAAACCATCAGAAGCAGAATTCAAAATGTGAAATCTAGCAAACGCGCCCAATTCACGCTTATTATAATCTAGTACCGAAGGTTTAACTTCACCAGACTCATGCACTTCTTGAACCCTTTCCAAATACTTACCAAAACCCACTCTGGTTGGACTATGAAGATGAGCGGACTCATCAGGAGTCTCAGATACGACGAACGAACTATCATCATCAAACCGAAAAGCATGTTGACCAGGACCATATTCCCTTTTTTGAAGTTTTGCACCACGTGGAGAATACTGAACTTCCAGTCTTCCAGATGTTGGAGAAATAAAATAAGTTAGACCTGGAGCTTGATTCAATAAAAAAAGAGTAAAAGTACAATCAGGAGGATGGTCTTCACGATAGCCAGAAGGAATTAATTCAACACCATTAGCTAACAACTGTTCTAAAGGACCAAGGCCCAATCTAAGAGGATAATGGTTTTTTCTATATGTTCTGTCTTCATCACTCATTCTTCTTCACCTCTAACAGGTAATCTGTGCCCAGCCACATAAGCATGATACATACTCCTAAGATTCGGAGTCTCAACAATCTTACGCGAGAAAAGCACCACCATCTCATCGCTTAACAAACCAGTACCAGAATCTAAAGCACCTCTTACCTCTGAAACTATGAACGCAAATGCAGAATCAACATTAGGATTTGGATGATTCTCAAAATAAGAAGACTTAGCAAACGCAGATAATGCAACAGGGTCATAAGCAGCAACCTCAGAATTCTTTAATTCCAAAACACGCCTAGCATACAGAATAGGATCAACATTAGAAAAATCAATAAATTCCCTATACCCTTCATTACATCTTGAACATAATGTAAAACATGCTCCATCAGAAAAAGGCAACGAATACAGCGAGGACTTACTGGACTGAGTTAGAAGAGGAACTCCAGTAAAAGTATGCGTCCAACTCATAGAACCAACAAAGGGCATGACAGTAGCCCCAAGAACATCTTCAGAATTGGAATGATGAGTAGAAACACCAAAATCAGAACCAGAACTGAAACTCAATTCAACTCCGTGTTGTAACAATAATTCTAAACCTTCCGGCAACCTAGTATTTTCATCAGTCATCTTCTAAACCTCATATAGTTCGAAAATGACTGTTTTCAGAATTCACATTCCGCGGGTGTTATCAGTCTAAACCAGCTTACTACAAGGTAGTGACAACAAGTATATAACTCTTTCTAACAAGAATATGACGGAAATCACAAGAAATATGCAAAAAACATATAAATTCTTGCATATTTATACAACTTATGGCAATAGATGAAAAAGACAGACAAATCTTAAGAGCCCTAGAACGTGACGCCAAGCTCTCTAGTCAGAAGATTGCAGACTTAACAGGAATCCCAATCACAACAGTACATTACAGAGTCAAGAACCTAAGAAAAACTGGAGTAATCAAAGGACAAACAATCAAGATAGATTACGAAAAAATAGATAGAGGAATGCTAATTTACGTTACCGTTTTCCTAAACATAGAACGAATGAGAGAAAAAAACATAATACAAAAAGACATAGAGAAAGAACTTCTAAAAATAGAAAACATAGAGAAATGCGATCACATAATGTCCACAGGTAGTTTCATGTTACAAGTAAGAGTAAAAGATCAAAAAGAGTACAGGATTGTACTACAAAGAAAAATTCATGCAGTTAATGGAATAAGAGATACACAATCAGTCATAACTCTATTAGAAAGTGAAAGAAATTCATAAAAAAATTCTACATTGGGCCCCAAGAGTATTATCAATACTCTTTGTTCTATTCATCAGTATGTTCGCTTTCGACACACCAGGAATTGGATTTCTAATACACTTAATACCAAGCTTCATCCTAATAGCATTAATCATCTTAGCATGGAAATATGAAATAATAGGCGGAATCTCATTCATAATCCTAGGAATAATTTTTACAATCTTCTTCAAAACATACAAAGACCCAATCACAATACTACTTATATCCCTACCCCCAATAATAACAGGAATATTGTTTATTCTAAACAAAAGACTCAAAATTTAAACCCTTCTTTCTTAATCTCATCAACCAAATAATGTATCTTATGATCCTCTAAACTAAACTTCGCACCAAGATCCTCTATAAAAGCATCCAACTCTTTAACACTCTTATGTGCAGTCTCAACTACAAAGTTCCAACCATCATTCAACTTAAACACTGAATTAACATTATCATGAAAGTACAAATGTTTCTTTAGCTTATCTCGACTATCAACACCAACTTTCAAAAAAACGTGCGCATGTGTATGATACCCCAACTCAGAAAAATTCAACAACACAGTGCTCTTAGTTATCACTCCACCCTGCAAATCCTTAAGAAAATCAAAGAGCGTGGAGATGGGTATGTTTGTTGCTTTGCTGATGGTAGTCAGCTTTTCCCTGGAATTCTCACGCAAGTGCGAAAGTAGTTGAAAAACTTTAGTATTCATTTCCCCTCGCTTAATAGATATAGACAACATCTTTAATAAGGTTGATCCAGAAAAAACCGAACCACATCCTACACAATAAGCACATTCTCCGACGAGAACGCAAAAACAAGTACTAACGCCACAAATTCTTCGGGACCAAATTTAGGTCCTTTATATAGAGAGAAATAAAATATCCGAAAGATTTTCGAACACCCTTCTTTAGTTTAAATAACAACAACCAACGACCGAAACGCTTACGGAAATACCTCGAAAATTCAGATTAAAACAAAACTCTAACAAACATGCATGAACGAACTAATCAGTTTACTGCCACCAGCAATTGCAATAATTCTAGTAATAATTACAAGAAAAGCACTAATCTCTTTACTCATCGCAACCATTGTAGGGGCAGGACTAGTAATATATGAAAAAGGAGCAACCACCCTATTAACACTCATATTAGAAATAGTTACTGAACCCTTCAACTTAAAATTAATACTAGGCCTAGCACTTCTAGGAGCATTCATAGGAATCATAGACGTCGCACTAAAAAAAAAGAACATAGTCTCAAATATATTAAACAGTAGAAAGAAAGTTTTAATCAAAAGTTGGATCGTAGGAATGCTACTGTTCATTGACGACTACTTCAACATCCTACTAAATGGTGTGTTGATGAATTCATTTGTCAAAAAATATCACATATCAAGAGAGAAAGTTGCTTTAATAATACACTCTCTCGGTGTATCAAGTTGCGTATTAGTTCCATTCTCGACTTGGTCAATATTCATCATCAGCCTGCTCAAGAATTCTCAAGTTCCAAACGCGATGGAAGTATTCGTTGGCTCAATACTATACAACTTCTACAGTCTAAGCCTAGTACTAATCACATTTGCAATCATATTATTCGAGATAAACGTTCTAAAACTAAAAAAAGTAGAAGAAGATGCTTGCGGAGACTACAAACTAGAACTTAGAGATGACATCGCACTAAAAGACGCACTTTTTCCCCCAGTAATTCTGCTGATAACTGCAATGTTACTAATCATTGCACTCACCAAAGGAACATTTGAAGGACTAAAAAGCTTAGATGTCACCGCAGTATTAATCACCAGCTCAGTAATTGGAATTGCGTTTGCAATATTCTATTACAGCAAAAAGATAAAAGCCAAAAAAATAGAATTGCTAAAAGGAACAATGCACGGCGCATCGGGGATGGCCGAAGCAGTGGGAATTCTGTGCCTCGCATGGTGTTTAGGTTCAATAAGTATACACCTAGATACTGCAATTGTCATCCAATCAGTTAGTACCCACATCGGTACCGGTTCAATCTATCTACTAGCGTTCCTAATCACTGCAGGATTGTCCTTCTTAACATCATCTTGGACTGCTTTTGGAATAGTTATTCCAATACTCATACCACTAGCAAATGCAATCTCTGGAAACTTAGCCATCTTAGTTGCAGCCATAATCTCAGGAGGAGTATTCGGAGATCACAACTCCCCAATATCTTCTACAACAATAATCACCAAAGCCGCATCTAAAATCAAAATCATGGATCACTTCCACACCCAACTACCCTACAGCATGATTGCCTTTCTGATCTCAACATATTTATTTTTCCTAATGGGGAGAGTGTAAAAATGAAAATTGAAAGAACAGACGATAAAAAACTAATAAAATTAACAGAACAACTACAACAACACACACCTAGCCAGAGACTAGAACAAACAATTGAAGCAGGCGGAATAGTAATCGTTGCACACCACCAACCAGATCCAGACTCAGAAACAAGAGTACTAAGTATTGCAGAACTTTCACCAACAAAAGAAGAAAACGAATTGTATCTCAATCTAATAGCAAGTCATCCTCAAAATCCTTTTGCCCACACAGGATTTGACGTATTAGCACAGGCAAGAGTCACAGCAATGGCAGAAGGATACACAAAAGTTAGAACTCAATACAACATTACCGACCCGCGGCTTGCAAATTTATTCCAAGGAAAGCTAGGATTCAAAGCAGAAGAATTTCTCGACGGATTAGTAAGAGCAACATGGGAAATAACCTCAGATAGAGTAGAAGGAAAGATCACTGGAAGATTAAAACAACCAGACATTTCGAAACTAACTCAACAACCACCAGTAATTCCTATCGTCAACTACGATGCAAAAAACAATTACGCACCAAAAGACCACCCCCAAGATGATCCACCGGTAATCGCCATCGAAGCACCTTGCACAGAAGCAACCACAACACAACAAAGCAACCTTGCAAAATTATTCTCAACATATTTGCCCAGATACAAAGCACTAGACTTTGTTACGGACTATCAAAAAGGGGTTGAAACACGAACCTGCAGAGGGTTCCACATATTAAGTCAATGAACGAGGGACAAAAATGAAGACAGACAAAGTAAAGTTAGTTAGTAACGAACTAGAAGTATGGATTGACGGAATCAGCGCAGAAGACGCAATAGCTGCAATTAAGAAATTACCTGAACACGGACCAGTTTTTTTCGTAGATCCTGAAGTTAATCTAAGAGATGCTATGGAAATAAATATCTCCAAAGCTAAAAGTTCCGCAGAATTAAATTCACGAGCACAAGCCGCATTGAGACTGACATCCGATGAAGTAAAACGATTAGGCGGAACCCTATACGCAGGAAGTTATGTAGGAAAGTCAACAAAAGGATTAGACTACAGTCCATACAGAACAACAACACTCTCTGTCCCATTAGGACAAGGACTAACTTCCATTGCAGGACACCAAATTCTTTTTGGAATGGCAGATACAAAAAGTGCCAGCATCGCTTATGAAACACTAAGACAATTAGGACCTTTAGTTATAGCACTAACTGCGTCGTCACCATTCAGCGCACATTCTAACGGCGAAACAGTAAACAGTTCACGAATTGCCCACGTATATCCACAAAGTTGTGCCGAACTGCCAGACATAATGCATGGAACACCCCCAGTACTTGAAGACGTAGAAGATTGGTATGCAGCACACGCTGAAATCAACAAAGAACTTCACAGAAAATTTCGTAACGGAGAACTAACCATAGATGAAAGATTTCACACCAAAGGATTTGATCAACCTTCACATTTGGCCCCTCACCAAATCTACTGGCACGTAAGACCTAGATTTGATCACGCAACTAACGGAGATGATAGCACCATAATGTCATTAGAATATCGAATAGGAGATATGCCAATGAGTGCAAAAAGACTAACTGCACTAAACTCATTCATAATGGGAAGCGTATCTGAAGCCATACAACAAGGCAAACCGCATTTCTTTGACACACATGTACCAAGAGAAACATTGAAAGGATTAGAATATGCCGCAGCCAAAGACGGATTAGATGCAACATATAATGGCGCACCTCTTGCAGAAGTAATAGACTTACATGCAAAAATTGCAGAAAGAGGAATTACTGATGAAAACCACACAGAAATGCATGCAGGAATACAAGATATCTTACAAAACGGAAACGACGCAGCAAGAATGAGAGCTCATTTCGGAGAAGGTCAAATTCCCTCTCACGAACAAATAAGAAAGTACGCTGTTGAGCAGTTTCAAGGCTAAAAATATAAAGACGAAAAACATACCAAAGATAAAAATGAAGAGGAGGACAAAATGAATCCTGTAGAACTAACGAAAGAACTAGTAAGCATAAATTCAGCCAACCCTTTCAAAACAATAAAGGTTGGAGGACAAACGATAGGAATAGGTAATGAGCAAGAAATTGTGAAATATCTTGAAAAAAAACTTATCAGTGCAGGATTCTCTGTTAAAAAACAGCTAGTTCAAGAAGAAGAAATAACTGAAGATGAAAGAGGAAGACGCATCGTCATACCACAAAGGTATAATCTTCTTGCAGAAAAAGGAATTGGCGACTCTTCACTTCTTTTCTTTGGCCATATCGATACAGTAGATGTAAAAAATGGTTGGAGCTCAGACCCATTTGAACCAACAATAAAAATTGTTGACGGAAAAGAAAGAATATATGGACTTGGCTCTAACGACATGAAGGGCGGCATTTCCACAATTGTTGCAGCAACAAGCAGAATCGATCCAAAAGAATACAAAATAAAAGTTGCATTCTTGGCCGACGAAGAATTTTGGTCGTTTGGCGCAGTTGAACTTCTAAAATCTGATTTTTTAGATGATGTAAAAGCAGCAATCGTGCCAGAAATAGGCGAATCAGACAGAAGAACCAACAGTCAAGGAATAATTCTTGGAAGAATGGGAAGAACGGAATACCATTTTTCAATAACAGGTAAAGCAGCTCACGGCGCATTAGCAAGAGAAAGTAAAGATGCAATAAACGCCATTCACGAATCTGTGAAACTGCAAAAAAAGATAATAGAATATTGCGAAAAATGCGAAAAAGAATTCTCTCATGGAAACATTCATCTGAAAAACTCCGCATTCATCAACCATCATGACGGAGGAAAAGGAATACTTTCAATTTCAGAGAACGCATCCTTCAATCTAGATAGATCATTTGTAATGAATGAGAACATGGATGAAGAAATTAATATTCTACGCAACATCGTTAAAGAATGCCATCAAGATGAAACATTAAACCCGAACACGAAAGTTGAGATAAGTGAAAGACGTGCTACGCCTGCCGCAAAACCATACTTTGTCTCGCCAGAACATCCTTTTGTGAAATTCGTAACAAAGAAGGTTATGGATCATTATGGCAACTACGAATACGGCATAGGATACTCGGTTGCAGATGAAAACAGAATCGCAAACCTAAACATACCAACCATCGTACTCGGACCAATAGGAAGTGATTGTCACAGCCCAGACGAATGGGTTGACGTAGAGAGTTTAAACACTTTAACAAAAACATACATCGACATTTGCGAAAGCTTTCCAAGATACCTTGCAGAACAATGATATTAGACCTAACGAAAGAATTTATTGAAGAGAGAAGCACTTCATACCACGAGCTTTCCTTAGTTGAACGAATTGCAAAACTACTAGATGCGAAAGGAATTCCTGCAAAAGTTGACAGATTTAATCCAAGAGACTACAGCCCAAGTGCCCCGGACACCGAAACCGCAAATCTATATGTAGATATAGGAGAAGGTAGCGAAACATTATTCCTTTACGCGCACACAGACGTAGTTGAAGCACCAGATTCATTATTCACACCAACAATTGAACACGGAAAACTAAAAGGAAGAGGAACCGCAGACATGAAAACTGCCTTGGCAGGATTAGTCACAACACTCATACGAGATTACGAACAACTCAAACACACAGGAAAACGAATTATATTTGGATTCATAGCAGATGAAGAAACCTCGGCTTCAGGAATCAAACGTTTTGTTGATGTATACAAACCAGAAGAACTAGAACTTAGATGCGTACTTATGGAGCCAACAAATGATTTCAATCAAATAGATGTGGGTGGAAGAGGATACACCTTCCTCAACTTAAGAGGCAGCATGAAAGAGACAATCGCTTCATTCAGAAGAATACTCGAACATAAGCAAGAACTTTTAGCACAATATCCAGATCTAAATGATGGCTTCGGACCAGCAACGTTAGAAATAACTAAAGTGGCCTGTGACTGGAGTCCACCACTATCAACAACAACAATTGTTGAGGGAAAAGCCTGTCACGCCAGCACACCACACGAAGGAGAAAATGCATTAGAAAAAGCAATCTTACTATATCCAAACACCACATACATAGTTACATCAGATACAGAAGGACCCAACTCCTTACCATCATCTGCAAGATTACTCACACACCCTACAAAACTCTCGGAACACCTTTGTGATGCGAATATCGATATCAGAACCAACTTGGCTGCAAGTCAAAACGATGCATTACTACAAGCAATGAGAAAACTACTCTCGCCAGGAGTTACTTACCAAATTAGAGATAAAGGATGCGCATTCAAAACCAAAGACCGAGCGTTCATTGATGCATGCAAGAACGCAACAGATCAAGAAGTAAGAGAAGTTATTGCACAAGGAGGAAGTGATGCACCGTACCTCTTAGAATTAACTGACAAACTAATCCCGGGATTCGGACCAGGGAACTTGGCAGTCTGTCACACAGATAATGAGTTTGTTTCACTAAACGCGTTATATCAAACTCCCGAAGTAGTACGAAGAATAATTCGAAACTTCGAAGCAATCTAGAATTCAAGATGAAAAAACAAACAATAGCGATAGCTATGCACGGAGGAAAAAATGGCAACAATCGATGGAATTGATCCACTAAGACTAAAAGAAGTTGAAAGAATCAGAGAACAAGGAGAAAATCCTTATCCATATAGTTACGAAGTTTCAGCAACAACAACCCAAATCCAAGATAAAGGAAAGAAACTAGAACCTGGAGAATCACTTGAAGATCGAGTTGGCATCGCAGGCAGAGTAATGGCTGTACGAGATATTGGAAAGATCGCATTCCTAGATCTCCAAGATCAACATGGACGAGTACAACTATGTGTACGAAAAAATCATGTTGGAGCAGAAGCATACAACAGATTAAAGAAAGTCGCAACAGGAGATATAATTGGCGTGGAAGGGAACATTGCAAGAACACGAAGAGGAGAAGTCAGTGTAGATGTTGACGATCACGCATTATTGGCTAAAGCACTAAGACACCTACCAGAGAAGTTTCACGGATTAAAAGATAAAGAAACTCGTTACAGACAAAGAGAATTGGATCTAATTGTCAATCCAGATTCAAAAGCAGTATTTCTAAAAAGATCAAGAGCAATTGCTCTAATGAGAAATTACTTAGATGCCCAAAGCTTTGTAGAAGTTGAAGTACCAACACTTCAAACAATCTACGGAGGTGCATCAGCAAGACCGTTCACAACACAACTAAACGCACTGGGCATACCACTATACCTAAGCATCTCACCCGAACTTTATCTAAAGAGACTTATCGTGGGAGGAATCGACAGAAACTACACCATTTGTAAAAACTTTAGAAACGAAGGCATAGACAAAACCCACAACCCTGAATTTACAATGATGGAATGTTATGCTGCCTTCTGGGACTACAATGATATGATGCGTTTAACTGAAGAAATGTATGAACATATTTTCCGAGAAGTTAATGGCAAGACCACAGTAACTTATGATAAAAAAGAACTCGACTTTGCAGCCCCATGGGAACGAAGAACCATGTACGACGCAATTAAACAAGCAACTGGTGTGGACGTTGCAAACATGGACAGAGATGAAATCATCGCAGCAATAACAGAACACGGTCTAAAAGGTGTCCCATATGTCGCAGAAGAAGACACAAGAGGAGAACTAGTCCAAGAAATCTTTGAAGGCAATGTAGAAGATACATTAACTGGACCAATCTTCATCACAGATCATCCAAAAGAATCTACGCCGTTATGCAAAGGCCACAGAAAAGATCCTAACTTGATTGAACGCTTTGAACCTTTTGCCGCGGGCATGGAAATTGGAAATGCATATTCTGAATTAAATGATCCAGTACTGCAAAGACAACTCTTTGAAGAACAAGCCGCAAAACTAAGAGATGGAAATGAAGAAGCACACCCAATGGATCATGAATTCGTAAGAGCACTAGAATACGGCCTACCACCAACCGGCGGCCTAGGATTAGGAATCGACAGGATGGTAATGTTACTAACAGAACAATACTCCATCAGAGATGTAATCCTTTACCCATTCATGCGACCAGAATAATGACTCTAGACCAACGCCTCCTGACAGGCAAGGATAGAAGAGATTACGAAAAGGTCAGGCTATTTTTTGGGGAAGTAGCCAAACATATTCCCCTTAGTGCCGACACTCCGATTGTCGACCTCTGCTGCGGCAACGGAATGCTCGGCTTTTATTTTTTAGAACTTTACCCAGAAGGTTATGTGCATTTCTATGATCAACAACAAACAGAAAGATTTAGAGAACTCGCCGAAGGAAAAACCAATTACACCTTCCATCAAGAAGACATCAACACTCTAACGCAAACAGAAGAAGGAATACTCCTTTCAATACACGCCTGCTATATTTTAACAGACAAAGTAATTGAGTTAGGGTTACAAGAACACAAACCATTTGCAATAATGCCTTGCTGCCACAGAAGAGAAATGATCCAGCAATGCGAAACTCCACCACACGTTCTACACACATATGGCTTGGCCGATTACATAGACATTACAAGAGCCAACGCAATAAGAGATCAAGGAAGATCATGCACATTAACAGAAATAAAAAGAAATAGAAAAAAGAAAAATAATTTAATTATTGTACCTTAACAAACGCTCCACCTTCTACAGTAAAAAGATCGTATGGCTTTTCTATGTCGCCGAATGCATCAAACACAACTGTACCTGCAACACCATCAAATGATTTTACAAGTTTCATTCCTTCAACAACATCATCTGATTTTTCTGCAGCCAAAGCAACAACATTCATTGTATCGTATGCCTCACCAGAGTATAACTTAGGATCTTCTCCAAACTTTGCAAGATACTTAGCTGCAAAATCAGAGTACTTATCACCTTCAGCCATAGGAACCGTTATCAAGATACCCTCACCGAAAGGCAAGACTTCACTATCCTTTGCACCTTCAACCGCAACAACCTGCGCTTCAATACCCATTTCTTTAATTTGCTTCAAAGCGAGTGCCGCATCTTTAGGAAACGCAACCAAATAGATTGCATCCACATCCTTAATCTTTGTAAGTTGAGTTCTAAAGTCTTTAGAGTCCGGTTCAAAACTTTCTGTTGCAAAAATCTTATCACCAATCTCTGCTTTAACAACATCCCTTAAGCCAACACCATAATCATGGCTAATATGCAATATTGCAATTTCACTAAAACCCTTCTCAACCATCAACTTAGCACCAACTTTACCCTGTAATGCATCTGAAGGAGCCAACCTAAACACATGCTCACCGGCATCAGTTATTGAAGGAGCCGTAGCTGACGGAGATATTACCAACACACCATCTAATTCTGCAACAGGCGCAATTGCCAGCAACTCAGGTGAACAAACAACAATAATTGCATCAACTTTGTGAACATCTCTTAAAGTTCTATATGCACCTAGTGCATCTTTACCATTACATCTACCATCTTGATAAAACATTTCAACTTCTAAATCTGAAGCCGCTAGTTCAACACCCTTTCTTATTGGCTCACCAATAAAAGCAGCATCTCCAGTTAACGGTCCAATGAAACCAACCTTCAATATATCTTCTTTAACAGGTTGACCAGTGATCTTTTCAGCACAGCCTACAAAAACTAAACACATAATGATCATAATTAAACATAAAATCTTTCTCATCTTAGCACCTCCACCAAGTTATTCTTATTCAGTGACAAAACAAATACTTAAAACTTTCAACCAGTTTTTTTGCATATTAGAAATATTTAAATAGAAAATACACCAATATGCCAAATAATGACTAAAATCGACACTAAAGACCGTAAGATCATATCCGAACTCGATATGAACGCCCGCATTCCAACCACAGAGTTAGCCAAGAAAGTAGGGCTTTCAAGACAAGCAGTAGAATACAGAATCAATAGGTTAAGAAAAGAAAATGTACTTATCGGAGCATTCGCAGTTTTTGATAGCACAGTTGTTGGACACTGCTGGTACAGAGTTGCATTACAATTACTAAACACAACTAAAGAAGAAAAAGATCTACTCATACAATATCTACAAGACAAAAAAGAAATCATGTGGATAGGAGAAGTAGGAGGAAACTGGGATTTAGTATTCAACTTCTTAGCAAAAGATAATTTTGAATTCAACAAAATCTTTGAAGAAATCATAACCCAGAACAAAAATATAATCAAAAGGTATGAAATTCTAATTTACATTAACGTAATAGATATGGAACGAAGCTACATATTTGAGCAACAAAGAGAGCGAAGATCATTCTTCCACAAAATGAAATATAATAACAAGATAAAACTTGACGAACTAGACACAAATATAATACGAGAATTATCTAAAAACGCACTAACTCCCGACTTAGAACTAGGAAGAAAATACTCGGTTTCCGGAAAAACCATAAGAAATCGAATAAAAGATTTAGAAAAACACAAAATAATCTTAGGTTACAGAATGTTCATAAACCCCTCTGCATTAAACTACCTCTCACACATGTTATTCTTAGGAATAAACAATGTAGATTTACAAAAAGAAAAAGCACTACAAGAATACCTAAAAACAATCCCTAACGTCGCATTTATTGTAAAACATATAGGCAGATGGAGAATTGGAATGGAAATAGAAACCAAAGACGCAAAAGAATTCCAAGACATATTTGTATCAATACGAGGACAGTTCTCAGACATTATCACCGACTTCGAATCATTCCCGCTATTCAAAGATCATACTGTGAACTACTTCCCTGGCATTTAAACTCAAGTAGAAAGACTTATAAACATCCATAAGACCTTTCTAGACACAAGGGGGATTGATCTAATGGGACTCTTTAAAGACATGCTGAAGGATTCTGAAACACTTTTTAAGAACACAATAGCACTAGATTACGACTACGTACCTAAGCTAATCCCATTTAGAGAAAAACATCAACACTTCATTGCAACATGCGTAAAACCATTATTCATGAACAGAAATGCAAGAAATGTAGTGATCCACGGCCTACCAGGTGTAGGAAAAACTGTCGCATGTAAACATGTTCTAAACGAAATAGAAGAAGAAACTGATGACATCTATGTACTATATGTAAACTGCTGGCAAAAGAATACTAGTTACAAAGTAATTATTGACATTTGTGAACAATTAGGATACAAACTAACCCACAACAAAAAAAGCGATGAATTATTTTCAATAGCAAGAAACATGGTCAACAAAAAGGCCGCCGTTTTTGTGTTTGATGAAGTAGACAAGTTAGAAGATTACGATTTCTTATACTATATCTTAGAAGAAATATACAGAAAGTCAATCATAACTATAACAAATTACAAAGATTGGATACAAAATTTAGATCAAAGAATAAAATCACGATTAACTGCAGAGATAATTGAATTTCAGCCTTACGACGAAGCCGAAACAAGAGAAATATTAAGACAAAGAATAAAATATGCATTCGTAGATGATATATGGGCTGAGGATGCTATAGAAATTGCAGTAACTAAAACTGCCGAAATGGGAGATGTAAGATCTGGATTATACCTTCTAAGAGAAGCAGGGAACTTAGCAGAAGACAGCTCTTCAACCAAAATAACTAAAGATCACATTCTAAAAGCAATTGAAAAACTAGATGAGTTCAGTATAAAGAAAAAAGAAGAACTCGAAGATGATTTACAAGACATCTTAGAAATAGTAAAAGAAAACTCTGGAAAGAAGATAGGAGATGCCTACAAAGCATACCAAGCAAAAGGTGGAAAAGCCGGCTACAAAACATTTCAAAGAAAGATCAAAAAACTTTCAGAATCTCGATTTATCACAGTTACTAAAACCACGGGTGGCGCAGAAGGCACAACCAGTATTCTAGAGTACAAGACAGCCACTAAAAAGCTAACTGATTTTTAAAAAGTTTTATATACCCTCAGAGGCTAATTTTCTATAATCTCACAAAAGGAGGGGTTGACATGTATAAAGGAATCATAGCAATTCTAGCAATATTAGTTCTTGTATTAGCAGGGTGCGGAGCTACAGGAAACGTTGTATTAGACACAGATACACAAGATAGCGGAGAAACACAATTAACTAAAGCAGGAGAAACTAGAGTATCAAAAAAAGCAGTGTGTGATAACACATTCGATGACGCAAGAGTAAAAAAATGTTACAAAATGTTTGGAGTAACTCAAATCATCGGTGGCGACGTAGCAGAATAAGATGAGTATTAGAGACACAGCAGAGAAAGCAATAGAAAAATCTCGCCAAATCATCTTAGATTATTATAATAAAGAATTTAATCTAAAACACAAAGTAGGTAGAGATATAGTCACACAAGCAGATCTAGACTCAGAAAAAGCAATCATCGATCAAATAAAAAAAGACTTTCCAGATCATAGAATTCTATCAGAAGAATGCGGAGACAAAAAAGAAGTCTCAGACTACATGTGGATCATCGACCCAATAGATGGCACAATGAACTTCGCAAAAGGCATGGAGGAATATTGTATTTCAATAGGTGTAGAACACAAAGGAGAATTAGTATTTGGAATAATTCATAAACCTAAGACTAATCAAACATACTTCGCAGAAAAAGGTAAAGGCGCATTCCTAGACGGAAAACAAATAAAAGTATCACACGAAACAGAATACAAAGACATGACCTTGGGCACAGATTGTAGTCATGTAGATGAAGTTCAAAAAGAAAACTTTGAGAAATTAACAAATATGTGTACAGACTTTAGAACAATCAGAATAATGGGTAGCACCGCATTACACCTTGCAAGACTTGCAGAGGGACATCTTGATCTATACTACAAAAACAGATTTCACTATTGGGACTTTGCCGCAGGAACACTCATACTGCAAGAAGCAGGTGGGAAAATAACAGATTTTGATGGCAACCCAATCAACAAAGATTCAAAAAACGCAGTTGCAACAAACGGAATAAACCACGAAAAATTTCTAGAACTAGTCAATAGAGTCTAACACCACCCTTCTAACAGTATATTTTCTACACAACCTTGCTAAACTTCTAGGAAACAAATCGCCGCCTGAATTAGTAAACTGAACGACCGCGGTTGCAGGTCCTATAGGTATATCGGCAAAAGCTACACACTCCAAATGCCTCCTTATAACATCATCAATAAAATCAGGCTCATGATCAAAATTACCAAATTCAGAATCTATAGGCGAGGCAGGAACTTGATAACTACCATCAGAAAACATCGCAAAATATGGGAAGCCAAAACCAGAATAACGTCTTTGAACCACCTCAATAAACCTTTGATGATTTAACAAATCCGACTCAGTCAATTGAAGACCTGGACTAAGAAAAGTTGGTAAATCGCCCTTAACTGTAACCAAATACAAGTCTTCCCCCATCTACTGCTCCTCCATAGAACACAGCCACACAACAACACTTTATTTAAACATTTCGCAACCAAAAATAGTTAAATCAAACAACCAAACAATAAATCATGTATCCATTAACACACTTCCTATTACCATTCTTAATATCATCTGTATTAGAAATATTCAATGTAGTAGATTTTCAAACAACATTAATCATATCGATCTTAGCAGTAGCCATTGATCTAGATCATTTAATTGCACATTACAGAAATCACAAAGAACTCAGCATAAAAAACACATGGAACAATCAATTTGTTCATAAAACAGAAAACCAACGCTCACCCATTCACAGACCAGTTGGATTCAAAGCAGTTACCGCACTAGCCGCCGCAGTTCTAATAATTCACCCAACAACCGCATTAATTATCACAATTGCATACTACACACACTACTTCCTAGATCATTTTAACTTCCACATCAAATCCAGCAAACTTCAACTAAAAGTTTTTGGCTTTATGACACACATTTCTATCACAGAAATAGCACTAGACATCATACTAATTCTTCTTGCAACAGTCACAAGTCCGGTGATTAGAACAACCCTAACTATAATATTCTAGCTTTGATGCTATTATCACAGACCACTGGACACTGGACATCTGTTCAAGTGAGGTATATAAAGCAAACAGGACTATTTTCTATTATCAAAAAATAAACATGGCAGGCATAAGGTGACAAAACCGTGTCTCCTGCCACCCTTTCCAATGACAGAGAAAAAAGAGGTACAGAAAATGATGCACTACGAGACTTACCCAAACAAAGCCATCGAAGACTTGTTCTATAATCAAATAAGAGCATTATCTACAGGAATCAAAAACACAAACACATTCGATCTACAATTCAGCGACAGGTGGCTAAAATGAATGCAATACTAAACATCTCAGCAGAAATAGAAATCCTTAGAGAAAAAGAAAAGATAAAACAATCGCACTTAATGAGCAAAGCCAAAAGATATGGCTTAAACATTTCAGATTCATACCATGATTTTGAGTACGCTTGGAGCAAAGGACTTTTGTCTCCTAACCCTTTTTCTTGAATTGTTTGCCGCCCTTTTTCACCCCCTCCCATAAGGAGGGCCCTCTTTCTATACCTGACAAGATTGACCTAAAACACACAATTTGCCAGAATTCATGCCACACAACCCCCAAAACACCCTAATCTCCAACCAAATGTTTTATATAGGACCTGCTGTACCTTGGATATATGGACGTATTAAACAAGGATGAATACTTCATCCGAATGGACGAAATCAAAGAGAAGATTGCACTAGGAGCCCTTTTCATCTATCCTACTGATACGATTTATTCTATTGGCTGCGATGCAACTAATCCTACATCTGTTAAGAAAATCAGAGAAATAAAAGAAAAACCAGATGGCGGCTTTTCCGTAATACCTCCGCACAAACAATGGATTTATGATAATTGCGTAATTGATGACCAAGCAAAAGATCACATTGAAAATAATTTACCATCTACTGATACTTTAAGACTTACTTTAGCTAACAAAAACGCTGTTTGCAAAGAAGCAACTTCTGGTGAAGAAGTTATTAACGTTAGAATACCAAAAAGTTGGATAAGAGGAATTGTAAGACAAGTTGACAAACCAATAGTAATTACCGCAGTAAACAAACTTGGAAGAGTTCCAATGACTAACGTAGAAGATCTTGATCCTGAAATTAAAAGTCGAGTTGATTTAATAATTGAAGAAGGCTCAATAAAAGGTATGCCTTCCAAACTTATACATCTCGAAGCTAAACCATAAAAATGAGAATTCTTGCCACGGGAGATTTCCACGGCGATACCTCCCTTGTAGAAAAGCTTGCTGAGAAGGCAGAAAAAGAAAATGTTGACTTAGTTATTATTACAGGCGATATGACTATGGCCGAAAAAAGCACAGACAACCTCATAGGCCCATTTGTAAAAAAGAATAAAAAAGTTCTTCTCATACCTGGCAATCACGAAAGTTTTGCAACTGCAGACTTCATGGCTAAACTCTACGACGTAAAAAACATTCACGGTTATTCTGTAAGATACCACGACGTAGGCATTTTTGGTTGTGGCGGTGCAAACATCGGAGTACATCAAATCTCAGAAGACGAAATTTTTGGTTTACTAAAACAAGGTTTTGACCAGATAAAATATTTAGAACAAAAGATAATGGTAACTCATCTTCATCCAACAGGTTCAGTGGTTGAAAAATTCTCACAGTTTGTACCAGGCAGTGAAGGTGTTAGAAAAGCAATCGAAAAGTTCAAACCAAAATTCTTACTTTGCTCTCACGTTCATGAAGCAAAAGGTATTGAAGAAATGATTGGCGACACAAAAGTTATCAACGTAGCTAAACACGCCAGAATTATTGACATTTAAATTTTAATTCTTCAGCCATTTTAGCTTTATCTTCTTTAGACAAATCTAAGTACTGTTCCCAAGATTCCCACTCGGGTTTAGGATCTGCATCCAACCATGCCTGAAGAAGATTCCAGACACCAAACTCGCCCGGTGCAATCTGATAATGAATATGATCTTGACTAATATGTTTAAAGCCATTCAATAAAGCCACAGCCGACAACCCAGTAACATCAAATATATGTTTACGAACAGAAGACAACATTTTATGCAAAGACAGTGATTCTTCAGCAGTTAAATCCTTAAAATCTTCAACATGACGTATAGGAGAAATTAAAATATGATATTTAACTTGTAAATCTCTTTTAATCATGGCATAAGAATACTCATCTTTACAAATTATTCTATAAGAATCTTCTTTTGCAGCCTTACACAACGCACAATCTGTCATAGAAAATCAAATTAAGAACTAAGATTTAAAACTATCTACAAATCCTTAAGATAACATACCAAGTCTATATTCTCATCAGGATACTGATCTACCCAAAACATTGTCCTTACCTTAGAAAACTCACTAAATCCATTCTTAAACCAGAAATTGTCATTAGGATTCAAAGATGTACAATAAGAACAAGCATAAATCCTATCAACACCCTTAGATTTCGCATTAGAGAACAACCGTTTTAAAAGTTTAGAACCCAAACCACCACCTCGGGCTTCAGGCAATAAATTAATATGCAAATGCGCAGCACCCTTTGGCAATTTAAAACTTCTTTCGGAAGAAATTCCAGTTATTATTTTTAGATACGCTTTGATTTTACCCTTCCAAAAAATCTTATCTTTCTCAGGCAGAAAAATCAACCTAAATATATTCAAAATTGAATATTTTATTGTAGGAAGAACCACATCACGTCTTGTACCCTGAAAACAACCAAGAGCATAACCAACAATCTCGCCTTTATCTTCTAAAACCAGAATATTCTTCGACTCTTTATCTAAATAATAATATATTTTCTCATTCCACATGTGAGGTATAGATATTAATTCGGCCATGGACTTACCGATAAAACCAGTTTCAAATTGAACTTTTTCAACTCCAGACCTATCGGAATATTTATATTGCCTTATGTTCATAATCTTACCCTTTAATGCTGATCAAAGGTAACACACTTACAACTTTTTTTGCAATACCTGTGTTGTGCATAACATCTACAACCTCTTCTACAGGCTTATATGCCTTAGGAGCCTCTTCAGCTATCCCCTTAATAGAATGTCCTCGCACAAGTATGCCTTTATCTCTTAATTCTCTAAGCACATCATTACCTCTGCAACAACTCAAAGCACCTTTTCTTGACATCGCCCTTCCAGCACCATGAATTGCAGAACCAAATGTATCTCGCATACCTTTTTCAGTTCCATGAAGAATGAAAGAATGTGTACCCATCGTACCACCAACCAGAACCGGTTGACCTACTGCGCGATACTGTTCAGGAACTTCATCTCTTCCAGGACCAAACGCCCTTGTTGAACCTTTTCTATGAACAATAAGCTTCTTCAATTCACCATTAACATCATGTTTCTCAAGTTTTGCATTATTATGACCAATTTCGTAAAATGTTTTGATATCATCACCACTTCCACCTAAGACAGAAGTAAATGCCTTACGAGCAAGATGCGCTATCGCCTGTCTGTTTGCAAAAGCACAATTGATTCCTGCATTAACAGCAGAAAAATACTTTTGACCTTCTTCAGAACTAAAAGGAGCGCAAACCAATTCCCGTTCACGAATAGGAATATTATACTTCTTACTAGCAGCTTCCAAAGTTTTCAAATAATCAGTTCCGATCTGATGACCTAACGCTCTACTCCCACAATGAATAGAAACTAAAACTTGGCCTTCGCTTAATCCATAAGCTTTAGCCGCAGCTTCATCATACACTTTGTCAACATACTGAACTTCAAGATAATGATTACCCGCACCTAACGTACCAATTTGTTTAAACTGACGTCTTTTAGCAACATCACTAACCGCTTCAGGATCTGCTCCAGAAATAAAACCATTTTCTTCTATAAAATCAAGATCTCCTTTTGTTCCATACCCTCGTTCCATTGAAAACTTAGCACCACGTAACAAAACTTCATCAATCTCGTCTTTGTCTAATCTAATATCTCCAGTCGAACCAACACCCGCAGGTACTGTATTGTACAAAGAATCTGCCAACTGTTCTTGAACCTTTAATATTTCATCTTTAGTAAACGGCGTAGACATAGTTCTAACACCGCAATTAACATCAAAACCAACTCCTGCAACACTAATCACTCCTTCATTAACATCAAACGCACCCACACCACCTATACAAAAACCATAACCAGGATGAACGTCGCTCATTGCGAGAGATGCTTTCTGTATTCCTGGTAAGCAAGCAACATTCTTTATTTGCTTTAACGCATTCCATTCCTTCCCCTGTTTAACATCATCAAGAAGATGTTGAATAATATCTTTATCACCGTATACCCTACCAGGAACTAACATGTCTCCTTCTTTGTTGATCTCCCAAACATACGGTTCAACTTCATTCAACTTTATTTCTTCCATCTTCATATATCCAGCACACATCTAATATAATAATCTTTATCTTTCTTCTCTAATCTTAAACCATGATAAGTTGCAGCTTTAACGTCGTTAAGTACTTCTTGCTTATCTAAATCGAAGCTACAACCCCAAGCTTTACCTACCAACTTATGATCTTCAATCTTAACTTCAAACTTAACAAAAAACAGTTCTTCAATATCTTTCTGAGCCAATAAAGCATTTAACCATTCTACAAACAAAGATTCATCATCAACTGCATCACACTCTACTCGCACCATTTTATCAGGCGATAAATCATCTAAGTTGACCATCACAGAAAACATTGCTTTGGCACCTTCTTGAAAAGCTTCTTCAAGAGTTTTACCAATACCCAAAACACCTACATCAGCTTCATGTTCTAATAATTCAAATGCCATAACATTCTAAAGAAATACATCATTTAAAAAGCTAACTCAAGATCTAACGCTCTTAGCCGTTCCTGCAGAACGTATCAAAAACAACAGTACACCGCCCAAAACTAACCCTAAAACCCCATCAATAAGAAAAGCAGTCGTAACAGAGTACAAATCTGCCACATAACCAATGAAAGGGGCGATGATAATTATAAACACGCTACCCATAAATCCCCCTAAAGATAACACGGTGGCTCTATGATGAGAATCAACTTCTTTGTTAATATAATCAGTAATGACAGGACGAATAAAACCCCAAGCAAATTGACCAAACAGAAACAAAACAACCGCAGATGCAAAAACATACATACCGACAACAAGTAAAGGCAAACCTACAAACAACACAATCAAAGTCAACGACCCTATACGCCCTAACTTATTTTCTAAAACATGAGCAAATCTAGAACTAGCAGCCGAAAGCAACAACCAGACTACATAGATATAACCAAAGAAAACCACATCTATGTCCGCCAACATCATATAAGGTTGATGAAATTTATGAGTCATCACCAAAACACCCACCATCACTCCTTCAAAAACTAACAACCATCTTACTAAAGGATGTCTCCATGAAAACTTCGCAGCTTTAATCAAATGAGTAAAATAAGCTTTATCATCTGATGCTTTGTGGTGCTTTGGCTCTTTAAATAATAATGCAACAGGAACAGCCACACTAAATGCAATCCAAGTCAGCACAACAGGTAAATCATAACCAGCACTAACTAACCAACCACCAATCAATGAACCTGTAGCCATACCAATTAACTTAAAAGAAAATCCTATTCCCTCTGTCCTTTTATAGTCTTTTTCTCTCTCAAGATCTCTAAGCGTATCATAAATAAATGCAGAATCTGTCCCGGACTCAAAAGCCAGACTAATTCCAAAGAAACTTGCCGCAACACAAAGCACCCAAAAGTCTTGTCCAAAAAAGTAAAATCCTAAACAAACAGACTTGGCAACAGCAGAAACAATTAAAGCACTTTTTCGACCAAAGAAATCAGCATAGACTCCACTTGGAACTTCAAAAGCAATTTGAAAAAGGCCTGCAACAACAGACAACATTAACAACTCAGTATAATTCAATCCCTTGGACAACAAATAAATAAACACAAACGGAAGCCAAAAGCTAAACGTTTTGAAAAAGTTGTGTAAATAATACAAGTAAATATTTCTCTCAATCGACATTAAGAACCTCAATAATGTATAATCCTAACTGGTGCAGGTTTATCTTCTTGCCTGGTTAGATTATCACTAGTATTTTCCGTGCTTTTCTCAGTATTGAATATATCAAATACAGTTCCAGGAGCTTGAGTAGCTGGCTGTGCAGGAGTACTCTGCGTTGGAGCATCAAACATACTCATCACATTGTTAGATGGAGTAGAAGTTGTTGTTTGAGTTGCTTGCCTAACTTCAGGAAAATCCATAGGATTTGTACTATAAGTATGAGGACGAGTTTCTGGCTTTGGCTCTTCTCGCGGAGCAGACAAGATATCCATATGATTGTAAGATTCCTGCCTTGGTGCTTCTCTTTGAACTGAAGGAGTCACAGGAGGAGGAGAATAACTATGCACTTGCTCTGGTGCATTGCTTACCACATTATGTCCAACAATAGTTTGCAAAAAACCAATGGTTTTCTTAATATGATCATGAGAATCTGCTTGAGTATCTATAGTAATCTTCATTTACTCACCTCTGAGTAAACAAGCTAAAAGAACTTTTTAAATGTTTCTACCCTAAAGATGCTTATATTTCAACAGCAGAGAATTCGTAACCACACTCACAGAGCTCAAAGCCATCGCTCCACCAGCAATTACTGGAGATAACAACCAACCTGTAAAAGGATATAATATTCCTGCAGCAATTGGAATGCCCAAACAATTATAGAATAATGCCCAAAACATATTCTGCCTAATCTTGGCCATAGTTAGTCTACTAAGTCTAATAGCTCGCGGAACATCTAAAAGATCATTCTTCATCAGCACAATATTTCCAGACTCCATCGCAACATCCGTACCGGAACCCATTGCAATACCTATATCTGCTTGTGCAAGTGCAGGAGCATCATTAATTCCATCACCAACCATCGCCACCTTCATGCCTTTTGCCTGTAGCTTCTTGACATAATTTGCTTTATCTTCAGGCAAAACTTCAGAAAAAACATTCTTAATTTTTGCAACCTTAGCAATAGCTTTAGCTGTACGTTCATTGTCACCAGTAATCATATACACTGCAACACCCAAATCTTCCAATATCTTAACTGCTTGAGCGGAAGTTTCCTTAATAGTGTCGGCCACAGCAACAATACCTAAAACTTGCTTTTTGTTTGCCAAAATCATTGCAGTCTTTCCTTGATTCTCCAAGGCATGCAAATCCTTATGGAATTTAGTCATACTAATCTTATGATCACTCATTAATTTCGCATTACCAAAATAATAAACTACTTTATCCAAGGTGGCCGTTATACCGTGACCTGGAACTGCTTTAAACTGTGTAGCCTTACCTAACTTTAACTTCTTAATCTTGGCACATTCCACAATTGCCTCAGCAAGAGGGTGCTCCGAATCTCGCTCGACCGACGCCACTAATTTCAACAGATCGTTTTCAGATTTCTTAGAATAAGATAAAATATCCGTAACTTCTGGAGCGCCTTTAGTAATTGTTCCCGTTTTATCAAAAATAACCGCACCTAGTTTATGCGCCGTTTCAAGTGCATCACCGCCTTTTATCAGAATCCCATTTTTAGCGCCTTTACCTGTACCAACCATGATTGCGGTAGGAGTAGCCAACCCCAATGAACAAGGACAAGCAATAACAAGTACTGCCACCGATACCAATATTGCAAAACCTAACTCGGCACCAAAGAATACTCTCCACACAACAAAAGTCAGTATAGCAATAAGAATGATTGCAGGAACAAAATAAGATGAAATCACATCAGCAAATCTTTGTATTGGCGCTTTTTTACCTTGTGCGTCTTCTATTAATTTAATTATTTGAGAAAGTGTAGTGTTTGCACCAACTTTGGTGGCTTTCAATCTGAAACTACCATGTTTATTTATTGTCGCACCGATAACCAAATCTCCTTTTTTCTTTTCAACAGGAATACTTTCACCAGTCACCATACTCTCATCGACAAAAGAAGTTCCCTCTACAAGTTCTCCATCAACAGGAATCTTCTCACCAGGTTTTACAATAAGCACATCACCAACTACAACATCATCAACAGGAATCTTCACTTCAACCCCGTTTCGTACAACGGTAGCGATTTTAGGAGACAACCCAATTAATTTCTTAATTGCCTCACTTGTTTTTCCCTTAGCCCTAGCTTCTAGTAACTTACCCATAAGTACAAGAGTAATAAGCGTGGCAGAAACCTCAAAATATTGTCCTGTTTGTTCAACGGCCCAAAAAACCACATACAAACTATACAAATAAGACGCAGAAGTTCCTATTGCAATAAGAGAATCCATATTCGCTGAACGATTCTTCAAAGCAACCCATGTTCCTTGATAAAATTGCCAACCAACTACAAATTGAACAGGAGTTACCAAAGCAAACAACAACACCATCGCCATAGGCATCTCATATCCTATATAGAACAAACCATCTTGCATCAGGAACATTCCAACAACAAACGCAGGAACAGAAAATAACAAACTTAGTTTAAACAATTTAGTAAGCTTATCAATTTCTTTCTTCTCTCGCTGTGCTTTAATCTCATGAATATCTTTTGGCTTCTTTGAAGTCAGATTAGAAGATTCTTTATTTTCTTTATACGGATCCTCAGAAGGCAAATCTAAAAGAATAGGATCATATCCTTTTGATTTTATAGAATCAGCCAAAACTTCCAAACCAACTTTATCTGAATCATAGGTAATTGTCGCCGTCTCAGTAGAATAATTCACATCAGCTTCATTAACACCATCAACCTTCATCAAAGTTCTAGAAATTATATTAGCACAACTAGCGCAATGCATTCCACCAATAGATATGTCAGTTGTTTTATTCATCTAACTTCTACTCCTTGTTCTTAAAATGTGCCCTAAGATACAATGCCACTAAAATTGTCATAACAACTCCAATAATTAGCCAAGCATACAAACTTTCAAGCTTGGGATCTTTATAGAAATTTTGATTAATAACTTTAAATGGAATAGAGACATCAGTTACCTGTTTTTCGTTAAATGCGTCTCGATATTCTACAGAAAATAAAAAATCCACCTCATCATCATTAGGAACCACACTAAATGTACTAGTTTTAGACTCGCCAGGTTTAAGCTCACCCAAATATGAAGATCGAGGAGCAGTTACTAATTCATAATCATCGGATTCAAGAAGAACTAACTCAACAACTTTTAAGTTAGTTAAACCTTTATTAGCTACAATAACAGATACTTCGCCGAAAAAATCGACAGTCCTTAAAGAACTACTCTCAAGCTCAACATACAACTCAGGCAAATCATTTACAATAATTCCCAAATGAGATTGAATGTGAAAAGGATTGTTATCGTCATCATTATAATTAACAAAAACTGGAACCGAATATATATCCGCACCAATATTTGGTCTAGCAATAACTTTAAAAACAATATCCTGAGATTCTCCAGGATTCAAAACGCCAATTCTTTTTTGAGTTACTGAACCAACCGGAGCAAAAGCAGAAAAATCTTGAGTATCACTAGCCATCTCTCCAGAACCATCACCAGCCATCATAGGTGTTGCCCCACCAAGAGGCGATAGCCCGCTAGCAACTCGTCTATTAATTTGTTCAAGCCGAGAATTAATCATTGCCTGCATAGATATTAAGTTGTTCATGTTAGAGTATGCGTCCAACGTATGTGTAAAGTCCAATATCACATCAATATTCCTTAAAGGCTTATCATCATTATTTCTCACGGAAACTAAGATTTCACCTTCTTTACCAGGCACAATTTCAACAGGATTTTGCGTAACAGATTCAATACTTATATGCGCATCAAAAGTTTCAACATTTATATCAAAAGTTTCTTCGTAAAATTGCGTCTTATCATCACCAGAACCAAATTTAACAATCAAAGGATAAATTCCATCTTTAGCATCATCTTTAACACCAATCCTAAACTGCAATTCTTGAGCAAAAGCCACATTGCCTAAAGAATCCAATCTATCGATATCTTGACTCCATTCAAGATTGAAAGGATAATCTTCCACAATCTCAATCCAAGGCTTATCAACATAACTAGAACGTTCTAAGTCTGTACTAGATAATGGATCAGCACTCTTTGTAACTTGTAAATATAAGTCCATAACCTGTCCTGGTTGCACAGGACTAGGAGAATAACTAGTAAGCACAACATCGATGTTACGAGTAGATGCACCAAAAACAGGAAATACTAAAACTAAAAGTACTAAAAACATAAATGATAGTGATTTTGTAAGATTCATTTTATTTTCCTCCCTAAGTTGCATCATTACAACACAAATGTTTACAATACTGATCCATGTGTTTATCCATCAAATCCAGTAATGGTTTAATCGTTTTCTTATTCAATGAATATATGCGCGTTTTACCTTTTTGTTCTACAAATACAAAACCACATCTTTCAAGAACACCCAAATTCAGAGAAACTGTGGGTTGCTTAAAATTTAGTTTCCTCCCAATATCTGTAACATTTAGCGGCCCTTCACATTTTAACAGATTGATTATATCTAATCTATTTTGATTCGCCAGCGTCCCAAAGAAACGACTGAATGGAGGTCTTAGTGCTTTCTTCATATTACGTCAATCTAATATGATATTAATGAAATATATAAATCTTTCGCTTAACAACCAATAAAGAAGAAATAAAGTGCCTATTCGACACTAAAAGTCCCAGTACCCATGTTCATGGAACAAGCAATTCCAAAAGTTCCAGTTTTATCAGGCGTAAAACTAATCACATTATCCGTCTCAGATACCAATTTTCTAACATCAAACTCAGAAATAACTACATCCCTCATACAGCCATGCAAACTACCAAGATCTGCTTCAAGCTCAACAGGAACATCTTTCATAAGTACTGACGGTTTAAGCACATAAGTACCACCATCCATGGTAAGCTGTACCTTTTGAACATTATCAAAAGTAAACAAACCAGTCGTACCACAACCAGCCACAAAAGCTAGTAAAAAAATTAGTAAGAACTTTATTGATTTCATAGTTTACCCCCGCAACTTCCAGAACCACCACAGCTCCCACCACAACTACCGCCGCAACTAGAACCACATCCGCCGCCGGATCCACCGCAGCCTCCGCCACAACTAGATGTAGGTGTAGACGCAACAGGTTCAATTGATGAAGATAAAGCAGCTTCCAAACCGCCAACAACTGTCGCAGGATATTCATCAAAAACTTCTAATGACAACATCTCGGATTTAGTAGTCAAAGAAGCATCATACTTAACATCAAATTTATTTGGAAAACTAAACTCAATATCAGCAACTCCCGGCAAAGTTTTTAACTCAGTAGAAATCAAAGGAGCATGCCCCGAACAAGGAATATCAACTTTCATAGCTAATGAAGATAAACTATCAACATCACCTACAAACATACCAGTTGCACTAGACGCAATGCTAACGTTCGCCAACATAGGAAAGATCAATAAGAACAATACCAAATTAATTCCAATTGTTGAACCGTACATTGTTGCTAAATATTTCCATTTTGTTCTAGCACCGGACAAAGATAACATGCCGTGCTTTCTCAAGTACAAAACAGAAGACAAAGTAGCAAATCCAATTGATATCAAAATCAACGCATGAAAGAAATATCTATTCATCAACAAAGGTTTGAAAAACTGCATTAATACAGTTACGCCTAAAATCGATCCAATAATAAATGCAATACAACCAATATGGGGAATTAAACCATACATAAGACCCTCCCATAAACCGTTTGCTTTTTTCTTAGGGCCACAACAATTTTTTCGTTTAGTAGTTTTTTTAGTCATAAGATCACCTTATATCCTTCTTTAGTTATTGAATCAACAATAACTTCCTTTGAAACAACAGAATCATCAAACTCTACAACAGCGCTACCCTCCGCATGATCAAATTTTGCAGACTTAACGCCCTTAATTTCGTCTACCACATCTTTAAGAAGCATACTACAGCTGCTGCAATGCATTCCTTCAACTGTTAAATTTAGTTTCATATTTATCCACCTCTAATAATCAAATAGTAAACACAACCTTTATTAAATACATTCCACAAAAAAAACACACTCAAAACGTTTACAGACGACAAATTATTGTCCCAGAACGTTTACAAATGGTTTCCAACATGAAAACAAAATATTCGCTGTTAATTATTTGCATTCTAATACTAATGACTTCCTGCACCACAAATACAATTCAACCACACTTAGTAGATAGCGACGAATTTGAAAGACTAATGGCCCAAGAAAATGTATTTCTTCTAAACACTCATACACCTTACGAAGGAGACATAGAAGGTACTGATGCCACGATAGAAGATTGGGAAAACATTGCCCTACACCAAGATGTTCTACCAGAAAACAAAGACGCAATGATCTTACTCTATTGCAGAAGTGGAAGAATGTCAGAATCATCGGCACAACAACTTGTAGATCTAGGATATAAAAACGTGTATGATCTTGATGGCGGGTTCAAAGCATGGAAAGCTAGCGGAAGAGAATTAATCTATAAAAATTAAAACTTTTTTCTAAGAAATACTTGATTAGTTTTACCAGATGGTTTACGAGAAACAATATCTTTTTTCTCTAATGCTTTCAAAAGTAAAGACAAAGAACTTTTAGTTAATCCAGTCTTATATCTCAAAGTTGACTGTTTAATTCCATCTTGCTCATAAACAGATTTCAAAACCTTTTGTTCATTCTCTTCAAAACCTGATAAGAATGCAGTAAACTCATCTTTTTTCTTAGCCCCTTCCAATGCAGAAGACACCATAAGATGTTGCTCAGCCAAAACCTGTTGTGTTTTATCAAAAACCAATAAGTAAATTCCTAGAATCAACAAAGCTGCCGAGAGAACCCATCCAAATATGTACAATACAAAACTTCGTTCCTCATGTAAACAAGTTCCATCATCTAAATAACAAGAACCCAGCTCCTCTATGACCATACTAAGTTGAGCATCATCGTTTGCTTTAATCATAAATACAAGAACTGATAGTAAAACTGCTATTACAATCAATACAATTCCAATATATTTTTGATTCATAACCCTCTACATCCTACTCTAATTTATATCTCTTGCGATAATCTACCAAATACCGTACAATTTGCCAATCCATTCGACAATAACATAGAGAAATATAACATAACCAATCACAAAAGAAACCAAAGCAATCAAAACTGTATTTATTACCTTGTTCCTCTTACGTTTATACTGATCTAAAGTGCATATACCTTGTTTTCTAAAGTAAAAGAACAACGCAACTAGCAAAAACAAAAAGCCCCCAAGTCGAAATAACCACCTATAGGTTCCATAAAATACATCGCTTAACGAGGCCGCGAAACCAACCGAAGCCAGACCCACCATAACTAATATCAAAGGAGACAAACAACAAAGCGAAGCTAACACTGCACCTATGCCGCTAATAGTTAATACAGATTTATCAATTTTCATTTCAAAAAACTCCTTAAACGCAAAGGCACAACCTTTTGAATCTTAATTTTTTGAGCATCAGTTAATTTAGTACACCCACCAATCTGACAAACTTTGGCTTTCACACCACAAAATCCTAAAATATCATTCTTAATCAATTTAACAGCACGATTACTCATAATTAACTTGTAGATCCATGATGCAGAACCCGTAGTCAAAAACACCAATGCCTTCTTACCTTTCAATAAACCAACAGGAATTTTGCCTCTAAACTTGAAAGCAAAACGTCCAACAAAAACTCTATCAATAAAACCTTTCAACACAGCAGGCATTGAACCCCACCAAACAGGATAAATAAAAATCAATTTATCTGTAGCCAGAATCATTTTCTGAATCTCTTTGTTTCGTTTACTAACAGAATATCCGCCAGCAGTGTAATGCTCTTTCTCATGCAACAATGCATCGTACTTTTCAGCGTAGAGGTCAATAAGATCATATTTAATTTTATGAGACTTGAAATACTTCTTAACCTCACCCAAAATAGTAGAACAATGCCCATTGGTTTTAGGATGTGCATAGATTACCAAAGGTTTCATCGCACTAACCTCTTTACTGCTCTAACAATAGCAGAAGAATCAATGCCGAACATTTTCCTCAATTGCTCAGGTTTACCGGACCTAGGAATCTTCTTAACATAAAGATGTTCAATCTTACCAACAACAGACATAACAACAGAACCTATGCCGCCAAAGTAATGATCTTCAACAACTACAACTCGACCTTTACACTCCTTAGCATTTTTGAGCAAAGCCTTACGATCAACCGGCTGCACAGAATATAAATCAATCACTCTAACATCAACACCTTTAGCCTTCAACAAATCATACGCGTTCAAAGCCTCGTGCAAAGTCTCGCCAGCACCAATCACTAAAACTTTATCTCGTTTACTTTTTCTCAAAACCTTCAAACCACCAATCGGAAACTTCTCATTATTAGGATACACCACCGGGGTCTTTCCTCGTGTGGTTCGCAAGTAAGAAACTCCTTTATGCTTTCCTAATTCTTTAACTAAATGTTCCGTGGAAACAGCATCACTAGGATACAAAACTAAAGCACCAGGCACACTAAGAAACATAGATAAATCTTCTAAACCCATCTGAGAGGCACCATCTTCACCTATACTTACACCAGCATGGGAACCTACAAATTTAACATTTGCTTCAGAATAGGCAGCCATTCTAATAAAATCATGCGCCCTCGTCCAAAACGCTGCAAACGTCGCAACAAAAGGAACATAACCAACTTTACTCAAACCTAAAGACGCACCGGCCATATTTTGTTCAGCAATAAACGATTCAAAACTTCGTTTAGGAAAATTATCAAAGAACGCCTGAGTCATAGTAGAGTTTCTAACATCACCATCGACTGTAACAACAGTTTTATTGGCCTTACCTAACGCAACAAAAGCAGTTCCAAACGCTTGTCTTGTAGATACCATTTCACCAAGTTTATACTTATTACAAGAATAATTTTTGAAACTATGCTTCACAGAATTACGACAAACTTTAGATTTCAACTTAACATTAGAACAATCTAACATCTCAACCGCTTTATCAAACACACCACCCTTAAACGGTTTACCGTGCCAACCCAATTTATTTTCAACTAAAGACAACCCATGACCCTTAAAAGTTTTAGCCAAAATAGCCAAAGGTTTCTTACTTTTTCCTAATTTACTAAACGCAGATTTCAACTTTTTAACATCATGCCCATCAACAACAAGTGTCCGCCAACCAAACGCCTTAAACTTTGCTTCATAAGCTTTCAAATCATGACCATGCATAGTTTGTTGAGACTGTCCAAGTCTATTAACATCAACAACAGCACAAAGATTATTCAAAGAATAATAAGATGCACAATTAGCGGCCTCCCATACGGAACCTTCTGCACACTCTCCATCGCCTAACAAAACAAACACTCTTCCTTTATTCTTGCTCAGTCTTTGCCCTAAAGCCATACCAACTCCCGCACTCAATCCTTGACCAAGGCTACCAGTAGCAACTTTAATCAAAGGAACTTCAGGCGTAGGATGTCCCTCTAAAGAACTATCAATCTTACGCAAAGTCTTCAACTTACTCAAAGGAATTAACCCTGCTTCAGCATATGCTGCCCAAAGTATAGGTGCTGCATGACCTTTCGATAAAATAAACTCATCTTTATTCTTTAACTCTGAAAAAAACAATACGCTCATCACTTCAGCACAAGACATACAAGATGTCGGATGACCAGATCCTGCAACAGTTGTCTCTTTAATAGAATGTAACCTTAACTTATCAGCCATTAATTTTAATTTATCAACCAACCTAATCACCTACCGCGTTCATCAAATCACAAACCGCCTTACCAACATCGTCAGACATCATAATATAAGATCCAGAAGCTAAAAAGTTTGCTCCAGCATCAGAAACAAGCTTAACCGTATCAAGACTTACTCCCCCATCCACTTCAATATCCAATTCAGGATGCTCTTTTCGCAATTTTTTAACCCTATCAACTTGATCAATCAGAAACTTACCACCATAAAATCCAATCTGTACTGTCATCAACAACACTTGATCAATCTTATCAAAATAAGGCTCCAAAACATCTAACGAAGAAGTAACCTTCAATGCCAAACCAACTTTCTTACCTTTACTCTTAACAAACTCAATCACTCCATCTAAATCATCTCTACTTTCAACATGAATTAGAAACGTATCAACTTCATCAATATGCTTTTTAATCCACTCTAAAGGATGATCCATCATCAAATGTGCTTCAAACCTACATTCAACATCAGGCAAACTAAAATCAAAGTCTAAAGACTTATTCGGAGCAAAAGTTCCATCCATAACATCAAGTTGTATCCAATCCACGCAATCTTTCACTTTGTAGATAGCATCCAGTAATTTTTCAGGAGACTTTGCAATAACTGTTGGAACAATTCTTCTCATCATTTTCGTTCTAACTTCTTCAATTCAGAAACTCGTCTTTTATGTCTGGCCAAACCACTAAACTTACTCTTCAACCAAACTGAAACAATATCGCGTGCTTTATCATGTGGAAAGAACCTCCCTCTCAAACAAAGCACATTAGCATCATTATCATGTCTTGACATTTTTGCAGAAAATTTATCATAACAAACTACTGCTCTAACCCCTTTAAACTTGTTTGCAGCAATAGCCATTCCCGTACCAGAACCACAAATCAACACACCTTTCAACAATTTATCTCTGGCAACCTTTTTAGAAACTTTCTCAGCATAAACAGGATAATCATCTTTATCATTTTTAGAAAATGCACCAACATCTTCATACTTGATCTTAGCCTTATCAAAATAACTCTTTAATCTCTCTTTAAGAGCATACCCTGCATGATCAGAACCAATAATCACCTTCATACTACTATAAACACCTCAGCCATTTATAAAAAAATCTATTATAATAAATAAAAAAAGAAAGAACTTAGAAAAACTCTTTCTTCAAGATTGCCTTCTCCAAGCACCATACTTTTGCCCCGTATGCTAAAATAACCAGCAAAGCCACAAAGTAAACTAGAGAAAGTTCTCCGCCGTTCGACATCGGATTCCAACCTTTTGGTACATGTGCTAGAAACCAAGCTCCAAACATTACGATTGCATTTCCTAATGCAGCCAGTCTAGTAAACAAACCAAACAGAATTGCCAATCCGCCGACCAACTCAACTAATGCAACTAAAGAAGCGACCCAAAGAGGAAATCCAAACATACCAGCAAATCCGCCAATGTTCATTTCACCAATTAAACCAAACTTTCCTGCTCCATGCATAAAGAGCAACAAACCTAGGACTACTCTAAATGCTAAATAGAAGTAATCGCCATTTTTTTTGAAAAATTTATCAAACATACCTTAACACCTCCGATAAGATAACTATTGTTAATATAACCATCAAAGATATATAAATTTATCCTTTAATCACCTGAGAAATAGCTAATTCAACCATTCAAGCTCTACAATCATATGATCCTGAGTGGGATATTCTTGCACTAACGCACATTTGAATATTAATTCTTTACTTATCTCTTCCAAAACCCATGGAGCCACTAAAATTCTTAATCTATCTTTGTCAACTTCCATCAACTCAGAAGGAACCTCAAATCGACTCATAATTTTTCTGCGCAATCGACCTAAATCACTTAACACTTCTTTCTGATCTGCTTTTACTAGCCGTTTTTCATAATCAAACCCAGGCATCAACTCATCTAAATACACCACACCGCGCAACAAAGTACCATCTTCTTGCACAACATCGTATTTCTTTGCAACACCCTTCGCTCTTAATTGTATTCTTTTAGAAAGCTGAACTTTATCCTTCAACTTACAAGTACAATAATGTACTCTGAATTTTTTCTTTAAACAATACTTCAACAGCCTTTTAGCTAGCTTCTCACTATCTTTAACTGCATACGAAATTGAATCTTTAGGCATAAAACCTTTATCAACCAATTTGTTAGCATTACTATCTGCAATCTCTAACTCATTCAAATTAAGAAACTTGATCTTACCATCTAAATAATCAATCAATTTTTTTGTCTCTTTTTCCCAACCAGGAACCACAGGAATCTCAACGCCGACATCCCATTTAAACTTCTTAGCCAATTCCAATCTACTCCAATGTTTATTGTCCATAACATCAGGATGAAACCGAATCTCATCTAATCCAGCAGAATGCAACTTCTTCAAACTCTTCTCGTTAACTAACAATAACGGAGTATACAAATGAACATGAAACTTATCTCCAAACCTTTTCTTCAACTGCTT